>WNFM01358946.1_pt1 | contig 39597 bp, 37 predicted proteins | sample 5400271 | NCBI WGS metagenome assembly WNFM01 (sample SAMN13153352, study PRJNA577476) | soil metagenome | isolation source: 60 cm saprolite on Douglas fir-dominated hillslope | place: USA:California | collected 2013-09-17
GCCCTCCTTGTCTGATCGGTAGATCGAACATATCGCCGAGAAGGAGCATCCAGGCAACGCTGGTGGTATCAGGACCCGGTCTGATGGGGTATGCAGGGTCCATGCGCAGCATGTGGAAGGGCGCGATTTCCTTCGGCCTGGTCATGATCCCCGTAAAACTCTACGCCGCGACGGAGCAAAAGGACATTGCGTTCCGCCAGGTTCACCGGACCGACGGCGGCCGGATCAGGTTTCGCCGGGTCTGCTCGGTCTGCGGCGAGGAGGTCCCTTACGAGGACGTGGCCAAGGGCTACGAGCTGCCTACCGGCGAGATCGTGGTGCTGACCGACGAGGACTTGGCCGAGCTTCCGCTGCCGACGGCGCGCAGCATCGAGGTCGTCCACTTCATGCCTGCTGAGCAGCTTGATCCGATCCTGCTCAACCGCAGCTACTTCGTAGAGCCGGAATCGGCAGGCGCGAGGGCATATGTCCTGCTGCGCGATTCGCTGGACCGCTCGGGGAAGGTGGCCCTGACCCTGGTGGCGCTGCGGCAGCGGGAGTCGCTGGCCACGCTGCGGACGCGGAACGGGGTGCTGGTGCTGGAGACGCTGCTCTGGCCCGATGAGATCCGCGTTCCGGACTTCCCGTTCCTGGACGACGACATCGAGGTGCGGTCGCAGGAGCTGAAGATGGCCGCGTCGCTGATCGAGTCGATGACCGAGGACTTCGATCCTGACGCCTACCACGACAATTACCGTGAGGCGCTCCAGGAGGTCGTGGACGCCAAGGTGGAGGGCCGCGAGGTGATCCAGCCGGAGGGCGTGAGCGCGGTCACTGAGCCGACGAGTCTCGCGGACGCCCTCAAGGCCAGCCTGGCTGCCGCACAACGGGCGCCGGCGCGGGCCGGGGAGATCGAGACTGAGGTCGAGGCGGCTCCGGGCCGGGCGATCGCGGGCGGCACGAGGACGCGCGCGACACCGGCCGGCCGGACCGGGGCCAGCGGGGCGAAGGACGGCAGGGCCAGGGCCAGCGGGGCGAAGGACGACGGGGCCAGGGCCAGCGGGGCGAAGGACGACGGGGCCAAGACGAGCAGAGCCAAGACCGGCGGGGCCAAGACCAGCGGGGCGAAGGACGGCGAGGCAGAGGACGGAACCTCGGGGACGCCCGCGGCCAAGAGCGCCCGGCAGCCGGCGGCGGAGCAGCCGGCCAAGGAAGCGGAGGCGGCTAGCACATCGACTCAGCCGCGGAGCCGGCGCCGAGCGAGCTAGCGATGAACGGAGAGTAAAGTCTCTGATCATGACGGATCCGATTCCCGCGTGGCCGGGAGAGCTCGTCCCGGTCGGCGCGGGCGAGGTAGACGGCGAGGTATTCGTGCGCAGCGCGCCGGCGCTCGAGGGCGCTGAGCCGGCACTCTTCGTGCACGGGCTGGGCGGCTCAGCGACGAACTGGACCGACCTGATAGACGTGCTGCGGAATCCTCCTGAGGACGGCCCGGACGGGCCGCCGCTGGCCTGCGAGGCCCTGGACCTTCCAGGCTTCGGCTACTCGCCGCTGCCCGCTGACAGCGATTACTCCCTCGACGCCCGCGCCGCGTCCGTCAGCGGCCTGATCGAGAAGCGCGGGTACTGGCCGGTGCACCTCATCGGCAACTCGCTGGGCGGCGCGGTGTGCGTCAGGCTGGCCGCGCGGCGGCCGGACCTGGTGCGGACCCTCACCTTGATCTCGCCTGCCCTGCCCGACCTGCGGCCGCGCGTCCTCCCGATGCGGCTGAGCCTGCTGTGCGCGCCCGGGCTAGGCCCGTGGCTGCTAACCCGGGCGCATCGGATATCGCCTGAGGACCGGCTCTCGATCGTGATCAAGGACATCTACGCCGACCCGAGCGTGGTGCACGCGAGCCGCCGCGCCGAGGACGTCAAGGAACTCATCCGCCGGGACGAGCTCGGGTACGCCGACGACGTGCTGCTCGCTAGCGCGCGCGGGCTGGTCGCCGAGTACGTCCGTCGAGGTCCGGGCTCGCTGTGGCGCGACGCGGTCAGGGTCACCGCGCCGACCCTGGTCATGTACGGCAGCCATGACCGGCTGGTGAGGCCGGCGATGGCGGCACTCGCGGCGCGTGCCTTCCGCAACGCGCGCGTGGTAGTGCTGCCCCGGATCGGTCACGTCGCGATGATGGAGCGGCCCGGCCTGGTCGCGAAGGAGATGTGCGGGATGCTCGTCGCTACCCGGCGTCCGCTCCATGCGCGGCTGTGACCGACGTGACCGACGTGGCCGGCTGGGCCGGCTGACCAGCTATCGAGCTGGCGGGTGACGGGGAGCCTCCGGTGCGCGCCGACGGCACCCTGGCCGGCTCGGCGCTGCGCAGGGACGCCGCCGTGGCCGATATGGTGGCGGCGGGGATCGGGCTGGCCGAAGCCGTCGCGGCCGCCAGCCGCGTTCCCGCTGACCTGATCGGCCGGCCCGACCTGGGCCGGATAACGCGCGGCGCGGCCGCCGGCCTGACCTGGCTTGATGATGACCTGCGGACAAGGGCGACCTGGATCGGCGGTGAGCTGGTGTATTCGCGGACCGGACAGGCCGGGGGATCGGCGACTGTGAGCCACGCAGGACCGTCGTGAGCGGCCCGCAGGTCACCCATATGCGGGCCGAGATCGCCGAGCAGCCCGCAGCGCTGCGGGCCACGATCGACGCGCTGCTGCCGCGGGCCGCTGACGCGGCCGCGCTCGCTGGCGACGCACGCCACGTTCTGTTCATCGCCCGCGGGACCTCGGACAACGCCGCGGTCTACGGCAGCTACCTGATCCAGGCGCACGCGGGCCGGCTGGCTACCCTGGCCTCGCCGTCGATCGCCACCGCCTACCGCAGCCGGATCGACCTGTCCGGTGTGCTGGCGGTGGCCCTGTCCCAGTCGGGCCAGACCGGGGAGATCGTCGAGACCATGGCCTGGGCGCGGGCCTGCGGCGCCCGCACGCTGGCGATCACCAACGGCGCCGCTTCCCCGCTCGCGGACACGGCTGAGGTCACCTTCCTCACCCAGGCCGGGACAGAACGCGCGGTCCCGGCGACGAAGACATTCACCACGCAACTCGCCGCCGTGGCGGTCCTGGCCGTCGGCCTCGGGGCCGACCTGGACGCCGGCGAGCTGCGGCACGTTCCGGACGAGATCGAGGCGATGCTGGCCGCCGGGCCGGCCGACCTGGACCTCCTGGTAAACGAGCTCGCCGAGGTCCGCGGGGTGGTGGTCTCGGCGCGCGGGATGGCCTATGCGGCCGCGCTCGAGCTGGCGCTGAAGCTCAAGGAGGCGTGCTACCTGCACGCGATGGGGCTCTCGTACGCGGACCTGCTGCACGGCCCGATCGCCGTGGTCGATGCGCAGACGCCCGCGATCCTCCTCGCCGCCGACTCGGGCCCGACCCTGGACGGCACGGTCGATCTGGCCCGCCGCGTCGTCGGCGCCGGAGCGCGCGCCTACGGGATCGGCGGCGGCGACCGCCTGGCCGCCGCGTGCACGCGCGCGCTGCCCGGGCCGCGGCTGCCGGAGTGGCTGGCGCCCATGGGACTGATCGTTCCCGGCCAGCTGCTGACCGAGGCGCTCGCGCGCAGGCTCGGTCTCGACCCGGACCGCCCGCGCGGCCTGAACAAGGTCACTCAGACCGCGTGAGCGAGCTTCAGGCCACCAAGGCGCCCCGCAGGCGAGCGGGAGGCACCGCATGAGTCATGCGAGACACCGCATGAGCCGCCGCGGGGATGGCCGCGGCCCCGGGCCGTCCAGGTGGAAACATGCTGCTCAGGGCTCCCGGTGCACCTTGTGCTGGGCGGCCTGAGCGCGCGGGCGCATGACCATCAGATCGATGTTGACGTGGGAGGGCCGGGTCACCGTCCAGGCGATGGCGTCGGCGATATCCTCGTCGGTCAGCGGCTCCGCGACTCCCGCGTAGACGGCCGCGGCCTTAGCCGCGTCGCCGTGGTAGCGGTTGAGGGCAAACTCGTCGGTCTTCACCATTCCCGGCGCGATCTCGATGACGCGAACCGGCTGGCCGCATAGCTCGAGGCGCAGGGTTGCGGCCAGCGCATGCTCCCCGTGCTTGGCGGCGACGTACCCGCCGCCGCCCTCGTAGGCAACGAATCCGGCGGTGGAGGAGAGCACCACGATCGTGCCGTCCCCGCTCGCGATCAGCTTGGGCAGCAGAGCCTGCGTCACGTGCAGCGTGCCTATGACGTTGACCTCGTACATCGTCAGCCAGTCCGCTGGAGCCGAGCCCTCAACGGTGTCGCCGCCCACCGCGCCGCCGGCGTTGTCGACGAGGACATCGCAGCGCTCCAGGGACTTGGCCAGCGCGTCGACGGCAGCCCGGTCGGTGACGTCGAGGCGATGGGCCTCGGCCTGGCCGCCGCGCTCTTTGATCCGCTCCGCGAGCGCCTCGATGCGGTCGCCGCGGCGCGCCGCGAGCACCACGTGGTAGCCGGCCTCGGCGAGCTTTACCGTCGTGGCTGCCCCAATCCCGCTGCTTGCTCCGGTGACCACGGCTGTTCGCTGCATGGCTGAGATTGTGCCAGCCGGGCGCGCTCAGCCGGCCGGGCGGCCCGTGATCATGCGGTTGGCGAGGCTCACGTTCGCGGTTTTCTGGAACAGGATGCCGATGAACGCCTCAAGTTCCTGCCGCTGCGCGGCCGACCTCGGCGCGCGCAGATTCGTGAACTCAGCCCAGACCAGGACGAGGTAGTGACCCTTGACCTCGGCGGCCTCGATGCCGGTTCCCTTGGTCAGCCTCTTCGTCGGCCCGGTGGCGGCCGGCAACTGCGCGATGAACTCGGCCGGGCCCGCCGCCTGCCCCGCCTTCTTCGCGGCGGCCGCCGTGCTGAGGTTCAGCACGCCGATGGTGCCCATCAGCTTGTTGCCGGAAGACAGGTAGCTGGCCCGCATGGCCTGGGTGCAGCCTGCCTGGCTCACGGCCGACGTCAGAGCGCTGCCGACCAGGGCCCCCGAGCAGTGCGCCCGAGCTTTCTTCTGGACGGTCCTGGTGTAGCTGGTGCCTCCGTCGGCGAACTGGGCCGGGAACAGCTCGGCGAGGGTGAGCGGCACCGGGTCGGAGGCCCGGGACGCGATGTGGCTCCAGGTGCCGAGCGACGGCGACGGGGTTGGTGACAGGCCCGTCGCAGACGGCCTCGGTGCCGCCCGGTGCAGCGTCGCGGCGGGGGCTGCGTGCTGATGGTGGTGGGCGAGCCAGAGATACCCGGCCGCGCCGGCCACGACCACCGCCAGCCCGACGGCAAGCAGAACGCGGCCGCGGCTGCTGCGCCCCCGGGGTCGCGCGCGCCCGCGGGAGCCGTGCCCGTGCGTGCTCTGCCGGCCGCCTGGTTCTTGCGCCGGCCTGGCCCCGGTGGCGGGGCCGGGGCCCGGGCCGCCGCGGGCGCGCCCGGCAGCGCCGCGGGCATCACGGGTCCGGGGCGTATCTTCCCGGCCGTCCGGCCGGGCCCGGCGCGGTGCTGCCTGGCCGGGTGCCGCGTCGCCGAATGCGGGCTGGCCGGGTGCCGCGTCGATGGGTGCGGCCAGGCCTGCTCCCGTCAGGCGGGCTCCTGCCTCGCCAGGTGCGGCCTGGCCGGGCGCTGCCAGGCTGGGATCGGCCTGGCCGGGTGCCGTCTGGCCGGGTGCCGTCTGGCGCGGTATGGCCTCACCGGGGGCGGCCAGGTCCGCACCGTACTCCGCGCCGGGCCGTACGCGGCCGGAGTAGGCGTCCGCGTACCGCTCGCGGTCGCCAGAGGAACTCGGTGCCGGCCAGCCGCTAGCGCCGGGGGCATCTTCGCCCACGACGTCCCACGTCTGGGTGGACGTAACGTCGGCCGCCGGATCACTCACCGCAAGCGCTGAATAGTGCGGGTCGCCATAGCCGCCGTCGCCATAGTCGGCGTGGGTGTTACCAGCGTCCGCGTAGTCAGTGTGGGGATAGCCCGGCTCTGCCGCCCCCGGTCCTGCCTGGCCGGGCCCGGCGGCCTCGGGAGCCCCATGATCCAGGGCCGTCCAGGCACCGCTATCCGGGCCCGTAGCGCCTGGGTCGGCGTAACCGTTGTCACCCGACCAGGAGGTCCGGTTCCAGGCAGAGAACTGGCCGGGCGGATAGAGCGGCGGAGGCTGTCCCGGCGCGGGCGGGAAGCCCCGGATCGGGCCCTTGCCTGCCGCGCTACCCGGCGCATACTGTCCGCCGGCGTACTGTCCGGCCCCGTAGTGTCCGCCACCGTACTGCCCGCTGTCGGCCCAGGCGCCGCCGGCCCGGGAGGAGTCGCGGCGGGCGTCGCGGCGGGCCTCCCGCCCGCCGGAGTAGCCGGGAGCGAAGAGCGATGGCTCGCTGGCCGCCGGTCGGCCCGCGCCGAGCTCGCCCGGTCCAGTGTTGCCTGGCACGGTGTTGCCTGGCCCAGCGTTGCCCGGCCCAGCGTTGCCCGGCCCAGCGTTGCCCGGCGTAGCGTTGCCCGGCACGCGGCCCTGACGGGGCGAAGCGGCGCGCCCGGGCGGGCTACGCCGTCGGCCCGGCACTCGGCCGGTGGCGTTCTCACCCGGGTTGCGCATGCGGCGAGCGTATCGCCATCACGCCTGACTTAGCCGCGTCATGCGCTTTGTCAACCGACCGATGCCGCGATGGCCCAGGTGAGCGCGCCCTGGTCGCCCCTGCGGCATCGCTTTGACCGCCGTCGGTCGCGGCCGGTATCCTGCACAGGCGTCCGTGCGCACTGGCATGCCCGCACGGCCCGCCTCGCGGGCCCGTGGCGGCGGCTGATGCCCCGGATTCCCCCACCGGGAGGAATTACCCTAGGTGGGGCCCACGTTTTCAGTACTCACATGCGAAGGCCTACCATCGTGCGCACCTTCAGCCCGAAAGCCGCCGACATCGAGCGGCAATGGCACGTTATCGACGCCTCCGACGTCATACTTGGCCGTCTGGCGAGTCAGACGGCCATCCTGCTGCGCGGGAAGCACAAGCCGATCTTCGCGCCGCACCTGGATACCGGTGACTTCGTGATCGTCATCAATGCGGAGAAGGTCGCGCTGAGCGGCAACAAGCTGGCGGACAAGCGCGCGTACCGGCACTCGGGATATCCGGGCGGCCTGCGGTCCGTCGCCTACAGCGACCTGCTGGCCAGGCACCCGGAGAAGGCGGTCGAGAAGGCCGTCAAGGGCATGCTGCCGAAAAACTCCCTGGGTCGGCAGATGCTGCGCAAGCTCAAGGTGTACGCGGGCCCCGACCACCCGCACCGGGCGCAGCAGCCAGTTCCGTTCGAGATCACCCAGGTCGCCCAGCAGGTCGGCTCCGGCCGCACAGCGGCCAAGTAACCAAGGGCCCAGTAACTGCGGGCACAGTAACCGAGAAGGAAGCACGAGGCAGACATCGTGGCCGAGCCCACACACGTGCAGGATCCCGCTGCGGAAGCAGCCGCCGGCGAGGACGCATCCGAGCACCTGTCGGAGTACTCCACGCAGACCGGTGACACGTCGGCCGCCGCCCCGGGGCGGCCGACGGCGCGCAAGCCGGTGGTGACCGGGAACGCCCTGGGCACCGGCCGCCGCAAGGAGGCGATCGCCCGGGTCCGCATCGCGGCGGGCACCGGAAAGTGGGTGATCAACGACCGGTCGCTGGACGAGTACTTCCCGAACAAGGTGCACCAGCAGCTGATCAGCGAGCCGTTCGTGACCCTCGGCGCGGACGACGCCTTCGACGTGGTCGCGCGGATCACCGGCGGCGGCGTCACGGGGCAGGCGGGAGCGCTGCGGCTCGGGATCGCCCGTGCGCTGACGCTCGTGGACCCGGAGAATCGCCCGAGCCTGAAGCGGGCCGGCTTCCTGACCAGGGACGCCCGGGTGAAGGAGCGCAAGAAGGCCGGGCTGAAGAAGGCCCGGAAGGCGCCCCAGTACTCCAAGCGCTGATCTCCGGCCAGTGCTGTCTTCGGCCAGTGCTGTCTTCGGCCAGTGCTGTCTTCGGCCAGCGCCGTCTCCGGCCAGCGCCGTCCCAGCGGGAGCGTCATCGCAACGGAAGACCGGGAGCCGTTCCATGGGCCGTATGTTCGGTACTGACGGCGTTCGAGGTGTCGCAGGCCGTGACCTAACGGCACGGCTCGCAATGGACCTTGCCGTCGCGGGTGCCGGGGTGTTGTCCGGCACCGGCCCGTCAGCCACGGGCCCGTCAGCCACGGCGCCATCCGCCACGGCGCCATCCGCCACGGGGGCGTTCGCCGGCGGGCGGCGCCGCGGACGGCACCCGGTGGCCGTGGTCGGCCGCGACCCGAGAACGTCGGGTGAGTTCCTCGAGGCCGCGGTCGTGGCCGGCCTGGCCAGCTCGGGCGTGGACGTGCTCCGGCTCGGCGTCGTCCCCACCCCCGCGGTCGCATACCTGACGGCCGCGCTCGACGCCGAGTTCGGCGTGATGCTGTCGGCCAGTCACAACCCCGCCCCAGACAACGGGATCAAGTTCTTCGCGCGCGGTGGCCTCAAGCTGCCCGATGAGGTCGAGGACGAGATCGAGCGGCGGCTCGCGACCCAGACTCCTGGGGGAGGCGTGCCGGAGCTTGGCTTCGGCCGCGTGGCGGACGCGTCGGGAGAGCGTGAACGCTACGTCGACCACCTGCTGTCGACACTGCCGGAGTCAGGTGGCAGGGCGCCCCTGGCGGGGTGGCGGGTGGTGGTCGATTGCGCGCACGGAGCCGCCTACGATATCGCGCCGCGGATGCTGCGCCGGGCCGGTGCCGAGGTGATCGCCATCGGCGCGGAGCCCGACGGGGACAACATCAACGCGGGCTGCGGCTCGACGAGCCTGGGCGCGCTCAAGGCCGCGGTGGCCCGGCACGGTGCTGATGTCGGCATCGCGCACGACGGGGACGCCGACCGGTGCCTGGCGGTCGACGCGGACGGCGAGGTCATCGACGGTGACCAGATCCTGGCCGTGCTCGCGCTGGCGCTGAAGGAGGCGGGACGCCTAGCCGACAACACCGTCGTGGTCTCCGTCATGTCCAACCTGGGTCTCCGGCTGGCCATGCGGGAAGCGGGAATCACGGTGGTGGAGACACCGGTCGGCGACCGTCACCTGGTCGCCGCGATGCGGAAAGGGCGGTTCGTGCTCGGCGGCGAGCAGTCGGGCCACATCATCCTGCTCGACCACGCCACGACCGGGGACGGGCTGCTGACCGCCCTGCACCTGCTGGCGACCGCGGCCAGCCGCGGGCAGCCGCTGGGCGAGCTGGCCAAGGCAATGACCAGGTATCCCCAGGTGCTCGTCAGCATCCCGGGGGTGGACAGATCCCTGGTGGCCACCTCGCGTGAGCTCACGGACGCCGTGCGGGCCGCTGAGGCGGAGCTGGGGGAGTCCGGGCGGGTGCTGGTGCGGCCGAGCGGCACGGAGCAGGTGGTCCGGGTCATGGTCGAGGCGGTGGACTCGGGCCAGGCGCACCGGGTGGCCGACACGCTGGCGGCCGTGGTGCGGAGCCTGGCCTGAACCATTCCGAACCGGTCACCATCTGGTGATCGCCGTGGCCTAATCAGTGGGTTGCCCCAGGTTGGGCCGACAGTGCCGGGGAGACGGCTCGGCGGGCCGCTGCGGGCACGCACTGATCATGCTCGGCCGCAGTGGGTAGATTTCCTCACCCTGATGACGGATGTTCCGGGCTAACGCAGATGGCAGAGTCGGTGTTCACGTGCCGCGTGCGCCTGATGCACCGCAACACCGCCAGAGGGACCGAATGCCCGACTGCCTGCCTGCGCGATCGGCGCGCTGATGAGGAGCGAGAAGCCCCGCGCCGATACTCCCGCGCCCGTGGTCGTGCTGAAGTTCGACCCGAACGTCATGCACCACGGCGGCCTCGGCGTCATCCGCAGCCTGGGACGCCGGGGCGTGCCGGTCTACGGGGTGCACGAGGGCCCGTGGGCGCCGGCGGCGAGTTCCCGTTACCTGCACGGCCGCTGCTTCTGGCAGCCGAGCCCGGACGACGCAGATCGGGTGCGCGCTGGGTTGCTACGGCTGTCCGAGCGGATCGGCCAGCCGGCCGTGCTGGTGCCGACCGACGACGCGGGCGCGATCTTCCTCGCCGAGCAGGGTGACGACCTGCGGCAGCGGTTCCTGTTCCCCGATCCGCCGAGAGACCTCCCGCGGCGGGTCGCCGGCAAGCACTCGCTGCTTGAGCTCTGCCGCGAGTTCGGCGTGCCAAGCCCGCGGGCCGCCGTGCCGGAGTCGCTCGAGGCGGCTCGCGAGTTCGCCGCCGACGCGGGCTTCCCGCTGATCGCCAAGCTGACCACGCCGTGGACCAACGGCCGCGGGAAGCTTCGCAGCACCTCGATCGTGACCGACCGGGAGCAGCTCGAGGACACGTACTCGGCCAGCGCCGCGGCAGGTGTCGGGCTCATGCTGCAGGAATACATCCCGGGCGGGCCCGGCCATGACTGGTTCTTCCACGGCTACTGCGACGGCAGCTCGACTTGCCGGCCGGCGTTCACCGGCGTGAAGGAACGGTCGTACCCGGCGCATGCCGGGCTGACCAGCCTCGGGCGGTCCACGGCGAACACCCGCCTCCGTGATGAGGTCACCGGGCTGCTCGCCCGGCTGGGGTACCGCGGGATCCTCGACCTCGACCTGCGCTGGGACGCCCGGGACGACCAGTACAAGCTGCTCGACTTCAACCCCAGGATCGGCGCGCAGTTCAGGCTCTTCCGCGACGCGGCGGGCACCGATGTGGTCACGGCTTGCTACCTCGACCTGACCGGACAGGCGGTTCCGGTGAGCGAGCAGGTGACCGGACGCGGCTTCATGGTGGAGAACTACGACCCGATCAGCGCGCTGCGCTACTGGCGGGGTGGCGAGCTCGGGCTGAGGTCGTGGCTGGCGTCGCTGCGCACGGTCGATGAGGCCGCCTGGTTCGCGCGTGACGACCTGCGGCCGTTCGGCGTTATGTGCCTGCGGATGGGCTGGCGCATGGCGACCAGGCGGCTGGCCCTGCCCCAGGGCCGGGCCCCCAGCGCCGACTTCCGTTACTCCGGTGGCCGTGCGGCTGCCCGGGCCAGTCAGCCCGCGCCGCGCTCGCAGCCGGTCACCCAGATACCGACCACGCGGCCACCGGAGCCGCGATTGCCCAGGGAGGGGACGACAGTTTGACATCCTCCGCCGCCCCGATCCTGACCGCCAGCGGCGTGGCTATCGCCGCCGACTCTTTCATTTCGGGCTACCACAGCACACTGACAAACGGAGGGAGGGAAGCGCGCTTCCTCCCCGGCCGCAGCGCCGGGGCCTGCGCGCAGCAATGTAGATGAGCGATGCCGTCGAGGTGGCGATTGTGGGGGCTGGCCCTTACGGGCTGTCGCTCGCCGCGCACCTGCGCAAGGCGGGCGTGAGCGTCCGTCAGTTCGGCCTGCCGATGCAGCTGTGGCGGGACTTCATGCCCGTGGGCATGTTCCTCAAGTCGCAGGGCTTCGCGTCCAACCTGTCCGACCCGGATCACACGCACACGCTTGAGGCCTTCTGCAAGGCGACCGGCCGGGCCTACGCCGGCTACGGCCTGCCGGTACCGCTGGACACGTTCGTCGCCTACGGCCAGTGGTTCCGCGCCGAGCTGGTCCCGGACGTGGAAGAGGTGCTGGTCGCCGACGTCGCTCGGGCCGGCGGCGGGTTCGAGGTCAGCCTGGCGAACTCCGAGCAGGTGCGGGCGAGCAAGGTGGTCGTCGCCATCGGCGTCGAGGCCTTCGCGCATGTTCCCGAGCCGCTGTCCGCGCTGCCCTCGTCGGTGTGCACGCACAGCTCCGCCCACACCAACCTGGGGGCCTTCAAGGGCCATAACGTCATCGTGGTCGGCGCCGGCCAGTCCGCGCTGGAGTCGGCCGCGCTGCTGCACGAGAAGGGCGCCAGCGTGCAGCTGGTCGCCAGGAAGGACAAGCTCGCCTGGAACGGCCCGCCGCTGCCGCTGGACCGGCCGCTGCCGCAGCGGCTCAGGGAGCCCGAGTCCGGGCTCGGTTCGGGCTGGGCCACCTGGTTCTACTCCAACCATCCTGGCCTGTTCCGGCGCCTGCCGCGGTCCACGCGGGTCTACCGGGCGCGGACGGCGCTCGGCCCGGCCGGGGCCACCTGGCTGCGCAGCCGGGTGGAAGGGCAGTTCCCGGTCCTGACCGGCTACTCGGTCACGTGGGCGAGAACGCAGGATGGCGGCGTGCGCCTCGGGCTGGCCGGCGCCGGCGGATCCTCCCGCGAGGTGGCCGCCGACCATGTCATCGCGGGCACGGGCTACCGGACCGACCTCACCAGGCTTTCGTTCCTCGGTGACCAGATGCTCTCTGGGCTGCGCACGGTGCCCGGCACCGGCAGCTCCGTCGTTGGCCGCGACTACCAGACCTCTATCCCCGGCCTGTACGTCATCGGTCCCGCCGTGGCCCCGACCATGGGCCCGGTCATGCGCTTCGTGTACGGCTCCGAGCACGCTGCCACCTCGGTGGCACGCCAGCTGGCGGGGAGCGCGGTCAGCCGGTCGCGGGCCGCCGTGGCAGCGGGACGCTAATGACGGGGAACTTCGGGCCGCGCAGCGCAGACACCGGCGGCTTCCGGGCTGTCCCCGCTGCGCGGCCCGCACACGGGGGACTTGGCCCGCCGCGATGGCGGGAGCGAGCGGCGCGGCGGGCCAGCCGGACCGCGCCGGTTCTCGCGATGCCGCTGGCCGACGCGCTCGGGCTCGCCGCGGCGGCCGGCGTGGCCGGGCGGCCGGGCCTGCCGTCGGCGGCGTACGCGCTGGCCGTGCTGGCCATCCTCGCCGCCACCGGACAGCACCGGCTGCGGATCTGCCTTCGGGTGGCCGACCAGGCCGGGCGCATCCTGGCCGCGGTGGCGGTACCGCTGCCGATCCTGCTGCCGTGGGTGCCGGACGGCAGCGCGGCCTGGCAGGTGCTGTGGTCGGCCGGCCTGGTAGTCGCGTTCCGCATCGCGGTGTCGGCGGCGCTACGCGCCGCGCACCGCGCCGGCCTGCTCACCGAGCCGGCGCTGGTCATCGGCGCCGGGACGTTCGGCGCGCACATCGGCGAGCTGATGCTCGCGCACCCCGAGCTCGGGCTCCAGCCGCAGGGCTACCTCGACGAGGGCCCGCCCCGGCGTGACCTGGCGCTGCCGCAGCTCGGCGCGCCCGCCGACCTCGCGGATGTGGTAGCGCGCCATGGCATCCGCCGGGTCATCGTCTGCTACGCGGCCTGCAAGGACGAGGATCTGGTCACCGTGCTTCGCGCCAGCAGGCCGCTGCCGGCGGACATCTGCGTGGTGCCGCGGCTCTACGAGCTGGGGGCGGCGGTGCCGCGTTCCTGCCTGGACGAGCTGTGGGGCATCCCGCTCATCCCGCTGCGGCGCCTCGGCCACCTGGCGGCGGGCCTGCGGCTGAAGCGGATCTTCGACACCGCGGTGGCCGCCACCCTGCTGGTCGCGGCGGCCCCGGTCCTGCTCGTCCTGGCCGTCGCGATCCGACTGCAGTCCGGTCAGGCACCGGTGTTCCTCCAGGTCAGGGACACAGGCAACGGCCGGAGCGCGGGGATCCTGAAGCTGCGCACGCTCGGCGAGCACGGCGATCCTGACACCTTGTGGACCGGGTCTGCACACGAGTGCAGCGCGCTGGGCCGGTGGCTGCGCGTTACCCACCTCGATGAGCTGCCGCAGCTGCTGAACGTCCTGCGCGGGGACATGTCGCTGGTGGGGCCGAGGCCCGAGCGGCCGTACTTCGTCCAGCGATTCGGCCGCGAGATCCTGCGCTACAGCGACCGGGCCCGGATGCCGGCCGGTATTACCGGATGGGCCCAGGTCCACGGGCTGAACGGGGACACCTCGATTGTCGAGCGCGCCCGCTTCGACAACCAGTACATCGAGTACTGGTCGCCGTGGCTGGACGTAGTCATCCTCGGGCGGACGCTCGCGGCCTCGATCCGCGGCCGGCCGGGGGGTGAGCAGTGAAGGGGGTAGGGGAGGCGGGCGGAGCCTCCAGCGTGACTCGCGCCGGCTCCTGGGTGTCGGACGGTCGGGTCCGCCTGCGCGAGGTACCGATGATCCTGATGTACCACGGCGTGGCCGAGGTAGCGGAAGACCCGAACCTGCTGTGCGTGTCACCGAGCCGGTTCGCCGAGCAGATGGCCTGGCTCGAGCGCCGTGGCCTGCGGGGGGTCGGCATCGGGGCGCTTGTGGACGCGATGCGGGCCGGCCGGCAGCGCGGGCTTGTCGGCATCACCTTCGACGACGGGTACCTCAGCGTGCTCGAGGCGGCGCTGCCGCAGCTGCGGCGCCACGGCTTTGGGGCCACGGCTTACATCATCTCCGGCCGGCTGGGCGGCACCAACGAGTGGGACGAGGGCCCGTCCTGGCCGCTGATGACGGCCGGACAGGTCCGCGAGCTCGCCGCGGCGGGCATCGAGATCGGCTCGCACGCCGCCACGCACCAGCGGCTGGCCGGCGCCAGCCCGGAGCAGCTGACGGCCGAGGTCAGCGACAGCCGGGTGAGCCTGTCCGCGCTGCTCGGCGTCGAGATCCGCGGATTCGCCTACCCGTACGGCTCGATGGACGCAGCGGCCCGGCGCGCCGTCCGCGACGCGGGCTACGGGTATGCGTGCGCGGTGGAGGCACGGGCGGCCGAGATCGGGCCCATGGCGCTGCCTAGGATCTACGTCGGCCAGCAGGACGACGCCGTTCGGATGACGGCCAAGCGGCTGCTCTACAGGGGCCGGATCGCGCTCAGAGGGAGACGTCCATGAAAGTGCTTCACGTGATCACCGGTCTCGACGCCGGGGGCGCCGAGCTGCAGCTGGCGATGATACTGCGGCGCACCCGGCACGAATCGGACGTCGTCACCCTCTACAACCCGGGGCCGGTCGCCGAGCAGATACGCGCTCAGGGAACGTCGGTGCGCGACATCGGGATGCGGCGCAACACCGAGCTGCCCGCGCTGCCGCGGCTGCGCAAGATCATCTCCGACGGGCGGTACGACGTGGTGCACACGCACCTGTACCGGTCCCAGGTCTACGCCCGCCCCGCGGCCCGGCTCGCGGGCACGCCCGTGGTCGTGACCACCGAGCACTCGATCGGCGAGACGCATATCGAGCGGCGCAAGATGACCAGGGGGGTGCAAGCGCTGTACCTGGCGTCGGAGAAGTTCTCCGACGCCACCATCGCGGTGTCGGACATCGTCAAGGACCGCCTGGTGCGGTGGGGCGTGCGCCCGGAGAAGATCACCGTGATCCCCAACGGGGTGGACACCGACGAGCTCGGCTTCGACGCGGCCGCCCGGGACCAGGTCCGCGCCCAGTTCGGCATCTCGCCGGAGACCTACGTGATCGGCGCGCTCGGGCGCCTCGACCCGAACAAGCGCGTCGACCTGACCATGGAAGCGGCCGTGCCGATGCTGGGCGAGCGGTGCAAGATCCTGGTCATCGGCCGCGGCCAGGACCAGGCCCGGCTGGAGGCCGCGGCCAGGCGGCTCGGCGTGACCGAGCACGTGATCTTCGCCGGCTACCAGGCCGACACCACGGCGATGCTGTCCGCCTTCGACCTCTACGTCGCCGCCTCGGTGCAGGAGACGTTCGGGCTGTCGGTGCTCGAGGCGCTGGCCAGCGGGCTGCCCGTGCTCTACACGGCCTGCCCGGCCCTGGACGGCATCCAGACCGAGCGCGCCCGCCTGGTCGCCGGAACCGCGGACGCGCTGCGGGACGAGATCCGCAAGGAGCTCGAGGCCGGCCGGCGGCCGCGCGTGACCGACAGCAAGGTATTCGAGCGCTACGGCATCGAGTCCGTGGTCAGCCGGATCGATGACCTGTACGAGCAGGCGCTGGCGGCGCGCCCGCCCCGGATGCGGCGCCGCGCGGCGCGGCGCGCCGCGGCGCGCCGGCCCTCGCCGGCCCCGCCGCGGGCGGCCGGTCCGCCCGCCGCGGAGTCCGGCGTGGCCGTCGGCCAGACCACGGAAGGCACGGGCTGACCGTCATGGGGAGAGGACGGACAGAAGTCCGCGCGCGAAGTCGGGTGACGTGAACTGACATGGACGTGGCACTGATCGGAGAGGGCACCTACCCGCACCAGTTCGGCGGGGTCAGCGTGTGGTGCGACCAGCTCGTCCGCGGGATGACGGACTATGACTTCCTGCTGGTCGCCCTGGTGGCGACGGGTGCCGAGTGCCCCTGTGGGGACGCCCGCCGGCCGCGCCGACCTCCCGCCGGCGCGGCAGGCGGAGATCCCGGCCGGTGGACTGCCCGCCGCTCCGCGAGCTGATCGAGGTCCTGCTCGCCCCTCCGGCGGAGGCCCAGGACCGCTTCGCTGACACGCTGCGCGAGATCTTCGAGTTCGCCCAGAACGAGAACCTCTCCGCCAGCCTGTCCAGCGAGCGGGCCGTGGCATTGCTCAGCGAGGCCTGGCGGGACTGGCGGCTCGACGCGACGGAGGCAGCGCCCACCCTGCACGACGCCGTGACCTCGATGCAGCTGCTCGAGCACTCGCTTCGCCCGCTGTCCCATCCCCCCGTGCGGGCGGATGTCGCGCACGCGGTGACCAACGGGCTCGGCGCGCTGCCGGCGCTGGCCGCCAAGTGGCGGTACGGCACGCCGATGATCGTCACCGAGCACGGCCTCTACATGCGCGAGCAGTACCTGCACATCCGCCATAGCCCGTACCGGTGGCCGGTCCGGGCGCTGCACCTGCGGCTCCTGCGCCGCCTGTGCACCATCGGCTATCACGAAGCGCAGATGATCACGCCGGGCAACGTCTTCAACAAGCGCTGGGAGGAACAGCTCGGCGCGGACATGTCCCGGGTCCGCACCGTCTACAACGGGGTGGACCCGGCCGATTTCCCGGCCCTCGAGGGCGAGCCGGAGGTTCCGACGATCTCGTGGGTGGGCCGCGTCGACCCGGTCAAGGACCTGGAGACGCTGCTGCTCGCGTTCGCTCTGGTCCACCGGGCGATGCCGGAGGCACGGCTGCGGATGTTCGGCTCGCCGCCCCCGGGCCAGGAGGCCTACCTGGAACGCTGCCGGGCCCTGGCGGCCGAGCTGGGCATCAGCGACGTCGCGACGTTCGAGGGCCGGGTGGCCGAGATACGCGATGCCTACCAGGCCGGGCAGGTATATGTGCTCAGCAGCATCACCGAGGGCTTCCCGTACACCGTGATCGAGGCGATGACCTGCGGGCGGCCGTGCGTGGCCACCGACGTCGGCGGGGTCAACGAGGCGGTCGCCGACACCGGCATCGTCGTGCCTCCGCGCAGCCCCGAGTCCCTGGCGCAGGCCTGCCTCACGCTGCTGAAGGATGCACCCCAGCGGCGGCGGCTGGGGGCCGCCGCCCGCATGCGCGCGCTGGAGTACTTCACCGTCGACCGCGCGATCAGCGCCTTCGACGAGATCTACACGTTCGTCGGCACCGGCCTCGAGCTGCCCACGGCGGAACCGGACGACGAGTCCGATGACCTGGTGGAGATCGAGCGGCCGGAGCGCGACGAGGAGACCGAGCTGCTGGAGGCCGCCGGATGAGCACCGTGCCGGAGGCGCGCAGATGAGCACCGTGCCGGAGGCGCGCAGATGAGCACCGTGCCGGAGGCGCGCAGATGAGTGCGGGAAGCGCGCACGACCAGCTGCCGCTGGCGCCCCGGGCCGCGGCCGCCGACCCGCAGCGGCTCGCGGTAGCCGCCACCGGCCGGACGCCGGCACCGCGCACCGTCGCGGCGCTCTGCGAGCAGTTCGCCCCGGTGTGCGAGTCGGCGGTGGACCCGCTGGAGATCGCCAGCGCGCTGGAGTTCGAGGGCCTGGGCGACCAGGTGGCGAAGCTACGTTACGGCTTTCCCGATGTGTTCGCGCTCGCGCAGGACATGTACTTCCGGGTGCCGCGCCGGCCGGCCGAGCCGCAGGCGCCCCCGGATCCGTGGCAGGGCGGCGGCAGGCTCCGGCCGGCGCTGCATAGCCTGCTGTACGCGCTGCCGGGGATATGCTTCCCCGCCGCGGTCGGGCTGCTGATCGGCCACGGCGTCGAGATCACGCTGATCGTGGCGCTGCTCATCGCGTGGTCGACGGGCCAGGGCCTGGCCTACCTTGGCTACATCCGGCTCGGCCGGACGACGGATGTGGGCCAGACCCGGCGGCTGCTGCGGGTCGCGCTGACGATCGGGCTGGCGGTGGTGGCGGTCGCCCTGGCGACGACCGCGCGCCTGGTGCACGCGCCCACCTCCGCGCTGATCTTCGGCGCGGGCGAGGGCGCGTACATGCTGGGCGCCGGCGTGCTGATGGTGCTCGGCGCCGAGCGGTGGCTGCTGGCCGCGCTCGCGCCCGGCGTGCTGGCCAGCGCCGCATTCCTCGCCCTGGGCCGGCCGCCGCACCTGCAACATGTCGTCTGGGCGGCGCTCGCCGCTACTCCGCTGCTGGCGCTGGCGCTGGCGGCCTTCTTCACCCGCGGGACCGGGTCGCCGGCCGGCCGGCTGTTCGAGCCGGCCGAGTGGCTCGGGGCCCTGCCCGCGATCGGATTCGGGCTCGTTGCCGCCGGGCTGCTGATCTTCCCGGTCGCGGCGGGCGTGCATGGTCGCGGGGGGATCAACGTCGGGGCGCTGCTCGCCGCGCTGCCGCTGTCCCTGAGCATGGGCGCGGCCGAGGGGAGCCTTCTGTGGTACCGGCGGCGCACGCAACGGCTGCTGCGGACGACCAGGGACCTCGGGGCGTTCGGCCTCAGGGCGCGGCTGGTGCTGCTCGCGGCGGTGCTGCAGTACGTGGCGGCCGCCGCGGCCTTGATCGCCGCGGCGGTCGCGATCGCCGGCGCGACCGGGCTCGCGCACCCGCACCGGTCGGACCTGCCCCAGCTGGCGGCGTACCTGGCGCTGGCCGCGGCGATGTTCCTGGCGCTGATGCTGCAGGCCCTCGGCTCCCGCATCTTCCCGCTGGTTGCGGCCAGCGCTGCCCTGGCCTTCGAGATCGTGTGCCGCCATCTGGGAGTGCTCGCGCAGATCGTGGCGTGCACCGAGCTGGTCCTCGTGATCGGCGGATTTGCCGTTGTCGTGCTCGGGAGGGCGGTGCGGCATGCCTACTAGGCGCGCCGTGGTTGCCCGGGGGGGACGACTCCCCAGGACCCCCGGCGTGCCATCCGCTCGGGCCGGCCAGCGGGCCGTCGCGGCTGGCCCGGCTTGCGCCGATGGGCCGCGCTCGCTCACCAGGAATCGGAAGTCTCTCAGAGCTGGAAGGAAGCGTCCATGACGAATGTCGTCGCGGTGACGGGGGCGGAAGGCTTTATCGGTTCCCACGTGGTGGAGGCGCTGGTGCGCCGCGGGAACCGGGTCCGGGCCATGGTCCTGTACAACATGTTCAGCTCGACCGGCTGGCTGGACACGCTGGAGGCCGACATCACCGACCAGGTCGACGTGGTGTTCGGGGACGTGCGCGACCCGGCCACCGTGCGCGAGCTGGTCGAGGGCGCCGAGGTGGTGTACCACCTGGCCGCCATCGGGTCGGTGCCCTACTCCTACAGCGCGCCGCGATCCTTCATCGATACCAACACGATCGGCACGATGCACGTCCTCGAGGCGGTCCGGGCCTGCCGCACCCCCCGGCTGGTCCACACCTCGACCAGCGAGACCTACGGCACCGCGCGCACGGTCCCGATCAGCGAGTCGCACCCGCTGCAGGCGCAGTCACCGTACGCGGCCTCCAAGGTCGCCGGGGACAAGCTGGTCGAGTCGTATCACCTGAGCTTCGGGGTGCCCGCGGTCACGCTGCGGCCGTTCAACACCTTCGGCCCCCGCCAGTCCACCCGAGCCGTCATCCCGCAGGTCATCACGCAGCTGGCGAGCGGGTCCAGGCAGTTGATGCTGGGGGCCCTGGACCCGACCCGCGACTTCTCCTACGTCACCGACACCGCCGAGGCGTTCATCGTGCTCGGCGAGGCCCCTGCGTCGGCGGTGCTCGGCGAGCTGTTCAACTGCGGCCCGGGCGACGACATCGCGATCGGCAAACTGGCCGAGGATATCGCCAGACTTATGGGGGTCGAGGCCGATATCGTAGAAGACCCGCAACGGCTGCGCCCCAAGGACTCCGAGGTCATGCGCCTGGTGTGCGACGCGACGAAGCTGCGCGAGCGCACCGGATGGCAGCCTCGCCTCACCAGGGACGAGGGCCTTCGCGAGACCATCGACTGGTTCTGCGACCCGGCGAACCTGGCCAGGTTCAAGGCCAACGAGTACCACCAGTGAGCCAGGGCCGATGAGCGAGCCGGAGGGGCGCGGCGTCGCCCGGGCTCAGCGAGGACCGGGCGACGCCTTAAGGCGCCCGGCAGGCGAGCGGGAGACACCGCAGTGAACGAGGGGCAGCCGGCGCGGGAAGCCGGCCGCGCTGAGGCCGGCGGCCGGCCGGGGCGGGAGGCCTGATGCGCCTGCTGGTCATCGGCGCGAGCGGGTTCCTCGGCTGGCACGTATGGCACCGGGCTACGGCGGCAGGCGCAGCGGTAGTCACCGCTGGCCGGGCCGGGCTACCCGACTCGCCCGGTCACCGGCAGGTCGACCTGGCCACCGGCGACCCGGCCAGCATCGCCGAGATGATCGCGTCGGTGGCGCCCGACGCGATCGCGAACTGCGCCGGCGCGACCGCTGGCGGCCCTGATGTGCTGGCGCCGGTCAACGTCACCGGCACCTACGCGCTGGTCCGGGCGATGCTGCTGGCCGGCACGCGGGCCAGGCTCGTGCACCTCGGCTCCGCTGCGGAATACGGGCGGGCCGAGCCGGGCGTTCCGGTGGATGAGTCCGCGCCGCCCCGGCCCGTCACGCCGTACGGGGCCACGAAGCTGGCCGGCACTCGCCTGGTCCAGCTGGGCCGGGCGGCCGGGCTCGACGCCGTGGTGCTGCGCGTGTTCAACCCGGTCGGCGCCGGCGCGCCCGAGACCGGGCTGCCCGGGCGCGTGGCCGCGCAGCTGCGCCGGGCCCTGGCCGACGGCACCGACGTGCGGCTCGGGCCGCTGGAAGCCGTCCGGGACTTCGTCGACGCGCGGGACGTCGCCGCCGCTGTGCTCGCCGCCGCGGCCGCCCCGCACCTGCCGAGCCCGGTGGTCAACATCGGCAGCGGCATCGGCGTTCCGGCTGGCACTCTGGTCAAGGAACTGGTCGCGATCAGCGGCTACGAGGGCATGGTGCACGAGGACGCGGAGGGGTCCGCGCGCTCGCCCGACAAGTCGTGGCAGCAGGCCGACATCGCCCGCGCCGGCCTGGACCTGGGCTGGCGGCCGCGCCATGATCTCGCAGCATCGCTGGCCGACCTGTGGGAGGCGAGCCGTGACCAAGCTGGCTTCTGATCGCCTGTCGCTGGGCAGGCCGCAGCTGGTCGTGCCCGCCTACTTCCGCCCGGATGTCCGTCCCGACGACTGGAATCTGCTGGCGAAGCACGCGTCCCAGGTGCGGCTGGTGATACTCAACCTGGCCAACGGGCCGGGTCCCCTGCCCGACCCCGCCTTCTACCCCGCGCTTGACCGCCTGCGCGAGGCCGGGGTGCCGGTGGCCGGGTATGTCGACAGCAACTACGGCCGGCGCCCCGGCCGCGAGGCACTGGACGACCTCGGCCTCTTCCTGCGGTGGTATCACGTGGCCGGCGTGTGCTTCGATCGCGCGGCGGTCACCGCCGAGCACCTTGGCTATTACGCCGCGCTGTCGCGCTACGCCCGGGACATGGGAGCGCGCGTGGTGCTGTTCAACCACGGGGCGCATCCGCTCGAGGCGTACGCGGAGCACGCCGACCTGCTCGGGACCTTCGAGGGTCCCTGGCGCGCCTACGTCCAGCTCGCCGTGCCGCGCTGGACACGGTCCCGGCCAGCAGGCAAGTTCTACCACGTCGTGTACTCGGTGCCGCCCGAGAACTTTAACCATGCGTACCTGCTGGCCATGCGGCGCCGGGCGGGCAGCGCGTACATCACAGACCGCAAGGGCGCCAACCCCTACAACTGCCTGCCCGCCGGGGGGCTTGAGCCGGAGTCGCGATGGATGCGCTAGCCGTGCTGCCCGGGCGGACACAGTGCCGCCCGGGGACACCCCGTACCCCCCTGGCCCGGAACCCCCCGCGTGCCCCCGCCCGCCTCCCCTTCCCCCGCGACGGCCGGCAGGCCGGCCGTCGCGGCTGGCACGGCTTCGCCGTCGCCGGGGACTGAGACCGAGATGTCGACGGCGGGCAGGCCGCCGGATGACTGGCTGAAGATACAGCGGCGAGTACAGCGGCGGAATGCACCGGGGAGACTGCGCGCGCTGGTCGGCAGGCCGCTGACGGTCGTGGTGGTGGCCGCCGTCCTCGCCGGAGGCGCTGCGGCCGGCATCACCGCGGGGCTGACCTCGGGAGGCAGCAGCTCAGCACGGTGCCAGAAGGCGTTCGTCCCGGCCTATTTCCCGGGGAGCGTCTGGGCGCAGGCCACCGCCAGCCACCCCGCGCCAAGCGCCATGATCCTTAACCCGGCCACGGGCGTGGGGGCCGGCAGCGCGCCGGATCCTGCCTTCCAGTCAGTGGTCAAGCACGCGCGAGCCGCAGGCACCGCCGTCCTGGGCTACTCGTCGACCAAGTACGGACTGCGCCCCATCGCGGAAGTCGAGGCCGACGTCAGGAATTACGAGGCCTGGTATGGGGTGACCGGAATTTTCCTGGACGTGGTCAACGGCGTCGCCACCGAGCTTCCTTACTATAGGCAGCTGGCCAGTTACATCCACCGGGTCATCCCGGGATCCTCGGTCTGGCTCAACCCGGGAATCTATCCTGATCAGCAGTACATGTCGGTGGGCAATGTCGTGATGGTATTCGAGGGCACCTACGCCCAGTACCGCAATATCCAGGTGCCCAGCTGGGCCCGCCATTTCCCTGCGACCAGGTTTGCGAACACCGTCTACGACGCCCCCTCAAGCTCGCAGGCCGACAGCGCCATCAGCCTGTCCCGGAGCCGGAATGCCGGTTATGTCTACGTGACAAATCTGGCGGGATCAAACCCGTACGACGCGCTGCCGAGTTACTGGTCCAGCGAGGACGCAGCCATAACGAGGGGATGCGGCGAGCATGCCGTGGCGACACTGCCCTGACCGCGACCCTTCTGGCCCGCTTGGCAACTGACCAGCCACTGGTCCCGTGCCAGGGCGCCGGTCAAATAACACAGTGACTGGCCGGGTGGCTCGCTGACAGTCTGGGCCGCTTGGTACGGCCACCCGCTACATGACCGCTCTAGGCGGCCCGATGTCAGCCGCGGTCGGCCCCCTGTCTCCCGTGCTTTGTATCCGCAGTGTGATTCACTAGGCACGTCAGGTAGCCGGCGGGTGGGGCCGGACTGATATTCCCCCCTTATAAGGACGAGGGATTCTCATTCATCGGTATGAGGACAAAGCCATGTCGCCGCCGCATAGTGGGCTAGTGGACGTGCGGCGGCTGCTTCTGGTGGACGACTACAGGATGGTCACCGAAGCGCTTGCGTCCAGGCTCTCGGCCGCGCCCGACCTCTGGGTGGCCGGGTGCTGCACCACCGATGACCCCCAGCTGCCCGAGGTCGTCCGCTGGCTGCGGCCGGATGTGATCCTGATCGAGGTAGAGCCGCTCGGCTTCGCCGTGGGCGAGGTACTGCAGCGCCTGAGGGCCGCGTGGCCGGCGGCGCACGTGGTCGTGGTCAGCGGTGACCATGACGTCGCTCACGCCGTGGACGCCGCCCGGGCCGGGGCGGCGGCCTGGGTATCCAAGGAGCAGGGCGCGGACGAACTGGAGACCGTGCTCCGCGGGGTGTGCCAGGGCCATTCCTGGTTCCCGCCGGAGATGCTCGGCGAGATATTGCGCGAGTTGCGCGACGACGTCCGGAAGGCCAGGGAGGACAGCGACCCGCTCGACGTGCTGAGCCCGCGGGAACGGGACGTCCTGGCGAGCATGGCGGAAGGCAAGCGCGGGCGGCAGATTGCCGAGGAACTGCTGATCTCCACCGACACGGTACGCACCCACACGCGCAGCATCTTCAGCAAGCTGGACGTGCACAGCCGGCTCGAGGCCGTGCGGGTCGCGCGGGCCGCCGGCCTGGGCCCTCCCGAGCGGCCCGGGATTACCGGCGGCCGCCCGGCGACAGTCCCCTTCCGACCAGGCCCGGGCGGGCGATGACCGGCTTCCGGGCAGACTCGAGGCCGCCCGGGATCCGGAGCGGCGGCACCGGCGGGCCGCTGCGGGTCGCGGCCGTCATCACCCGGCTTGAGGGCGGCGCCGGCGTGCTCGCCCTGCGCGGGGCGCAGGCCATCGCGCGGGAGACCATCCAGCCGACCATCGTGACCGGCAGCGGGGGCCGGCTGCTCGGCGAGGCCGCAGCATCCGGCATCGAGGTGGTGATCGAGCCCTCGCTGCTCGAGGTGATTGCCCCGCGCAGCGACCTGCTGGCGCTGCGGCGGCTGGAGGCGCTCTTCCGGGAGCGGAGCTTCGACGTGGTGCACACCCACTGTGCGAAGGCCGGAGCGGTCGGCCGCGTGGCCGCGCGGCGCGCCGCGATACCCAGGATCGTGCACACCTTCCACGGCTTTCCGTTCCACGAGTTCCAGTCGCTGCCGCGCCGGCGGGCCTACGTGTCCATCGAGCGGCGGCTGGGCCGGATCACCGACATGGCCCTGTGCGTGGGCGCCGGAGTGGCCGCCGAGGCGGTACGGCAGGAACTGGTCGCGCCGGAGCGGATCCGCACGATCGGCGTTGCCGTGGACGGGCCTGACCGGGCGAAGGCCAGCATGAGCGCCCAGCTGCCGGAGGCTCGCCGGCGTGCTCGCGCCGTGCTTGGCCTTCCGGCGGAAGCCACCGTGGTCGGCGCGGTGGGCCGGCTGACCTACCAGAAGGCGCCCGAGGACTTCGTCGCGGCCATCCGGGAGCTGGACCGGCGGGGAGTCACCGGCGTCTGGGTGGGCGGCGGTGAGCTCGCCGAGCGGGTCGGGCGCCGCATCAGCGCCCTGAGAGATGCCCGGGTCATCCTGGCCGGCGAGCGCACGGACGTGCTCGACGTGCTGCCCGCGTTCGACGTCTTCGCCCTGCCCAGCCGCTACGAGGGCCTGCCCACCGCGATCGTCGAGGCCATGATCTGCGGCGTCCCGGTCGTCGCCAGCGCCGTTAACGCCGTCTCCGACCTCGTGATACCGGGCGAGACGGGAATGCTGGTACCGCCGCACCGGCCCCGCCTGCTGGCCGCCGCTGTCGGATATCTTCTCGACTCGCCCGCTGCCGCGGCCCGCATGGCCGCGGCGGCACGCGCTCGCCTGGCTGACCACTACGGTGAGCCGGAGCTGCGCACCGCGCTCCTAGCGGCGTACTCGCCCGTCCCGCGAGACGCCTGCGCGCCTGCGGCGTCGCGCTAGCCCGCCGCGCCCCGCGTCCCGCGCCCCCGAGGTCAGTCCGCGTCCCGCGCCCCCGAGGTCAGTCCGCGTCCCGCGCGCTGAGGACAGTCGGCGCCTCGCGTCCCCGGACGGTCCGCGGATGTGGCCTTGCCGCCTGCCCGTCGCGTCCGTGCCGGCTACTAAGAGTGAAGTTTAGTTACGTGATGTAATGACGAAACATGCTGTAAACGTACGCCGGTACGAAAGCGTCTTCACCACATGGGGCAGTTCACCCGGAAGGCCGCAGATCTGGGCTATTACTGCTGGTTGCGGCAGATGTTCCGCGCGGGGGCGGGAGCGGCCCGGGCCCGGACAGGTGACATAAGCGACCTGAAAACTAGAGATCAGCGCTCGAGCTGCCGCGAGCTGTCCGGGGCTGGGGGGAGTAAGCATGTGGGCTCTGTTCGACACGTGGTGGGATTGCCAGGATGAGCCGGACCGCGGCATGCCCGCGGCGCAATGCCCTCCGCGTGATCTCCTGCGCGGAGGGGCACGGTGCCGCCTGGATGCTGCGGCGGCGAATCTGGCTTGCGCCGGAATTGGCGGGTGACCCAGGTGACGAGGCTCGTGCTCGGCGACGATCATGTCGTGTTCCTTGACGCGCTGTCGACCGTGCTCACGCAGCACGGATACACGATGTCCCCGGTGGCCCGCAGCGCCGCGGAGATGGTTGCCCTGGTCCGCCGCGACCGGCCGGACGTGTGCGTGATCGACCGGCCTGCCGCGATGGATGACGACGCCCAGACCATCGGTCGTGTGCGCGCCGCCAGCAGCAGCACGAACGTCCTCGTGCTCGGCGCGAACTGCGGCATCGAAGCGGTCGGCCGAGCACTGGACGCGGGGGCATCCGGCTACCTGCACCAGTCACGCGGGGTTGGCGAGCTCGTCGGCGCGCTCGAGCGCGTGCTGCACGGCGAGATCGTGGTCGACGTCCCGGACGCCCGGCCTCCCTCGCGGCATTCCGCGCAGCCGAACCACGGGCTCCGGCTCGCCGCGCACCTGACCAGCCGTGAGCGGGAGTGCCTCCTGATGCTGGTAGAGGGGCTGGACACGGCCACCATGATGGATCGGCTCTGCGTCTCGCGCACCACCGTGCGAACCCACCTGCAGGCCGTGCTCACCAAGCTCGGCGTGCACTCGCGGCTCGAGGCCGTGTCCTTCGCCGTGCGCCACCGCCTGCCCGAGCTCTGGTCTTCGGACGACAGCCTGGCGGCCGCCGCCAGGGTGGTGCGGCAGATCCGGCCGCGCCAGGCCCGCGACCTGGCCGCGCCCTCGTCGGGCCGGCCTCTGGCCGTCGCGGCAGGTCAGGACGTGGGCCCCGCCTGACCTTGCGCGGCACAGGCCCCCTTGGTCTCCTGAAACCCGGCCTGCGCCGCCGCTGAAGCGGGCCGGGCGGCCGCGATCCCGCGGGGCCGGCGTGGCAGGCTTGGGGTCATGATCGTGGGCATCGGTGCCGGCAGCGCGATGATCTCCCGGGTGCCCGGCGCGCGCCGGAGAGACCTGGCCCTGGCCGGCCGCTTGTTCGCTCAGAGCGAACGCAGCGTCCCTGCGGCGTGGCTGACGATGCGGGCGGCCTGGGCCGTGAGCGAGCCGAAGGGTGCAGGGGGAATGGAGAGGCGGGCGGGGCCCCGGAGGCGAGCGGGAGACAGAGCATGAGGGACGCCCACGCCGTAGCCGAGGTCCGCGCGGCCGAGAGCGCGCTGATGGCGCAGCTGTCGGAGGGCGCGCTGATGCAGCGGGCGGCGTCGGGCCTGGCGGCCGCGTGCGCGGGCCTGCTAGGGAGGACAGCCGGGGCAGGGACAGCCGGCCGGGCCGGGGTGTACGGGTCGCGGGTGGTCGTGCTGGCAGGCAGCGGGGACAACGGCGGAGACGCGCTGCACGCCGGGGCCCGGCTGGCCGCCCGCGGCGCCGTCGTCACCGCTATCTCCGCAGGATCGAGCCTGCACGAGGGCGGGGCGGCCGCGCTGCGCGGCGCAGGGGGGCGGCTGATCGAGGCGGCCGACGGCCGAGCTCGCCGGGCGATCGGCGCGGCAGACCTGATCATCGACGGGCTGCTCGGCATCGGCGGCCGCGGCGGGCTGCGGGACCCAGGCGCGTGGCTGGCTGCGGAGGCAGAACGCGCCCGCGGCCTGGTCGTGGCCGCCGACCTGCCCAGCGGGATCGACGCCGACACCGGCGAGGCGGCGGGCGCGGCCGTCCGGGCCGACGTGACGATCACGTTCGGGATCTGGAAGCCCGGCCTCCTCATCGATCCCGGCGCCTCCTATGCCGGGGTTGTGGAGCTCGTCGACATCGGCCTGCGCCAGCACCTCGGCCCGCCCGATGTCGCGGCGGCCCAGGCGGCCGACATCGCCGCCTGGCTGCCGCACCCGACGGCGGAGTCCGACAAGTACCGGCGCGGCGTGCTGGGGATCGTGGCCGGAAGCGACCGGTTTACCGGGGCCGCGCAGCTGTCCGTCGGCGCCGCGGTCCGCGGGGGGGCGGGGATGGTCCGGCTGGTGTCAGCCCCGCCCGCGGCCGCCGTCGTCAGGCAGCACTGGCCCGAGGCGGTCATCACGACCACGCGCGACACGGCCCGGGAGGACACGGCCACGGGGGACACGGCCCGGGGGGACGCCCAGACCGGTGGGCAGGTCATCGAGTCCGCCGGGCAGGTCCAGGCCTGGGTGGCCGGGCCGGGCATGGGCACCGGCGAGACTGCCGCAGGCCTGCTGGCCGCAGTGCTCGCGACCAGCCTCCCGGTGCTGGTCGACGCCGACGGGATCACCATGCTGGCGGCTCACCGCGAGCTGCTGGCGCGCTCGGCGCCCACACTGCTCACGCCGCACGCGGGCGAGCTCGCGCGGCTGCTCGGCGCGGACCGGGCGGACATCGAAGCGCACCGGCTCCGGTTCGCCACCCGGGCCGCGGCCGAGCTTGGCTGCACCGTGCTGCTGAAGGGCTCCACCACGGTGATCGCCTCCCCGCCCCCGGATCAGGGGGTCCTGGTGAATCCCACCGGCACGAGCTGGCTGGCGACGGCTGGATCGGGGGACGTGCTGTCCGGCCTGGCCGGCGCCCTGCTCGCGCAGGGGCTGGAACCGCTGCGCGCCGCAGCCGCGGCCGCGTACCTGCACGGCATCGCTGCCCGGCTGGCGGCCGATGGCGCCCCGATCGGCGCCTCGGACCTCATCGAAGCGTTTCCCGCGGCCATCCGGATGGTGGCAGGCGCCCGACGTGACGGCGCGTCCGAGGGGCAGGAAGGTAACCGTGGCTGACCATCTCACGGCCGCTGGGGCACCGGCCGCGCTGATGCCCCGGTCACGTCGACTGCCCTGGTCACGCCGACGCCCCGCCCGCGATACTTGAGCTAATAAAAGATTGACTTGCTCAGCCGAGTCGGACTATGTTTGAGCCACTCAACCGTTGAGATGCTCAGATGTTCGGCCCGGGGCCTGCGCCCCGGGGCACCGGCACAGCACATGCGGCACAGCGCTTGCAGCACAGCGCTTGCAGCACACAGCGCTTGCAGCACGGGCGGCGGCCGGCGGAGCTGAGGGGTAAGGAGGTGACGTGGGAACGCGATCCAGGGTCGATCAGCTCGACTCAGAGATCCTCGACGCCATGGGTGAGCTGATCACCTCACTTGTCGCGAGGGGCGAGCAGATTGCGCAGCGTTTCGGCGTGCCGGCCTTCTGCCTCAAGGCCCTGCACGTGCTCGACTCGTCCATGGCCATGCGGGATCTCGGGCGATACCTGCACTGCGACCCGTCCTTCGTCACCGCCATCGCCGACCTGCTGGAAAAGCGCGGGCTGGCCACGCGGGAAGCCAGCACGGCCGACCGCCGGATCAAGAACCTCGTGCTCACCCCGGAGGGCGTCGGGCTGAGGAGAAAGGTGGAGCGCGAGTTCATGGCCCGCATGCCGTGGCGCGTCCTCGACGAGGATGAGCGCACCTGCCTGCTCTCGCTGATCCGCAAGATGACCCTGGCCGAATCCGCCGCTACGCCCACCACCGCCAGCAGCACTCCGAGCACCACCGCTAGCGGCACTCCGACCACCACCAGAACCCCGAAGAGCACCACCACCCCGCCTACGACCGGGGGAGAAGGGGCGGGGGAGGTGAGCGAGACGCTGATCACCGGGCAGCGCACCGGCTGACCAGGCCGGGGGCCGGGCGGCCGCCAGATCGGCGGCGGGCGTTAGCGCCTGACGGCACTCGTCGGCCAGCCGCCCCGATCATCGCGCTGTCGCCGTTCCACCCAAAAGCACGAGTCCCGAACGTCGTGGCAGAGCCGCCACGAGGTGAGATTGCCACGCTCTTCACCAAGGAGACCTTCATGTCCACCGCACAGCCCGAGACCGGGCGGCTGCGAGCTCCCGGCATCGGCGATGGCGCCGTCGGCCAGCCCCAGCAGCGGCGTCGCCTCGGCCTCGCCCTGGTCGTCATCGCCACCGCCCAGCTCATGGTCGTCCTCGACGCGACCATCGTGAACGTTGCACTGCCGCGCATCCAGGGCGCGCTCGGCTTCTCAGGCTCCGGCCTGGAGTGGGTCGTGAACGCCTATGCGCTGACGTTCGGCGGCCTGCTGCTGCTCGGCGGCCGGGCCGGGGACATCCTCGGCCGGAGACGGGTGTTCATCGCCGGGATCATCCTGTTTTCCCTGGCCTCGCTGCTCGGCGGGTTCGCCACCAGCCAGGCGTGGCTGCTGTCGGCCCGCGCCCTGCAGGGCGTCGGCGGCGCGATCGTCGCGCCGACCGCCCTGTCGCTGGTCACCACCACGTTCCCGGAGGGACCGCCGCGCAACCGGGCCATGGGTGTGTACGCGGCAATGAGCATCGCCGGCGGCGCGGTCGGCCTGATCGCCGGCGGCCTGCTGACCACCTACGCGTCCTGGCGCTGGGTGCTGTTCGTGAACGTCCCGATCGGGATCGTGGTCGCCCTGGCCGCCCCGCGGGCATTCGGCGAGTCGCAGCGCCACCGCGGCCGGTTCGACCTACCGGGCGCGATCACCGGGACCCTTGGCCTGGCCTCGCTGGTCTACGGCCTGTCCAGCGCGGCGACCAGCGCCAACGGCGTCTCACACTGGGGCGACACCAAGGTCGTGGCCTCGCTGGCGGCCGCGGTCGTGCTGCTGGCCTCGTTCCTGCTCATCGAGTCGCGCAGTAAGCACGCGCTGATGCCGCTGCGGATCTTCCGCAACCGGAACCGGTCCGGCGCCTACCTGATCATGCTGTGCGTCGGCACGGCGCTGTTCGGGATGTTCTTCTTCCTGACGATCTTCGTGCAGAACGTGTGGGGCTACAGCGCGCTGAAGACCGGGGTGGCCTACCTGCCGATGATGGCCACCGTGATGGCCATGGCCGGCGTCAGCGCGCAGCTGGTCCCCCGGATCGGCGCCCGCCCGCTGCTGCTGGCCGGCTCGGCGATCGCCACCGGAGGCCTGTTCTGGCTGTCGCGGATCAACGAGCACAGCCAATACGCCTCCGGGCTGCTCGGCCCCATCCTGGTCACCGCGGCCGGCATGGGCATGCTGTTCATGCCGCTTACCCTGGTCGCCCTGTCCCGGGTCGATGACAAGGACGCGGGCCTGGCCTCCAGCCTGCTGAACACCGGCCAGCAGGTCGGCGGCTCGATCGGGCTGGCCATCCTGGGCACCGTGGCCTGGACGGTCGTCGCCAATACCGCCCGGAACTCCGCGGCCGCCGCGAAGGCAGCAGCGGTGGCCGCCGCCAAGGGCGGCCACCCGCTGCACGCGACGGCGGCGCAGGCGAAGGCGGCGCAGACCGCCTTGTACCATCACGCGCTGTCGGTCGGGTTCTCCCGCGGGTTCGACGTGTCGGCCGGGATCGCGCTGCTGGCCCTCATCGTGACGATCGTGGCCATCCGGGTCACGCGCGAGGACCTGGCCGGCGTCCAGCCGATGCCCGGCTGAAACCAGGGGCCATAACGCAGCGGCCCAGCCCGATCAGACCACCGCGCTCCAGGTCGGGCGCGGTTGGCCTGGCGGCCTGGCCCGGCGGCAACGCTTGGGCCAGGCCGCTGTGTCAGCCCGGGGGGACGACCCCCAGGATCCCCCCGCGTGCCCTCCGCTCGGGGCCGGCCAAGGCAGGCCGTCGCGGCTGGCCCGGCTTCGCCGGGTGACTCACCCGCGGTGTTCCGCCGGACTGCCCCCGTCTAGTCTTCGGCCCGGCCGCCGAGGTGACGGGCCAGGAACCTCTCGGCTGCGGCGTAGAAGCGCAGCCGGTTCTCCGGCTTGGCGAAGCCGTGCCCCTCGTCGGGGAAGAGCATGTACTCATGCTCGATCCCGGCGCGCTCCAGGGCCGCCACGATCTGCTCGGACTCGGCCTGCTTGACCCGCGGGTCGTTGGCGCCCTGGGCGATGAACAGGGGGATCTTGATGTCGGTCACCCGGGACAGCGGCGACCGGGACCAGAGGAACTCCGCGTCCTTCGCCGGGTCGCCGACCCGCCGGTGGAACTGGGCGATCATCGGGCCCCAGTAGGGCGGGATGGTCTCGATCAGGGTCTTCAGGCTGGACGGCCCGACGATGTCGACCGCGCAGCAGAACAGATCCGGCGTGAACGCCGCGCCGGCCAGGGCCGCGTAGCCGCCGTAGGAGCCGCCGTAGATGGCGATCCGCGCCGGGTCGGCCCAGCCCCGGCCGGTGACGAAGGTGACGGCGTCGGTCAGGTCATCCTGCATCGCGGCGCCCCACTCGCGGTCGCCGGCGTTGACGAACGCCTTCCCGTAGCCGGTCGAGCCCGGGACTGAAGCCCCAGGCGTCACGCGTCCACGGCCCGCCGTGCACGTTGAGCACCGTCGGCAGGCCGGACCGGCCCGCGCCGGGCGGGAATGTCGCGTAGCCATGGATGGTGAGGCCATCCCGGGCGGTGAACGAGAACGGCTCCATCGGGGCAAGCTCGTAGCGGGACAGCTCCGGCCGGTTCTCGAACAGGAAGCGGCCGGTCTTGCTGGCCCGGTCGTAAGCGAAGTAGGGGATCGGCCCTGAGTCGTTGGTGAACGCGACCAGCCACGTCGCGTCGGCGTCGTCGGCGCCCGTAAAGGCCGGGTCGCCCGGGTGCAGGGCCCGGATCGCCGCCAGGTCGTCGGCGACCGACGGGTCGAGCACGAGGTACTCCGACCGGTCCCTCTGGAAGGCCACGATCTGCGGTTCCCGGGTATCGGGGTGGACCCGGACATCGCTCACGTCGGCCTGCGGGTCCTCGGCCAGCACGTCGACCGCGCCGCCGTCGGTGCTGACGCGGACCAGCCTGCCGGTCTCGGCCCCGACCGAGCTGATCCCGAGCAGCGAGCTGCCGTCCTCGCTGAACGCGATCGGGTCGCTGGTCAGCGCGTCGTCGGCGGGAATGGTCAGCAGCGGCCGCCAGTCCGTGTCCGCCGAGTCTCGCACCAGAAGCACGAGGCTGCCGTCGGGCTGCGGTGCGACCGTCGCCCGGACCACGAGCTGCGCGTCGGCGAGCCAGCCGACATAGCCGGGGTTGGCCAGCTCCTTCGTCAGCTCACCGGTGACCAGGTCGAGCCGGTAGACGTCGTGCAGCTGAGGGTTGTCGCGGTTCAGCCCGACCAGCACCTCGGTCGGGAACTTCCGCTCCATGGCCACGACCCGGGCCTGCACGCCAGAGAACGGAGTGAGGTCGCGCCGCTGCATGGTCTCCAGATCGACGTCGTGCAGGCGCCAGTTCTCGTCGCCGCCGGTGTCCTGCAAGTACAGCAGGTGCCGGCCATCGTGCGCCCACGCGAACATCCGGATGCCGCGGTCGGTGTCGTCGGTGACCACCCGCGCCGCCGCCCAGTCCACTCCGGCCTCAGCGCCCGCCGGCGCGACCCAGACGTTGAGGACCCCGTCGTGCGGCGCGATCCACGCCAGCCGGGTCCCGTCCGGGGAGATATGAGGGCTGACCCGCTCAGGATTGCCGAAAAGCACTTGCCGGGGAATGAGTTCGACCATCCTGCTTGCCTATCACAGTGTTGGCCGGGGGGGACGACCCCCAAACCCCCCCGAGTGCCATCCGCTCGGGCCGGCCAGCCGGCCGTCGCGGCTGGCCCGGCTTCGCCGGGGCCTCCCCAGAGCTAGCACAGCTGGCTGTGCCGCGCAGGCCGGACCGCGCACTGGCTGGTGGCTGGCACACTTGGACGCCATGGACGGTCACCCCGAGGCGCTCATCGACCTGGGCGCGATCAAGGACAACGTCTCCGCCCTGGCCAGGCACGTCGGCGGCGCGCAGGTGATGGCGGTCGTCAAGGCGGACGGGTACGGCCACGGCATGATCCCGGCCGCGGCCGCGGCGCTGGCCGGCGGCGCGACCTGGCTCGGGGTCATGCACGTGGCCGAGGCACTGGCGCTCCGGCAGGCCGGTCTGACCGCGCCGGTGCTGTGCCTGCTCGGGGCGCCCGGCGCGCCGCACGAGCAGGCCATCCTGGGCGACGTCGACCTATCCGCGGGGTCGGCCGCCCTCGTCAGCCAGATCGCGGCCGCCGCCGGGCTCGCCGGGCGGTCGGCTCGGCTGCACCTCAAGGTGGACACCGGGATGTCGAGGGGCGGCGCGACCGCCGCCGACTGGCCCGGCCTGGTGGCCGCGGCGCTGGCGGCCGAGGCCACCGGCCACGCCCGCATCGCCGGGATCTGGTCGCACCTGGCCTGCGCGGACATCCCGGGCCACCCGTCTATCGACGCCCAGCTGGCCGCGTTCCGGGCCGCCGTAGAGCTCGCCGAGCAGGCGGGGGCCCGGCCCGAGGTGCGCCACCTGGCCAACACGCCGGCCACGCTGACCCTGCCCCAGACCTGGTTCGACCTGGTCCGGCCCGGCGGGGGGGTCGTGGGGCTGTCCACGCTTCCCGGCGGCGCCCCGGGCTGGCTGCGCCCGGCGATGACGGTCCGGGCGGTGCTGGTCCAGGTCAAGCGGGTCCCGGCCGGCACCGGCGTGTCCTACGGGCACCGCTACACCACCGGCCGTGACGCAACGCTGGGCCTGGTGCCGCTCGGGTATGCCGAGGGAATCCCGCGGCACGCCTCGAACACGGCCGAGGTGCAGGTCCGCGGGCGGCGGTGGACGATCTCCGGCACGGTCTGCATGAACCAGGTGGTCGTCGACTTCGGCGACGAGCCCGTCGCGCCTGGCGACGAGGTGGTGCTGTTCGGGCCGGGTGACGAGGGCGAGCCGACCGCGCAGGAGTGGGCGGACGCGCTCGGCACGCTGTCCTACGACATCGTGACCAGATTCGCGGGCCGGGTACCTAGAAGCTACTTTGGGGTAACATATGACGACTCGGACCCGGTCCTCGCCGCTTCATCCGCCGGCCCGGCTGCGCCGGGCGCCGCCTCGTTCCCGGGGCCAGGCGTGACGGGAGCGGCCGGACTGGCCGGGGCCTCGGGCGTCGTCCGCACGATACGGGAGAGCTGGTGAGTGCTTGCCGACCTTACTGCCGGGTGCCGACATTCGGGCCCGGGCACGGCGGGGGGAGGGAGCGCGGATTCCCCTGTCGCCTGAGGACGGCGGTCCCCTCCGTGCGATCTTGATGGCCAGCTGGCGGCGGATCACCGGGGTGGCAGGGCTGGCCGTCGGCGCTGCGGTGGCCGCCGGGGCGGGGGCCATCCTCGCGGCGGAGCGGATCGCGATAGGCCGGGCGCGGCTGCAGCCCGATCCCGAGGCGGACGAGCCGCTCGGCCAGCTGCGCGGACGGGTCCTCACGGTCCTCGCCGACGACGGAGTGCCGCTGCACGCCGAGATCGACGGCCCGGACGACGCCCCGGTCACGATCATCTTCTGTCACGGCTACGTGCTGAGCCAGGACGTCTGGCACTACCAGCGCAGAGATCTCGCCCCCGCGGGCCGCCTGGTGTTCTGGGACCAGCGCGGGCACGGCAGGTCGGGCCAGTCCAGTCCCGAGCATGCCCGCATCAGCCAGCTCGGGGCGGACCTGTACGCGGTGCTGATGGCCGCGGCCCCAGGCCAGGCGCCGGTCGTGCTCGTCGGCCACTCGATGGGCGGCATGACGATCATGGCGCTGGCCCGGCAGCACCCCGAGCTCTTCGGAACGAAGGTCATCGGCGCCGTCCTGATATCGACGGCCGTCTGGGCCGTCGACCCCACCGCCTGGGTCCCGGCGCCGCTGCGGCCGATCGCCAGGCTGGCTACGCCGCCGGTGCTGCGCGGAGCGAGCAAGGCGAGGCCGGCCGTGCTCGTCGAGCGAGGCCGCCAGGTCGGCGGCGACCTGGCGTTCCTGGGCACGCGGTTCATTGCGTTCGGCGATCCCTCGGTGAGCCCGGCTATCGTGGACTTCCTGGAGCGCATCGTCCGCGTCACTCCCGTGGGGGTTGTGGCTGACTTCTACGCCGCCCTGGTCGGTCACGACGAGCGGGCCGCGCTGGGCGTCCTCGGCCGGGTCCCGGTGATCGTGGTCACCGGCGAGCGCGACCGGCTGGTACCACCGGACCAGAGTGACGAGCTGGCCGCGGGAATCCGCGGCTCCGAGCTGGTCCGCGTACCCGGAGCGGGCCATGCCGTAATCCTGGAGCGGCCGGATGTCGTCAACGACGTGATCACCGGGCTGCTCGTGCGGACCGCGGCAGGCGCCGCGCCGCCCGGGCGCTCGGCGTAGCCAGGGCGGGCGGCCAAGAAGATGAGCGGGGCGGAAAGAGTGCTGGCGGAGATACCGGTGCCTACGGCAGCCCGGATGCGCGACCTCGGGCGGCGGCTGGCGGCGCTGCTGCGGGCCGGCGACCTGCTGGTGCTCAGCGGACCTCTCGGGGCGGGGAAGACCACGCTCGTGCAGGGGATCGCCGACGGGCTGGGCGTGCGCGGTCCGGTGACCTCGCCCACGTTCGTCATCGCGCGTACGCACCCGTCGGTGGGCGCCGGGCCCGCGCTCGTGCACGCGGACGCCTACCGGCTCGGCAGCCGGGCGGAGGTCGACGATCTCGACCTGGACGCCGACCTGGACAGCTCGGTGACCGTCGTGGAGTGGGGAGAGGGTCTCGTCGAGGACCTCGCGCCCAGCTGCCTGGAGATCGAGATCGCCATGGCCCGGCCCGCAACGCTCCCCGGCGCGCCCGACGAGTCCCGCATCGTCCGGCTGGTCGGCCGGGGGCAGCGCTGGGCCGCCGCCGAATCGGCGAGTCTCGCCCTGACCGGCGCGCCCGAGGCTCTGTAACTCAGCTGCGATAACTCGGTGGCGCGGCAGGTGAACGAGAGAACAGTCCCGTTCTGTCCTCACCGCCACCGTTCGCACCACAAGACCGCGATGTTCGCGCTAGCCTGCCGTCGTCGAGCACGTCGTCCAGCACCGTCTCATCACCTTCCCCGGAGGCGCGTCGTGGCCCAGGGGTACCCGCCCCGCCGGTCTGCGCGGCTGCCCGCACGCGGTCGCCGCGGGCACCCGGAGGAGCCAGCCAGGCCCGACCAGCGCAGCGGCCCGAGTCGGCCCAGCCGGCCGCGCCTGGATGGCCTGGATGCGTTCGATGACGACCTCGACGAGGACCTGCCGCCGTGGGCCGGGCCCGGTATCTATCCCAGGGGGCCGGGCCGTAGGGAGCGCAGGCCGCCCGCCGCGGGCCGGCCGGAATCCGGGGACAGCGGCCGCCAGGCCGGCGCGACGCCCCCGGACTGGACCGGGCCGCCCGACGCTGACGACGCACGGCCGCGGGACGAGGGCCCGGACCGGAGCCAGCGTCGGCGGGCCGCCGCGAGAGCCAGGAGGTCGAGGCGCAGGCTTCTCGCCGGATGCGGCCTGATCGTGATCGCGATCGTGGTGGTACTTGGTGTGCTCGGGAAGCTGCCGTGGCAGGGCCAGTCGACCCCGTCGGCCGGGAGCGGGCTGGTGACGACGTTCCTGCCGGGCGAGTTCCGTTCCGTCCCGAACGCCTGCCAGGCGGTCAGCCCGGCCACGCTGGGCCAGTATCTGCCCGGCAAGGTGTCCCGGGTCGCCCAGTCGCTGGGCAGCGCCACCCAGAGCCAGTGCACCTGGACCCTGGACGCCAAGCCTGACTTCCGGGTGCTCACGGCGAGCAGCCAGGCGTACGCGCCGAGCCTGCTGTCCAGCGGGGACGGCAGCGCCACGTTCGGCGCGATCGACGCCTACGGCCAGCGGCTGCAGGCGCTGGAGAATCCGCCCAGGTCCAGCAGGGCACCCAAGGCTCAGCTGGGCGCGGCGGTCGGGCTCGGCCGCGACGCGTTCACGGCGCTGCAGGTTTTCCGCGTCGGCGGTGACCTGACGGACGAGGTCACCGTGGTGGTGCGGGACCGCAACGTGCTGATCGCCGTCACCATGCAGGGCCAGGAGCACGGCGGCGGCTTCGGGCCGGTGCCGGTGGCCACGCTGCGGGCCGGAGCGCTCGCCGCGGCGCACGAGGTGCTCGCCGGGATTCGCTGAGCCAGCGGACCGGCGGGCCGGAAGGCTGGCACTGCTCGCGGAGCCGGCACAAGTAGTCGCCGCGTCACCTACGCTGGTCAACCGTGCTGCTGCTCGCGTTCGACACCGCTACCCCCGCGGTGACAGTCGCCCTGAACGACGGGATGCGCGTCCTGGCCGTCCAGAACGCGGTCGGCGCCCGCAGGCACGGCGAGCTGCTGGCCTCGATGATCGAGCAGGTGCTCGCGGCGGGCGGCCTCGGGCGCGCCGATCTGGAGGCGATCGCCGTCGGGACCGGCCCCGGCCCCTATACCGGCCTGCGGGCGGGCGTGGTGACCGCGCGGGTGCTCGCCAGCGCGCTGCGGCTTCCGGCCGTGGGCGTGTGCACTCTCGACGTGATAGCGCGCGCAGCGGCCCCAGCGGCGGCGGGCCGTGAGTTCATCGTCGCCACCGATGCTCGGCGCAAGGAAGTGTACTGGGCGCGCTACGGGCCCACGGGGCAGCGCATCGGCGGCCCGGCAGTCGGCCCACCCGACGCCATAGCGCCCGGCGACGTGGCTTCGGCCGGGATCACGGCGTCGTGTCCGGTGGCGGGCGAGGGCCCGGTACTCTACCCCGAGCTGGCCGCCTGCCCGATTCCTCCGCGCTATCCCGACGCCGCGCAGCTCGCGGAGATCGCGGCGCAGCGCCTGGCGGAGCATGATCAGCCCGGCCCTCCGGAGCCGCTGTACCTGCGCAGGCCCGACGCCCGGGAGCCCGGGCCGCCCAAGCGGGTCACGCCGGCATGAGCGAGCCGGAGGCACAGCGAGCCGGGGACACAGTGAGCCGGTTGCTGCGCACGATGACGTCGGCTGATATCGATGCCGTGCTCGGGCTGGAGCAGGAGCTGTTCGGGGAGGAGGCCTGGTCCCAGCAAATGCTGGAGGGCGAGCTGGCGGAGCAGCCGCGCAGCCGCTACTACCTGGTCGCCGCCGTCGACGGCCTGATCACCGGCTACGCCGGGCTCCTGGTCGCCGGAACCCAGGCGGACGTGCTGACCATCGCGGTCGCCGCCGATCGCTGGGGGCGGGGGACCGGCTCGGCGCTGCTCGAGGAGCTGCTGGCCGAGGCGGCGCGGCGGGGGTGCACGGAGGTCTTCCTGGAGGTGCGCACCGACAACATGCGAGCGCAGCGACTGTACCGCAGGTACGGGTTCGTGCAGATCGGGATCAGGAAGGGTTACTACCAGCCGTCCGGCGCCGACGCCCTGGTGATGCGGCGCGACAGTGCTGACCCGGGGGGACGACCCCCCGGACCCCCCGATGGCGCCTCCGGCGCAAGGTCAGACCCGGGGGGACGACCCCCCGGAATCCCCCGCGATGCTGGCGGCCCACGGTGACCGCCCCCCTGGTGCTCGGCATCGAGACCTCGTGCGACGAAACGGGAGCGGGCCTGGTCCGCGGGCACGACCTGGTCGGGGAATCAGTCGCGTCCAGCGTGGACGAGCACGCGAGGTTCGGCGGCGTGGTCCCCGAGGTGGCCAGCCGGGCCCACCTGGAGGCGATGGTCCCCACCGTGGACAGGGCCCTGGCCCGGGCCGGGGCCACGCTGGCCGACGTGGACGCGATCGCGGTCACCGCGGGCCCAGGCCTGGCCGGCGCGCTGCTGGTGGGCGTCTGCGCGGCCAAGGCCTACTCGCTCGCGCTCGGCAAGCCGCTGTACGGGGTCAATCATCTCGCCGCGCACATCGCCGTGGACCAGCTTGAGCACGGCCCGCTGACGGTTCCCGCGGTCGCCCTGCTCGTCTCGGGCGGGCACTCATCGCTGCTGCTCCTCGCGGACCTGCCAGGTCACCTGGAACCGCTCGGGGCCACGATCGACGACGCGGCGGGCGAGGCCTACGACAAGGTGGCCCGGCTGCTCGGGCTGCCGTTCCCCGGCGGGCCACCGATCGACGCCGC
>WNFM01070476.1_pt5 | contig 39538 bp, 44 predicted proteins | sample 5400271 | NCBI WGS metagenome assembly WNFM01 (sample SAMN13153352, study PRJNA577476) | soil metagenome | isolation source: 60 cm saprolite on Douglas fir-dominated hillslope | place: USA:California | collected 2013-09-17
CATCACCTACCTGACGCTCTTCGGCAACCACACCGTCCAGCTCGGCCTCATCTCGTACCCGCTGACCCTGTTCTGGCTGCTCGGGATGCAGAACACGATCAACCTCCTCGACGGGGTCGACGGCCTGGCCGCCGGCGTGGTGGCGATAGTGGCCGGGATCCTGGCCGCCGCGGCGATCAGCAAGGGCAACGACGAGAACGTGGTCATCCTCTGCGCGGCGCTGGCTGGCGCCTGCCTCGGCTTCCTGATCTTCAACTTCCACCCGGCCAAGGTGTTCATGGGCGACTCGGGAAGCAGCTTCCTGGGGCTCGCCCTCGGCCTGCTCTCCGTCATCGGGGTCGCCAAGGTCGCCGTCGGCTTCGCCCTCGCGGTCCCCCTGATCGCGCTCGCGGTGCCAATCGCCGACACCGCCTGGGCGATCATCCGCCGCCGCCGCGCCGGGCTCTCGGTCGCCCATGCCGACACCCGCCACATCCACCACCAGCTGCTCGACTTCGGCCTGACCCAGCCCCAGACCTGCCTCCTCTTCTACGGGGCGACGGCGCTCCTCGGCTCGATCGGGCTGATGCTCCTCGGCCACCAGCGGATCTGGATCGTGGTGATCGTGCTGCTCCTGGTCGGGCTCTCCACGGTCGCGGGCGAACGGCTCCAGGACGTCACCCGCCGGGTGCCGGTTCCCGGCTTCCGCCGGCTGCTGCCGCTGCCGGAAGGCGAGTGAAAACCAGCCCGACCGGGTGGGAGTTCGCCAGCCTCGGCGGACTGCTGGCCGGAGCCGTCATCGTGCCGATGCTGATCGGGCTCGGCATCGACTCGGTAGCCCACAGCGGGCCGCTATTCTTTCTGATCGGCCTCGGTGTGGGCGTCGTAGGTGCGATCGTCACCGGCTACACGAGGTTCAAACGCTTCCTATGAAGTCCCGCAACCCCGTCCTGACGACTGCGATCGCCTGTGCCGCGATGGCCCTTGTGGCCTTCGCGATCGGGCTCGGACTCGGGCACCCGCGGCCGGCCATCGCGCTCGCCGCCGGGCTGCTGATCGGCGCTTCCAACGGTTTCATGGCGCAGCGCGCGTTGAGCTTCGAAGCCGGCTATCGCACGACCAGCATCGCCCGTCTCACCTTGCTGACCGCGGCCGGCCTCGCGGCCGGGCTCATCGTCGGCTTGGAGGTCGCCTGGTGGGCGCTGCTCGGCGTCGCCGGTGCCCAGCTCGTGCTGGCCGGCGTCTCGGCGCGGGACCTGGTCCGCCGATGACAGCGTTCCTGGCGATCGAGCCGCCACCCGTCAGTCACCCGGTCTACGTGATCCCAGGCTGCAGCCACGACATCTTCTGCCGGTTCAGCTGGGACAGCCTCCTCTCGAGCGGCATCGCCATCCTGGTGACAATCCTCGTGATGGCGCTCATCGCGCGCCGCGTCTCGAGCGGCGTCCCGGGCCAGCTGCAGCTGTGGGTCGAGACCATCTACGGCTACGCCTCCGGCCAGGCGATGCACATCGACCGCGATGCCGCCCGGTTCATCGTGCCCCTGTCGATGACCATCTTCGTCTACGTCCTGGTCGCCAACTGGATCGACTTCCTGCCCCTGCCGGCACCGATCCACCCCGCCAACACCGACCTCAACCAGACCGCCGCGATGGGCGTCCTGGTGTTCCTGATCGTGCAGTGGTATGGGATCCGGGTCCAGGGCCTGAAGGGTTACCTGAGGCGCTTCACCAAGCCCTTCGACATGTCGCTGCCGGTGCGGATCGCCTTCATCCCGCTGAACATCATCGAAGAGGTCGCCAAGCCCCTCACCCTCTCCCTGCGGCTGTTCGGCAACCTCTTCGGAGGCGCCGTGATGATCTGGGTCATCACCGTGCTGCTGCCGCAGATCCCCTTCGTCAAACCCGTCTGGTCGGTTGTCGCGGTCATCCTGCTGGCGGGTTGGAAAGTCTTCGACGTCGGTCTCATCGGCCTGATCCAGGCCTTTATCTTCATGCTGCTGACGCTGGTCTACTTCGAACAGGCGCGGGAGGGGATCGCGGAGGATCACCATGCCGAGCCGCGAAGCGCCGGCGTCGTCGCGGCACACCAAGGAGGAACCGTATGAACCACGCGATCGCAATCGCCGGGGCCCTGATCGGCTTCGGACTCGCCCTCGGGGGAGGAGCCATGGGCGCCGCCGTAGGCGACGGCCTGGCCGGCAACGCCACCATCGCCGGGGTCGCCCGCCAGCCGGAGGCGCAGGGCCAGCTTCAGAACATCATGTTCCTGATCATCGGACTGGTCGAGGCGATGTACTTCATCAACCTGGCGCTCGGCTTCGTCTTCATCTTCGTCATCGCGCAGGGCGTCGGCTAGTGTCCCGCCAGCAAAGTTCGCATCAAATGGCTGGGTCGTCGCATGCGACGACCGGCCGACCCTATGGGCTCATCCGCCAGAGCCGCCGATCTCGGCGTCAGCTTCTGCGCTACTCGCTCACGGGCCTCAAGGCCCGCTCGCTGCGTTGCTCGGGCGCCTCCTTGATCTCGGAGTCCCTGGCGGCGATTTTGAAGCGAACTCCGTTGGCGAGACACTAGAAGAATGTTCCTCGACTCGGCCAGCATCATCGAGCTCAACGGGACCTGGCTTCTCGAGCTCGCCTCATTCGTGGTGATGCTCGCCGTCCTCTGGCGCTGGGTCTACCCGCCGATCGCGGCCGCCGCCGAGCGGCGGCAGAAGATCATCGCCGACCAGCTTGCGCAGGCCGAGCGCCAGGCGAAGGAGGCGGCGGAGCGGCTCCAGGAGGCGGAGGCGAGGCTGAACGATGCCCGCGCCCAGGCCCAGGAGATCATCGCCGGCGCCGCCAAGTCGGCCGAGCAGCTCCGCGAGGAGCTCCGCGCCAAAGGCGAGGAGGAGGCGAAGCGACAGGTCGAGAAGGCGGTGAAGGACATCGAGGCGGCGCGCAAGCAGGCGGTCGAGTCGGTTCGAGCCCAGGTGGCCGACATCGTCATCGCGGTCACCGAGAAGGTCGTCGGCGAAGCCCTCGACGTGAAGGCGCACAAGCGCTTGATCGACAGGGCGATTGAGGAAATCGGGGTTGGCGGGAAGCGCTAACCGCTATGCGAAAGCGATCTTCGAGCTCGCCACCGAGGAGGGCAGCGTCGATAAGTGGTCGCGCGAGCTGGCGCTCATCCGCGTCGTCCTCGCGGATCCCCCGGCACGGGCTATCCTCGCCAACCCGAGCGTGTCGCTCGAGACGCGGCTGGCCGCGGTGGACGCCCTTGACCTTCCCGGCATCGGACCGCAGGGCCTGAACCTGATGCGGCTCCTGGCGGCGAGGCGGCGGGTCGAGCAGATGGACGAGGTCGTAGAGCATTTCGAGGTCCTCGCCGACGAGGCGGCGGGCCGGGTGCGGGCCAGCGTGACGACGGCGGTCCCGCTCTCCGAGGAGGAGCGGAACAAGCTCGCCGGAGACCTCTCGGCGCAGCTCGGCAAGGACGTCCGGCTGGTCGCCGAGGTCGACCCGGCGATCCTTGGCGGCCTGCTCCTCCAGGTCGGCGACCGGCTCACCGACGCCAGCGTCGCGGGACGCCTCGACCAGCTCCGGCGCAGGGTCCTCGTCCAGTGACTATTGAAAGGGAAGTGAGAAGTTGAGCATCGGTTCGCAGGACATCACCGACGTAATCAAGTCCCGGCTCAAGGACTTCAAGGCCGAGCTGGTCACGTCCGAAGTCGGGCGGATCATCACGGTCAGCGACGGGATCGCCCAGATCTACGGCCTCCGCGGCGCCATGGCCAGCGAGCTTCTGCAGTTCCCGGGCGACGTCTACGGCATGGCGCTCAACCTCGAGGAGGACCAGGTCCGGGCCGTGATCATGGGCCCCTACGAGCACCTCCAGGAGGGCGACCAGGTCAAGACCACCGGGCGCATCGTCGAGGTGCCGGTCGGCCCCGAGCTGCTCGGCCGGGTGGTCAGCCCGCTCGGCGCGCCGCTCGACGCGAAGGGTCCCATCAAGACCAAGAAGACCGCGCCCATCGAGCGTGTTGCCGCCGGCGTCATCACCCGGCAGCCGGTCGACACGCCGGTCCAGACCGGCATCAAGGCGATCGACGCGATGATCCCCATCGGCCGCGGCCAGCGCGAGCTGATCATCGGCGACCGGCAGACCGGCAAGACGGCGATCCTGCTCGACGCGATCATCAACCAGAAGGGGCAGAACCTCTTCTGCGTCTACGTCGCTGGAGGAGCACGGCGCGCTCGAGTACACGATCATCGTCGCCGCGACCGCGTCGGAGCCGGCGACCCTCCAGTACATCGCCCCTTACGCCGGCTGCGCGATGGGCGAGTACTTCATGGACCAGGGCCAGGAGGCGTTGGTCTGCTACGACGACCTCACCAAGCACGCCTGGGCCTACCGCGAGATGTCCCTCAACCTCCGCCGGCCGCCGGGTCGCGAGGCCTACCCGGGCGACGTCTTCTACCTCCATTCCCGGCTGCTCGAGCGGGCCGCGAAGATGAACAAGGCCAACGGCGGCGGCTCGCTGACCGCCCTGCCGGTAATCGAGACCCAGGCCAACGACGTCTCCGCCTACATCCCGACCAACGTCATCTCGATCACCGACGGCCAGCTCTACCTCCAGTCCGACCTCTTCAACGCCGGCATCCGGCCGGCCATCTCGGTCGGCACCTCGGTCTCCCGGGTGGGTGGCGCGGCCCAGACCAAGGCGATGCGCCAGGTCGCCGGCCGGATGAAGCTGGAGCTTGCCCAGTACCGCGAGCTTGCCGCTTTCAGCCAGTTCGCCTCCGACCTCGACAAGGCGACCCGCGACCAGCTCGAGCGGGGCGGCCGCCTCACCGAGCTGCTGAAGCAGGCGCAGTACTCGCCGATGCCGCTCGGCCTCCAGGTCGCCGAGATCTGGGCGGGGACGAACGGCCACCTCGACAAGGTCGCCGTCCCCCGCGTCAAGGAGTGGGAGGAGGGGTTCGCCCGCTTCCTCCGCGCCGAGCACAGGGAGCTGCTCGGCTCGATCGAGACCAAGAAGGCGCTCGACGACGACCTGACCAAGCAGCTGGAGAAGGCGGTCAAGGCCTTCAACCGGCAGTTCGGGGTGGAGGGCGTGGAGGAGACGAAGGCCGAGGCCGCCGAAGAGACCAAGGAAGAGACAAGAGACGAGGAAGCAGGCACCAAGGCCGAGGCCGCCGCCGAGAAGGAGCGGAAGGCGGAAGAGGAGCGGCGGAAGAACGCGGAGCGCCGCCAGAAGGAGCGCCGCAGCCGCGAGACGGCCGCCGCGGCTCCGAAGCCGGAGCGGCGCGCGACGGAGCGACGGACCGTGCCCCGGCGGGCGACCGACCCTAAGGCCGGGCCCGCGGCGGACAGCCAGAAGAGCGAGCGAAGGAAGAAGTAGCCCTTGCCATCACTCCGCGACATCCGCGGGCGGATCCGCTCGGTCCAGAACACCCGCAAGATCACCAAGGCGTACCAGGTGGTTGCTGCGACCAAGCTGCGCCGTGCCCAGCAGGCGGTGCAGACGGCCCGGCCCTACGCCGACAAGATGCTCGAGGTCCTGGCAACCACCTCCGAGCTGGCGACCGAGTACAAGCACCCCTTCCTCCAGCGGCGGGAGGGCGATCGAGCGGTGGTGATCCTGGTGACCACCGACAAGGGGCTCTGCGGGGCGATCAACGTGAACGCGATCCGCGCCGCCAACCGGCACCTGCTCGACAACCACCTCAAGGGCCGCTGGGTGACGATCGGCAAGAAGGGCCGCGACTTCCTCGCCCGCTTCGGCCGCGAGATCATCGCCGACGCCAGCGAGCTCGGTGACCACCCGTCCTTCGCCGCCATCCTGCCCGCCATCACGGTCGCCCTCCAGGAGTACGAGAGGGGCGAGGCCGACACCGTCCTGCTGGTCTTCGAGAAGTGGATCTCGACCCTCCGCCAGGAGCCGACCGTCCGCGTCCTGCTGCCGATCGTGATCCCCCAGCAGGAGGCGAAGGGCACCCAGGGGGGCTCGGGTGGTGCCCGGCCGACGACCAACGCCGATTACATTTACGAGCCGGACGCCGAGGCGGTGCTCAACGCGCTCCTGCCACGCTACGTCGAGACCCAGGTGTTCCAGGCGGTGCTCGAGAACAAGGCGAGCGAGTGGTCGGCCCGCATGATCGCCATGCAGAACGCGACCGACGCCGCGGGGGAGCTGATCGACTCCCTGACCCTCTACATGAACAAGGTCCGGCAGGCGATGATCACGACCGAATTGATGGAGATCGTGAGCGGGGCCGAGGCGCTCCGCTCGTCAGGGAGCTAAGGAGAAGCAATGGCACAGGTCAAGGAGAGGACGGCAGCCACGGGTCTCGACGGGATGGTCAGCCAGGTCATCGGCGCCGTCGTCGACGTCGAGTTTCCGACCGGCAAGCTGCCGCGCATCCTGGATGCCGTGGTGGTCCATCCCCGCGACGGGCGGACGGTCGTCATGGAGGTCGCCCAGGAGATCGGGGACAACTCGGTCCGCTGCATCGCCATGGACACCACCGACGGCTTCCGGCGGGGTGACAAGGTCACCGCGACCGGGTCGCCGATCATGGTGCCGGTCGGCGTCGAGACCCTGGGCAGGATGTTCAACGTGGTCGGTGAGTCGATCGACGACGAGCCCACCCCGAGCGGCGGCGAGCGCTGGCCCATCCACCGGGCGGCGCCTTCCGTCGACGAGCAGCAGACGACGGTCGAGATCCTGGAGACCGGGATCAAGGTCATCGACCTCATCTGCACCTTCGTCAAGGGCTCCAAGATCGGCCTCTTCGGCGGAGCCGGGACCGGCAAGACGGTCATCGTCCAGGAGCTGATCCGGAACATCGCCCAGGAGCACAAGGGACGCTCGGTCTTCGCCGGCGTCGGCGAGCGGACGCGCGAGGGCAACGACATGTACCGGGAGATGGAGGACTCCGGAGTCCTTCCCCAGACCTCCCTCGTCTTCGGCCAGATGAACGAGCCGCCCGGCGCCCGGGCCCGGGTGGCGCTCTCCGGCCTGACCATGGCGGAGTACTTCCGCGACACCGAGGGCGCCGACGTCCTCCTCTTCGTCGACAACATCTTCCGCTACATGCTGGCCGGCGCCGAGGTTTCCGCCCTGCTCGGCCGGATGCCCTCCGCGGTCGGCTACCAGCCCACCCTGGCGACCGAGATGGGCATGCTCCAGGAGCGGATCACCTCGACCAAGAAGGGTTCGATCACCTCCGTCCAGGCGATCTACGTGCCCGCCGACGACATGACCGACCCCGCCATCCAGACGACCTTCGCCCACCTCGGGGCGACCGTCACCCTCAACCGGGCCCTCACCGACATCGGGATCTACCCGGCGGTCGACCCGCTCGACTCGACCAGCCGCTACATCGACCCCAACTACGTCGGCCAGGAGCACTACGACGTGGCCCAGGGCGTCAAGCGGACGATGCAGCGCTACAAGGAGCTCCAGGACATCATCGCCATCCTCGGCATGGAGGAGCTTTCGGAGGACGACAAGCTGGCCGTCCAGCGGGCGCGGAAGATCCAGCGCTTCCTCTCCCAGCCCTTCTTCGTGGCCGAGAAGTTCACCGGCAAAGAAGGACGCTACGTTCCCGTCAAGGAGACTGTGCGCGGCTTCAAGGAGATCCTCGAGGGCAAGCACGACGACCTGCCCGAGCAGGCCTTCTACCTGGTCGGGACGATCGACGAGGCCCGCGAGGTCGGCGAAGAGATGAAGAAGAAGGGATAGCGAGAGGAGCCCCAGGAAATGCCGATCCCGGTCCGTGTCGTCAGCGTCGAACGTTCCCTCTTCGAGGGCGACGCCGATTTCGTCCGCTGCCGCAGCCTGGAGGGCGAGCTCGGCGTCCTGCCCCATCACGCGCCCCTGCTGGCGGTCCTCGCGCCAGGCGAGGTCAGGATCGACAAGACGGGCGGCGGAAGCGAGCACATCTTCGTCGGCGGCGGCTTCCTCGAGGTGCTGCCGGAACGCCTCACCATCCTCGCCGACATCGCCGAGCACGCCAGCGAGATCAACCTCGAACGAGCGGAGGAGTCCCGCAAGGCGATCGCCGAGCGGCTCGCCGGCATACCGCACGACGACGCCGAGAGGCGCTCCCTGGAGCAGGAGCTGGTAATGGCGGAGGAACGCCTGCGGCTGGCTCGAATCCGCCGCGGCGGCGGCTAGTGTCCCTGGACCGAGGACACTAGGGGGACCAAGGTGGCCGCTCGCCCGAAGGACGACGTTCTCCGGGTGCGGGGTGGTCGTGGGCTGTCCGGCCGGATCTGCATCGGCGGGTCCAAGAATGCGTCCCTCCCGATCCTGGCGGCCTGCCTTCTCACCTCGGAGCCGGTGACCCTTCGCAACCTGGCCGAGGTCACCGACACCGCGGTGATGCTGGATATCCTGGCCGCGCTCGGCTGCACCGTGGCCGATCACACGGTCACCGCGGCGCGGATCGAAGCGGAGGTTCCGGAGGAGCTGGCGAGCCGGATGCGGGCCTCGATCGTCCTCCTCGGCCCGCTCCTCGCACGGACCGGCCACGTCCGCCTGCCCAAGCCGGGCGGCGACGACATCGGCGACCGCCGGGTCGAGCAGCACATCGCCGGGCTGCGCCGGATGGGCGCCGACATCGAGGAGACGCAGACCGAGATCATCGGCCGGGCCCGCCGTCTCCGCGGCGCCCGGATCGTGCTCGACATGCCGACCGTGACCGGGACCGAGAACCTGATGATGGCGGCCACCCTGGCCGAGGGCCGGACCGAGATCATCAACGCCGCCCGCGAGCCCCACGTCCAGGACCTGGCCCGGATGCTCAACACGATCGGCGCCAACGTCGTCGGGGCGGGAACCCACGAGGTCGTGGTGGATGGCGTCAGCGGGCTCCACGGCGGCGAGCACGCGGTCATCGCCGATTACCTGGAGGCGGGGACCTACGCCATGGCGGTCGCGGCCACGGGCGGCGACGTCCACCTCGAATGCTCGCCGGTCGACGACCTGCCGATGCTGCTCCTGAAGCTGGAGGAGGCGGGGGTCGGGATCGAGGTGGAGGGCGACGACCTCCACGTCTACCGCAGCGTCCGCCAGGCGCTCCGGGCGACCGACCTGACGACCTGGGTCCACCCCGGCTTCCCGACCGACCTCCAGGCCCAGTACACGGCGCTGATGACGCAGGCCCGGGGGACCAGCACGATCTCCGAGTTCCTCTTCGAGAACCGCTTCCAACACGTGCCCGACCTGGTCAAGATGGGTGCCGTGATCGAGCTCCGCGCGCGGACCGCGCTGGTGACGGGGCCGACCCGGCTCCACGGCACCGAGGTCGTGGTGCCCGACATCCGCTCCGGCGCCGCCCTCGTCATCGCGGCCCTCTGCGCCGAGGGCGAGAGCGTCCTCCACCGCTCCTGGCATGTCGACCGCGGCTATCCCGACCTGGTGGCTCGGCTGACCGAGCTGGGCGCCGAGATCCGGCGCGAGAACCTGCCCGGCGACCACCCGGCCACCGGGAGCTACGAGTAGGGCGTGCTCGCCAAGAAGATCGGGATCGACCTCGGCACCTCGACCGTGCTCGTCTACGTCAAGGGCGAGGGGATCGTCGTCAACGAGCCCTCGCTGGTCGCGCTCAACCGGGACGGCACCAAGATCCTCGCGGTCGGCAGGCAGGCGGCCGAGATGGTGGGGAGGACGCCCGACACGATCACCATCGTCCGGCCCATGCGGGAGGGCGTCATCGCCGACTTCGTGGTGACCGAGGGGATGCTCCACTACTTCATCGCCAGGGTCCAGGGCCGGCAGCGAATCTTCAAGCCGGAGATCATGATCTGCGTCCCCTCCGGGGTGACCAGCGTCGAGCGCCGCGCCGTGACCGAGGCGGCGATCAGCGCCGGGGCCAAGCAGGCCTGGCTCATCGACGAGCCGCTCGCCGCCGCGATCGGGGCCGAGCTCCCGATCAGCCAGCCGAGCGGCCACGCGATCTGCGACATCGGCGGCGGCACCACCGAGATCGCCGTGATCTCCCTCTCCGGGATGGTCGTCGCCCACTCGATCCGCGTCGGCGGGAACCGGATCGACGACGCCATCGCGTCCTTCGTCAAGCGCAAGCACAACCTCCTGATCGGCGAGCGCACCGCCGAGGAGGTCAAGATCGGCATCGGCAGCGCGATCGCTCCCAAGGAGCTGCTGACGATGGAGGTGCGCGGCCGCGACCTCGTCTCCGGCCTGCCCAAGAACGTGGTCCTCAACTCGCGCGAGATCGCCGAGGCGATCCAGGACCCACTGGCCCAGATCGTCGGCGCCGTCCGCGAGGTGCTCGAGCAGACGCCACCCGAGCTGGCCGCCGACATCTACGACAAGGGCATCGTGCTCAGCGGCGGGGGCGCGCTGCTGCGCAACCTCGACCGCTACCTGGTGATGCACACCGGCGTCCCGGCGATCGTAGCCGACGACCCCCAGACCTGCGTCGCCCGCGGGACGGGCCTCGCCCTGGAGCACTTCGAGGTCCTCAAGCGCAACCAGCTCTACCTGCGGTAAGGGCGCTGAGCCAGCTCCACCTCGTCGTCGACGGCTCCGCGCTGGCGGCGCCCACCGCGGGGATCGGCACCTACACCCGGGAGATCCTCGCCGCGCTCAGCGGCCGGGCCCGCTTCACGATCTACGGACCGGGCTACCGGGAGATCCCCGGACCGCGCCTGGTGGGCCGTCACCTGCTCTGGCCCCGGCGCATCCGCCGGCTCGCTCCCGACCTCTTCTTCGGACCGCTCGGCCAGCTCCCGCTCGGCTCGGTCGGCTGCCCTTCGGTGCTGACGATCCACGACGTCGCGATCTACATCCGGCCCGAGTGGTTCCCGTCCGGCCAGCCGCTCAGCACGCGCCTGGTGGTGCCACGCTCGATCGAACGGGCGACTCACCTGATCGCCGTCTCGCACAGCACGGCGGCGGACGTCGCCGAGCTCTTCGAGCGCCGCCCGGAGGAGATCACGGTGATCCATCACGGGGTGTCCCAGGACTTCCGCCCGCTGCCGGTCGAGGAGCTGGAGGAGACCCGTCGGCGGCTCGAGCTGCCCGACCGCTTCATCCTCTTCGTCGGCGCGATCGAGCCGCGCAAGAACCTCACGACGCTGCTCGACGCCTGGGCGGCGGTGCCCGATCACCCCGACCTGGTGATCGCCGGCGGCTGGGGCTGGAAGTACGAGCCGATCCGGGACCAGATCGAACGGATGGGGAGCGGGATCCACCTGCTCGGCCCCGTCCAACCCGGCGACCTGCCCGCCCTCTACAACCTGGCGACCGCGCTCGCCCACCCGGCCCACTACGAGGGCTTCGGGCTGACCCCGCTCGAATCGATGGCCTGCGGCACGCCGGTGGTGTCCTCCGACGCCGCCTCGCTCCCGGAGGTGGTCGGCTCCGCGGCGCTGCTCGTCAACCCGACCGACGTCGAGGGGTGGACCGACGCGCTCGACCGGGTCCTCCACGACCCAGGCCTCGCCTCCGACCTGCGGCGGCGCGGCATCCTCCGGGCGGCCGAGTTCAGCTGGGCGAAGGCCGCGTCGCGGACATTGCGGGTCCTCGAAGCGACAGCCGCGCTCTGACCGCTTCGGCGACCCCCTCGGCGCAGCCCTTCCAGGTGAAGCGGGCGGCCTGCTTGCGGCCCGCCTCGACCAGCCGCCGGCGGAGAGCCGGGTCGTCCCGCAGGCGCCGGATGGCGCTCGCCATCGCCTCGCTGTCGCGCGGGTCGAGGACGTAGATGGCCGCCTCGCCGCCGACCTCGGGCAGCGACGAGGTCCGCGTCGCGACGACCGGCAGCCCGTGCCCCATCGCCTCCAGGACGGGCAGGCCGAAGCCCTCGTAGAGGCTCGGGAAGAGGAGCGCTTCGGCGTTCCCGTAGAGGAGGTCCAGCTCGGGGTCGGAGACCCGGCCGAGGAGCCGGCAGCGCGGTGAGGCGTCGAGCCGGGCGGCCATCGCCTCGTCGTGGACGGCGCCGGCGCAGACGAGGAGGAGGCCCGGCAGCCTCTCGACGGCCTCCAGGGCGGCCAGCTGGTTCTTGCGGGGCTCGACCCTGCCGACGCTGAGGACGTAAGGCGCGTCGATCCCGAAACGGCGGAGCCGGGCGGAGTCCGCCTCGCGGTCGCGGTCCGGGGTAGCTGCCTCGCCCCCGCCTTCGTGGACCACCGTCACCCGGTCCGGGTCGACGCCGTAGAGCGAGACCAGGTCCTGCCGCGTGGCCTCGGAGACCGCGATCATGGTCCGGCAGGCCCGGGCTGCCCGGCGGGCGGTCCAGCGGAGGTAGGCGAGGTCGGCCGGCCGGTAGGCGCCCGGGAAGCGCTCGAAGGCGAGGTCGTGGAAGACCTTGAGGGGAGGCGCCGGGCAGAGCGCCGGCACCACGTGGGCGAGGTCGAGGAAGAGGTCGGGCGGGCGGCGCGCCAGCTCCGCCGGTAGCCTGGCCTGGGCCCAGAGGCGGGGAAACGGCAGCACCGTCAGGTCGACGCTCAGCCCGGGTGCCGGCCGCGCCGAGTAGAACCTCCAATCGAGATCGGGAGCGACCTCGGGGAGCCTCTGGACGACCTCCCGGGTGTAGCGCTCGGTGCCGGTCACGAGGGCCTTGGTCGCGGGGTTCGCGTCGACCGCCACGATTGGCCTCTGCTGCGGTGCTATCAGCCAATCCTATCGGCGATTTGCGGTCGGCTTCGGTCAAACTGATGACTGGTGAACGGACCGCGCCCCCGCGGGCGGGCGGTGGCGCTGGCGATGGTGGCGTTGGCCGCCGTCGTCATTGCCCAAGCCTTGCTCCAAGGACAGTTGATCGACAAGGTGTCGGCACGCCAGGTTGCGATCGCCTCCCGAACGGCGATCGCCCCGCTCCAGCACCACGCCAGCTCGGGTCCGATGCCGGCCTGGGAGGTGCTGCCGCCGGGCGCGCACGACGCCATGATCCCCGCCGGCCGTTCGACCATGCGGGTGCCGATCCTGATGTACCACTACATCCGCAACCCGCCCGACCCCGCGGCGGACCGGATGGGTTGGGGCCTTTCGACCTCGCCCGACGACTTCAAGACGCAGATGAGCTACCTGGCCGAGCACGGCTACCACCCGATCACCCTGACCGCGTTCCGCGCCTACCTCAGCGAGGGCCAGCCGCTTCCCGACCGGCCGGTCGTGCTGACCTTCGACGACGGCTACGCCGACCTCTACACGGAGGCGTTCCCGGTCCTCAAGCGGCACCACTTCAAGGCTGTCGCGTACATCGTCAGCGGCTTCGTCGGCCGCGCCGGCGTGAACGTGACGGCGGACCAGGTTCGGGAGATGGACCGCTACGGCATCGAGATCGGCGCCCACACCGTGAACCACGTGGACCTGACCAAGGCTGGAAGCACGCTCGGCTTCGAGGTCAGCGGGTCGAAGACATCCCTGGAGGCGATCGTCGGCCACCCGGTGCTCGACTTCTGCTATCCCTCCGGCCGCTTCACCCCGCAGGTGATCCAGGCCGTCCAGGCGGCCGGCTTCGAGAGCGCCACCACCACCCAGAGCGGCGCCAGCCACAGCCTCAGCGACCGCTACACCTGGTCCCGGGTGCGGGTTTCCGGGAGCGAGTCGCTCGACGACTTCGTGAAGGGCCTGCAGGAGTACGAGACCGGCTTCCCGCCGGAGACGATCACGACGATCAGCATCCCACGGGCGTCGCCCCTGGTCTACGACACCTTCCTCTCAGGGCTGCAGTAGCTCGAGCACCTTCCGCGCCGCCCGCTCCGCGCTGAGAGCCGACGCCAGCTCGCGGCCGCGGGCGGAGAGCTGCACCCGGAGCGGTCGGCTCCGATAGAGAGCGGAGATCGCCTCCGACCAGTCTCCCGGCTCGCCGGCGCGAACGGTGAGGCCGCCGTCGCGGACGACCTCGGGAAAGGCGCCGTCGTCGGCGACGACCGGTGGGGAGCCGCAGGCCATCGCCTGGAGGGCGCGGATCGGGCAGCCATTGAGCGCCTCGCAGAGGAGCACGCCGAGGGCGCCGCTGAGGAGGGCCGGCAGCCGCTCCCGGCCGACCGCCAGCTCGTCGGCGAGCACCAGTCCGGCCCCTTTCGCCGGCGTGGTGGCCCCGGCCCAGGCGCGGCGGGCCAGGTGCTCGTCGCCGAAGGCCAACAGGTAGCGCTCGGGCAGGCCCAGCTCCGAGCGGATGGCGGCGGCGTCGGCGGCCGAGGTCCGGGTGAAGCCGGGCTCGAGGCCGGGCTGGACGACGGCGACCCGGTCCTGGGGAACCCGGAGGTAGCGGATCAGCGCCTCGGCGACCGCCTTCGACGGCGCGATCACGCGGTCCGCACGGCTTGCCGCGAAGGCGGTCCCGAAGCGGCGGCCGAAGCCGAGCGGGCCGGACCGGAGGTGGGCCAGGTCGTGTACCGCGACCACGCAGCGGTGGCGTGGGCTCGGCCGCCCCCCGGCGGGCTGGAAGAGCGTCTCGCCGGGCGGGATCGGGCCGGCGAAGCCGGGTTCGAGCACCGTGATGTCGGCGTGGACGGCGATCCGCAGCAGGGCGCCGGTGAGCTGGAGGGCGTACTCGCCGGGCGGGTCCGGGCGGTCCGGGTCGACCGGCCGGAGGTCGACGATCAGCACCGGGCGCTTGGGTCAGACAACAGCCGCCAATGATAATCAGCCCTGAGATGGGCTCGATCCGAGTGCTCGGCGTGCGGGTCGACGATCTCGACACCGAAGGCACCCTGGACCGGATCGAGGAGCTGCTGGCACGGGGCGGCCACCACCTGGTCGCCACCGTCAACCCCGAGTTCGTGATGCTGGCGCGGCGCGATCCCGAGTTCCACCGCCTCCTCGAGAGCGCCGCGCTCTGCCTCGCCGACGGCTGGGGCGTCACCTGGGCCGCCCGCCGCCAGGGCCGCTCGTTGGCGGCGCGGGTCACCGGCGTCGACCTGATCCCGGCGCTCGCCGAGCGGGCGGCCCGGCGCGGCTGGCGGCTGTTCCTGCTCGGAGCGGCGCCCGGGGTCGCCGAATCCGTCTCCGGCCTGCTCCGCCACCGCCACCCCGAGCTCGTGATCGCCGGCAGCCACGCCGGCGTCGCCGGGCCCGAAGGTGACGAGGAGAGCCTGCGGCTGATCGCGGCCGCCCGCCCCGACATCGTGCTCGTCGCCTACGGCGCCCCGCGCCAGGAGCTCTGGATCTCGCGCAACCTGGCCCGGCTCGAGGCGGGCGTCGGGATCGGGGTGGGTGGCGCCTTCGACTACCTCTCGGGCAGGGTGCCCCGGGCTCCCGCCTGGATGCGGCGGGCCGGCCTGGAGTGGTTGTACCGGCTCCTGCGCCAGCCCTGGCGCGCCCGCCGGATGGCGGTCCTGCCCCGCTTCGCGCTCGAGGTGCTGAGAGCGCGACCTTGAAGGCCCGGTGTCATGTCACTGGATATGCTTTCGCCCCGTGGCCGACCCCCCCGAGCTGAGCGTCGTGGTGCCGGCCTACAACGAGAGCGCGCGCCTGCCGGGCACCTTCTCGGTGGTCAAGCCCTACCTGAACGCGCTCGGCAGGAGCTGGGAGCTGATCGTGGTCAACGACGGCAGCAGCGACTCCACGCTGGAGGTCATCCGCACCGAGGAGGGACTCGATTCCGGCCACCTGCGGGGCATCGACCTCCAGCCGAACCGCGGCAAGGGCCGTGCGGTCGCGGCGGGGGTGGCGGCGAGCCGCGGCTCACTCGTGCTGATCTCGGACGCCGACTTCTCCACCCCGATCGACGAATGGGTGAAGCTGCAGGCGGCCATCGACGGCGGCAGTGACGTCGCGATCGGCTCGCGGGCCAAGCGGGGCTCCAAGGTCGAGATCTCGCAGCCCTTCCACCGGGTCCTGATGGGAAAGATCTTCAACCTCATCGTCCAGCTCGTCGTCCTGCCCGGCTTCTGGGACACCCAGTGCGGCTTCAAGCTCTGGAAGGGCCCGGTTGCGCGGGAGATCTTCGCCGAGATGAAGCTCGACGGGAACGTCGCCTTCGACGTCGAGGTCCTCTACCGGGCGCGCCGCCACGGCTACCGGATCGCCGAGATCCCGGTCCGCTGGTACGACTCCATCCCGAGCCGGATCTCGCCCCTCCGCCATTCCGCCGAAGCGCTCTTCGACATCGTCAGGATCCGGTTCCTCAAGTGAGCGACGAGACGCTGGTGGTCCTCCCGACCTTCAACGAGAGGGACAACCTGGAGCGTGTCGTGGCGACCGTCCGCGGGCTCGGCCACGACGTCCTTGTCGTGGACGACAACTCACCCGACGGGACCGGTGAGCTGGCCGACCGGCTCGCCGCCGCCGATCCCCAGGTCAGCGTCCTCCACCGGGCGGGCAAGCTGGGCCTCGGCAGCGCTTACGTGGCGGCCTTCAAGCTCGGGCTGGAGCGGGACTACCGATTCCTGGTCGAGATGGACGCCGACGGCTCCCACCGGATCGAGCACCTGCCCGCCATCATCGAGGCGGCGCGCGCGAACGGCGGCCTCGGCCTCGGCTCCCGCTATGTCGCCGGGGGCGGGGTAGCCGGCGCCTGGGGCGCCCACCGCAAGTTCCTGAGCTGGGGCGCCAACGTCTACTGCCGAGCGCTGCTCGGCCTGAACGTTCACGATTGCACCTCCGGCTACCGCTGCTACACGCGCGACCTGCTCGAGGCCATCGGGCTCGAGCGCGTGATTTCCGACGGTTATTCGTTCCAGATCGAGATGGTGTACCTGGCCACGCTCAAGGGTTTCCGCGTCACCGAGGTCCCGATCCTCTTCGAGGACCGGATCGCGGGCGCGTCCAAGGTGACCCGGGGCGAGATCGTCAGCGACTTCCTCGGCGTCATCCGGCTCCGGCTCCGCCATGGCGGTTAGCGCCGCCCGTCCCCTCGCCGCGGCCACTGTGTCGCGGCGGCCTCCCCTCTGGCTGCTGCTTGGCCTGAGCCTGGCGATCCTCACCCTCCTGCCCTACGTCTACGGCCACCTGGCGCAGCCGCCGGGCCGGACCTTCATGGGCTTCTTCTTCCTCGGCGACGACGCCAACACCTACCTGGCCAAGATGCGCGAAGGGCTCGACGGGTCCTGGGTCTGGACCAACAAGTACACGACCGAGCCGAGCGCGCCGGTCTACTTCTTCGTCTTCTGGATCGCACTCGGCCACCTCGCCGGGCTGCTCCACATCCCCCTCCTGCTGACCTTCCACCTGGCCCGGATCGGTGGCGCGCTCTTCCTGCTCTACGCCGGTTGGGTGTTCATCGAGTACTTCGTCGTCGACGCGGGTCCAGGCGATCGGCAAGCCGGTCTTCTTCGGCCAGCAGACCGACACCCTCGACTGGCGGATGCCCGAGCTGACCGCCTTCTACTCGATCCTCGCTCTGCCCCACTTCGCCTGGGCCGCCGCGTTCCAGGCGCTGGCCGCGGTCCTGACCCTCCGGGCGGCGGAGCGCGGCAGCCTCAAGCTGGGCTTCCTCGCCGGCCTGGCCTGGCTCGGCGAGGCGTCGATCCACGCCCAGATGCCGATCCTGGTCGGCGGCGCGATCGTGGTCGCGGTTCTCTACCGCAGGGTCAGCCTGCGCGGCTACGCGGCGGTTGCCCTGGCGCTGGCGATGGTCGCGCCCTACGTCCTCTATTCATACGTCGAGCTGCACAACCCGGAGGTCTCCCGCTGGAGCGGGCAGTGGCGCAACAACTTCGCGCCCGACCTGCTGAGCCTGAGCCTGGCGCTGGCTCCCCAGCTGCTGCTGGCCGCACTTGCGCTGCCCCGGATGCTGCGCCGCCGGTCCCGTGGCGATGTCTTCCTGCTCGCCTGGCTCGTCCTCCTCGGGATCATCTTGTGGGCGCCGACGCCGGCCGACAACCTCCGCCGCCGCTTCTTCGACGGCGTCTACCTGCCGCTGGTGGTGATGGCCGCGGAAGGGATGTACGGGGTCGTCGTTCCCCGCCTGAAGGAACGGGCGCGGCGCCTGCTTCCCTTCGCCTACGTGTCCTTCGCCGCCGTGGGCAGCATCTTCCTCCTCCTCGCGCCCCCGCTCGTATCCAGCAACCCCGCCTACTCGATCCCGACCGGCGACTACCAGGCCCTGGAATGGCTATCGCCCCGGCCGGCGGGCGTCGTCCTAACCTCCAACCGGCTCGGACTGATGGTCCCCGCCTACACCTCCGACACCGTTTACGTCGGCCAGTACAGCGAGACCTTCAACTGGGCGAGCAAGACGCGGGAGGCGGACGACCTCCTCCACAACCGCGCCGACCTGGCGGCGTTCGTTGCGGCAAACCAAGTCCGGTATGTCATCTGGTCGACGGCTGACACGGACGTCCAACCACCTTCGTTCCTGGGCAACCCGACCTACACGGCCCCGGGCGTGCAGGTCTTCCAGCTGTATTAGGAGGCAGTTCCCCATCCCCGCATAGGCCCCCAGCTGGACTGAGAAGCAATATTCCCCCTCGCCGCTTTGCGGGGATTGGGCAGGGTGGGGACGAACGCAGGCCTAGATCCGGACCTGGTGGGGCCAGACGCTGACCTGTGAACGCCTTGTACGGGCCTGTGTTACTTGTCAGTGTTCATCCCCACCCCGGCCCTCCCCATTCAATGGGGGGGTGACTACGTCCGTCCCTACTTTTTTCGGACGCAGATCTCCGCCTGGGCGTCCTGGTAAACGCTGCAGTCCCACTTCTCGGGGAGCGCTTCGAGGACGTTGGTGAGGGCCTCGTGGCGGTTGTAGACGACGTAGTCGACCTGGTAGCGGTCGAGCACCTGCTGCCAGTCGCTGCGCAGGGTCTGGATGTCCTGGTACTGCTGGAGGAAAGAGTCGCCCATAACCGACGCCTCCCCGAAGATGAAGACGCGCCGATTCGGGTCGGGGTAGAAGCGGTTGGCCAGGTAGCCGCCCCAGCCGTACTGGTTGTACATCCGCGTGCCGACCTCGGGATGCGCGGCCAGGAAGTCGGCCGCCGCGACCGGGTAGTTGGAGGCGGTGTCGGCCTTCTGATGGGAGAGCCCGGTCCCGATGCGGAAGAGGATCACGCCGGCGATCACCAGCAGCGCGACCACGGTGAGGCCGCGCAGGAGCGCCGAGGGCGGGGAGGAGGAGAGGGTCCAGCCGCGCGCCGAGCGGAGGTCCTCCCAGGCGCCCGACCAGGTGGCGATCAGGATCGGGGTGGCCGCCGCCACGAAGATGGCGATGTTGCGGGCCGACTCGAGGGCCAGCGCCAGCACCGCGATGGTGAGGAGGAGATGGTAGGTGGAGGGCCGCCGGAAGGCGAAGCCGGCGAGGAGGAGGAGGATCATCGCCAGGAAGGGCGCGATCACCAGCTGGTGGAAGTCGGGCGAGAACCACTCGACGATCAGCCGCCGCTGGGCCGGGCTGGTCAGGGTCTCGATCGGGTTGGTGTAGACGGAGAGCCCATGCGGGGTGGCGAGGACCGCCACCAGGCAGATGAGCAGGACCTGGCCGAGCGTCCGAATCCGCCGCCAGCGCCCGACTCTCTGGGTCTCGTCGCGGGTCATCACCCAGTCCACGGCTTCGGCGAAGATCGCGATGCCGAGGAGGACGAAGGCGATCACGAAGCCGCCGTGGAGGTTTGCCCAGACCGCCACCACCAGCGGCAGGTAGTAGATCGACCGGCTCCGCCCGGACAGGGAGCCGGCGATCCAGTAGAGCTCCAGGCAGGTGAGGGGGAAAGTGATCATCTGGGCCCGGGGACCCCAGATCGGGCCGCCTGCCAGGCCGCCGAGGGCGAGCCCGATGCCGGCGATCACGTATGGCCGGCGGCCGGCGTCGGCGGTCCGGTAGAGGAAGTAGAAGCCGAGCATGGTGAGGACGGCGAAGACGATGCTGATCAGCGCCAGGCCGCCCCAGCTGTTGAGGTAGGCCAGCAGGACCTCGGTGAGGTACTCGTGGTCGATCCAGGGGTGGCCGCTGACGGTGTAGGTGTAGAGGTCGTGGCTCGGCAGCCGGTGGTTGTCGAGCATCCAGTAGCCGGTGCGCAGGTGCCACCAGAAATCCGGGTCCTGGACCGAGCTGGTGAAGGCCGCGGCGAGCGCGATCAGCACGCCGCCCAGGAGGAGCGTGCGGGGGCCGAGCCTGGAGGTTCTCAGCGGCGGGCCGGCCAGAAAGGCACGAGCATCGTGACGCGCTTGAGATAGGCGCCGTACTCGTCGCCGAAGGCCTCGAGCAGGATCCTCTGCTCCCAGCTGATGCGCAGCAGCTGGGACGCCACGAAGACCGCGAAGAGCAGTGCGTGCCAGATGCTGAAGCCGGGCAGCACGACGCCGACGCTGGCGATCCCCTCCCCGAGGTAGAGAGGGTTGCGAGAGAGCGCGAAGGGCCCGCCGGTGACGAGCTTGCGCGCCTCCGGGATGATCGAGAAGGAGCGCCTGAGGTAGGCGAGGCCCCAGACCGCCCAGGCCATGCCGGCGGTCATCAGGAGGTCGGAGACGAGCACCGCGAGGGGGCCATGCGGGTTCGGGGGCAGGAAGCTGGTCGCCACGATGCAGAAGGTGCCCACGAAGGAGACGAGGACCACCAGGGGGCGCCGGTCGGCCTTCTTGGTCGGCAGCCGGATGACGTACATCACGACCAGCATCGTGAAGAAGGCGAGCCGCAGCAGCCGGTTGGCCAGGGCGAGGTAGTCGTCAGCCGTCGCCCCCTGCCTCAGGCGAGCCGCGGCCTGGGCAGTGCCCATCACGTAGACGACGATGAAGAGGCCGAAGAAAAGAGCCGGCAGCGTCCGCCCGAAGAGGAGGTTGGCCCAGTCCCGGGATGGACGCGACGCGGATTGCGCTGCCTCGAGCTCGGGAACGGTCCGCATCTGGGTCGCCGTAATCTAACATCGCCTCCCGGCGCCCGCCCGCGACCGGGCGCCGCCAAACTGCCATGAGCGTGACCGAGAACCAGCTGCCGCCCGCCACCGTCGACAAGCCCTCCGCCCTCCTCGCCTGGATCGACGACGAGATGGCACGGCTGGCCACGCTCATCGCCGAGCTGGAAGCAACCGCACTGGTCGCCGCGGAGGACCTCGCCACCGCGGACGTCATCCGCCGCCACGTGATCCTTCACCCGGAGCGGTTCTCGCCCCACGAGCGTGATTCGGCGGTGGACGACGCACAGAACCTCCGCGTCGCCCGGCAGCGGGCCGAGATCGCCTCCGACTCGGCGCGAGAGCGGCTGCGGTTCTGCGAGGCGGTCTCCCTGAGCCTGCGCGCGGCGCTGGCAGCCGGCGAGATCGGACCGCCCCAGGCCGCCTCGGCGCCCGCTCGCGGTCAGCAGGTTCCGCCTCCCGGCGTGGCGCTCGCCATCTACCAGGCCGTCGAGGCGGAGCGGCTGCGGATAGCGCGCGACCTTCATGACGGCCCGGCCCAGGTCCTCGCCGACCTCGTCCTCAAGGCGGAGATCCTGGAGCGGATCGCGCAGCGCACCCCGGAGGCGCTTCCGGCCGAGCTGGAGGAGTTCCGCAGCCTGGTCCGCAACGCTGTCGGCGACATGCGCGGCTTCATGTTCGACCTCCGCCCAGACTCGCTCGACGACCTCGGGTTGGTCGCGACCATGCGGCGTTTTTCGAGCGAGTACCAGGACCGGACGGGAATCGTCTGCCACTTCAACCTGAGCGGGGAGGACCGTCGGATCGGACCCGACCTGGAGGAGGCGACCTTCCGGATCATCCAGGAGGCGCTCAACAACGTCACCAAGCACTCCGAGGCGACCAAGGTCGAGGTCAGCCTCTCGATCCAGCCGGAGCGAGTGGTCGCCCGGATCAAGGACGACGGTAGCGGCTTCGACGTCTCGGCTCCGCCGTCGCCGGGCCGGCACCTCGGGCTGCTCGGCATGAAGGAGCGCGCAGAGGCGCTGGGCGGGACCTTCCAGCTGCGCAGCGAGGTGGGGAAGGGAACCGAGATCGAGGTCGACTTCGGGCCCGCGCCGCCGACCGCCTAGCGCCGGAAGCTGTTACGCGATCCGGTTGCCAGCCGGGTCGCTGGTGGTTAGGATGTGCGCGTCCAAGCCGAAATGGGCTGGTGAACAGAAATCGCAAGAAACGCGTTGGTCAAGCGATTAGACATTCAGAATCTCGAAAAAAGGAGGTGAATATCAAGTGAACAATCTCATCTGGAAGCTGCGCGGACTGCTCGTCAAGCAGGAAGGCCAGGGTATGGTCGAGTACGCCCTGATCCTCGTTCTCGTCTCCATCGTGGTCATCGTCATCCTTCTTACCATGGGCAATCAGATCCGGAACGTCTTCTCCAACGTCGTAGCCGCCCTGAACGCGTAAGCGTTCGAACAGATCACCCAAGCGAATACCTTCTCAGAGGGCCCCGGCAACGGGGCTCTCTGCTTTCTTGGGAACTGCAGATGAAGGTCTCGGAACCTGTTCCACGCTGTCGGCAAAATGTCCGCGCGAAGAAGCAACCTTTTCGGCAGGCGGCCCTATAATGGCGCCGCTTTTCCCGGCGACATTTCCCCCGGAGGTGAAGTTCCAGTGGCAGTAGCTCAGGCGCCAGCCCGTCCACGAGCGGGCGGCGGCCGCATCTTCATAATCATCGGCCTCGTCCTGGCCCTGGCAGGCTTCGGCCTGGCGGTCCTGCTGGGTTCCGTCGGCGGGGGCCATATCGGCGGTGGCGCCAGTTGCCCCTGCAGCCTCGTCGTCTACGCAGCCAAGGACATCAGCCTCCGCACCCAGATCACGACGCTCGACCAGGTCAAGGTCAAGTCGATCCCGGACGCCTACAAGCCGACCGGCGCGATCATCCTCGACACCGTCAACGCCAACAAGGCCTCCGACGTGCAGAACGCTGCCGCCCTGAAGGCAGTGCGTGACACCATCGCCGAGGTCAACATCTCGGCCGACCAGCCGCTCCTGACGTCGATGCTGGCCCGGGCCGGCGACACCGTCACCGGCGCCCAGGCCGCGTTCCTGCCGATCCCGGCCGGGTACGTGGCGATCACCATCCCGACCAGCGAGCTGATCGGCGTCGCCAACTACCCGCAGCCGGGCGACTACATCTCGGTCCTGGCGAGCGCCGGCTCCCAGAAGACCGCGGTGGTGGCGACCATCTTCACCCAGCTGCACATCCTCCGCGTGGGTCCCGCCAACCTGACCGTGACCGCGGCCAACGCCAACGGCAACAACGCGTCTGCGGCCTCGACCGGCCCCGCGTCGAGCCTGACCGTCCTCGTGACGCCCTGCCAGTCGGAGCTGATCACCTGGTTCCAGAACAACACCCAGATCCGTTACGAGCTCGAGTCCTACAAGGACTACGCCCCGGCGGCGACCGGTCCGGACGTGAAATGCGCGGGTCTGACCTTCGCCAAGGGCGTGACCGCAACCGACGTCGTGACGGTGTTCCCGATCTTCAAAACGGCGCTGGCCGTCTGAGTTTGTCGGAAGATCACGGGAGACCGAGACGCCCGAGAACCTTCCCATCCGGGTCGTCATCATCGACGACGTACCCTCGACCGTCGACAACCTCAAGAAGCTCCTCAGCTTCGAGGCCGACATGGAGGTCGTCGGGACTGCGCTGAACGCGGAGGCGGCGATCACCGAGGTGCGCCGCCTCCACCCGGACGTGGTCCTGATGGACGTCAACATGCCCGGCCAGGACGGGATCAAGGCGACCCAGGTGATGGCGGCCGAGCCGCCCTACGTGCCGGTAATCCTGATGTCCGTCCAGGAGGACCGCGAGTACCTCCGGCGGGCCATGCAGGCGGGCGCCCGGGAGTTCCTGGTCACCGCCCTGCGTCGTGTCAACCAGCTCGAGAAGCTGAAGCGCGCTCCCGCCGCAGTCCCGCTCGAGGCCGCCCCCACGGCGCCGGTCGAGGTGGTCGAGAAGCGGAGCACGACCGGCCGCATCGTCCTCGTCTTCAGCGGCAAGGGGGGTATCGGCAAGTCCCTGCTCGCCGTCAACCTCGCCGCCGCGCTGGCGAAGGACCGGGAGGGACGGACGGCCCTGGTCGACCTCGACCTCCAGTTCGGCGACCTGGGCGTGCTGCTCGGCCTCGAGTCGGGCCGCAACGTCTACCAGGTGGTGGAGGCCTTCCCCAACGTCGACGCCGATTTCATCGAGGCGCTGATGCCGAAGGCCCCGGGCGACTTCCGGGTCCTGCTCGGGCCGCAGAGCCCGGAGTTCGCCGATCTCGTCACGGCCGAGCACGCCAGGACCATCCTGACCATCCTCCAGGCCAATTTCGACTATGTCGTCGTCGACACCAGCGCCCACCTCGGCGAGGTGACGCTGGAGGCGCTGGAGCGGGCGGACCGGATCGTCGTCATCGTCGACCTCAGCCTGCCGGCGGTGAAGGAGGCGAAGCTGGCGCTCCGTGTCTTCCAGCGGCTGGGCATCACCAATGACCGGATCAAGGTCGTCCTGAACCGCGCCGACTCCAACACCGGGATCACCAGCGCCCAGGTCGAGTCGAGCCTCGAGATCAAGATCGCCGCCCGGCTGCCGACCGACGTCAAGACCGTTCTCAAGTCGGTCCAGCGGGCGGAGCCCTTCGTGTCGCTGCTGCCCAACGCCGAGATCAGCCAGCGGGTTAGGGAACTCGCCAGTTCTCTGGTACCCTTGCATGCTGCCGAGGGCTCCCGCGACGGCCAGGCCGGCCGCAAAGCCGGGTTCTGGGCAAAGGCCTCGGCGCAGGCCAGGGACTAAGAAATGGGTCTTCTCGATCGCGTGAACCAGGCGAACCAGCAGCGGTCGACCGCGGCAGGTCCGGTTGCGGCGCCGGTCGCCCCGCCCCCGATCGCCCCGCCCAGCAACGGCGCGCCCTCCGACGCCGCCGCGGCGGCCGCGGTCGCTCCGCCGCCAACCCCGACCAAGTCGACCGCCCCCGCGGTCGCGCCCGCCGCCGGCGGCCTCGCCGAGCGGGCCGGCGTCACCGGCGTAACGCCGGCTTTCGCCGCCGCCAAGACCGCCGTCCACGCAAAGCTGCTCGAGCAGTACGCGAACAAGATCGACGTCACCGACCGCGAGTTCGTCAAGGAAAAGATCGTCGAGCTCTCCGACGAGTACATCCGCACCTCCGGCATGACCATGACCCGGCCCGACAAGGAGCGGCTCATCGAGTCGCTGATGGATGACATCCTGGGCCTCGGCCCGCTCGAGATCCTCCTCAACGACAAAGAGATCACCGAGATCATGATCAACCACCCGAAGCAGATCTACGTCGAGCGCAAGGGCCAGCCGATGCTCTCCGAGGTGACCTTCGAGAGCGACAAGCAGCTGATGCGGGTCATCGACCGGGTCGTGAGCTCGATCGGCCGCCGGGTCGACGAGTCGACGCCGATGGCCGACGCCCGCCTCAAGGACGGCTCCCGGGTGAACGTGATCATCCCGCCGCTCGCCCTCAAGGGCCCCTGCATGACGATCCGGAAGTTCTCCAAGGAGAAGCTCGGACCCGCTGACCTGATCAAGTTCAGGTCGGCGACCCCGCACATGATCAGCTTCATGCGCGCCGCCGTCCGCAGCAAGCTGAACGTCCTCGTTTCGGGCGGCACCGGTTCCGGCAAGACGACGCTCCTCAACATCCTCTCGACCTTCATCCCACCCGAGGACCGGATCATCACCTGCGAGGACGCCGCCGAGCTGCAGCTGCAGCAGGATCACGTGATAACGCTGGAAAGTCGGCCCGCGAACGTTGAGGGCAAAGGTGCAGTCCCCATCCGCGACCTCGTCAAGAACTGTTTGCGCATGAGGCCAGACCGGATCATCGTCGGCGAGTGCCGCGGTGGCGAGGCCCTCGACATGCTGCAGGCGATGAACACCGGCCACGACGGCTCGATGTCGACGCTCCACGCCAACAACCCGCACGAGTGCCTGGGCCGTCTCGAGACGCTGGTCCTGATGGCCGGCGCCGATCTGCCCTCGCGTGCCATCCGGGAGCAGGTCGCCGCCGCCGTCCACATCATCATCCAGCAGCAGCGCCTGCGCGGCGGCCCGCGCAAGGTCGTCAGCATCGCCGAGATCACCGGGATCGAGAACGGCGACATCCAGTTCCAGGAGATCTTCGTCTACAAGCAGATCGGTCTCAAGGACGGCAAGGCGGTCGGCTACCACACCGCGACGGGCGTCAAGCCGATGCGCCTCGACCACATCAAGGCGGGCGGTGAGGAGCTGGGCGACGAGCTCTTCGTGCCAATCCCCGAGCCTCCCTACGAGGAGCTCTATTGAACCTGCGACTGGAGGAACTCAGCTAGATGCCATACACCGTCTACCTCATCGCATTCATCGCGGCCTTGGGCGTGATGGCGATCTTCTATGGGCTTGCGCAGAGCCGCAGGGCGAGCGCCGACCTCCAGACCCGGCTCGCCGAGTACGGCGTCGTCGACCCCGGTGGCGCCGCGGCCGCCGGCCTCGAGGCACCCCCGGCCAACTTCCGGGAGCGGCTCGCCCGGATCTTCCAGCCGGCCGCCGACCGGATCGGCAAGGGCGACGTCAAGAAGGGCAAGCCTTCGCTTCAGGACCAGCTCGCCAAGGCCGACCTAAAGCTGCGGACCTCCGAGTACCTGGGCATCCAGATCGGCCTCACCGTGGTCCTCTTCCTGATCGGCTTTATCCGCTTCGGCGGGATCTACGGCCTTCCCCAGGCGCTGATCATGGGCGTGGCGGGCTACTTCATCCCCGGCTTCTACGTGAAGTTCCGGCAGCGCCAGCGCCTCAAGGCGTTCAACAACCAGCTGGGTGACACCCTGCTCCTGCTCTCCAACGCGCTCAAGGCCGGCTACTCCTTCGCCCAGGCCATCGACACCGTCTCCAAGAACGCCAGCCCGCCGATCGCCGAGGAGTTCGCCCGCTGCGTCCGCGAGATGAACCTCGGCGGGTCGGTCGAAGAGTCGCTCGGCCACATGGTCAAGCGGATCGAATCCGACGACCTCGACCTGATGGTCACCGCCGTCGCCATCCACCGCACGGTCGGCGGCAACCTGGCCGAGATCCTCGACAACATCGCCTTCACGATCCGGGAGCGGGTCCGGATCAAGGGCCAGATCTCGACCCTCACCGCCTCCGCGCGCTCCTCCGGCCAGCTCATCACGAGCCTGCCGATCGTGCTCGCGGTCTTCATGTACTTCGCGACCCCGACCTACTTCAAGCCGATGACCGAGAACCCGGTCGGCTGGATCATCATGGGCGCCGCCGTCGTGATGATCATCATGGGCAACTTCGTGATGGGCCGCGTGACGGCGATCGAGGTCTAGGAAGATGTCAAGCAGCACCCTCCTCCTCGCCGGCGTCGCCGCCCTCGGCATCTTCCTCGTCTTCTGGGGGATGTACACGACCCGCGGCTCGGCCGTCTCGGGCGACATGGTCCAGGACCGTCTCGCGGCCTTCAGCGGCCAGAAGCCGCTGACCCTCGACGAGGTCGAGCTCCAGAAGCCCTTCGAGGAGCGCTTCATCCGGCCTGCCATCGACCGCCTCGGCAAGTACCTGGCGCAGAACACGCCCGAGAAGCAGCGGCAGGACATGCAGAACCGGCTCAACCTGGCCGGCCGCCCCGGGAACCTCACCCCAGCCGACTTCCAGGCCCTCCGCTACGGCGCCGCCATCGCCCTCTTCGTCATCGGGCTGCTGGTCGGGCTCCTCTTCCACAGCCCGGCCGGGCTGGCGATCTCCGCCCTGGTCGGCGCAATCATCGGCTTCTTCCTCCCGCCCTACTACATCGACGTCAAGGTCCGCGGCCGCCGCAAGGAGATCCAGCTCGGCCTTCCCGACGTGATGGACCTGCTGACGATCGCCGTCGAGGCCGGCCTCGGCTTCGACGCCGCGATCCAGCGCGTCACCGAGAAGTTCGACAACGCACTCGCCGACGAGTTCAAGACGGTCCTCCAGGAGGTACGCCTGGGCCGTCCCCGGCTGGAGGCGCTGGACGAGATGGGCCGCCGCTGCGGGGTCGAGGATCTCCACAACTTCACCCAGGCCGTGATCCAGTCCGAGCAGATGGGCGTCGGGCTCGCCAAGATCCTCCGCCTGCAGTCGGAGGAGATGCGTCGCAAGCGCCGCCAGCGAGCCGAGGAGCTCGCCGCGCAGGCGTCGCTGAAGATGATGCTGCCGATGGTCGGCTGCATCTTCCCAACCCTCTGGCTGATCCTCCTCGGCCCGGCCGTGCTGATCATCCTCAAGGTGAAGGGCGGAGGCTGATCGACAGCATCATCGGCAAGGACGAGAAGGTCCTGCAGCGCCGCCGGCGCCGGGTCCGCTTCATCCGCCACGCGGACTGAGAGGCTAGTCAGCTCTCCGACCCGCGGGCGCATGAGTGTTCGAAAAGGAGTCTTACGAGGGCTTCTGATGCCCGCCTTTTCCTACAGTCGAAGCATCGAGGAACTCCAGCGCCCGTTCCTTGATCGCCCGTGAAGGCACCGCCGTGGTGTGGTCGCGTCCCGGCACCTCGAAGTACTCCCCCCGGGGCAGCAGCTCGGCCAGGCCGCGGGCATCGCGGGCGATCGGGTCCGCGCCGCCGACCGCGACCAGGACCGGCGTCTCGATCGCCGCCAGCTGCTGCTCGGTGAGCGGGGTGCTGCGGGCGGAGATGCAGCAGGCCAGCGCCTCCAGGTCGTTCCCCGGCACCGCCACCGCGAAGTTGTAGAACATGGCCGCCGCCGGGCTCTGCTCGGTTTCGTCGCCGCGAAGTCGGCGGGCGATCGCCTCGGCCGCGCGCCAGGGGGTGGTGACGTTCATGCCGATGCCGCCGGTGACCGCACGCCGCACCCGTTCGGGGTGGGCGACCAGCAGGCGGAGGCCGATCTGGCTGCCCATCGAGTAGCCGACGTAGTCGACGCGCTCGAGATCCAGGTGGTCGAGGAGGTTGACGACGTCCTCCACCAGGTGGGGACCGTAGGCGGCGGGGTCGTGGGGCTTCTCGCTCCGGCCGTGGCCCCGGTTGTCGAGGCCGATCACGCGCCGGCCGGCGCGGGTCAGCGTCTCGACCCAGCGGGAGCCGACCCAGTTGACCTGGAAGTTGCTGCAGAACCCGTGCACGAGCACGGCCGGCGGGCCGTCCGCGGGACCCTCCAGGTGGTAGTGGAGGCGAACTCCATCGCTGTCAAAGTCGGGCATCGCCAGCGACGAGGGTACGATTTCGCTTCGGCATGGCGAAGCTCGACCTCCAACTGGTCCACGTCGCCTCGGGCGAGATCCTCGCCCAGACCCTGGAGAAGCCGCGCACCTTCATCGGGCGGGGGATCGGCCTGATGGGCCGCGCCTCGCTCCGCCCCGGCCACGGGATGCTGATCGATCCCTGCAACGGGATCCACATGCTCTTCATGCGCTTCCCGATCGACGCGCTCTTCCTCGACCGCTTCGACCGCGTCAGGAAGGTCTACCGGCGGGTGCCGCCCTGGTACGGCGTGGTCTGGCTGGTCTGGGGCGCCCACAAGGTCGTGGAGCTCCCGGCTGGCTCCCTCGACCCCTACGGGCTACCGGAGGTTGCGGCCCCGCCGTACCGTCGAGCCGTGCTCGATGCTCTGCTCGACCTTCTCCTCCCACCGCGCTGCGGCGGCTGCGGCCGGCTCGGAATCCTCTACTGCGACGGCTGCCGGAGGCGCACCCGACGCCTGGAGGAGCCGATCTGCCGCCGCTGCGGCGCCGAGGTCGAGCACGCCCGCTCCGGCTGCGGCTGTCGTGCCCGGCTTCGGCGGCTGACCCGTCTGCGATCGGCGGCCGCCTACGAAGGGCCCCTCGAGAAGGCGCTCCACCGCTTCAAGTACGAGGGCCGCCGACCCCTCGCGAGGCCGCTCGCGCTCCTCCTGGCGGAGCGCCTGGCGGTCGATGGGATCGCGGCCGAGGCGATCACCTGGGTCCCCCTCCACGAGCGTCGCCGGCGCAGCCGCGGCTACAACCAGGCCGAGCTGCTGGGCCGCGAGCTGGCACGGCTCTGCCGGCTCCCGGTCGTCGGCGGACTGGTCCGGCTGCGCGACACGCCGCCCCAGGTCGGCCTCGACCGGCTGCGCCGGCAGACCAACGTGGCGGGTGCCTTTCGGTGGCAGGGACCCGAACTCGCCCGTCGATCGTTGTTGGTTGTCGATGACGTGGCGACCACCGGCGCCACGCTTGAATCGTGCGCGGGTGCCTTGAAGGCCGCCGGCGCGGGTGCCGTGATCGGGTTCACGGTCGCCAGAGTCAAGTTATAGTGACCCAGCACCAATCCCAGGAGGGTTCAATGGCAGTTCGCATCCCCGGCATCGACCTTCAGGAGTACTACGCCCAGCTCGGGCCCATCCAGCCCGTCATCGAAGACGACCGGGTGACTGAGGTCATGGTCAATGGGACCGACCACGTTTACGTCGAAATGGCCGGCAAGGTCGTCCTCACCGGGATCAAGTTCCAGGACGAGGACCAGCTCCTGAACGTGATCCAGTTCATCGTGCGTTCGGTCGGCCGGCGCATCGACGAGCGCACCCCGCTTGCCGACGCCCGCCTCGCGGACGGCTCCCGCGTCAACGCCGTCATCCGCCCGCTCGCTATCGACGGCCCGCTGCTGACGATCCGCAAATTCGCCAAGGACCCGTTCCAGGTCGAGGACCTGATCCGCTTCGGCAGCTGCACCGAGGGCGGCTTCGGCTTCCTCAAGGCGGCCGTGATGGCCAAGGCGAACCTCATCGTCTCGGGCGGCACCGGCACCGGCAAGACCACCTTCCTGAACGTCCTCTCCGGCTTCATCCCGGCCGAGGACCGCATCGTCACCATCGAGGACGCCGCCGAGCTGCAGCTCCACCAGGAGCACGTCTGCCGGATGGAGACGCGGCCCAAGGACATCAACGGCGAGGGCGAGGTCACCATCCAGCGCCTCGTCATCAACAGCCTCCGGATGCGGCCCGAGCGGATCGTCGTCGGCGAGTGCCGCGGCGGCGAGGCCCTCGACATGCTGCAGGCGATGAACACCGGCCACGACGGCTCGATGACAACCATCCATGCCAACACGCCCCGCGACGCCCTGGCCCGGCTCGAGACGCTGGTCCTGATGTCCGGCATCGACCTCCCGGTCAAGGCGATCCGCCAGCAGGTCGCCGGCGCGATCAACATCTTCTGCCAGCTGAGCCGGCTTCGCGACGGCTCCCGCCGGGTCACCTCGATCACCGAGATCACCGGCATGGAGGGCGAGGTGATCACGATGCAGGAGATCTTCGTCTTCGAGTCCGAGGGCGCGGGACCGGACGGCAAGATCATCGGCCGTTTCAAGCCCACCGGCATCCGGCCCAAGATCCTCGACCGGATGTTCACCATGGGCCTGCCGCTGCCCCCCGAGATCCAGGTGCTCTTCCCCGACCCCCGGATGGGCATGGTTTCGCCCCGGTAGGACGGGCAAGGGGGGTCAGGCCCCCCCTTCCGGAACCCCCCCCTCGTGGCGCCACGTTTGGCTGCCGAGTTAAACAACTCAATCGGCCGGGCGACATCCCACCTCGTGGGACCCCAACGACCCGGCCTACGCGTGAGGCTTGGGTCGGGGGCGTTCTACACTCAGGCGCAGTAGCCCAATAGGGGAGGCCGAACATGAAGGTTGTCATTCAGGACCAGACGGAGGAGCTCGAACCCCGCCTCCGCAGGTACACGGAACGGCGGCTGGGCAAGCTGGGCCGCCACTTCGAGAAGGTGCTGGAAGCCGAGGTGCACTTCACGCCCGAGTCGCGGCGGGGCGGGGAGATGGAGGAGGCCGCGGTCAAGATCCTGGTCCATCCCGACGGGCGGAAGAAGCCGATCCTCAAGGCCGAGGCGCGCGGCCGCGACCTCCAGCGACCGGCAGGTCCTCAAGCTGAAGGACCGGATCGTCCACCGGCACCATCCGAAGCGGGAAGACAGCGAGCCGGTGGCCCCGGCCAGTACGGTTACCGAGGAGCCGGAACGGGTAATAACCCGGGTGAAGGCTGAATCGGTGAGCCAGGCGATGGACGCGTTGGAAGCGAACGGTCATCTCTTCCACCTCTTCCTCGACGAGGACACCGGCGATCTCCGCGTGATCTACCGCCGGGCGGACGGGTCGGTGGCGATCATGGAGCCTCGGATCACTTAAGGAGCGGAATCAGTCAGTTGGCGTTCTTTTCGAGGCTGCTCGACCCCAACGAGCGCGAGGTCAAGCAGCACCTGGCCGTGGCGCAGGCCATCGCCGAGCTCGAGCCCGAGCTCGAGGCACTCGACGATGCCGCGCTCCGAGCACGCTCCCACGAGCTTCGCGAGCGGGCCGCCGAGGAGGACCTCGACGCCCTCCTGATCGAGGCCTTCGGCCTGGTCCGGGAGTCAGCCCGGCGGACGATCGGGATCCGCCACTTCGACGTCCAGATGGTGGGCGGCATCGTCCTCCACCGGGGCAAGATCGCCGAGATGAAGACCGGCGAGGGCAAGACCCTCGTCGCCAGCCTTCCGCTCTACCTGAACGGGCTGAGCGGCAAGGGCGCCCACCTGGTCACCGTCAACGACTACCTGGCCCGCCGCGACGCCGGCTGGATGGGCCCCGTCTTCCATCTGCTGGGCCTTTCGATCGCCGTCATCGCCCACGACACCTCGGTCCTCTACGACCCGGACTATGTCGACGAGGCCCACACCGATCCCCGCCTCCAGCACTTCCGCCCCGTCAGCCGGCGGGAGGCCTACGCCGCCGACATCACCTACGGGACCAACAACGAGTTCGGCTTCGACTACCTCCGCGACAACATGGCCCAGGACCTCGCCAACTGCGTCCAGCGCGAGCTCAACTATGCGATCGTCGACGAGGTCGACTCGATCCTCATCGACGAGGCGAGGACGCCGCTGATCATCTCGGGCCAGGGCGAGGAGTCGACCGACAAGTACTACGAGTACGCCCGCTACGCGGCCCGCCTGGTCGAGGAGGAGGACTTCACGGTCGAGCTCAAGCACAAGTCCGCCTCCCTCACCGAGGAGGGCATCGCCAAGATGGAGCGCTGGGCGAAGATCCCCAACATCTACGACCTCGAGAACGTACGCTCTACCTGCGCGACCGCGAGTACCTCGTGAAGGACGGCGAGATCGTCATCGTCGACGAGTTCACCGGCCGCCTGATGCCGGGCCGCCGCTGGTCGGACGGCCTCCACCAGGCCGTCGAGGCCAAGGAGGGCCTGAAGGTCCAGCAGGAGCAGAAGACGCTGGCCACGATCACCCTCCAGAACTACTTCCGGCTCTACCAGAAGCTGGCCGGGATGACCGGTACGGCGGTCACCGAGGCGGAGGAGTTCCACAAGATCTACAAGCTCGAGGTGGTCACCATCCCGACCAACAAGCCGATGGTCCGGGCCGACCACCCCGACGTCATCTACAAGACCGAGGAATCGAAGTTCGTGGCGGTCATCGACGAGGTCATCGAGATGAACAAGCAGGGCCGGCCGGTGCTGGTCGGCACCGTCTCGGTCGAGAAGTCGGAGCGGCTCGCCCGGATGCTCGAGAAGCGCGGCCTGCCGCATTCCGTCCTCAACGCAAAGCAGCACGAGCGGGAGGCGGCGATCGTCAAGGACGCCGGGCAGCAGGGCGCGGTGATGATCGCCACCAACATGGCCGGCCGGGGCACCGACATCGTGCTCGGCGACGGGGTCCGCGAGGCCGGGGGCCTCCACATCATCGGCACCGAGCGGCACGAGTCGCGGCGCATCGACAACCAGCTCCGCGGCCGCTCCGGCCGCCAGGGCGACCCGGGCTCGAGCCGCTTCTTCATCTCGCTCGAGGACGACCTGATGAAGATCTTCGGTCCCGCCGCCGACCGGATCGGGAACCTGATGGACCGGCTCGAAGTGGAGCCGATCGAGCACAGGTGGGTTGCCGGCTCGATCGAGAGCGCCCAGAAGAAGGTCGAGGGCTTCAACTTCGACGCCCGCAAGCACGTCGTCGAGTACGACGACGTGATGAACAAGCAGCGCGAGATCATCTACGGCGAGCGCCGCAAGGTGCTCGAGGGCGCCGACACCCGCGACAACATCGAGGCCTACATCCGGGAGCTCATCGACAAGGGCGTCGAGGTCCACTGCCAGGCCCGGCACTCCGAGAACTGGGAGGTCGAGGAGCTGATCCAGTACCTCAGCGCCTACTTCCCGATCCCGCCCGGCTCGCGGTTCCCGCCCGAGGTGCTGGCGAAGGGCAGGGATGCGCTGGCCGACGTGATCCACGAGTCGGCGATGGCTGCCTACCAGGCCAAGGAGGACCAGGTCGGCGTCGACCTGATGCGGAGCGTCGAGCGCTGGGTGATGCTCCACACGATCGACACCAAGTGGGTCGACTACCTGACCCAGATGGAGCATTTCCGGGAGGGGATCGGGCTTCGCGCGTACGGCCAGAAGGACCCCCTGGTGGAGTACAAGAACGAGGCCTTCACGATGTTCCAGGAGCTGATCGCCTCGATCCAGGCCGACATCGTGGCGAACATGTTCCGGGTCCAGGTGAACCAGGAGCCACCGCCACCACCCGAGCAGCCGCGCGGCATCGAGCGCGGGCCCGGCGGGCCCGAGAGCGGAGCTGCGGTCGCGGCGAACGGCAGCGACGGGAACGGCCACCGCGGGGCCCGCACGCCGGTCGCGGCGGGTGGGGTGCCCAGCTCCGGCAAGGTCGGCCGTAACGACCCCTGCCCCTGTGGCTCTGGTAAGAAGTACAAGCGCTGCCATGGCCGATAGCACCCAGACCCAGTTCACGCCCCAGGAGCTGCTCGATCGGATCGTCCGGCTCAAGGAGCATCTTTGACCTCCCCACCAAGGAGAAGCGCGCAGCCGAGCTAGAGGGGCTCCTCGCCCAGCCCGGCGTCTGGGACGACCCCAACGCCGCCGGGCGTTACGCCCAGGAGGCGTCGACCCTGCGGGCCGAGGGGGCCGAATGGGACAAGCTCGAGGCGCGTGCCCGCGACCTCGTCGAGCTCGCCTCGATGGACGACCCCGAGCTGGCACTCCAGCTGGCACGCGAGTCGGACGCCATCTCGGGCGAGCTACGGGCGAAGGAGCTCGAGCTCCTCTTCACCGACCCCTACGCGGCCCACAACGCGCTCATCTCGATCAGCCCCGGGGCGGGCGGCGTCGACTCCCAGGACTGGACCGAGATGCTGATGCGGATGTACACGCGGTGGGCCGAGAACCACCGCTTCAAGGTCGAGGTGCTCGACCTGACGCCGGGCGACCAGGCGGGCCTCAAGGGGGTGACGCTGCTCGTCCAGGGCCCCCGCGCCTTCGGCCTGCTCCGCTCCGAGCACGGCGTCCACCGGCTGGTCAGGATCTCGCCCTTCGACCAGAACCACCGCCGCCACACCTCCTTCGCCCTGGTCGAGATCCTGCCCGAGCTGGAGGAGGAGGAGCAGGTCGTCACCATCGACCCCGACGACATCCGGATCGACACCTACCGCTCCAGCGGCGCCGGCGGCCAGCACGTCAACAAGACGGAGTCCGCGATCCGGATCACCCATCTCCCGAGCGGCATCGTGGTGACCTGCCAGAACGAGCGCTCCCAGATCAAGAACCGGGAGATCGCGATGAAGATGCTGCGAGCCCGCCTCTTCGAACGCCAGCAGATGCTGGCGGCCAAGCACATCGACGACCTCAAGGGCCAGATGCTGCCGGCCGAGTTCGGCTCCCAGATCCGCAACTACACCCTGCAGCCGTACACGCTGGTGAAGGACGTCCGTACCGGTGTCGAGGTCGGCAACGTTCAAGCTGTGCTTGAGGAAGGCGAGATCGACGAATTCATCGAAGCCTGGCTCCGCTGGAAGCTTTCGGAGGGCAACGACTAAAACCTTTGTGAGTTCCCTACCCGCTCTCCGGGGAGGGCCAGGGTGGGGACGACGGCTGGCCCTGGTCCTGAGTTTGTGGCTGCTCTCCTGCAGCAGCGGGGGCGGCGTCGCCACCAAGCCCTCACCGACACCCAGCCCACCGGCCAGCCCGAGCCCCGCCGCTCAGCTCGGTCCCGGCGGGCTGACCCTCGAGGAAGAGGTAGGTGCGGTGATAATGGTGGGCTTCCAGGGCCCGCTCAGCGAGGCCGTGCTGGCCGACTGGCGGCAGCGCCAGTTCGGCGGCCTGCTGGTCGTCAACCTCAACCACAACGCCGACTCACCGGCGGCGATGACGGCGCTCGTCTCCGGCGTCCGGGGAGCGACACGGCAGCGGCTGATCGCGGCCACCGACCAGGAGGGCGGCGAGGTCTGCATCGCGGTGAGCTCGGTGCCCTGCGAGGCGATGCCGGTCGGCCAGGCCGCCACGACCCGGATGGCGGCGGCGGTGAGGGCGCTTGGCTTCGACCTCGACCTGGGGCCGGTGGCGGACGTCTGCAGCGGCCCGGCCTCGATCATGTGGGGCCGCTGCTACGGCACCGACCCGGCTTCGGTCGCGGATGCGGCCGGCGCCGTGGTCGACGGCATCCACGCGGCCCACATGCTCTCCGCCGCCAAGCACTTCCCGGGTCACGGAGCGACCTCGGTCAGCTCCGAGACGCGCCTACCCCGGATCGATGAGAGCCTGGCCACGCTGGAGGCGCGCGACTGGCCGCCCTTCCGCGCGGCGGCCGCCCACGGCACCGACTTCGTCCTTCTCGGGCATCTCTACTACCCGGTGCTCGACGAAACCCACTCCGCCGACCTCTCGCCGGTCACGATCGAGAAGCTGCGCGGCGACGTCGGCTTCAGGGGCGCGATCATCTCCGACGACATGGAGATGGGCGCCATCACCGCCACCACGCCGGCCCCCGAGGCGGCGGTCGAGTTCCTCGTCAACGGGGGCGACCTGGTGATGATCGCCCACCACCTCGACGTCGCCGATGCGACCTACGACGCGATCCTGGCCGCGGTCGCAACCGGCCGCCTGCCGCGCTCGCGCCTGGACGAGGCGGTGGCCAGCCTGCTCGTCCTCCTGACGCGATGAGGGCGGAGAAGGTCTCCTCCCCACTCGGTGGGGAGGTGTCGGCGAAACCGACGGAGGGGTAATCCAGCAGTCATCCACACTGAACGTAGGTTGGGTTACCCCCACCCCGGCCTGCGGCCGGTATTCCCCCACCAAGTGGGGGAGAGACCATCAGAGGCGAAGGCGCCCGCCGAGCCGGTGTGGGCGCAGATCGCCCGCTCCAGCCGGGTGGCGCCGAGGCCGCCGTGCGTGAACGGATGCTCGGCGGCCCCGGCGAGCTTGGTCGCCCGCCCGTCCTCGACCGTCACCTCCCAGGCGCAGGTGTCCGGGCAATCGTGAGGGCAGGCTCCGCGAACGACCTTGGCCTCAGCCATTGCCGCGAAGTCTATTGCCCTTCAGCAAAGCTGGGACAGCCTCGATTTGACCGTTCCCCACCCGCTGGCTATACTCCCCGACGCTAGCGGGTTCAAGTCCCAAACCGTCTTCTCCACGTCGAACTTATGGTTTTGCAAGCTGATTTCGCCCCAGCCCGGCCGCTCATCAGCTTCCAGCACGTCTGGAAGAAGTACCCGAACGGCACCGAAGCCCTGCGCGACATCTCGCTCGTGGTGCCGGAGGGTGACTTCCTCTTTCTGGTCGGCGCCTCGGGCGCCGGGAAGTCGAGCCTGATCCGCCTGCTGATCCGGGAGGAGAAGCCCACCAAGGGCAAGATCTTCGTGGACGGCCAGGAGCTGGGACGCATGAAGCGGCGCCACCTGCCTCACTACCGGCGCAAGGTCGGCCTGGTCTTCCAGGACTTCAAGCTGCTGCCCAAGCTCACCGTCTACGAGAACGTGGCGTTCGCGCTCCGCGTCCAGGGCGAGTCGAGCGCGGTCATCCGGGTGCGGAGCAGCGAGGCGCTGGAGACGGTGGGGCTGGCCGGGAAGCTCGACAAGTACCCCCGCGAGCTTTCCGGTGGCGAACAGCAGCGCGTCGCCATCGCCCGCGCACTGGTCCACAAGCCACGCCTGATCGTGGCCGACGAGCCGACCGGGAACCTCGACCCGGCGACCGGCTGGGAGATCATGCAGCTCTTCCTCCAGATCAACCACCAGGCCAAGGCCACGGTCCTGATGGCGACTCACAACCGTGACATCGTCGACCTGCTGCGCCGCCGCGTGGTTGCGATCGACAACGGGCAGGTGGTCCGGGACGACCGGGCCGGTGGATACCATGAGACTCTGGCGGCATCTGGCCTTCGCGCTTAGCTCCGCCTGGCAGAGCTTCTGGCGGAACGCCGCCGTAAGCCTCGCCGCGGTGGGTACGATCACCCTGATCCTCGGCATGGCGGGCGTCAACCTGCTGGTCGGCCACACCCTCGGCGGGATCCTCGACCAGTACAAGTCGCGCGTCAGCGTGATCTCGATCAGCATCGCCGACGGCACCCCGATGGGCACCGTCTACGACTTCGAGGACCAGCTCCGCACCGATCCGCGGGTGACCGAGGTGCGCCTGATCAGCAAGGACGAGGCGCTGGCCAAGTTCGCCGCCGATCCCCAGAACGCGGACATCGCGCGCCAGATCGAGGGCAACCCGCTGGCGGCCAAGCTCGAGGTCCACGTCGCCCGGCTCGCCGACGTGTCGGCCATCAACGACCTCGCCCGGCAGTGGCGGGGCGCCGACCGCAACGACCCCACCGACTACCAGGGCGAGTTCATCGCCCGCATGCTGCGACTCTCCCAGTGGGTCAACCTGGCCGGCCTGGTCATCCTCGCGATCCTGCTCGTCGTCTCCGTCTTCATCGTCATGAACACGATCCGGACGGCGGTCTACCACCGCCGCCAGGAGATCGAGGTGATGAAGCTGGTCGGTGCGACCGAGTGGTTCGTCCGCGGCCCGTTCGTGATCGAGGGCATCCTCACCGGCCTCCTCGCCGCCGGCATCTCGCTGGGCCTGCTGCTGCTCGCCTACCGGCCCTTCGTCGACAAGTTCCACTCCGACCTCTTCTTCATCCCGCTTGGCTATGACCCGACCTTCGTCACCGAGCTCGCCCGCGACGTCCTCGTCGCCGGCGCGGTGCTGGGCGCCCTTGGCAGCTACATCGGCGTCCGCCGCTTCGTGAGGATCTAGCTCAGTTGAAGCTCAGGAAAATCCTGGCGTCGTTGCTCTGCGCCCTGCCTCTGTTTTTGAATGGAGCGGCCGTTACCCCGGCCCACGCTGTCGAGTGCTCGCCCTACGACTACATCTGCCAGCAGCTGCAGTACGACCAGGGCCAGCAGCAGGCGAACGCCGACGCCTTGGCCAACATCCAGAACCAGATCAAGGACGTCGAGAAGCAGATCAACTCCCTCTTCGCGCTGATCGCCAAGCTCAACGGGCAGCTCATCGCCCAGCAGGCGCTGATCGACGCCACCCAGGCCCAGGTCGACGCGCTCGACGCAAAGATCCGGCTCACCGGGGCCGACATAACTCGCCGCACGGCCCACCTCCAGAACCGGGAGACCCTCTTCGACAACCGGGTCCGCTCGATCGAGAAGCACGGCTCGATCAACTACCTGGCGCTGGCCCTCTCCTCGACCAGCTTCAACCAGCTCATCGACCGCCTGATCACCGCCCAGACGATCATCCAGGCCGACCACAAGCTGCTCGACGACCTCCGCGTGGAGAAGGCGCAGATCCAGGCGCTGAACGACCAGCAGACCCAGCAGCGCGCTGACGAGGCCGATCTCCTCGCCAAGCAGAAGGCGCAGCAGGTCCAGCTGCAGCAGCTGCGCGTGCAGCAGCAGGCGGCGCTCGCCTTCAAGCAGCAGCTCGACGCCCAGGACAAGGCCCAGGCGGAACTGCTCGCCGCCCAGCAG
>WNFM01064263.1_pt2 | contig 39513 bp, 33 predicted proteins | sample 5400271 | NCBI WGS metagenome assembly WNFM01 (sample SAMN13153352, study PRJNA577476) | soil metagenome | isolation source: 60 cm saprolite on Douglas fir-dominated hillslope | place: USA:California | collected 2013-09-17
CCCGCCAGTGCGCCGACGTACCCGACGATGCCCAGCACCTGCGGGAACGTCGCCCATGAGATGGGGAACGGTGGCCTCATGTTGACCGACATCCATCCCGCATACGGCAGGAACCAGCGCAGTCCATATTGGAAGAACAGATACGCCTGGTTGAGGATGCTGAGCGGGTACGCGTTCTTCTCCGCCTCGGGAGTCAGCTTCGCCAGCTGCGCCAGGTAGACCCGCGAGTATTCGTCGAAGGGTGTGCCGAGGATGCGACCGTAGCGGGCTGTGAGTGCGTATCCCCCGAGACCGACCAGCAGCGCACCACCCGTCGCGATGAGCGCGAGGCGCTTGCCGGAAGGACGCGCCACCAGTATGTAGAGCGGCACAGCAGCGAGCGGCGCGAGGATGGCATGCTCCTTCGACATCACGGCCAGCAGGTAGCAGACCAATGCCGCGACGTGGAAACGGGATTTTTGCGTGACCAGCCCGCGCGCGAACAGCCACAGTCCCAGCACCACGAAGAGCGTGGCGAGCAGGATCGAGCGCTGGATGAGATAGGCAACCGCGTACACAGCGACTGGGTTGAGCGCGAAAAATCCGATCGCGAACGCGAGCGCCGGAGACGGATCGACTCCGGCGGGTGTGGCAACGTGGCGCAGCATCTCGCGGTAGAGCGCCCAGAGCGCCATCACCACGCCGAGGTGGATCACGAAGTTGACGAGCCGTTGCTTCCACCAGCCCTCCCCGAGCAGCGCCTGTACCCACACGAAGGAGCCGTAGGAAAGCATGCGCACGTGCAGGCTCGTGAACGTCCCGTAGTCGGCGAACAACTCCCCGTCGGAGAGATAGGCGTCGTCGGAAATCGGTGCGTTGCCGAGACCCGGCAGGTAGATGAGCAGGAGGGCGGCCAGCATGACCGCCAGGGCGATCAGCTCGCCGCGGGAGAAACGGACGGTCACGGGCAGTTTTTTGAAGGTAAACTTATGAAATATTGTATCATTCTGGTCCACGACAGGCCCTCTTTACGGATTTCCGCTTGCGCTGAAATTCCCATCGATAGGCGCGCATGGGCCTGTCGAAGCGGGGCAAGGGACGCACCAGAGGGTTTCGATGCAGTTGATACCAACCATTCTTTGCGGTGGAGCCGGCTCGCGGTTGTGGCCGGTCTCGCGCGAGCTTCATCCCAAGCCTTTCATCCGCCTGGCAGACGGCCAAAGCCTTCTGCAGAAGGCCTTCCTGCGCGGCGCGGCGCTGCCCGGGGTCGACGAGGTCCTGACCGTCACCAATCGCGAGCTCTTTTTCAAGACCCAGGACGAGTTTCGCGAGGTCAATGGGCGCGGGCTTCTGTGCTCGTACGTGCTGGAGCCATTCGGGCGCGGCACGGCTGCGGCGGTGGCCACGGCGGCGCTGCGCGTGCTGCCCGCCGATCACCTGATTCTCGACCAGGATGCGTTCGCCACCGCGGTCGCGGAGGCGGTCGCGCTCGCGGCCAGCGGACGGCTGGTCACCTTCGGCATCCGGCCCGAGTCGCCTGAGACCGGCTACGGCTACATCGAGGCCGACGGCAATGACGTGCGCCGCTTCGTCGAAAAGCCCTCGCGCGAAACCGCCCAGGGTTACGTCGAGTCCGGGCGATTCCTGTGGAACTCCGGGATGTTCTGCTTCAGTGCCGGCACGGTGCTGGCGCAGATGGAGCAACACTGCCCGGAAGTCCTCGCGGCAGCGCGCCGCTGCATCGACGGCTCGCGCGCTTCCGAGGGCGAAGGCTTCGTGCAGCTCGAGCTAGCGGCCGGGGCGTTTGCGCAGGTGCCGGACAACTCCATCGACTACGCGCTCATGGAGAAGTCGAAGCGGGTGGCGGTCGTACCGTGCGCGATCGGCTGGAGCGACATCGGTTCGTGGAGCGCGGTGGGCGATCTCACGCCCGCCGATGGCGCGGGCAATCGCGTCGAAGGTACGGCGATCCTGCATGAAACCAGCGGCTGCTACATCCGCGCCGAGCGCCTCGTAGGCGCCGTCGGCGTCCAGAACCTCCTCATCATCGATACCCCGGACGCGCTTCTCGTGGCCGAACGCTCGCGCGCGCAGGAAGTGCGCCACGTCTACGCGCGCCTGAAGGAAATGGGGCACGAGGCGCACAAGCTGCACCGCACCGTGCACCGCCCCTGGGGAACCTACACGGTGCTCGAGGAGGGTCCCGGATTCAAGATCAAGCGCATCGAGGTGAAGCCGCACGCGAGCCTGAGCCTGCAGATGCATCGCCGGCGAAGCGAGCACTGGATCGTGGTGAGCGGCACCGCGAAGGTGGTGAACGGCGAGCGCGAGATGTCGATCCGCGTGAACGAGTCGACGTTCATTCCCGCGGGCAACAGGCACCGGCTCGCCAACGGCGAGACCAGCCCGCTCGTCATCATCGAGGTGCAGAGCGGCGACTACCTCGGCGAGGACGACATCGTGCGCTTCGACGACCAGTACGGCCGCGTGCCGGCGGCGGCGCGCTGACGACCCCCATGTTCAGGACGCTATGGCGCCATCGAAGCCTCGTGCTCGAGCTTGCCCGGCGCGACTTCTCGGGACGCTACCAGGGCTCCTTCGGGGGGCTGGCCTGGTCCTTCGCCCAACCGCTCTTCCTCCTCGCCGTCTACACCATCGCCTTCGGCGTGATCCTCAAGACGAAATGGGGCCTGGCGGGGGGCACCGCGGATTACGCGCTCATGCTTTTCGCGGGGCTGATCGTATTCAACGCCTTCTCGGAGTGCCTCGGCAAGGCGCCGCTGTTGATCGCGGCGAATCCCAACTTCGTGAAAAAGGTAGTGTTCCCGCTCGAGTTGCTGCCGTGGGTGATGGCGATCACGATCCTCGTGCACGCCGCCATCGGAATCGTCGTGTGGTTCGCGGGCTACGCAATCGTGCATGGCGTCCCGCATCCGGCCGCCGCCTTGTTCCCGGCCGTGTTCCTGTGCTTCTTCCCGTTGTTGCTGGGCGTCGGGTGGCTCCTGTCCGCCCTCGGCCTTATCGTGCGCGACATCAGCCAGCTCACGACGATGCTCTCGCACGTGCTTCTCTTCCTCACGCCGATCTTCTACAGCATCGATGCGGTTCCGGTGCCCCTGCAGCCGGTGCTGCTGCTCAATCCGCTCACCTTCCTGGTCGAGCAGCTTCGCCGGGTCCTGTTCTTCGGCGAGGCTCCGAGCTTCAGGGGCCTCGCCTTCTACTTCGTGGCCACCTCGCTCTTCGCGTGGTTGTCGCTCGCCTTTTTCCGCCGCCTGCGCCCGCGCTTCGCGGACATGGTCTAGGCATGAGCGAAGTCGCCATTTCGGTCCGCGGCGTGGCGAAGCGCTACGAGGTATTCTCGAGCCAGCGTGCGCGGCTGCTGCACGCCTTCATTCCCGGCTATCGCGGCGGCGTGCAGGAGATCCAGGCGCTCGAAGACGTCAGTTTCGAGGTCGGCCGCGGCGAGTCCGTGGCGGTCATCGGGCGCAACGGCAGCGGCAAGAGCACGCTCATGCAGATCCTCACCGGGGTGCTGAGTCCGAGCGCGGGAGAAGTGGCCGTGAAGGGCCGCGTCTCGGCGCTGCTTGAGCTCGGCAGCGGCTTCAATCCCGAATACACGGGCCGCGACAACGTGTTCCTCAATGGCTTGCTGCTCGGCCTCGAGCGCGTCGAGATCGCGCGGCGCTTCGACGAGATCGTGGCTTTCGCGGAGATCGGCGACGCGCTCGATCGCCCGGTCAAGACCTACTCCAGCGGCATGGTCATGCGCCTCGCCTTCGCGGTCCAGGTGCTCACCGATCCCGAGATCCTGATCATCGACGAGGCGCTCAGCGTAGGCGACTTCTTCTTCCAGCAGAAGTGCTTCGGTCACGTCCGCTCGCTGTGCGACAAGGGCATGACACTGGTGTTCGTGTCGCACGACATGGGCACGGTGCGAGACCTGTGCCGCAGGGCCGTCTATCTCAAACAGGGCCAGGCTCGGTTCGTCGGCGATACGCTGGTCGCCGTTCGCCACTATCTCGCCGAGACGGCCTCGGCGACGGCTCCGGCTCCGCGGACCGCGGACGACGCCGACTCGGCCGGATCCGACGAGCTGCATTCGATCCTCCGCGATTGTTTCTGGGAGTCGAGTGATTCGCGCGAGCGCCGCGACGGCGGGCTGATTGCCGTGGCGTTCTACGATGCGCAGGGAGTCCCCTCCACTTCGTTCCGCCTCGGCAGCGAAATGCGCATGAAGGTGGCCTATCGGCCGGCGCCCGGCACGGCGACCCACGTGAACGCCGTCATCCGGAACAAGTTTGACCAGGTCGTCACGTCCCTGGGGTCCTCGAGGCTGGGCCTGACTCCGCCATTGGCGGACGCGGAACAACAGGTCGCCATCTTCGAGATGCGCGTCCACCTGCTGCTGGAGGCGGGCAACTACTCCGTGATGGTCGGCTTGTCCCGCCTGACCGCACCGAACCAGGGCGAGAGCATTGATTCCTCGGGATTCATCGGTCCGATAACGATTCAGTGGGACTACGACAACGACGTCGCGCCGTTTCTCGGCATGATCGGGCTCGAGGCCGAGGGCTCCTTCAAGCGCGTGTCGGGAAGCGATGCCTCGGCCGAAAACCGGAGACCTACATGAGCCGCGACAAGGAGAGTCTCGTCGAGTGGCATGGCGATCCGGACAAGCTGTCGATGCAGAACCTGGACGATTGGTACCTCGGGGGAACGGTCCATCGAGTGCCAACGAAGAAGGACGTGGCCAGGGACGGAATCAAGTCGCTGTTGGAGGGGTGGCTTCCCCTGGGGCCGATGATCGACGCGTCGACGCGAGTGATCGGCGTGGGGAGCTGCTTCGCGCGCTATTTCATCCTCTGGCTGGCCGAGAACGGCTTCAACAAGAGCGCCGACAGCTCGCCCTATAACGCCCTGGTGCGCTATGGCGAGACTTTCGAGAGTCCCGCGGTCATCGCACAGCAGTTCCGCTGGGCGTTCGGTGAGTTCTCCGCCAAGGACGCGTTGTGGATCGGGAAGGACAAGGAACTCTTCGAGGCGAGCGAGGAGCGCCGCCAGCTGGTGCGCCGAACGCTGGAGGATACCGACGTCCTGATATTGACCCTCGGGCTGTCTGAAGTCTGGTACGACCGGCAGAGCGGCGAGCCGCTGTGGCGAGCCCTGACCAGGCGGCACTACGACCCGGCGCGTCACGTGTTCCGCGTCGAGTCGATGCAGGATACGAAGCGGCATCTCGAGAGGATCGAGGAGATTCGCCGGCGACACCTGCCGAACCTCAAGATCATCTTCACGATCTCTCCCGTCAGGCTGACGGCGACGTTCAGGCCCGTGTCGGCCATTAGCGCGAATTCCGTCTCGAAGGCGGTGCTGCGCGCGGCCCTGGATGAGTTCCTTCGGGATCGCGCCGAGCTGGTGAACCGGGAGCTCTTCTACTTTCCCAGCTACGAGATCGTTCACGACTACTTCCGCGATCCGTTCGAGGAGGACAACAAGCACGTCACATCCTATGTCGCCAGCCAGATCATCCAGACGTTCGCCCGCTATTACTGCGCGCCGGAGATGGTCGGAGCCACGACGCAGGGGCCGTGTGCCACGGGCGCGACGAAGCTCGACATCTTCCTCGGCTTCTCGAACGCGGATCCCGGCGACGCGCGCGAGGCCGAATATGCCGCGCGCGTCTCGGACCTCGAACGGCAGGTCGAGGACCTCCAGCTCGCGTCGAACGAGCGCCTGCGGGTGATTCAGGAGCTCGACAAGGCCGCGCGCGAGCGGCTCGCCCTGGTCGAGGAGCTCCATCGCACCTGCGCGGACCTCCAGGAGCGGCTCGCAGATGGCAAGCAGCGCAAGTCGTGAGCGTATGAACGCCATTCCCGTCCTCTACTCGTTCGCCCGTTCCGGCGGCACGCTGGTGAACCAGCTGCTCGGCGTCCATCCCGGCTGCCTCGTGCTATCGGAGGTGAATCCGGCCGCGAGCTACAAGCCGGTCGTTGAGCAGGCCGTTGAGTGGCTCGGCCTTGTCGATGGGCCGGAGGCGGTGGAGTTCGCGCGCCTTCCGTACTACCGGCAGATCGCGTCCCTCCACGAGCGCGCGGGCCGCAGGAGCAAGCGGCTGGTCGTGCGCGACTGGGTCACGGTGAATTTCCTGCCGGGGGCGGCACGCGAAGACACGATGCCCAGCCGCGAGCTCGAGCAGGCGTTGTACCTGCAGCGCGCCGGCCTGCGGCCCTTGCCGCTGGTGGTCGCCCGCAGGAGCGCTGCCGTATACGGTTCCATCACGCATCACTTCGCGAACCTGCGCGACCTGGCGCTCGAGGTTTTCGAGAAGTCGTACCTGGAATACGCGCGCGCGGTCGCCGGGTTTCCCAGGATCCACCTGGAAGCGTTGCGCGCCCGGCCGGCCGCGACGGTGGCGGAGATCCTGGGGCTCTTGAAGCTCGATGTCTCGCCGGGCGAGTCGCTGCTCGCGGGCTTTCACGAATTCCGCAACTGCACGGGCAACACGACCTTGCAGGAGCAGAAAGGATCGGCGGTCGCGAAGAAGATCCTTCCGCCGGAGGCCGCGCCCGGCGAAGCGGCGTTGAGCGAACGGCCTTGCCTGGCGGAGGCGGATAGGCTGATGGGCTATGCCTGACGGAAGCAAGTCCCTGTGGTCGGTGATCGAGGCACGCGACGCGGGCATCGCGCGCCTGCACGGCATCGTGGAGGAACAGCACGAGACCCTCGTCGAAAAGGAAGTCGTCATCGGACGCCTCGGCGAGAGCATCGAGGACAAAGAGGCCGCGCTCCGCAAGCTGACGGCCGACCTCAAGGAGAAGGACCGGGCGCTCTCCAAGCTCACTACCGACCTCAAGGAGAAGGACCGGGCGCTCTCCAAGCTCACTACCGACCTCGAGGAGAAGGACCGGGCGCTCTCCAAGCTCACCGCCGACCTCGAGGACAAGGACGAGACCGTCGTCAGGCTGAACGTGATCATCGCCGACCAGTCGCGCGCGCTCAAGGCGTTCAACGAGACCTTCGAGGTCGTGGGCGAATACGTCGATCCATTGACGCACTTCATCCTCGGCGTGCGCTCCGTTCGCCGCCGGCTGAAGAATCGCGCCCGGCAAGTGGCATCTTTCCTCGAGGGCATCGCGGGCTTCGTATTCGGCGGCCCGATGTCGGTCGCTCGCTCGATCGGCCGCCACTTTCTCGGCGGCGTGCAATCGGTCGCTCGCCGGACTCGCGTAATGCTCGAGCCCCGGCTCGGGGTGCTACACCAGCATCCGCCGCTCGCACTGCGCCTTCCGAGGAAGTACACGCAATCGGCCGGCATTGGCGAAGCGCCGAAGATCTCCGTCGTCACCCCTTCCTTCAAGCAGGCGGCATTCATCGAGCGCACGATCCGCAGTGTGGTCGAGCAGGGCTATCCGCACCTCGAGTATTACGTCCAGGACGGCGCATCGGATGACGGCACGGCGCAGGTGCTGGGGCGCTATGAAGATCGACTTGCCGGATGGCGGTCCGAATCCGACCACGGCCAGGCCGATGCCATCAACCGCGCCTTCGCCAGGACCAGCGGCGATATCATGGCTTACCTGAACTCTGACGATATCCTTCTTCCCGGCGCGCTTGCCTATGTCGCCGAGTACTTCATTCGCCATCCCGAGGTCGACGTGGTCTACGGCCACCGCATCGTGATCGACGCCGAGGACCGGGAGGTTGGACGCTGGATCATGCCCACGCACGACGACGAGGTGCTTTCGTGGGCGGACTACGTCCCGCAGGAGACGCTGTTCTGGCGCCGGCCTATCTGGGAAAAGGCGGGCGGCCGGATGGACGAATCGTTCGCCTTCGCGCTGGACTGGGACCTGCTGGTGCGTTTTCGCGAGGCAGGTGCGCGCTTCGCGCGCCTGCCTCGCTTCCTCGGCGGATTCCGCGTCCATCCGCAGCAGAAGACGATCGCCGCGATCGCCGACACCGGCTTCCGGGAGATGAATCGCATCCGCGAGCGCGTGCTGGGTCGCGTTCCCAGCACGACCGAGGTGCGGCGAGCCGTGTTTCCGTACTTGCTGCGACACGTGGCGCTCGACCTGGGCTGGCGGATCCAGGACAAGCTGGGAATGCATTCGTGAATGACCCCATGAAGAAACAGTTGCTCGCGAAGATCTCTTCGCGCAAGGCCGTCGTCGGCATCGTCGGATTGGGCTACGTCGGCCTGCCGCTGATGCTGCGATTCAGCGAGGTCGGCTACAAGGTGCTGGGCTTCGACATCGACGGGTCCAAGGTCGCGAGGCTCAACAAGGGCCAGAGCTACATCGAGCACATCCCAGCCCGCGAGGTTGCGAAGGCGCGCAAGGGCGGATTCGAGGCCACGGCGGACTTCTCGCGGGCGAAGGAGGCCGACGCGCTGATCCTGTGCGTGCCCACGCCGCTCAACAAGTATCGCGAGCCGGACCTCTCGTTCATCATCGACACGGTCGAATCGCTCGTGCCGCACCTGCGCAAGGGCCAGCTCGTGTCATTGGAATCGACGACTTACCCTGGCACCACCGACGAGGAGCTGCTGCCGCGCATCGAGGCGCGCGGCCTCAAGGTCGGCAAGGATGTCTTCCTGGTCTTTTCTCCGGAACGCGAGGACCCGGGCAACGCGAGTTTCACCACGCGCACGATCCCCAAGGTGTGCGGCGGCGTAACGTCCGCGTGCCAGGAGATCGGCCTCGCGCTCTACGGCGCCGTTATCGACAAGGTGGTCCCGGTGAGCTCGACCCGCGCGGCCGAGATGACCAAGCTCCTCGAGAACATCCACCGCGCGGTCAACATCGGGCTGGTGAACGAGATGAAGATTGTCGCCGACCGCATGGGAATCGACATCCACGAGGTCATTCGCGCGGCGGCGACCAAGCCCTTCGGCTTCGTGGCCTATCACCCGGGGCCGGGGCTCGGAGGGCACTGCATCCCGATCGATCCCTTCTACCTCACCTGGAAGGCGCGCGAGTACGGAGTGCACACGCGCTTCATCGAGCTCGCGGGGGAGGTCAATGCCTCGATGCCGGACTACGTGGTCGCCAAGCTCGCCGGCGCGCTCAACCAGCGCCGGCGCTCGATCAAGGGCAGCCACATCCTCGTGCTCGGCATCGCCTACAAGAAGGATGTCGACGACATGCGCGAGTCGCCCTCGGTGATCCTGATGGAGAAGCTGCGCGACCTCGGCGCCGAGGTGGCCTACAGCGACCCGCACATTCCCGTGTTCCCGAGGCTGCGCGAGCACACCTTCGAGCTGGCGAGCGTCGCGCTCACGCCGCAGGCGCTCGCGAAGTACGACTGCGTGCTGCTCGCCACCGACCATGCCCGCTTCGACTACGACATGATCCGCAAGTACGCCAGGCTCATCGTCGACTCGCGCGGCAAGTACCTCGAGCCCGCCCCCAACATCGTCAAGGCCTGAACAACAGCAATGCGCCACTTCTCCCCGCCCATCCGCGACCGCAAGATCCGCTTCGCCCTCGTGGGCTGCGGCCGGATCGCCGCGAACCACTTCGCCGCGATGCAGAAGCACGCCGAGCGCGCCGAGCTGGTCGACGTCTGCGACACCAATCCCGAGGCGCTGAAGAAGGCCGTGGCGCAGACGGGCGCCAAAGGTCACGCCTCGCTCACCGCGCTGCTGCAGTCGACCAAGGCCGACATCGTGGCGCTCTGCACGCCGAGCGGGCTGCATCCCGAGCAGGCGATCGAGACCGCGGCATCCGGGCGCCACGTCATGACCGAAAAGCCGATGGCGACGCGCTGGCACGACGGCCTGAGGATGGTGAAGGCGTGCGACGAGGCGCCGGTACGCCTGTTCGTGGTGAAGCAGAATCGGCGCAACGCGACCCTCCAGCTCCTCAAGCGCGCGGTCGAGAAGGAGCGCTTCGGCCGGATTTACATGGTGAACATCAATGTCTTCTGGACGCGTCCGCAGGAGTACTACGACAGCGCCGCGTGGCGCGGCACGTGGGAATTCGACGGCGGCGCGTTCATGAACCAGGCGAGCCACTACGTCGACCTGCTCGACTGGCTGATCGGCCCGATCGAGAGCCTGCAGGCGTACACGGCCACGCTCGCCCGCAACATCGAAGTCGAGGATACGGGCGTGATGAGCGTTCGCTGGCGCTCCGGGGCGCTGGGCTCGATGAACGTCACCATGCTCGCCTACCCCAAGAACCTCGAGGGTTCCATCACCATCCTCGGCGAGAAGGGGACGGTGCGGATCGGCGGCGTCGCGGTGAACGAGATCCAGCATTGGGAGTTCGCGGATCCCGACGAGGACGACGCGAAGATCAAGGACGCGAGCTACGAGACCACATCCGTCTACGGCTTCGGGCACCCGCTTTACTACGACAACGTGATCAAGGTCCTGCAGGGCGAGGCGGCGCCGGAGACCGACGGCCGCGAGGGACTGAAGTCGCTCGAGGTCCTGGTCGCCACCTACCTCTCGGCACGCGACGGCAAGCGCGTCTCGCTGCCGCTGGATCTCTGATGGCGACCGTCCACCCCACCGCCATCATCGACGAGGGCGCGCGCCTGGGCGAGGGCACCAAGGTCTGGCACTGGGTGCACGTGAGCGGGGGCGCGCGCATCGGCAGGAACTGCGTGCTCGGGCAGAACGTCTTCGTCGCCAACGACGTGGTGATCGGCGACAACGTGCGCATCCAGAACAACGTCTCCGTCTACGACGCCGTGACGCTCGAAGACGGCGTCTTCTGCGGGCCGAGCATGGTGTTCACCAACGTCTACAATCCGCGCAGCCTCGTCTCGCGCAAGAGCGACTATCGGCGCACGCTCGTCAAGCGCGGCGCCACCATCGGCGCCAACGCCACCATCGTCTGCGGCTTCACCCTCGGCGAATATGCGTTCATCGGCGCCGGGGCCGTCGTCAACACGGACGTGCTCCCCTATGCCCTGATGGTCGGCGTCCCCGCGAAGCGCATCGGCTGGATGTGCCAGTGCGGCGAGCGCCTGCCCGCGGGCAAGAAGCTCGCACAGTGCGCCAAGTGCGCTGAGCGCTACAAGATCACGGCAAAGACCTGCGAAAGGATCGCGAAAAAGTGAACGACATGAACGAAGTCCGGCACGCCCCCATCGAATTCCACGACGTCAAGGCCCAGTACCGCCTGCTCAAGGGCAAGGTCGACGCGCGCATCCAGAAGGTCCTCGACCACGGGCGCTTCATCATGGGGCCCGAGATCGCCGAGCTCGAGGGCCGGCTCGCCGCCTTCGCGGGCGTGAAGCACTGCGTCGGCGTCTCCGACGGCACCACCGCGATGCAGGTCGCGATGATGGCGCTCGGCATCGGCCCCGGCGACGAGGTGATCACGACGCCCTTCACCTTCATCGCCACCGGGGAAATGATCGCGCTCCTGGGCGCGAAACCCGTGTTCGCCGACATCGACCCGCGAACCTACAACCTCGACCCCGCCGCCGTCGAGGCGGCGGTCACGCCGCGCACGCGCGCGATTCTTCCGGTGAGCCTCTACGGGCAGTGCGCCGACATGGACGCGATCAACGCGGTCGCCGCGCGCCACAACCTGCCGGTCATCGAGGATGCCGCGCAAAGCTTCGGAGCCACGTACAAGGGCCGGCGCTCCTGCGCGCTCAGCACCATCGCGACGACGAGCTTCTTCCCCACCAAGCCGTTGGGTTGTTACGGAGACGGTGGCGCGTGTTTCACCGACGACGAGGCGCTCGCCACGAAGATGGCGCAGATCCGCGTCCACGGGCAGAGCAAGCGCTACTACCACCCGATCATCGGCATCAACGGGCGGCTAGACACCCTGCAGGCGGCGATCCTGCTCGCCAAGCTCGATTCGCTCGCTGACGAGCTCGCCGCGCGCGCGCGCATCGGCCAGCGCTACAGCGAACGCCTCGCGGGCATCGTGCCGACCCCCTTCATCGAGCCCCACAACGTCAGCGCCTACGCCCAGTACACGGTCGAGGTCGACCGACGCGAGGCCGTGCAGGCGAAGCTCAAGGAGGCGGGCGTGCCGACCGCGGTGCACTATCCGCTGCCCCTCAACCTGCAACCGGCCTTCGCCTCCCTCAAGCAGGGCGAAGGCGCGTTCCCGAAATCGGATCGCGCCGCGAAGCGCGTCATGAGCCTGCCGATGCATCCCTTTCTCGACGCGCAGACGCAGGACCGCGTCGTGGCCGCCGTCAGGAATTCCCTGTGAGGGCGAAAGGAACGATCGGCGCGCAGGCGCGGTAACCATACGATGAACAGCCTGCAACACGACCACGCGATGCCCTCCGGCCCTCCGGCGCCGCACCATCGGCTTCGGAGGATCGCGCTCTTCTTTTTCAAGTACGTCCTCGGCATCTCGCTCATCGCCTGGATGGTGCTCACCGGGCGGCTCGACCTCTCGGCGCTCGGCACGCTCCCCGCCACGCTGCTGGCCGAGTGCCTCGCCCTCATGCTGGTGCAGACGCTGCTCGCGGCGGTGCGCGTGCGCTACGTGCTCGCCCACCAGGGGATCCAGGCCGGGCTGGTGCAGTGCCTGCTCTTCAACTGCTCGGGCGTACTCTATTCGGCGTTCCTGCCCGGCGGCATCTCGGGCGACGCCGTGCGCGCCTACCTCTTCATGAAGGCGGTCCCGAACCATCGCCTCGCCATCCTCGGGGCGATGTTCCTCGACCGCGTCCTGGGCCTGCTCTCGATGGTGGTCCTGGGGCTGTGCGCGGCGCTCTACATGGCGATGCGGGTGGAGGTGATCCGGCCCTACCTCGGCGCCTTCGTCGCGATCTTCATCGCGCTCGCCGGCGGCATCGCGCTGCTGCACTTCATCGGCAGCCGCCCCGGCCACCACGAAGTGCCGCTGACGCGGCTGGCGGGCCTGTGGGCGAAGCTGCGGCGCATCATCACGGAGCTGCGCATCCACCACTATTCGGCCGGAGTGCTCGCCGCGATCATCGCGCAGAGCATGCTGATCCACCTCACCGCGGTCGCGGTGGTGTACCTGTGCTCGGTGCAGTCCCAATCGGGCCTGGGCTTCCTCGAGGTCTTCGTCGCCACACCCATCGGATTGCTGGTGAACGCCATCCCGCTCTCGCCGGGGGGCCTCGGAATCGGCGAGAACGCGTTTGAATTACTATACCGCGCGATAGGTGGAAGGCAGGGCGCCACCGCGTTCCTCATGGCGCGCATCTTCCTCTACTCGCCCGCATTGATCGGCCTCGCGTACGTGCTCAAGAGGATGGTCTCCAAGAGGCGCGAGGCTTTCGAAAGTCCGACCAAATGAAACCGGGAAAAGTGAATGATTAACGGTGCGCGCATCGTGGTGACCGGCGGCGCCGGGTTCATCTGCAGCCACATCATCGAAAGGCTCGTGGGCGCCAACAAGATCGTCATCTATGACAATCTCAAGCGCAACGCGATGCAGTTCGCCTCCTTCAAGGGCAACCCCAACGTCACGGTGGTCGAAGGCGACGTGCTCGACGCGGCGAAGCTCGACGCAACACTCGCCGGTGCCGACGTGTGCATCCACGCGGCCGCCATCGCCGGCATCTACAGCGTGGGCGACAGCATCACGCGCACCATGAAGGTGAACCTCATCGGCGCCTACAACGCGCTCGAGTCCTCGGCGAAGCACAAGGTCGGGCGCTTCATGGACTTCTCAACCAGCGAGATCTACGGTCCCTACTCCTTCCGCAGCCGCGAGGAAGACGTCGCCAAGGTGGGCCCGGCGAGCGAGAAGCGCTGGATCTACGCCATCAGCAAGCTCGCGGGCGAGCACTTCGCGCACGCCTACGGAAGCGATTTCGGCCTCAAGGTGACCACGGTGCGCCCCTTCAACGTCTACGGGCCGCGTCAGGTCGGCGAAGGCGCCGTGCAGCAGATGGCATTGCGAGCGCTCAAGAACGACGACATCACCGTCTTCAACGACGGCTCGCAGATCCGCTCGTGGTGCTACGTCACCGACTTCGCCGATGCCTTCATCAGCGCCATGACCATGAAGGAAGGCGAAGGCGAGGTGTTCAACATCGGCAATCCCCAGGCGACGACGACGGTGCTGGGCCTCGCGCAGACGCTGATCCGCCTCACCGGCTCGCAATCGAAGATCGTCTTCAAGCCGCACCCCGGGCCCGAAGTCGAAATCCGCATGCCCGACATCGGCAAGTCGCGCCGGCTCCTCGCCTACGAGCCGAAGGTGGGGCTCGAGGACGGGCTCAACAGCGCGATCGCCTGGTATCGCGAGCACGCCTAGAGACGATGCATGAAGGTCCTGGTCACCGGAGCGTCCGGATTCATCGGCAAGAACGTCCTCCTCGCGGCGCCGCCCGAGTGGGAGGTGGTGGCGACCTATCGCCGCGACGATTCGTTTCCGGATTTCCTGCGCAAGCACGCCCTGGCGAAGGTGGCGGCGCTGCGCATCGACTTGGGCGATGCGGCCGAGGCGAAGCAGCTGGGCAAGCACGGCGCCTTCGACGCTTGCATCCACCTGGCGGCCAACGGCGACCCGGCCTATTCGACCCGGGAGCCGGGCGAGGACCTGCGCTCCAACGCGGTGGCGCTCCTCAACGTCGTCACCAACGCGACCTTCGGCCACTTCGTGTTCTTTTCCTCGGGCGCGGTGTACGACGGCCTCAAGGGGCCGGTCGGTCCGGGCACGCCGGTGAAGCCGGCCTTGCCGTACGCCATATCGAAGTGGGCGGCCGAGCGCTACGTGGCGAATGCGCAGCGCACCGGCCGCATCCGCACCGCGACCGTCGTGCGCTTCTTCGGCGCCTACGGTCCGCACGAGCCGGCGCGCAAGATCTACGGGCGCCTGGTGAAGCAGTTCGCGTTCGACCGCCTCCCCAGTTTCGCCATTCGCGGCGACGGGCGCAACCTGATCGACGCCATGTATGTCGAGGACACCGTGCGCGCCATCCGGCTGATACTGGACAAGGGAACCGAGAGCCGCACGGTGGACCTGTGCTCGGGCGCGCCGCTCACGCTCGCCGCGCTCGTCGCCACGGCGGCGAAGCGCTTCGGCATCGAGCCGCGCATCGAGCTCACCGGGGAAGTGCCGGAATACATCGAGTTCCGCTCCGACGACCGCACCATGGAGACCGCCTACGGATTCAAGCCCTCCATTGCGCTCGCGGACGGCCTGGAGCGCTTCCGCGTATGGATGGCGGGGAATGGCTGAGATGAACGAAAGAAACTCCTTGTCGGACAAGAACGGCGCGGTAGTGATCCTCGGCGCCGGACCGGCCGGGCTCGCCTGCGCCTACCAGCTCCTCGCGAGCGGCATCGGCCGCAAGGTGATCGTGCTCGACCGCGCCAAGCTGCCCGGCGGCGCCGGCGCAAGCTTCAAGTGGAAGAACCACACGCTCGACTACGGCCCGCACGCCTTCCACGCGCGCGGCGACGAGCCCGAGCAACTGGTGCGCGACCTCTTCAAGGACCAGCCCGAGGTCCTACTGCCTCGGAGCAAGAAGGTTCGCGTGTTCCTCAAGGGCAAGTTCTTCAAGTATCCGCTGCAGGTGCGCGAAGCGTTCCTCAAGTTCAATCCGTTCGTGTCGCTCAAGATCCTGTTCGAGTTCGCGCTGACGGGGCTCCTGCACCTGCTGGTTTCCATTCCGGTCGAGAGCTTCGAGGACTGGGGCCGCAAGCGCTTCGGCGCCACGCTCTACCGCATGAGCTTCGGCGACTACACGCGCAAGGTGTGGAAGACCGATCCCGACAAGATCTCGCGCAAGTTCGCCGCGGAGAAGATCCAGGGGTTCAGCTTCGTCAACCTGGTGAAGAAGCTGCTGCGCATCGGCGGCCAGGTCACCGAGCCCTACTTCCAGACGGTGATCTACCACCGCAACGGCTCGGGCGCGCTCTACCTGAGGCTCGCCGAACGCCTGCGCGAGATGGGCGCGGCGATCGAGCTCGAGGCCGACGTGAAGTCGATTGCGCTCGAAGGCGAGCGGCTCACGGAGGTGCGCTACGTGAAGGACGGGCGGGAGCACGCGGTTCCCGTGTCGCTCGTCGTGAACACCATCCAGCTTCCCAACTTCATCCGGCTGCTGGGGGAATCGGCGCCCTTCATCGCGCGCCACCACGCCGCGAAGCTGCGCTACGTGTCGCTGGTGCTGGTGTTCATCGAATTCTCGGTCGACCGCGTGGGCGACGACACCTGGTTCTACCTCCTCGACAAGGAGTTCGTCTTCAACCGCGTCACCGAGCAGAAGAATCTGAGCGAGATCACCATGGAGCCCGGCAAGACCGTGCTCTCCTTCGAGCTCACCTGCCGCATGGGCGACGAGTACTGGCAGATGAGCGACCAGCAGCTCTACGAGCTGGCGCTCGCCGATTGCCGCCGCATTCCGGCGCTCGCGAAGCTCCTGCCGCAGGCGAGCGACTTCCTGGTGCGCCGCGCGCCGAGCGTCTACGAGATCTACTTCAAGCACTTCGACAACCACGCCGAGGTGGTCCTGGGCTACGTGCAGGAGCTCGAGAACGCGGTCACCATCGGCCGGCGCGGGCTTTTCCTGCAGGGCGACATGCACCAATCGGTCGAAATGGGACTGCAGATGGGCCGGCGCCTCGCGGCCGACGAGCGCGCCGCCACGCCGGCGCTCGGCAAGCTCAAGGCGGACTACATCAAGGAATACGTGCGCTACCTGGACGATTACTGATGGGATCCTCGGACCGCACCTTCGGCCTCGTCTTCACGGCGTTCTTCGCGATCGTCGCCGTGCTGCCGATGCTGCGCGACGAGCCGCCGCGCCTCTGGGCCCTCGCCGCCGCCGGCGTATTCCTTCTGCTCGCGCTCGCCGTCCCGCGCGCGCTCGCGCCCCTGAACCGTCTGTGGATGAAGCTGGGCGACATCCTGCACCGGATCGCGAGCCCGATCGCGCTCGCCATCCTCTTCTACGGCGTGGTGACTCCCACCGGACTCCTCATGCGCCTCTTCGGCAAGGATCCGCTGCGCCTGCGCTTCGACCGCGAGGCGAAGAGCTACTGGATCGCGCGCGAGCCTCCGGGGCCTGCGCCCGAATCCCTCAAGGACCAGTTCTAGACCGTGGGCGCGACCTCTTTCATCAAGGAGCTGTGGAGCTTCCTGCGCATGCGCAAGAAGTACTGGCTGCTGCCGATCCTCGTCATGATGGTGCTGCTCGGAGCGTTGATCGTCATGACCCAGGGCAGCGCGATCGCTCCGTTCATCTACACGCTCTTCTAGACCGTGGCCGTCCAGGTCCTCGGCATCTCGGCCTACTACCACGATAGCGCCGCCGCCTTGCTGCGCGACGGCGCGATCGTCGCCGCCGCGCAGGAGGAGCGCTTCACCCGCAAGCGCCACGACGCCGGCTTTCCGCGCCACGCGATCGAGTATTGCTTGCGCGAAGGCGGCATCGGCCTCGACGCCGTCGACTACGTCGCCTTCTACGACAAGCCGTTCCTCAAGTTCGAGCGCCTGCTCGAGACCTACGTCGCGTTCGCGCCGCGCGGCTTCAACTCCTTCAGGATGGCGATTCCGATCTGGCTGCGGGAGAAGCTGTTCCTCAAGTCGTTGCTGCAGAAGGAGCTCGAGCCGCTCGCGCCGAAGACCGATTGGGAAGCGAAGCTGCGCTTCTCCGAGCACCACCTGAGCCACGCCGCCAGCGCCTTCTTCGCCTCGCCCTTCCAGGAGGCCGCGGTGCTCAACATGGACGGCGTGGGCGAGTGGGCGACGACCTCGCTTGCGGTCGGCCGCGGCAACACGCTCGAGATGACCAAGGAGATCCACTTCCCGCACTCCATCGGGCTCCTCTATACCGCCTTCACCTACTACACCGGCTTCAAGGTCAATTCGGGCGAATACAAGATGATGGGACTCGCGCCCTACGGAGAGCCGAAGTACGCGCGGCGCATCCTCGAGCACCTGGTCGACATCAAGGACGACGGCTCCTTCCGCCTCGACCAGTCGTACTTCGACTACTGCGCCGGGCTCAAGATGACCTCGGCGAAGTTCCATGAGCTCTTCGAGGGCCCGCCGCGCCGCCCCGACGAGGCCCTCACTCAGCACCACATGGATCTCGCCGCCTCGGTACAAGCCGTCACCGAGGAGATCGTGCTCAAGCTCGCGCGAGCGATCGCCAAGGAGACGGGCCTTCGCAACCTGTGCCTTTCGGGCGGCGTGGCACTCAATTGCGTGGCCAACGGCCGGGTGCTGCGCGACCGGAGCTTCGAGCGCTTGTGGGTGCAGCCCGCGGCGGGCGATGCCGGAGGAGCGATCGGCGCCGCCCTCGCGCTGCACCACATCCATCTGCGCCGGCCACGGACCGTGGCTGGCAGCGACGCCATGCGCGGCTCGTACCTGGGGCCGCAGTTCGCGCAAGGAGACATCGAACGCCGGCTCGCAGCGTGCGGTGCCCGCTTCCGCGTGCTGCCCGAGGCCGAGCTCCTCGACAGCTCCGCCGCCGCGCTCGCCGAGGGCAAGGCGCTCGGCTGGTTCCAGGGGCGGATGGAGTTCGGCCCGCGCGCGCTCGGCGCGCGCTCGATCCTCGGCGACGCGCGCTCTCCGACGATGCAATCGGCGCTCAACCTCAAGGTCAAGTATCGCGAGTCGTTCCGCCCCTTCGCCCCGGCGGTGCTGCGCGAAGACCTCGCCGACTGGTTCGATCTCGACGTCGACAGCCCCTACATGTCGCTCGTCGCCGACGTGGCGCAGCCGCGCCGCCGGGCCATGAGCGCCGAGGAACGGAGCCTCTGCGGCATCGCGCGCCTCAACGTGCCGCGCTCCGAGATTCCGGCCGTGACCCACGTCGACTATTCGGCGCGCATCCAGACGGTCCACCGGGAGACCAACCCCCGCTTCCACGCGTTGATCTCGGCGTTCAAGCAGCGCACCGGTTGCCCGGTCGTCGTCAACACCAGCTTCAACGTGCGCGGCGAGCCGATCGTGTGCACGCCGGAGGAGGCTTTCCGCTGCTTCATGGGCACCGAGATCGACGCGCTCGCCGTCGGCGACTGCTGGCTCGCCAAGCCCGACCAGGATCCCGCGCTCAAGCAGGAGCACGCGGCGAAGTTCGAGGTGGATTGATGCCCCTCGGCCGCGTCTCCGGCATCCTCGCCTCGCTGGCCATGTTGCTCGTGTCCACCCTCGTCGCCTTCGGCGCAGGAGAAGCCATCCTGCGCGCCAAGAACGCCTCGATGAAGAACTACGACATCGAGATGTGGCGCTACGCGCTCGAGCTCAAGCGGCGCAGCGACATCCCGGTCCTCGGCCACGAGCACCTCGCATCCAGTAGCGCGGTGCTGCAGTCGGTGGAGATCCGCATCGACGAGCGCGGGCTTCGCGGCGGCCCAGTGGCGCCGCCCACGCCGGGCAAGCGCCGCATCCTCTTCCTCGGCAGCTCGGTCACCCTCGGCTGGGGCGTCCCAGAGGCGGAAACCATGACCGCGCGCCTGCAGGAGATGTTCAAGCGCGACGGCCAGGACGTCGAGGTGCTCAACGCCGGCATCGGCAACTACAACGCCGTGCGCTACGTCGAGCGCTTCAAGCGCCGTCTCGCCGACCTGCAGCCGACGGACATCGTCGTGCACTACTTCCTTCGCGATGCGGAAGTCCTCGATCCCGGCCGCGACAATTTCGTGCTGCGCCACAGCGAGCTCGCCGCGACCACATGGATCGCCTTCTCGCGCTACTTCGGCAAGGCCGCGGAGAAATCGCTCGAAGAGCATTACCGCGACGCGTACCGGCCCGAGGCCGAAGGCTACAAGGCGATGCGCGCGGCGCTGGCCGACCTCGCGGCCTACGCGAAGGCCCACGGCATCCGCATCTACCTCGCGATGACGCCCGACGTGCACGACCTGGTCGACTACAGGTTCGGCTACATCCACGAGCTGATGCGCAAGACCGCGGAGGAGGACGGCTACCGCTACGTCGACCTGCTGCCACCGATGAAGAACCTCAGGCCGGCGCAACTCTGGTCGATGCCGGGCGATCCGCACCCGAACGCCCTCGGGCACCGGCTGATGGCCGAGGCGATCTACCCCGCGTTGAAGGCGCCCTGATGCTCTTCAGCTCGCCGCCCTTCTTCCTCTTCTTCGCGGTCTACTTCCTGCTGCACCTGGCGCTGCCGGTGCGCTACCGGCTGGCGCTCATCATCACCGGCAGCGCGATCTTCTACGGCTACTGGAACCCGTGGTACCTGTGGATTCCGTTCGCCTTCATCGTGATGGCCTTCTACGGGGCGATCTGGGTGATGGACGCGCCCGAGGGCGCTCCACGCAAGCGACGCCTCGCGGCCACCGTCGCCATGCTTCTGGTGCCGCTTGCCACGATCAAGTACACCGCCTTCGCCTACAACGACGTCGCCGGCCCCCTGCTCTCGCTCGGCGATCGGATCGAGCCCTGGGCGCTGCCGCTTGGGATCTCGTTCGTCACCTTCACGACCATCGCCTACGTCGTCGACGTCTATCGCGGCACCTATCGGCTCGAGCGCAGCATGCCGATGCTCGCGGGGCTGGTGCTGTTCTTCCCGCACCTCATCGCGGGCCCGATCCTGCGTCCCGCCGAGCTGCTGCCGCAGCTCCACCATCCCAAGCCGCGCGACTGGAGCCATGCTGGGCTTGGCGTCGCGATCTTCACGCTCGGACTGGTGAAGAAGCTGGTGTTCGCCGATTCGTTCGCGGAGGCGGTCGAGCGCGTCTTCGCGGCGGGAGCCGGGGCGGGCCTCACCTGCGCCGATTACCTTCTCGCGATCTACGGTTTCGCCCTGCAGATCTATTGCGATTTCTCGGGCTACACGGACATGGCGCTCGGCGCCGCGCTGCTCCTCGGGGTGAAGCTGCCGTCGAACTTCCAGCGTCCCTATGCGGCCACTTCCATCGTGGAATTCTGGAAGCGCTGGCACATCACGCTGTCACGTTGGCTGCGCGACTACCTTTACATTCCCCTCGGCGGCAGCAGGCTCGGGTTCGCGCGCCGCTCGTTCAACCTGCTGGTCACGATGGCGCTCGGGGGGCTCTGGCACGGCGCCAACTGGACGTTCGTGCTGTGGGGCGTGGCCCACGGCGTGGGGCTCGCATTCGTGCATACGGTGCGGCGCTTCGTCCCGGCGGCCACGCGCGTGCCGCGCTGGCTCGCAATCCTCGTGACATTCCATTTCGTCGCCGCGTTGTGGATTCTCTTCCGCGCGCCCGACGTAGCGACGGCGCTGCGCGTGGCGCAGGGTCCCTTCGTCGCGCCCGTCGCCGAGTGGTCGGCCTTCGCCGCGCAGAACGCGTTCACGCTGGGCCTGCTCGCCGTCTTCGTCGTCCTGCACCGCTGGGACGACCACCAGAGCGTCGAAGCACTCGCCAAGCGGCTACCGATGCCGGTCCTCGCCCCGCTCCTCGCCCTCGGCTGGGTGCTCGCCATCGCGGTGAGCCACGGCAGCTCGGCGAAGTTCATCTATTTCGACTTCTGAATGCCCTACAATTCGCCATGCGCCTGAGAAGCATCGTCCTCAATTCCCTCCTGGTGGCCGGCTCGATCACGATCACCGTCGGGGCGGCACTGCTGCTCGACAGATGGCTCGAGCTCGGCCTGCGGCACCGCCTCGCAAGCGTGCTCGAGACCTACATCCAGCAGGCCGAGCCGATCATGTATGTGTACGACAACCAAACGGGATGGCGCCTGAATCCGCGCACGCAGTACCACCGGGCCAGCTTCGGGCCTTTTTATGGCCTGGCCGGATTCGAGCCCTTCGACGCGAAGCTGCGCGTCAATGCCGAGGGGTTCATCGATCGCGACCACTACCTGAAGACGCCCTACTACCGCATCGCCTTCGTCGGAAATTCGTGGCTCGAGGCGGTCCAGCTCCAGTACCACGAGCGCTTCCCGCCGCTCACCGAGGACTTCGTGTTCCGGCTTTCGGAGCACAAGAAGGTCGTCGAGGTGATGAATTTCGGGCTGTCGAACGCGGCCCCCGCCCAGGGCTACGGCGTGATCAAGCACTTTGTCCTCAAGTACCAGCCCGAAGAGGTGTGGCTCTTCGTGAATTCGTGGGACGTAAGGTCCAATTCGACCTTCGACTCGCCGCCTCCCTTCGGCCCCGTCTTCGAGTATGTCGACGACACCCACCGCGAGCTCAAGGACATCCGCTTCGGCTTCGTGGACCCGCCGGCGTATGCCCAGTTCAAACGCGAACGCGATCTCGCCGAGCTCCACAAGGTCGCAACCCAGTTCGGCCAGGTCATGCCCTACTTCTACAGCGAAGAGCGCAATGCGGTTTTCGACGCCGTCTGGAACGAGATGCGCCTCACCATCGCGTTGATCCACAAGACCCTGGCGGCGAGCGGGATTCGCATGCGCCTGGTGTTCATGCCCGTGCCCTATGACGTGGACGCGCAGCGCTGGGATCTGTTTCGCCACGAGGCCGCCAAGGAGGTGGGGCGCGAGCTGCCCATGGACCAGGGATTGGCGGAGCGGCGCTACGCGACACTCGCCAAGGACCTTGGCGTGGACTTCGTCACGCTGACGCCGTTATGCAAGGAGCGCGGCGTGAAGGAAATCTACGCCGACCATTTCAGCGCAAAGGGAAGCTGGTTCGTCGCCGACTACCTCGCGCGGATCATCATCGACTCCACCCCCGTTAGGCCGCTGCCCAAGTCCTGAACAACCGCGGCCGGCGCGTATCGAAGCGCGAATGGCCGCCACCCGCTATTCCTCCTGACCGATGACCTTTCTGATCACGATCGCACAACTCGCGTTGGTGTGGCTTGGCGCCTGCCTGATGGGTCTCGCCATGGTGAAGGTGCTGCTGCCGCCGGAGGTCGAGCGCGAGCATGGATTGTTCCTCATGCCCACCACCGGAGTGCTCGCGCTCTGCCTGGCGTCCTTCACGGTGAGCGCCACCTTCGACGTGCCCGCCGCTTCGGCGGTCCGGATCTGCCTGGGCGCCTTGCTGCTCGCGGGCCTGGCTACCCAGTTTCGCAAGGAGTGGCGCATCCGCCCCGGCGATCTGCTGCGCGATTTGCGCACCGCGCTGCTCCTGGCCGCGCCGATGGCGCTCGCCATCCTGTGGCCGTTCTTCTGGTATGGGGCAAAGACCTATCTGGGAAGCGTGAATCCCGATTTCTACGCCGGCCTCATCGACATCTACTACCTGCTTCAGGGCCATTCCATCACCACCTTCGAAGCCGTCAGGGGGGATTCGGCGTATCCCGTGCTGAGCGCGGCCGGATACGGGTCGGCGTCGGCGCGATTCGGCTCGGAGCTTTTCGTCGCGGCGGTCCACCTCACGATGGGCCTGGACCTGCGTGCCTCGCTCACGCTCACCATCGCGTTCTCGCTGCTCTGCCTGCCGCTGACTCTCTACTCCCTCTGCCGCCTGGTGCTCGGCTTCGAGCCGCGTGCCGCGCGCATCGCCGCATGGCTCATCGGCATCTCGGCTTCGGTGGGCATGAGCTACCTCTACTTCTACCTGGGCCAGAACGCCGGGCTGACTGCGTTGCCGCTGGTGCTGACAGCGGTCTACCTGATGCTCACCCGGCCGGGTGTCGGAACGCTGGCCTATTGCGCCCTGCTCGCCAATGGCCTGTTCGTGAATTATTTCGCGATGCTCCCGTACGCGCTGGCCCCGGCCGGCCCGCTCTGGCTCTACCTGGTGTTTACGCGGCGCCTGTCGCTGCGTAGGGCGTTGCTCATCGTGCTGGGTTTCGTGGCCATCAGCGCGGGCCTGATCGCGGGCAACCTCCCGGCGACATTCGAGTCGATGCGCATGTGGCTGGGGGTGATCGGGCAGTCGTTGCAGGGCCAGTACTTCCTCGACTACCTGACCGAGTCGTTCTTCTCGTACTTCTTCGGCGTTTACAACTACCAGCACAGCCCCTGGGCAGCGTGGTTGATGGGGCAAATCGGCTCGCGGGTGGTGGGATTCGGGATGGCGCTCGCCTGCGTCGGCGTGCTCGCGTGGAGCATTCGCCGCTGGAATCGCGATCAACCCGATACCGGGCGCCGCGTATTCGTGTTTTCCACCCTGCTCATCTATTTCGCCGTCTGGGCCCTGTACTCCTTCTCGAGGCAGTACGGCTACGCCGTCTTCAAGATGTCGTCGTGGTTGCAGTTCATCCTGGTTCCGTTCATGGCCTACGCGATCGACAAGTTGGCGCAGGATCGGCGTGCCCCCGGGCCGGCGGCGCAATCGCGCGCCGTGTCGATCGCGGCCGTGGCGACTCTCTGCCTTTACGTGGCGCTCAATTTCGCCGCGAACCTGCAGTACGCCTATAACGGCCTGGGCCGCAACAAGGATACGGGCTACATCGTCAATCACTTCGGCATGTCGGGAAACGAGACTTTCTTCGAGCTGCCTTCCGCCGTGGCGAAATACGTCAAGCCCGGCGAGTCCATCGGCATGTTGTTCACCGATTCGATCCGGAACTGGTGGACGAGCTACTACATCAAGGAGTTCCGCCAGTCCTTCCTGTCGCATTGGCTCATGCCCGGCGACGACGAAAACCTGCCCGACCTGGAAACCAATGTCGTGGTCGACTATTACGGCAACGTGGAGAGATTGCGCAACGACTTTTTCCACGGCGGCGCGGCGGACCAGTACATCCTCACCTGGAACAAGCCCGACCTCAATCGCGACATTGTCGCCACGGACTTTACCGCCAAGGCGCTGTGGGAAAACAGTTCCTTCCGCCTGTTCCGGGCCGACGACGTTCACGACCTGCTGTTTACCGGTCGCGGTTTCTACCGCCTCGAGTATTTCAAGCCCGTGGAGTACTTCTTCCCCGAAGTGCTGCGCTGGTCCGCGGACGGCGGCGAATTCTACGTCCTGCATCCCCGCCAGCCCGGCGCGGAGTATCGGCTCGCTTTCGACGCGATCGTGGGCTACGAATACCCGAACGACTCGCGCACGCTCGAGTTCTACCAGGACGGACGCAAGTTCGGCGAGACCCGCATTACCCATTCGGCGCGCGTCCTGTCGCCTGCGTTCAAGCCGCGTGCCGGAGTCACCAAGCTGGTGGTGTACATCAAGGAAAAGAACAAGTCGCTGCCGCGGCCCTTCGCCCTGTGGAACAAGGAGATTCCGGCCGACTACCGCCGCCTCAACATCGCCTTCTCGAATGCCCGGCTGGTGGCCCCTGGAGCGCCCTCCGCGCCCCCGCCGCCCCTCGGAAAGCCCATCGCCTTCCTGCAGCTGATGCGCGCGGCCGAATCTTTCGACGGCTTCCAGCTCGACGGCTGGATCGGCGAGCGGGCGCAGGTGAGCCTGCCGGTACCGCGCGGCGCAGGGCAGGTGGAGTTGACCGGTTTCGTGCCGGGCAACATGGGCTTCGCCTTCCCCTTCAAGGTCGCACTGCGCATCGACGGTCGCGACACCGAAATCATGGTACCGAACGCGGGCGACTTCAAGCTGGTGGCGCCGTTGGACAGCCAGGCGGCGTCGGTCGGCCTCGCGGTCGTGCCCGGCGAGAGCCGCGAGGTCGGCGAAGTCGAGATCCGCCACAAGGTGATCCGTCGCAGCCTGCGGATCGATTCCCTCACCTTCCGCTAGGGGCGCGCCCAATGCCAAGTTGGCACCGCTTCGCAATCGTCATGGCCCTTGGCTTGTCCCCCGCCGGGTGCGGTCTCGTCGACACGCAAGCGCCTCCCTGCGACTCCGCGATGCCTGTGGCGACGCAACTCCTCGCGCGCCCCGAGCTCGCCCCGCTGCAATACTACCTGCGCATGGACTACGATCCGATTCGAGGCGCGGGCTACGATATCTGGGCCGACTCGAAGTTCGAGTACACCGCGGCACTGCAGTATTCCCTGGTGCCGCATCGCGCAAGCGCGCGCGAGGGAGGACAGTACTGCGCCCGGTCCATCGCGTTGCGTCTCGCCTGGCCATTGAACCCGGCGCGAGATGCAATGCTTCGCGCCTTCATCGCCGATGCCGCGCGCAGTGCGGCGCTCGCCCCACAGGAGGTCGAAGCGCGCATTCGCGACGTGATCTCGCGCGATCAGCGCTACCGGCCGGTATTGCGGCAGGGCCGGGTCGCCCTCGAGGCCGGAAGAGTCACGCACCCCAATCGCGGCGAATTCTTTGTCGTAGACTTCGGCTGGCCCTCCCCTTAGACCTCGCATGACGCTCGCAATCGAGGCTCCCGCCGAAGGCAGACGGAAGGCCTGGATTTTCGCCCTGGCCATGATGGCCGCCATCCTGGCGGTGAACCTGGCCGCGCATCTGTGGCGCGTGCAGGGTCATGAGCCGCCCGAGTATGGAAAATGGTCGGGCGTCCTCGAGGTGGAGCGCAAGATACGCCTGCTGCGCGAGTTCGCCCGCGAGGGCCCCGTGGACGCTCTCATTCTCAGCAGCTCGATGGGCGACCTCGGCATTTCGGCTCAGGTGCTGACGCAGGAAATGAGCGCGCTTCTCGGGCGCCCGTTCCGCGTCTTCAACTTCAGCATGGGCGGCGCCGACCTCGGCACTTATCCGATCCTTTACCGCCTGGCGCGAATTGCGGCGCGTCCGCGCGAAGTGTGGGTCGTCTCGCCGGTCTCGCTGGTCCACGACAAGATCCACGCCGGATCCCTCGACGACAAGCTGATCCTGGGCTCCGTCGGCCACTACGCCGAGGTGCCGTACTTGCTCCCGGTCTCATACGAGCTCTTCCAGATTCCGATCGTGCGTCGCGCACCGGCCATCCGCGACGCGGGCATGTATCTCCGGTTCGAGAACCGTCCGGTGACGAACCTCGATCTCTACGACATCAACCGGTTCGGCGACACGGTCTCCTGGCTCTACAACGTGCAGCAATACGGGCACGGCGACAAGCTGATGGCCGATCGCCGCTCCGAGGTGCTGAAGTTCAGCGCCCCCATCAGCACGGACGAGAGAAGCAGGCACCTCGGTCTGTACCTGACGCGAAGGGCCATCACGTCCCTCGAAGACCTTCGCGACCGTACGCGCGAGGACGGGGCGACGATCAAATTGGTGGCGATCGACATGGCGGTGGCACTGGGCATGCGCGATCGCGACTACCTCGAGGCGAGCCGCGGATTCTTCGGGCCGGTATCGCGCCTGCTCGAGGCGCCGGTCGTGGATATCCGGCCATCCTTCGCCGTCGAGCCGTACATGGTCTCCGACTCCGTTCATCTCAACGCCTTCGGCGCGAACGAATTCTCACGACTGCTCGCGGCGCGCCTGTCGAATCGGCCCGCGCCCCCGATGACTCCACCGGCGGCCCCGGCCCCGGTTCGCGAGCGGCTTCAAGACCCGCAGTGGACCCCGTTTACGCCCCTGATCCTCAAGAACCCCGGCGATCCCGCGGCAACCCTGCGGTTGAAATTCGTGCAGAACTGGGGTGTGCGTTACCTCGGGCCGTATTCCAACGTCGACCTGCTTCTGCGCCTCGCGAACGGCACGCAGGCACGGGTTCCCGCGCGGGTTCTTGCCCCGGGCGAGGTCGTCGCCGACACCTCCGCGGTCGCTTTCGGAGCCGGCAGCCAGATCCTGATCGCCCAACTTGTCTACCGGGGCGGCTCGCTCACGGACAGGGTCGATCTGCCGCTCGCGAGTTTTCGCTGGTCCGGCGAGAAACCCGACATCGACTTCAACGAATTCGTGACCCTGGCCAGGGTGCGCTCCATGGAGCCGGTGTATGCCTCCGTCGCACGTCTGCGGGTAGCGTGGGACGGCATCGATGGCCCGTCCAGGAGCGATTTCGTGGCGGTATATCGGGCCGGCGTTCCCGGGGCGACGCGCATCAGCTCCGCCCAGACGCGGGGAGAGTCGTCCGGAACGGTGGAAATGAATCCCCTGTTCCAGAGCGGGACCTTCGAGCTGCGTCTCTTCCGCAACAACTCCGCCGAAGTGATCGCCATCAGCGAGCCGTTCCGCGTCGAAGCGGTCTCGGGAAGGCTCGCCGTGGCGAATCCCGTGGCACACCCGGGTGAGAACCTGCGCGTGGCGTGGAGCGCCTTGAATCATCCCCACAAGGACGACTGGATCGGCGTCTTTGAAGACAACGGCAAGAACGACGTGCTCTCGATGGGCAAGACAGGGGGAGCGTTGGAAGGAAGCATCGAGATGCCGCTTCCGAATCCGCTCAAACCGGGCGCCTATGAGGTGCGCCTGTACAGCTCGGGCATCTGGACGCTGATGGACTCTTCGCCGATCCGGATCGACCCGCCCACTGGTGCTGCCGGGGCACGCTGAAGATCCCACTCGATGCTCTTCCACACCCTGCCTTTCGCCGCTTTCCTGCTCGTGTTCCTCGCGGTGTACCTGCCGCTGCGCGGAACGCGTTGGGCGATTCCCGCCATCGTCGTGTCCTCGAGCTTCTTCTACGCCACCTGGAACTGGAGGTTCTTGCCGCTGCTGTGGGTGACCATCGTCGTGGATTACCAGCTCGGGCGCCTGCTGTCGCGAACCGAGGACCCGGGGCGGCGCAAGCGCCTCGTCGCGACGAGCATCGTCGTCAACCTCGGCATCCTCGCCTACTTCAAGTACTGGAACTTCCTGGTCTCGACCGTCGTGGGCGATCCGGGCTGGCTCGCCACGCTCACGCACGGCGACATCATCCTGCCGCTCGGCATCTCGTTCTACGTTTTCCAGTCGATGTCCTATGTGATCGACGTCTATCGCCGGACCCAGCTGCCGACGATGCGCCTTATGGATTTCGCCGCGTTCGTCACGTTCTTTCCCCACCTCATCGCGGGCCCCATCCAGCGGGTCCGCCAGCTGCTGCCGCAGCTGCTGGCGCCCGATCCGATCACGGTCACGCGCGTTGCCTCGGGAATGCTGCTGTTCGCCTCGGGCATGTTGCGCAAGGGAATGGCGGACGCCCTCGCCGCCTATCACGACCCCATCTTCCGCGACCTGGCGAAAGCCACGCCTCCCGAGGCCACATTCGCGATCTTCAGCTTCGGGATGCAGATCTACCTGGATTTCTCCGGCTATAGCGAGATGGCGGTGGCCCTCGCCCGCATCCTCGGCATCGACCTGATCCAGAATTTCAACGCCCCCTACCTCTCGACGTCGATCCGCGATTTCTGGCGCCGCTGGCACATCAGCCTGTCCCTCTGGCTGCGCGATTACCTCTACATCTCGCTCGGCGGGAGCCGCGTGAGCATGCCGGTGCACATCGGCAATCTCCTCTTCACGATGACCGTATGCGGGCTTTGGCACGGCGCGGGCTGGAACTTCGCCTTCTGGGGACTGCTGCACGGTATCTACCTCGCGGCGAATACGTTGTTCAACCGCTTCCTCGGCGCCCGGATCGAGGCGCGCCGCTGGCTGCGTTACGCAGCGGCGCTCGTCGGAGTGCCCCTGACCTATATCGCGGCCAACTACGCGTGGTTGTACTTCCGGGTGCCGACCTTCGAGCAGGCGATGATTGTCAATCGGAAGATTCTCGCCGTTCTCGCCGATCCGCACCTGCCCGTCGCGCCGCCCGGCGTGTTCGCCATTTTCCTGTTCGTCTTCGCATGGGAGGCGTTCACGCGCTTCAAGGGCGAGATCTTCCCCCTGGGGCTGGAGCTCACCGTGCCGCGGGCGCTCGTCTATGGCGCCCTCGCCGGGCTCGTATTCATGGTGGGCGTGGCGCTACTGATCGGCGTGCCGACGCAGCAGTTCATTTACTTCAACTTCTGATCAGCCCAAACGCTGGTCCTCCTCGTAGGATCGCACCGGAAATGACTCGAACCAGCCTCATCGGACTCTACCTCGGCGCGATGCTTGCCATCGTTGCGGGCGTGAACCTCGTCCTTCCGCACCTCACGCTCTACGGCATCGCAATGCCGGAGTACGGCACGTGGATGGGTGTGATCGAGGTGGAGCGCAAGGTCCGGCTCCTGCGCGACTTCGCGCACGAGGGCGAGGTCGACGCCCTCATCCTCAGCAGCTCGACGGGAGACCTGGGCCTATCGGCGGAGGTCCTGACCCGGGAGCTCTCCGCGGCGTACGGAAGGCCGTTTCGCGTCTTCAATTTCGGCATGGGAGGCGCCGACCTCGCCACCTATCCCCTGCTCTACCGCTATGCCCGGCTGGTCGCGCGCCCGAAGCAGATCTGGGTAGCCACGCCGGTGTCGTGGTCGCCGCCGCAGGTGCGCAAGGGTTCGCTCGATGAGCTGCTTCTCATGGGGCCGCTGGGCCGGCACTTCGAACATCCGTCGGTGTTCGCCGCTTCCTTCTGGTTCCACGAGATCCCGATGGTTCGCCACGCCGCGGCCATGCGCGACGCCGTCGTTCACCTCAAGTTCGCCCACCGGCCGATCACGAATCTCGACATCTATCAAATCAACCCGCACGGCGACACCGTGTCCTGGCTCTACAACGTGGAGCAATACGAAGGCGCCCGGAAGCTCCGCGCCGGTCTTCGGGATACCAATCTCAAATTCGTGCAAACCGGCGACGCCGAGCGCAAGAAGCTCCGCGACAAGGTTTTCAATCCACGCATGATTTCCGCGCTCGCCGACCTGATGAGCCTGGCACAGCAGGACGGCGCTTCAATCGCGGTCATCCCTTTCGACCTGGCCGTCGGATTATCGATGCGCGACCAGGAATACCTGGACGCGTGCGCGCCGTTCTTCGATTCGCTGTCCCGCTACCTCGGGGCGCGCGCAATCGATGTCCGGCCGTCGTTCGAGGTCAAGCCGTACATGGTCTCCGATGCCATGCACATGAATACGATCGGCTCGACGGAATTCTCGCGGCTGCTCGCCGCGCGGATGGCCGGCAAGCCCGATCCGGTCCCGGTCCGCTACGCGGCCTCCGGGAAGATCATGAACTCGGAGCCCGATCCCAAGTGGACGACCTTCACCGCGATGATCACCAAGGCCCACGACGAGCCCTCGGGAACGCTCGAGCTCCACTTCCTGCAGAACTGGGGGCTGCAACTGATTCGTCCCGATTCGTTCGCGAGCGTCGCGGTGCGGCTGGCCGACGAAAGGGAATTCGTGCTTCCCGCGCGCGCCATGGGCTCCGGCATCGTCCTCGCGGACGCATCCGGCCTGCCCCTGGCAGCGCAGGATCAAATCCTCACGGCGCAGATCGTTCCGCAGCACAAGGGGCTCGGGGCGGGCCTCACCTTTCCGGTGGCCTCCTACCGCTGGTCGGCCGATCGGCATCCCGCGGAATTCTACGCGCCGAAGTCCCACGCGAGAGTCGCCGCCGGGGCGCGCACCTTCGCCGCCCTCGAGCAGATTCGCGCATCGTGGAGCGGCGTCGAAAACCCGACGCCCAACGACTGGATCGGCGCGTTCCCCGCCGGCAAGCCCGAAGCCGCGCGGGTCGCGTATGCGTACACGAAGAAGGCATCTGCAGGATCGCTCGACCTTCCCGTACTCTTCACGCCCGGGCGTTACGAGCTGCAGCTGCATTCGGACGTCTGGGGCAGTATCGCCGTCAGCGAACCCTTCGACGTCGTCGCGGTAACCGCGAAGGTGCAGGTTGTCGCGCCGAACGTGGCCGCGGACGGCTTCATCGACGTCGCGTGGAGCGACTTGAACTATGCCCACGACGCAGATTGGGTGGGCCTCTTCGCCGACGGGACGACCTCCACTTCGCTGGCATCGAGGAGGACCGGCGGTACGCGCAGCGGCACCGTTCGCCTGCCCGTGGGAAAGACGCTCACGCCGGGCGACTACGAAGTGCGCCTCCTGAGCTCGGGCGGCTGGACCGTCGCCGGCCGCGCGCGCGTTTCCATCGTTCCTCCACCGGCCGGCGACGCTGCGCATTCATAAGGCGGATCACATGCTTTTCCATTCGCCCGCCTTCGTCCTCTTCTTCCTCGCGTTCCTGTGCTTCTACCTGCCGATTCGCGGGACGCGCTGGGGAATCCCAATCATCGTCGTCTTCTCGAGCATCTTCTACGGCAGCTGGAACTGGAAGTTTCTGCCCTTGCTTTGGATCACGATCATCGTCGACTACACGCTGGGGAACCTCCTCGCCCGCACCGAGGATCCGCGGCGCCGCAAGCTCATGGTCGTCGGGAGCGTGGTCTGCAACCTCTCGATCCTCGGCTACTTCAAGTACTTGAACTTCATCGTCTCCACCCTCGCGGGACACAGCGAATGGGGCGCGCGATTCACCCTAGGCGACGTGATCCTGCCGCTCGGAATCTCCTTCTACGTCTTCCAGTCGATGTCCTATGTGATCGACGTCTATCGGCGCACGCAGAAGCCGATGACGAGCCTCCTCGACTTCGCGGCGTTCGTGACGTTCTTCCCGCACCTGATCGCGGGCCCCATCCAGCGCGTCGGCCAGCTGGTCCCGCAGCTCCTCAAGCCGGACGTCATCACCTTCAACCGCGTGGCCTCGGGACTGCTCCTGTTCGCGACCGGCATGTTCCGCAAGGGTCTCGGAGACACACTCGCCGCGTGGCATGACCCGGCGTTCCAGAATCTCGCCGCAGCGAGCCCCGCCGATGCCACGTTCGCGATCCTCACCTTCGGGCTGCAGATCTACCTAGACTTCTCCGGCTACAGCGAGATGGCGCTCGGCCTCGCGCGCATGCTCGGCGTGGACCTGATCTGGAACTTCAACGCCCCCTACCTCGCTACTTCAGTGCGCGATTTCTGGCGCCGCTGGCACATCAGCCTGTCGCTATGGCTGCGCGACTACCTCTACATCACGCTGGGTGGCAGCCGCGTGCGCCTGCCGGTCCAGGTCGGGAATCTCCTCTTCACGATGACGGTCTGCGGGCTATGGCATGGAGCGGGCTGGAATTTCGCCCTGTGGGGGCTGCTGCACGGCATCTACCTCGCGATCAACGTCGTTTACGCCAAGCTGGTGAGCGAGCGCGTGCAGCGCTTTGCACGGCTCAGGGCGGCATTCTCCTGGCTCGCCCTGCCGGTGACCTACATCGCCGTCAACTACGCCTGGCTCTATTTCCGCATCCCGACCTTCGACCAGGCGATCCTCGCCAACCAGAAGATCCTTGCGTTCATCAAGCACCCGGTGCTGCCTTCGGCCCCCGTGGGCGTCTACGAGATCTTCGCCGTCGTCCTCGCCCTCGACCTGGTGTCCCGATTCCGCGGCGAGATCTTTCCGATCGCGACCGTGCTCGACGGCAGGCGCGCCATCGCCTACGGGGCGCTCACCGCGGCCTTCTTCATCGCCGGCCTCGTGTTGGCGGTGGGTGTGCCGACGCAGCAGTTCATCTACTTCAACTTTTGAGGGCGTTCAACCGATCCATGATGCGTTCGACGCTGTCCTTCGCTTCCAGCCGGTCGGTCGCGAGACGCACCTCGGGCGACTGGGGTACCTCGTACTTGCTGTCGAAGCCGGTGAAGTTCTTCAGCTCGCCGCGCCGCGCCTTGGCGTAGAGGCCCTTGGGGTCGCGCTTCTCGCAGACTTCGAGTGGCGCGTCGACGAACACCTCCACGAACTCGCCCGGCGCGAAGAGGCTGCGCGCCATACGCCGCTCCGCTCGGTAGGGCGAGATGAAGGACACGATCACCACGAGGCCCGCGTCGACCATGAGCTTTGCGACCTCCGCCACGCGCCGGATGTTCTCCACGCGATCGACCTCGGTGAAGCCCAGGTCGCGGTTGAGGCCGTGGCGCACATTGTCGCCGTCGAGCAGGTACGTGTGGCGCCCGGCGGCGTGCAGGCGCCTTTCGAGCAGGTTTGCGATCGTGGACTTGCCCGAGCCCGAGAGGCCCGTGAGCCAGATGCAGCGTGGGCTCTGCTGCTTCAGGGCCGCGCGCGCCGCCTTGTCGAGGTCGAGCGCCTGCCAGTGGATGTTGGCCGCACGCCGCAGCGCGAAGTCGATCATGCCCGCGGCCACCGTCTCGAAGGTGAGCTTGTCGACGAGGATGAAGCCGCCGAGCGCGCGGTTCACCGCATAGGGCTCGAAGACCACGGGCTCGCTCGTCGACAGGTTCACGACCGCGATCTCGTTCAGGGCGAGCGTCTTCGCCGCCAGGTGCGCGCCCGAATCCACCTCCTCGCGATACTTGATCGCCGTGACGGTCGCGCTGACTTCCTTGGCGTGCAGCTTGAGAAGGTAGGGCCGGCCCGGCGCGAGTGGATGCTCGCCCATCCACACGATGCGCGCCTCGAACTGGTCCGCGGCCTGCGGCGGATCGGCGGCCGCCGCGATCACGTCGCCGCGGCTCACGTCGACCTCGTCGGCGAGCCGCAGCGTGACCGAATCGCCCGCCATCGCTTCGGCCACCGGGTCGAAGCCGGAGAGCACCTCCTTCACGCGTGTGGCCACCCCTGAGGGCAGGACGCGTACCGAATCGCCCGGATGGATCCTGCCCTCGGCGATGCGGCCGGCGAAACCGCGGAAATCCGGCCCGGGACGCTTGACCAACTGCACGGGCATGCGGAAGGCACTGCGCTCGCTCGCCGCGGCCACTTTCACCGTCTCGAGATACGCGAGGAGCGACGGGCCGTCGTGCCAGGGGGTCCGCTTGCTCGGCGTCACCACGTTGTCGCCCTCGAGCGCCGAAAGCGGGATCGCCTCCACGGCCGCGATGCCGCATCCGGAGGCGAACTGCCGGAACTCCTCGACGATGCGTTCGAAGATCGCCTCGTCGAAGCCGACCATGTCCATCTTGTTGACGGCGAGGAGCGCCTGGCGGATGCCCATCATCGCGGCGATGCGCGTGTGGCGGCGCGTTTGCAGCAGGACTCCCTTGCGCGCGTCGACGAGGATTACGGCAAGGTCGGCGTTCGAGGCGGCCGTCGCCATGTTGCGCGTGTACTGCTCGTGCCCCGGCGTGTCGGCGACTACGAAGCGCCGGCGTGGAGTGGCGAAGTAGCGGTAGGCCACGTCGATGGTGATGCCCTGCTCGCGCTCGGCCTGCAGGCCGTCCAAGAGCAGCGCGTAATCGACGCGCTCGCCTTGCGTGCCGTAGACCTTGGAGTCGGCCTTGAGGGCCTTCATCTGGTCGTCGAAGACGCCGTGCGCCTCGTGCAGCAGCCGGCCGATCAACGTCGACTTGCCGTCGTCCACGCTGCCGCAGGTCATGAAGCGCAGGGCGTCCATCAGAAGTACCCCTCCTGCTTCTTCTTCTCCATCGACCCCGGCTGGTCCGTGTCGATGAGGCGGCCTTCGCGCTCGGAGAAGCGCGCCCGCACGACCTCGTCGATCACCGCATCCAGCGTTTCCGCTTTGCTCTCGACCGCCGCCGACAGCGGATAGCAACCGAGCGTGCGGAAACGCACGCGCCGCATCTCGGGACGCTCGCCGGGGGCCAACGGATAGCGCTCGTCATCGACCATGATCCACTGTTCGCCGCGGCGCACGACCGGGCGCTCCCGCGAGAAGTAGAGCGGCACCACCGGGATCTTCTCCGCGCGGATGTATTGCCAGACGTCGAGCTCGGTCCAGTTGGAGAGCGGGAAGACGCGGATCGATTCCCCCGGGGCGACGTGGGCGTTGTAGAGGCTCCAGAGCTCCGGGCGCTGCGCCTTCGGGTTCCAGCGGTGGCCGGCCGAGCGCACGGAGAACACGCGCTCCTTGGCGCGCGACTTCTCCTCGTCGCGGCGCGCGCCGCCAAAGACCACGTCGAAGCCGTGCGCGTCGAGCGCCTGGCGCAGCGCCTGGGTCTTCATCACGTCGGTGTAGTAGCTCGACCCATGCGTGAACGGATTCACCCCCGCCGCGATCCCCTCGGCGTTGGTGTGCACGATCAGCTTCATCCCCGATTCGGCGGCCATGCGCTCGCGGTGGGCATACATGTCGCGGAACTTCCAGGTGGTGTCGACGTGCACCAGCGGGAACGGCGGCGGCGCGGGATGGAAGGCCTTGCGCGCGAGGTGCAGCATCGCCGAGGAATCCTTGCCGATCGAGTAGAGCATGGCGGGATTGCGAGCGCCCGCCACGGCCTCGAGGATGATTTCTATGGACTCCGATTCCAGTTCGCTCGCCACAACCGCTATTATTACGCGTTATGAAGAAAGCCTTGATCACCGGGGTCACCGGCCAGGACGGCGCCTACCTCGCGGAGTTCCTCCTCGGCAAGGGGTACGAGGTGCATGGCGTGAAGCGCCGCACCTCGCTCTTCAACACCGACCGCATCGACCACCTCTACCAGGACCCCCACGAGAAGGGCCGGCGCTTCATCCTGCACCACGGCGACATGACGGACAGCTCGAGTCTCACGCGCGTGATCCAGCAGGTCCTGCCCGACGAGATCTACAACCTCGCCGCGCAGTCGCACGTCGCGGTGAGCTTCGAGGAGCCCGAGTACACGGCCAACTCCGATGCGCTCGGGGCACTTCGCCTGCTGGAGGCGATTCGCATCCTCGGCCTGGAGAAGAAGACGCGCTTCTACCAGGCTTCGACCTCCGAGCTCTACGGCCTGGTCCGGGAGTCGCCGCAGAAGGAGACCACCCCCTTCTACCCGCGCAGCCCCTATGCCGTGGCCAAGCTCTACGCCTACTGGATCACCGTGAATTACCGCGAGGCGTACGGGATGTACGCCTGCAACGGCATCCTCTTCAACCACGAAAGCCCGGTGCGCGGCGAGACTTTCGTCACGCGCAAGATCACGCGCGCGCTCGCGCGCATCAAGCTGGGCCTCCAGGACACGCTCTACCTCGGCAACCTCAACGCCAAGCGCGACTGGGGCCACGCGAAGGATTACGTCGAGGTGATGTGGCTGATGCTGCAGCAGAAGGCGCCCGAGGACTTCGTCATCGCCACCGGCGAGCACTACAGCGTGCGCCAGTTCGTCGAGGCGGCCGCGAGGGAAATCGGCGTGAAGATCACCTGGCGCGGCAAGGGCGAGAAGGAAAAGGGCTACGACGCCAAGGGCCGCCGCATCGTGGCGGTCGACCCGCGCTATTTCCGCCCCACCGAGGTCGAGACGCTGTTGGGCGATGCGAGCAAGGCGAAGAAGAAGCTCGGCTGGACGCCGAAGATCCGCTTCAAGGAGCTCGTGGGCGAGATGATGCGCGAGGACCTCAAGGCCGCCGAGCGCGACGAGCTGGTGAAGAAGCACGGCTTCGACGCCTACGACTACCACGAGTGAGCAGGATCTACCTCGCCGGGCATCGCGGCATGGTGGGCTCCGCCATCGCGCGCGCGCTTGTCGAGCGCGGCGGCGCGCAGGTCGTCACGTCCGACCATTCCGAGCTCGACCTCACTTCCCAGGCGGCGGTGCGGACGTTTCTCTCCGAGGAGCGCCCGGACCAGGTCATCCTCGCCGCCGCCAAGGTCGGCGGCATCCACGCCAACAACACCTACCCGGCGGACTTCATCTACGAGAACCTGATGATGGAGGCCAACGTCGTTCACGAGGCGTGGCGCGCGGGCGTGAAGCGCCTCCTCTTCCTCGGCTCGAGCTGCATCTATCCGCGCCTCGCCCCCCAGCCGATGCGCGAGGATGCGCTGCTCACCGGGACGCTCGAGCCCACCAACGAGCCCTACGCGATCGCCAAGATCGCCGGCATCAAGCTGTGCGAGTCGTACAACCGCCAGCACGGCACCGACTATCGCAGCGTCATGCCCACCAACCTGTACGGGCCGGGCGACAATTACCACCCGGAGGACAGCCACGTCATTCCCGCGCTGATCCGCCGCTTCCACGAGGCGAAGGAGGCCGGCGCCGACAAGGTCGTGATCTGGGGCACCGGAACGCCCAAGCGCGAGTTCCTCTACGTGGACGACATGGCACGCGCCTGCCTGCACGTGATGGACCTGGACCGCGCCATCTACGATGCGACCACCCAGCCCATGCTCTCGCACATCAACGTCGGCAGCGGGACGGACATCTCGATCCGCGAGCTGGCGGACCTGGTCGCGAAGGCCGTCGGGTTCAAGGGCCGGATCGAATGCGATCCCAGCAAGCCCGACGGCACGCCCCGCAAGCTCATGGATGTGAGCCGGCTGCACGCCCTCGGGTGGAAGCCGCGCGTCGGGCTCGACGAAGGGCTCGCCCTCACCTATCGCGATTTCCAGTCGAGCAAGCGGCGCTAACGTGACCCCTGCCCCCCTGGTGACGGTGGCGGTGCCCTCGTACAACCAGGGTCGCTACCTCGACCAGGCGCTCGAATCGATCTTCGCCCAGGATGTCGCGGTGGAGGTCTTCGTCGTCGACGCGGACTCCACCGACAACACGAAGGCCGTGATCGAGCGCTGGAAGCCGCGGCTTGCGGGCTGGCGCAGCCACAGGGACAGCGGCCAATCCGCTGCGATCAACGAGGGCATCGCGCGCGGAAGCGCGCCTTACGTCGCGTGGCTCAACAGCGACGATTGGCTGGAGAAAGGCGCCTACCGGCGCCTCATCGCGGCGCTCGATTCCGATCCCAGCGCGCCGATGGCCTACGGACGCGCCTGGAACGTGGATGAACGCAGCGGGAAGAAGACTTCCGTCTTCGTGCGCCCGTTCAGCGAGCGGCTGATGGCGCAGCTCAACCTCATCCCGCAGCCCGCGACCCTTGTCCGCCGCGCATCGTGGCGGAGCGTTGACGGCGTCAACGAATCGCTCCAGATGGCGATGGACTACGACCTCTGGTGGAAGCTCTATCGCAAGCTCGGCCGGCCCGCCTTCGTCGACGAATTCCTCGCCACCAACCGCGAGCATCCCACCACCAAGACCGGCACGCGCCGCCGCCAGCACTACGACGAAGCCATCGGCGTCGTGCGCAAGCACTACGGGCGCGTCCCCCTCAAGTGGTACCTGGCCCAGCCCTACGCCGTCTGGTATCGCTCGCTGATCGGAAAGTGATCCGGGGGCAACACCCGGCCTAGTTCGTGGAAAACGCCGTCGGAGCGCTGAAGGCGCTTGCGCCGGCACTGTTCGATGCGAGGACGGACCACGTGTACGACGTGCCCGGCGTGAGCGGCGTCGAGCTCGTGTAGCCGCACGCGCCCACGTTGGTCGGACAGCTCGCCTGGGTGAGCGTGAGCTGCGCAGAGAAGACCAGCGTCGTGCCCCTCGTCACCTGAACCGTGTACGACGTGGCGCCGGTCGAAGGCGTCCAGAGATACATTGGCGCCAACGTCGAGATCGCGCCCGACGGATTGCCGGCCATCGGAGTCCCCGGAGCGGACGTCGGGCTGCTGGTGTAGACGATCGTGAACGGCTGCGGCGTGGTGAAGGCGCTCATCCCGAAGGAGTTCTCCGCGCGCACGCTCCACTGGTACCCCGTGCCCGATACGTAGCCAAAGGCGTACATAACGCCGCACGCTCCCACGTTCGTCGGGCAGGAGGCCGCCGAGAGCGAGTACGCCTGCGTCGAAAGCACCGTGCCATCGGCCGCGTGCAGGCGCACGGTGTATGTCGTCGCACCGGGCGCGGGCGTCCACAGCAGGAACGGCAGGTCGCCAGGGTTCGCGAGCGCGACTGTTCCGCCATTCGGCGAGCCCGGCATTGGAACCGGCGGCGGCGAGCCTCCCCCCGCGGTGCTGAAAGCCGTAGACGTGCTGAAGGCGCTGCTGCCCGCGGAATTGCTCGCGGAGACCGTCCACGTATACGACGTGCCTGCCGTGAGCGAGGTCGCGGGCGTCAGGCCGCACGCGCCCACGTTGGTAGGGCATCCCGCTTGCGCAAGCGAGAGGGCCTGGTTGATCACGACCGTTCCCCCGGTGGTCGACACCCGCAGCGTGTACCCGGTCGCGCCCGGCGAAGGCGTCCACAGGTACATCGGCGTGAGCGTGCTGATCGTGCCGTTCGGTTGCCC
>WNFM01313390.1_pt2 | contig 39467 bp, 34 predicted proteins | sample 5400271 | NCBI WGS metagenome assembly WNFM01 (sample SAMN13153352, study PRJNA577476) | soil metagenome | isolation source: 60 cm saprolite on Douglas fir-dominated hillslope | place: USA:California | collected 2013-09-17
TCCGCAATCCTTTGCCACCGGCGTCATCGCCGCCGGCGGCACGCTGGGCGCCATGCTGCCGCCATCGACCGTGCTCGCGGTCTACGGCATCATCACCGAGCAGGACATCGGCAAACTATTCATCGCCGGCATCATTCCCGGCCTGCTCGCCATGACCATGTACATGATCACCATCGCGCTGATCGGCTATTTGCGGCCGGGCTTTTTGCCAAAGGGCACCACCACCACGTGGCCCGAGCGTTTTGCGGGGCTGAAGCAAATCTGGGCGCCGGTGCTGCTGTTTGTGTTCGTCATCGGCGGACTTTATGGATTGCCGTATTTGCCGCGCTTTACGCCGACCGAAGCCGGCGGCGTCGGCGCCACCGGCGCGTTCCTGATCGGCCTGCTCACCGGACGGCTGGACCGGGAAAAGATCCTGACCTCGCTGTTGCAGGCGACCCGCACCGCGGCCGCCGTGTTCACGGTGCTGATCGGCGCGCTGATTTTCGGATATTTTCTGACGGTGACGCAGACCCCGCAAAAGGTCACGGAGTTTTTGACCGGCCTCGGCATCGGCCCCTACGGTGTGCTCGCGCTGATCATGGTGATGTATCTGGTGCTGGGCTGTCTGATGGACGCCATGGCGATGATCATCCTGACGGTGCCGATCATCTTTCCGGTGATTTCCCATCTCGGCTTTGATCCGATCTGGTTCGGCGTCATCATCGTGATGACGGTCGAACTTGGCCTGATCCATCCGCCGGTCGGCATGAATGTCTTTGTGATCAAGAGTGTCGTCAAGGACGTGTCCTTTGCCACCATTTTCAAAGGCGTGATCCCGTTCGTCCTGACCGATCTCGTGCGGCTCGTCATCCTGATCGCATTTCCGTTGTTGGCGACTTGGCTGCCGCAGCGGATGATGGCTCATTAGAAAGGCAGGGTGATCCATGGCACCTGCGCTTCACACCAAATATGTCTTCAGCCTCGCCATCAAGGTCGGTACCCCGATCGTCGCCGGCGATCACGGCCACGGTGTGCGCCGGATCATCCCGATCCTCGGCGGCGAGGTTTCCGGCGAGGGCATCCAGGGAAAAATCTTTCCGGTCGGCGCCGATTTCCAGACCATTCGCCCGAACGGCTTTACCGAGCTGGAAGCAAAATACGCGTTCGAGATGGACGACGGCGCCATCGTCTATATCGAGAACATCGGCATCCGCTTTGGTCCGAAGGAGCTATTGGATCGCATCGCAAAGGGCGAGACGGTAGATCCCGCGCTGATCTATTTCCGCTCGGTGCCGAGATTCGAAACGGGCGCCGAAAAATACCGCTGGCTGATGGAGAACCTGTTCATCGGCGTCGGCGCGAGATACCCGGACCGCGTCGAGCTCGCGGTGCATCAGGTGTTGTGAGGCCGCGCTTTACCCTCCCCTGGAGGGCCCCTCCAGGGGAGGGTAAGCAAAGCTCACTTCCCGCTCGGCGGTGCAAGCGGTTGCACGATTTCCTGAAACGCCGGCAGCGCCTCGCAATGCGCGGCGTGCGCGGCCAAGGCCGGATAGCGCATGGCGTCGAACAGTTGCGGATGCGCTTCGCTGGTGAAGCGCAGCACGCAGGCGACCGCGATATCGCCGTGTCCGATGTGCTCGCCAAACCAGAACGGCTTTCCGATCGCCGCGCGGGTTTTTTCCAGCGCGTCGAGCACGCCACCGATTTGCATCTCGCAGCGCTCGACCCAGACTTTCGACTCTTTCTTGCGCAGTACGCGCTCATACAGAAGACTGACCGCCTTGTCCGCAAGCCCGGTCGCCAGCGCGCAGATTTCCAGCGCATGGCGGCGGTCCGGCCCGCGCGCCGCAATCATCGCCTTTCCCGGCCCGACCCACTCGTCGAGATAATCGAGGATCGCCATGCTCTCGATCAGCACCTCGCCAGAGTGGAGCACCAGCGTCGGCACCCGCCGCAGCGGATTGTAGGTCGCAAGCTTGTCGGCATCGCCGAAGGTCGACCACGGCCAGTGCTCGTAAGGCAGTTCGTAGAGCTTGAGCGCGATCGCAACGCGGCGGACGAAGGGGGAGTCGTATTGACCTATCAGGATCATGTGTGCCGTATCCCTTCTCTTAGCCGTCCGAAGGACGGCGTCGCTTCCGCTCGCCATAGCTGTCCGAAGCACGGCGTCGCTTCCGCTCGCCGTAGCTGTCCGAAGGACGGCGTGCTTCCGCTCGCCTATGGACCCGGCCATAGCTGCCGAACGAATCCTACCCCTCTCCCTCGGCTTCCGCCAACAACCAATCCCTGCCACCGCTAGCCTATCCCCGGGCCTGCCCGCGGAATGACCTAGTTTTGACTGCGGGCCGGCCCGAATCACCGGCTAGATGCGGATAGGTCAAGGAGCGAAGCCGTGTCACGCCATCACATCCTGCCGCCGATCATCTATACACCGGCTCCGCCGAAGCCGAAGGAAACCAAGCGGCGGCGCGGCGTCGGACCTGCCGGGGATAAGGGCGATGTCGAGGGGACCGAGGAGGTTGGCGAAGTCGAAGAGACCAGCGAGACCAGGGCCTTCGCCGCGACGCGGGCTACCCCGCCTCCGCTACCGGATACCTCCACCTCGATCGAGGCCGCCGAGCGGCGAATTCCCTCGACCACCGGCAAGCTCAGCGAGGGTACTCTGAAGGAGTTGCTGCTGGCGCAGGAGCAGGAAAGCGCAACCGGCATTGCCGCCGCCGCACCGGCCGCGAAAGAGTGATGAAACGTTGCCGGGCGGAAGCCTGCGTGTCGATCCCGGCCGAGGTGACTTTCCTCGTCGGCGGCCTCGGTACATTCGCCGACACCGACGCCTTCAACGCCACCAGCAACTTTCACGGTGTCGATCTCGGCCTTGGCGGCGAATGGAAGCGGGGCCAGTGGACGCTGGAGTGGCGCGGGACGGTGGCGCTCGGCGCCAACTTCAACAACGCCGCGATCGGCGGCATGACGACGGGGAATTTCGGCGCCGGCGTCACCACAGTGCCGGGCGGAATACTGGCGCTCTCGAGTAATATCGGCAACTTTCACAGACCCGCTTCAGTGCGGTGCCGGAAGTCGCGCTCAAGGCCGGCTATCAGGTGGCGCCGCAGTGGCGGATCCTCGTCGGCTACGACGTGATGTACTGGACTGAGGTGCAGCGCTCGGGCGGCCTGATCGACACGACTATCAATCCCAATCTCATTCCGCCGGGGCGGGCCGGCACGTCCGCAGCCGGTGTTCAACACCTCACCACTGCTGGCGGAGGGTTTTAACGTCGGCGTCAGGTATAATTATTGAGCGGGGGACGGAGTCAGCTCTCCCCCTCATCGCTCGCCAGTACCCCCTTCACTGCCCGCGCCCATCCCGCCAGCTTCCGCTCCCGTGTCGCCTGGCTCATGTTCGGCTTGAAGCGATGCTCCAGCCGCCAGTTGTCGGCGAATTTTGCGGGCTCGGGATAGACGCTCGCCGCCAGCCCCGCGAGATAGGCCGCGCCGAGCGCGGTGGTTTCCTGGATCATCGGGCGGTCGACCGGGGCGTCCAGCAAATCGGCCAGGCGCTGCATGGTCCAGTCGGAAGCGGCCATGCCGCCATCGACGCGCAGCACGATGTTGGCGGCGTTGGCCTCCGGCCAGTCGCCCCGCATCGCGGCCCACAGGTCAAAGGTCTGGTAGCAGACGCTTTCGAGCGCGGCGTGGGCGAGCTCCGCAGGTCCGGTGTTGCGGGTCAATCCGAACAGCGCGCCGCGCACGCGCGGATTCCAGTAGGGCGCGCCGAGGCCGACGAAGGCCGGCACCAGATAGACGCTCTGGGTGGAATCGGACTGGTCGGCGAGCGGGCCGGTCTCGGCTGCCTGCTTGATGATGCCGAGCCCGTCGCGCAGCCATTGCACCGACGATCCCGCGACGAAGATCGAACCCTCCAGCGCATAGGTGCGCTCGCCCTTGAGCTGATAGGCGATCGTGGTCAAAAGCTTGTTCTTCGATTTGACCGGCGTGGTGCCGGTGTTCAGAAGCGCAAAACAGCCGGTGCCATAGGTCGATTTCATCATGCCGGGCGAGAAGCAGGCCTGGCCGATGGTGGCGGCCTGCTGGTCGCCGGCAATGCCTGAGATCGCAATTGAACCACCGAACAATTCGGGCCGGCTTTCGCCGAATTTGGCGGAGGAATCCTTCACCTCCGGCAGCATCGAGCGCGGCACCCGCAGGATTTTTAAGAGCTCATCGTCCCACTGCCCGGTATGGATGTTGAACAACAGCGTGCGCGAAGCGTTGGTGGCGTCGGTCGCGTGCACAGTGCCGCCGGTCAATCGCCACAACAGATAACAATCGACGGTGCCGAACATCAATTCGCCGCGCTCGGCGCGGGCCCGCGCGCCGGGGACGTGATCGAGGATCCAGGCGACCTTGGTGCCGGAAAAATAGGGATCGATGATCAGGCCGGTCTTGGCGGAGATCGCCGGCTCGTGGCCTTCGGCCTTTAATCTCGCGCAGATATCGGCGGTACGGCGGTCCTGCCAAACGATGGCGCGATGCACGGCGGTGCCGGTGGCGCGGTCCCAAACGACCGTGGTTTCGCGCTGGTTGGTGATGCCGATCGCGGCGATGTCGTTTGCCTTCAGGCCTGCCTTCTCCATCGCATCGCGGCAGGTGATGACGGTCGAGGTCCAGATGTCCTCCGGCTCATGCTCGACCCAGCCGGACGCCGGAAAATGCTGCGGGAATTCCTGCTGCGCGGTGGCGGCGATGGAGATATCGCTGCGAAACACAATGGCGCGCGAGGACGTGGTGCCCTGATCGATGGCCAGCACAAAGGACATGATGTTTTTCCTGGCGTTGCTTCCCGGGGTGGTTTGGTGGTGTTGAGGCAAGGCAAGCGGATTGACGAGCGAAGGTCAATATGGCGAGCAGTGTGCCGCGGCCTCGGTGTGCTCCCTCTCCCGCGCTTGCGGGGGAGGGCTGGGGTGGGGGCTCTTGCCGCAGCGGGACTCGCGGAGAGAGCCCCCACCCGCCCTCGCTATGCTCGGGGCCCCTCCCCCGCAGGCGCGGGAGAGGGGAAGAGATCACGCCGACGCCGTCGTCACGCCGCCATCCACCACGATTGTCTGGCCGGTCATGAAGCTCGCCGCGTCGGAAGCGAGATAGGCGACCGCACCGGCGATTTCGTCGGGTTCGCCGATGCGGCGGAGCGGCGTGGTGGCGCAACGGTGTTTCAGGCGCTCTTCGTCTTCCCACAGCGCGCGGGCGAAATCGGTTTTGACGAGGCCCGGCGCGACGCAATTGACGCGGACGCCTTTCGGACCCCATTCGCCGGCGAGGCTGCGGCATAGCGCAAAATCAGCGGCTTTCGAGATCCCGTAGGCGCCGATCACGGTCGAGCCGCGCAAGCCGCCGATCGATGAGATGATGACGACCGAGCCGTTGCCCCGCTCAGCCATCGGCGGGATCGCGAGCGCACAGAGCCAGATGTTGCTCTTGACGTTTGAGCCCATGATCTTGTCAAAGGCTTCGTCCTTGATGTCGAGCAGCGGGCCGTAATAGGGATTAACCGCCGCGTTGCAGACCAGGATGTCGATCTTGCCGTAATGCAGTGTCGCGCCCTTGATCAATAGCTCGACTTCCTCGCGGCGCGAGATGTTGCACGGGATGACATGGGCGTCGCCGCCAGCTTTCCGGATGCCCTCGGCGACTTCCTGGCAGGCGTCGACCTTGCGGCTGGAAATCACCACCTTGGCGCCGAGTTTTGCCAGCAATTCCGCCGACGAGCGGCCGATGCCGCGGCTCGAGCCGGTGATGACGGCGACTTTTCCGGTGAGGTCGAACGGGGTGTTTTTCACGTTAGTCTCCATTCACGTCATTCCGGGATGGTCCGAAGGACCAGACCTCAGATGCGCAATTGCGCATCGGGGAATCTCGAGATTCCGGGTTCGATGCTTCGCATCGCCCCGGAATGACGAATAGTGCCTACACCAATCCGCCGCTGTTGGTGACGCGGCGCAGATGATAATCGGTGTCGCCAAAGCTGTTCTCGATCATGGTCAGGCGCTTGAAATAGTGGCCGATCTTGGCCTCCTGGGTCATGCCGATGCCGCCATGCAGCTGGATCGACTGCTGGCCGACGAATTTGCCGGACTTGCCGATCTGCACTTTGGCCGCGGCGATGGCGGTAGCGCGTTCCTTGGCGTCGTCGAAATCGCTCGCCATCGTCGCGAACATCGACATGCTGCGGGCCTGTTCGACCGCGACGAACATGTCGGCGGCGCGGTGCTGCAGGGTCTGGAAGCTGCCGATCGGCACGCCGAATTGCGTCCGCGTCTTTAAATATTCGACGGTGGTCTTCAGCGATTCATCCATGATGCCGACCGCTTCCGCGCACATCGCGGTGCGGGCATCGTCGACCACGCGCTCGATCAGCGGCAACGCGTTCTCGGGATCGCCGATCGCGGCATCTGCGCCGACCTCTACGCCGGTAAAGCTGATATCGGCGGCATGCAGGCCGTCCTGGGTCGGATAGGCCTTTTTTGTGACGCCCCTGGCATTGCCGGGGACCAGGAATACGCCGATGCCGGTTGCGTCGCGCTGGCCGCCCTTGGTGCGTGCGGTGACAATCAACGTGTCAGCGGTCTCGCCGTTGAGCACGACGAATTTCTCGCCGTCGATGACGTAAGTCTCGCCCTTCTTCTTGGCCGAGGTCGAGACGTCGTTGAGGTCATAGCGCGAATTTTTTTCGAGCTGCGCGAAGGCAAACGTCTTGCTGCCGTCGATGATGCCGGGAATGTGCGCCGCTTTCTGCTCGGCCGAGCCGCCGCGCCGCAAAAAACCGCCGCCGATCACGACCGTTGCCAGATAAGGCTCCAGCACCAGCGCCTTGCCGAGCGCCTCCATCACGATCATGGTCTCGACCGCGCCGGCAACGGCAGGCCGAGCAGGCCTTGTTCCGCCAATTTGCTCCAGACAGCTTTGCTCCAGCCGCCTTTCTCCTTCGCGTATTTCTTGCGCGCGTCGAAGTCGTAGGATGAGCCCAACAGCCCGTCGACGCTTTCCTTGAGAAGCCGCTGCTCCTCGGACAAATCAAAATCCATGTTCTCTTACTCTCTCAAATCGAACGAAGCCTGTAGGATGGGTTGAGCTCTTCGCGAAACCCATCACACCGTTTCGGTTCTGTTGATGATGGGTATCGCTTTGCTCCACCCATCCTACGAATTTTCACCGTTGTCATCCCCGCGAAAGCGGGGATCCAGTAATCACAGGCGGTTTTCGTAATCACGACCGCCGCGGCGTACTGGGTCCCCCGCTCCAGTGCGCATTTGCGCACAAGGCGGAGGACGACACCTGTTGTTATTGCGTGCCGCCCGTCACAACCCCAGCACGGCCTTGGTGATGATGTTGCGCTGGATCTCGTTGGAGCCGCCGTAAATCGAGACCTTGCGGTTATTGAAATAGCTCGGCGCGATCTGCGCGGTCCAATCCATCGCCTCGTTGGAGCCGTCGTCGCCGGGCTCGTCGTAAGGCGCGGCGAACGGGCAACCTTTTATCTTCAGGACCGAGGAAGCCGGGTTGGGCTTGCCCTTGCCGTGCTTGCCTTCATCGGCGACGACGCGAAGCTGCGTCAGTTCGAGCGCCTTCAATTCGATCTCGACCTCGGCGAGCTTTTCGCGGAATTTGACGTCCTCCATGATCGGCTTGCCGCCGGATTCGACCTTGGTCGCCAGGTCCTTGATGCGGCGAATGCGCTCCTTGGAAACGCCGACGCGGGCAATCCCGGTACGCTCGTTGCCGAGCAGGAATTTGGCGTAATCCCAGCCCTTGTTCTCCTCGCCGACCAGGTTTTCGACCGGCACTTTGACGTCATCGAAGAACACTTCGTTGACCTCAAAGCCGCCGTCGATGGTCTCGATCGGGCGCACCGTGATGCCCTTGGTCTTCATGTCGATCAGGATGAAGGAGATGCCCGACTGCTTCTTCGCGGCCGGATCGGTGCGGCAAAGGCAAAAAATCATGTCGGCATGCTGCGCCAGCGTGGTCCAGGTCTTCTGGCCGTTGACGATGTAATGGTCGCCCTTGCGCTCGGCTTTTGTCTTCAGCGAGGCGAGATCGGAGCCGGAGCCGGGCTCGGAAAATCCCTGGCACCACCAGTCGTCGACATTGGCGATGCGCGGCAGATAGTGCTTCTTCTGTTGCTCATTGCCGAAGGTGTAGATCACAGGGCCGACCATGCTGACGCCAAAGGCGAGCGGCGATGGCGCCGGCGCCATCTGCAGCTCCTCGTTGAAGATGTAATGCTGCACCGAACTCCAACCCGTGCCGCCATATTCCTTCGGCCAGTGCGAGACGCCCCAGCCCTTCTTGTTCAGGATGCGCCACCAATCGACCATCTCCTGCTTGGAGAGCGAGCGGCCTTCCTGCAGTTTCTGCCGCGTTGAGGTCGGCACGTTGTCCCGAAAGAAGGCCCGCACCTCGTCCCGGAACGCCAGTTCTTCCTTGGTGAAGCTGAGATCCATTGGATCCTCCTGTGTGCGAATGACTTTTGTTCGTAGGCTACGCGTTGTCTTCCGTCGTCCCGGCGAACGCCGGGACCCATAACCACGGGCGTTCGTTGTTAGCAAAGCCGTCTACCCCAGCGTCCCAAACAAAGGCCGCGGCGTATGGGTCCCGGCGTTCGCCGGGACGACGGGCGACTCATGACCGGCCTCCTGACGCGAGCTGTTGCTTGGGCTGCGCGCTCTGCAAATTACGCAATTCGTGGCGCGAGAGTTTGCCCACTGATGTGCGCGGCAATTCATCGACGAAATCCAGCGCCGCCGGAATTTCGTGTTTTCCCAGTTTCCCGGTGAGGAACGTTTTCAGCTCTTCCAGCGTGAACGGCGTGGCGCCGGCACGCAATTTTATAAACGCCTTGGCCGCCTCCCCGCGGTAATCGTCGGGAATACCGATCACGATCACCTCGTGCACGGCGGGATGGATGTAGATCGCCTGCTCGATCATCTGCGGATAGACATTGAAGCCGCCGGAGATGATCATGTCCTTCTTGCGATCGACCAGAAAAAAATAGCCGTCGGAGTCCATGTAGCCGATGTCGCCGGTCAGGAACCGGTCACCGACAAAGGCTTCCGCGGTTTCCTTTGGCCGGTTCCAGTAACCCTTGGTGACGTTCGGTCCGCGAATGCGGATTTCGCCGACCTCGCCGGTCGGCAGCACCTTGGTCGGGTCTTCCAGCGACACCACGTCGAGTTCAATGCCGGGCAGCATCAGCCCGATCGAACCCGGCTTGTCCGGTCCCTCCTGCGGATGGCCGGTGCCGGGCGAGCAGGTCTCGGTCATGCCCCAGCCGCTTTTGAGCTTCATGCCGACCCTGCGCTCGAAGATCTTCGCGACCTCGACCGGCAGCGGCGCGCCGCCGGAGCCGCAGCTCACCAGTGAAGAGAGATCGCGCTTGTCGAGATCGGGCAGCGCCGCGATCGCGATCCACATCGTGGGAACGCCCGGAAACGCAGTCGCCCGCTTGACCTCGATGTCGCGCATCACGGCTTCGACATCAAAACGCTGATGCAGCGAGATCAGATTGCCGCGCCGCATCGAGGTCAGCATCACCACCGTCAGCGCGTAGATATGAAACAGCGGCAGCACGCAGATCACGCGCTCGATCGCGTTGCGCTTGGCGCGCGCCGCCTTGCCCCAGACATCGTACATCGACACCGCCGACGTCAGATTGCCATGGCTGAGCATGGCGCCCTTGGGCAGTCCGGTGGTGCCGCCGGTATATTGCAATAGCGCGACGTCGTCGGCGTCGATCGGAGGCCACTGCGCGGGCTTCGTCGTACCGTCGATGAACTCCCGATAGGTGACGATCGCAGGACTTGCCGGCAGCGGCGTCTGCGGCGTTCCGACCTTGCCCCAGTGATCGTCCTCGCAGACGATCAGGCGGTCGAGCAGGCCTTTTGCCATAAATTTCAGCGCCGTCGGCAATAGTGCCGAAAGATTGGAAGTGACGAGAATGCGCGCGCCGCTGTCGCTGAGCTTGTGCGACAGCGCGATCTCGCCGTCGAGCGGCGACAAATGCACAATCCGCGCACCCGCCTTCAGCGCGCCGAAGAAATTGATCGGGTGATCGGGGGTGTTGCCAAGGAACAGCGCCACCGAATGGTTTTTGCCGTAGCCGGCGCGCAGGAAGGAAGCGGCCGCCACTTCGACCATCGCTTCCAGCTCAGCATAGCTGATCGGGTGGTCGCGGAATTCGATCGCCGGGCGCTCGCCGTAATCGGCTGCCGCCTTCGACAACAGATCAGGCAGCGTGCCCCGCGCGATCGGATCGTCCCAACGGACGCCTTCCGGGTAAAACTGTTCGCCGGGATGGGTCATCGACATTCTGCCAGCGGTGAGGTGAGCGCAGGAGCGCGGGCTCCCCTCCCCCTTGCGGGGAGGGGTTGGGGAAGGGGGTCCACACGGGCAGTCCCACCTTCGCCCTGTGAGCGACGGCGGGCAGTCCCGCTGCGGCTACCCCCCACCCTGGCCCTCCCCCGCAAGGGGGGAGGGAATGGAGGGACTGTGCTGTTAGTCGCCATCAAGCCGCTTTCGCGGTCTGCGCCAGCGACGCGAAGGTCTTGCCTTCACTCGCCAGGCGCTTGAGCAGCGGCGCCGGCTCGAGCGAGGGATCGTTGGTCTCCTTGGCGTAGAACGACAGCCGGTCGGCGATGTGTTTCAGGCCCACCTGATCGGCGTAGAACATCGGGCCGCCGCGATAGATCGGCCAGCCATAGCCATAGAGCCAGATCACGTCGATATCGCTCGGGCGCGCAGCGATCCCTTCTTCCAGAATCCGCGCGCCCTCGTTGATCATCGGATACATCATGCGCTCGAGGATTTCCTCGTCGGTGACGACCCGCCGCTTGCGCCCGAGCCGCTGCAACGTCTCGTCGATCAGTTTTTCCACTTCCGGATCGGGCAGGGGAGCGCGCGAGCCGCCTTCATATTTGTAGTAACCTTTGCCGGTTTTCTGACCAAAACGTCCGGCCTCGCACAGCGCATCGGCGATTTCCGATTTGATGCCGCGATCCTTGCGTGAGCGCCGGCCGATATCGAGGCCGGCGAGATCGCCCATTGCAAACGGGCCCATCGGCATGCCGAATTTTGTCACGACCGCATCGACCTGTTGCGGCAATGCGCCTTCGAACAAGAGCTTTTCGGCCTGCTTGCCGCGCTGGGCGAGCATCCGATTGCCAACAAAACCGTCGCAGACGCCGACCACTGCCGGCACCTTTGCGATTTTGCGCGCCACCGCCACCGCGGTCGTCAGCGCATCCGGCGCGGTCTTTGCGGCGCGCACGATCTCGCACAGCTTCATGACGTTGGCCGGCGAGAAGAAGTGCATGCCAAGCACGTCCTGCGGACGCTTTGTCTCCTTGGCGATCTCGTCGATGTTCAGGTAGGAGGTGTTGGAAGCCAGCACCGCGCCGGGTTTTGCGAACTTGTCGAGCGCCGCAAAAACTTCCTTCTTGATCGCCATGGTCTCGAACACGGCTTCGATGATCAAGTCAGCGTCCTTGACGTTCTCGAGGCCGACCACGCCGTTGATCAGGCCCATCCGCTTGGCAGGCGCATCGGCGGGAATACCGCCCCGCGCCGCGGTCGCCTCGTAATTCTTCTGCATCACGCCCATGCCGCGCTTGAGCTGCTCCTCGCCGGTCTCGATCAGCGTCACGGGAATGCCGGCATTGGCAAACGACATCGCGATGCCGCCGCCCATGGTGCCGGCGCCGATGATGGCGACGCGCTCGACATTGCGCGGCTTTGTTCCGTCGGGCACGCCGGCGATTTTTGCGGCCTCGCGCTCGGAGAAAAACGCGTAACGCTGCGCCTTGGACTGGTCGCTGGCAACGAGTTTCAGAAACCCCTCGCGTTCCTTCTTCAATCCTTCATCGAACGGCAGGTCGATCGCGGCGCCGACCGCGTCGGCTGCGGCAAATGGCGCTTCCAGTCCGCGCGCCTTCTTGGTCATCGAGGCGACGGCGTTGGTGAAGATCGAGCGATCGGCTTTCGCGGCGGCAAGTTTTGAATCGTCATCGCGCAATTTGCGCAATGGGCGTTTCTCCGCCAACACCTTGCGCGCAAAGGCTTCGCCGCCGGTGGCAGGCCCCTCGACGATTTCCTCGATCAGGCCGTTCTTCAGGGCTTCGGACGCGCTGATCGGATCGCCGCCGACGATCATCTTGACCGCAAGCTCAGGACCGACCGCACGCGGCAGGCGCTGCGTGCCGCCGGCGCCGGGCAACAGCCCGAGCTTTACCTCGGGCAGACCCAACTTCGCGTCCTTGGTGGCAACGCGGAAATGGCAGGCGAGCGCGACTTCGAGGCCGCCGCCGAGTGCCGTGCCATGAATGGCGGCAACGATCGGCTTCGGCGAGTTCTCCATCTCGGTCAGCACCTCGCTCAGGCCCGGAGGTTTCGGGGGTTTACCGAATTCGGTGATGTCGGCGCCGGCAATGAAGGTGCGGCCGCCGCAGGTCAGCACGATCGCCTTTATTTCCGGATCGGCGATGGCGCTCTTGATGCATTCCAGAATGCCGCCGCGCACGGCGGCGCTCAGCGCATTCACGGGAGGGCTGTTAACCGTGACGATGCCGACGACGTCATGACGCTCGAGTTTTACGACTTCGCTCACGAGACTCTCCCTGGATAAGCTGCGCTTCGTTGTGTTGTTCTTGGTCGCGTTATTCTTGACTTGCGTCTACTGGCTATTTCGCACTGCGAAATTTAATTCCACATCTTGACACGGAGGGTTATTTTGAAGCACGTCCGTTGTCAACGAGGTCCGTACAGCGGCAGGAAATGAAACGTCCAGGCAAGAAGGTGGCGACCGATCGCAGCTTCGTCGTCGCGCTTTCCCGCGGCCTTGATGTGTTGCGCGCATTTCAACCCAACGACGGACTTCTTGGCAATCAAGAGATTGCGGCCCGTACCAACTTGCCAAAGCCGACCGTTTCCCGGCTGACCTACACCTTGACCAAGCTCGGATACCTTACACCTGTTCCGCGGTTCGAGAAATATCAGCTGGCACCCTCGGCCATGGCGCTCGGGTATGCCGCCCTTGCGAATCTCGGCGTTCGGCATTTGTCGGAGCCTTTTCGCGAGGAAGTGATGCGCCAAACCGGCGGCGCGGTCGCGGTCGGCGGCCGCGACCGTCACAGCATGATCTATTTCGGCCAGAGCCGCGGCATGACACTGGGGGTTCAACTGGACGTGGGTTCGCGGATACCGATTGCAACCACCGCCATGGGCCGCGCTTATATCTGGGCGCTGCCGCCCGACGAGCGCGCCGCTTTGTTGCGCGAGCTGCGCGAGCATTATGGCAGCCGCTGGGTGAAGATGCGCGACGGCATCGAACGCGCCGGCGAAACCGTTGCAAAACTCGGTTTTGCCATCTCGGCCGGCGACTGGCATGACGACATCCATGCGGTCGGCGTAGCCTTAAAGCTTAATGACGGAACCGGTCCTTATGCCTTTAACTGTGGCGCGCCGGCATTCCGCTTTACGGAAGAAAGGCTGCGCAACGACATTGGACCTCGCCTCGTGGCGATGGTAAGGAACATCGAAGCGGCCTTGGGCGGCGCAGCGCCGCCATCAAAAGCCGTATTCAAAAAAGAAGAAAGCAAAAAGTTGAAAGCAGGAGGGAAAGTTGCACGTGTGGTTGAGGGGATCAGGTAGCCTCCGTCACGATGACCGGCGATCGATTTCGCGGGGTCATTCCGCTCCAACGAGTGATTTGGGCGGGACCAGATGACGCAGGCACAGCTCGCGCAGGGACAATACCCCCTGCTTGCGGTCCGCGACGTCAGCGTCGTGTTCGGCGGCATCGTCGCGCTCAATGGCGTCTCCTTCGACATGCATCAGGGCCAGATTCTCGGCCTGATCGGGCCGAATGGCGCCGGCAAGACCACCCTCTTCAATTGTCTCTCGAGGCTCTACCAGCCAAGCGCCGGCGATATCCTGATGGAAGGCGAGAGCATTTTGAGGCGCCCGCCGCACCGGATCGCCGAAATCGGCATCGGCCGCACCTTCCAGAACGTCGCGCTATTTGCCAATTTGTCGGTGCTCGACAACGTCCGCGTCGGCACCCATTCCCGCACCAACAGCGACATTATCAGCGACTCCTTGAAGCTGCCCTGGGTGCGCCGCGGCGAGGCCGAGCTCAACAAGCGCGTCCACGAAATCGTCAATTATCTCGACCTCGATGACGTCGCCCACGTCACGGTTTCCGGTCTGCCGTTCGGCACCCAGAAACGCGTGGAATTGGCGCGGGCGCTCGCTGCCGATCCAAAGATCCTGCTGCTCGACGAGCCCGCCGGCGGCCTCAACCACGAGGAAGTTCACGTGCTCGGCGACCTCATTCGAAGGATTCGCGACGAGCGCAACGTCACGGTCTTGCTGGTCGAACATCACATGGGTCTTGTGATGTCGATCGCGGACCACGTGGTGGCACTGAATTTCGGCCGCAAGCTCGCCGAGGGGACGCCTGCGATGGTGCAATCCGACCCGGACGTCATCAAGGCCTATCTGGGGAGCAAGGACCAATGACGGCGATGCTCAACGTCAAGGATTTGCGCGCCTATTACGGCCAGGTCCAGGCGCTTCATGGTCTCAGTTTTGCCCTCAACGAGGGCAGCCTGACCACGCTCTTGGGGGCCAACGGCGCTGGCAAGACCACCACCTTGCGCGCAATCTGCAGCATGGTTCGCTCGACCGGAGCGATCGAATTCGAAGGCAAGCCGTTGTCCGGCCGGTCGACCGAAAACGTCGTCCGCCTCGGCATCGCGCACGTGCCGCAGGGCCGCGGCACCTTCACCACCATGACGGTGGAAGAAAACCTGCAGCTCGGCGCCATCACGCGCAAGGACAATGCCGGCGTGGTTTCCGACATCGAGCGGATGTACGACCACTTTCCGGTGCTCAAGCAACGGCATACCCAACAGGCCGGCACGCTGTCGGGCGGCGAACAGCAAATGCTCGCAGTCGCCCGCGCCCTGATGCTGCGCCCCAGGCTGATGCTGTTGGACGAGCCGTCGTTCGGGCTGGCGCCGCTGATCGTGCGCGACCTGTTCAAGATCCTCGGCAAGATCAATCGCGAGGACAAGGTCACCATCCTGGTGGTGGAGCAGAACGCGCAGCTGGCGCTCGAGCTCGCCGACCAGGCCTATGTGATCGAAACCGGACGCATCGTGATGTCGGGAAACGCCAAAGAGATCGCCAACAACGAAGACGTCCGTAAATCCTACCTGGGTTATTAAAGGGAACGCGGTCATGGAGCTTTTCGTCAATCAAATCCTGGCCGGCATTTCCACCGGCGCGATCTATGCCTGCATGGCGCTCGCCGTCGTCATGATCTACCAGGCGATCGACCATCTCAATTTCGCGCAAGGCGAAATGGCGATGTTCTCGACCTTCATCTCCTGGCAGATGATGCAATGGGGCGTGCCCTATTGGGGAGCCTTCGTTCTCACAGTCGCGTTCTCCTTCCTTGCAGGTATTGCGATCGAGCGGATACTGTTCAAGCCCTTGGCAAAGGCGCCAATCCTGACCAATGTCGCCGGCTTCATCGCGCTGTACGCGATCATCAACAGCGTCGCCGGCCTGATCTGGGATTTTACCATCAAGCAATATCCGACGCCGTTCGGATCCTCGCCGTTTCTCGGCAGCCAGCTGATCTCGACCCACCAGGCCGGCATGATCGGCGTCACGCTGGGACTGCTGCTGCTATTGTTCTTTTTCTTTCGTTTCACGAAAATGGGCCTCGCCATGCGCGCGGCCGCCTCATTGCCTGAATCGGCGCGGCTGGTCGGCATCAACACCTCATGGATGATCGCGCTCGGCTGGGGCATGGCGGCCGCGATCGGCTCGATTGCCGGCATGATGATCGCGCCCGTGGTGTTCCTCGAGCCGAACATGATGCTCGGCGTCTTGATCTACGGATTTGCCGCCGCCGTGCTCGGCGGCCTGACCAGCCCGTTCGGTGCCGTGATCGGCGGCTTCCTGGTCGGGATCTTCGAAAATCTGGTCGGGACCTATATCCCCGGCGTCGGCAATGAACTGAAATTGCCGATCGCGCTGGCGCTGATCATCACCGTCCTGGTCGTCAAACCCGCCGGCCTGTTCGGCCGGCCCATCGTGAAGCGAGTTTGATCATGAGCGCAATTCAGGAAGTCGTCACCGAAGTGCCTGCGGTCGAGGCCGTTCCCAAGCGCGCCATGACGCTCAGCGCCGGGGCCTCGCTGATCATGCTGGCAGTGCTGATCGCCGCCCCCCTGTTCGTGAAGAATTTCATCATCTTCCAATTGACGATGCTCCTGATCTACGGGCTCGCGGTATTGGCGCTGAACATCCTGACCGGCGGCAGCGGACAGTTCTCGCTGGGCCAGAGTGCTTTCTACGCGGTCGGCGCCTACACCTCGGCGATCCTGATGGAACATGTCGGCATGAATTACGCGCTGACATTGCCGATCGCCGGCGCGATCTGCTTTGGCTTCGGGTTTCTGTTCGGCCAGCCGGCACTTCGTCTCTCCGGCGTCTATCTGGCGCTGGCAACCTTTGCGCTCGCGACCGCGATGCCGCAGCTCTTAAAGCTCGGCTATTTCGAGCAGTGGACCGGCGGCGTGCAGGGGCTGGTCGTGACCAAACCCGATGCGCCGTTCGGGCTGCCGATGTCGCAGGACATGTGGCTCTATTATTTCACGCTCGCCGTCACGATCGCGATCTATATCTTCTCCGTCAATCTGCTGAAATCGCGCTCGGGGCGCGCCTTCATGGCGATCCGCGACAACGAGATCGCGGCGTCCGCGATGGGCGTCGACGTCGCCAAGTACAAGACGCTGGCGTTCGGGGTCTCGGCCGGCATCACCGGCGTTGCCGGCGGCCTCGGCGCGATCGCGGTGCAGTTCGTCGCACCCGACGGCTACACCATTACGCTGGCGATCTCGCTGTTTCTCGGCATGGTGGTCGGCGGTGTCGGATGGCTGCCCGGATCGATCGTCGGTTCGGCCTTTATCATTTTCGTGCCGAACATTGCGGAGGGAATTTCAAAGGGCCTCTCCGGCGCGGTGTTCGGCATCCTGCTGTTCTTCGTGATCTTCCTGGTGCCGCATGGCGCACGGCAAGTCGCCATGGTCGCCCAGCAACTGGCCGGTAAATTCAAGAAGTAGGATGGGTTGAGCTCTTCGCGAAACCCATCAGCAACAAAACCGGACCAGTGTAATGGGTTTCGCAAGGGCTCAACCCATCCTACAGGTTACGGGTCAAGCCAATCAAACCAAGGAGAAAAAATGCTTTCTAAAGAATTACGAATCGCCGCGTTCTCGACGGCGGTCATTGTTTTCGCGACTGCCTCCGGCAGTGTACTTGCCCAAAAGAAATACGACACCGGCGCGACCGACACCGAAATCAAGATCGGCAACATCATGCCCTATAGTGGCCCTGCCTCCGCCTACGGCGTGATCGGCAAGACCGAAGAGGCCTATTTCAAGAAGATCAACGCCGAGGGCGGCATCAACGGCCGCAAGATCAACTTTGTCAGCTATGACGACGGGTATAGCCCGCCGAAGGCCGTCGAGCAGGCGCGCAAGCTGGTCGAGAGCGACGAAGTTTTGGTGGTTTTCAATCCCTTGGGCACGCCGTCGAATTCGGCGATCCAGAAATATCTCAACGCCAAGAAGGTGCCGCAGCTGTTCGTCGCCACCGGCGCCACCAAGTGGAACGATCCGAAGAATTTTCCGTGGACCATGGGCTGGCAGCCCTCTTACCAGAGCGAGGCGCATATTTACGCCAAGTATCTGATCAAGGAAAAGCCGGACGCCAAGATCGCCGTGCTCTATCAGAATGACGATTTCGGCAAGGATTACCTGAAGGGACTTAAAGACGGGTTCGGCGCCAAGGTGTCGATGATATCGGCGGAAGAAAGCTACGAGACCACGGAGCCGACGATCGACAACCACATCGTCAAGCTGAAGGCAACCGGCGCCGACGTCTTCATCAGCGTCACCACGCCGAAATTCGCGGCCCAGGCGATCAAGAAGCTCGCCGAGATCCAATGGACGCCGCTGCATCTCGTCTCCAACGTCTCGGCCTCGGTCGGCAGCGTGATCAAGCCGGCGGGGTTTGAGAATTCGCAGGGCATTTTGTCGGCCGCCTATGCCAAGGACGGCGCCGACGCGCAGTGGGACAACGATCCCGGCATGAAGAAATTCTATGCCTTCCTCGAGAAGTATTATCCCGAAGGCAACAAGCTCGATGCCTCCGTGGTGTACGGTTACGGCGCGGCGCAGACCATGGTGAAGGTTTTGGAGATGTGCGGCGACAACCTGACCCGCGAGAACGTCATGAAGCAGGCGGCGAGCCTGAAGGACTTTGCGCCCGACACCCTGCTGCCCGGCGTCAAGATCAACACTTCCGCAACCGACTTCGCCCCGCTCAAACAGCTTCAGATGCAGCGGTTCAAGGGCGAGAAATGGGAGCTGTTCGGCGACATCATCGCCGACGACCTGAGCAACTGAGGGTCTACCTCACGGGTCCGTGACCCGATAGCTGTTCGACTAAATGACGCCCCCTGCGACGCCGTCGCAGGGGGCTTTTTGTTGAAGGGTTCTTGGGGAAGGTATTGAATGCGCCGAGGAGCCGAAAAGCGCTCCCAATCAAAAAAATTGACACATTCAACCGAGACCAAGGAGGTCGACATGCCTGCTATCCATTTGCGATTGGGGGCCTTTTCGGCTGCCCTCGCGATAGCCGCCTTAGCCAGCACAACCGCGTCAGCGCAAAAGCAATACGACACCGGCGCCACCGATACCGAAATCAAGATCGGCAACATTATGCCCTACAGCGGACCCGCCTCCGCCTATGGGGTGATCGGCAAGACCGAACAGGCCTACTTCAACAAGATCAACGCCGAAGGCGGCATCAATGGCCGCAAGATCAATTTTGTCAGTTATGACGACGGCTACAGCCCGCCGAAAACGGTCGAGCAGGCCCGCAAGCTAGTCGAGAGCGACGAGGTGCTGTTCATCTTCAATTCGCTGGGCACACCGCCGAATTCGGCGATCCAGAAATACATGAACTCAAAGAAGGTGCCGCAGCTGTTCGTCGCCACCGGCGCCACCAAATGGAATGACCCGAAGGAATTCCCCTGGACCATGGGCTGGCAGCCCAACTACCAGAGCGAATCCCGAATCTACGCGAAGTACATTCTCAAGAATATGCCCAACGCCAAGATCGCGATCCTTTATCAGAACGACGATTATGGCAAAGACTACGTCAAGGGCCTGAAGGACGGCCTCGGCGCCAAGGCCGTCTCGATGATCGTTGCCGAGGAGAGCTACGAAACGACGCAGCCGACCATCGATTCGAGCATCGTCAAGCTGAAGTCGACCAACGCCGACGTGTTCTTCAACGTCACCACGCCGAAATTCGCCGCGCAGGCGATCAAGAAGATGGCCGAAATTGAATGGAAGCCGCTGCACTTCCTCAACAACGTGTCCTCCTCGATCGGCGCCGTGATGAAGCCGGCCGGTTTTGAGAATTCGCAAGGCATCATCTCGTCCACCTACCTTAAGGATGCGTCCGATCCACAGTGGAAGGACGATGCCGGCATGAAGGCCTTCGACGAGTTCCTCACCAAGTACTTCCCTGAAGGCAACCGGATCGATCTCAACCTGATGTACGGCTACACCGTCGCGCAAGGCCTCGTGCATGTGCTGAAGAACTGCGGCGACGATCTCACGCGGGAAAACATCATGAGGCAGGCGGCCAACATCAAGGGACTTGAGCTCGGCGGCCTGCTGCCGGGCATCAAGGTTAACACCAGCGCCTCCAACTTCGCCCCGATCTCCCAGCTTCAGTTGGAGAAATTCAAGGGCGAGAGCTGGGATCGCTTCGGCGAGGCCATCAGCGGCGACGTCGGCGGCTGACACCTCGCCGGGCCTGCTATTCCGCCCGGCTGACTACTAAAGAAGCAGCCCCTCCGGCTTTGTCGCAGGGGCTTTTTGTTGCTGGCTGCCGGCAAATGGTATTCAATCCCGCCCGCGTCGCAAGAAATTTCAATCAACAAACTGACGCCCGCACAGGCATCGCAAAAAAAAGGGGAGATCCGGAAATGGCTGTTGCCACCAGCAGAGTAGCAATTGTCGCGGCTGCGTTCGTTGTGCTCGCAGCTTCGAGCAGCGGCGCGCTCGCTCAAAAAAAATACGACACCGGCGCTACCGATACCGAAATCAAGATCGGCAACATCATGCCCTATAGCGGTCCCGCTTCGGCTTACGGCGTGATCGGCAAAACCGAGGCCGCCTTCTTCAAGAAGATCAACGATGCCGGCGGCATCAACGGCCGCAAGATCAATTTTATCAGTTACGACGATGGCTATAGCCCGCCGAAGACGGTGGAGCAGGCGCGCAAGCTGGTTGAGAGCGACGAGGTTCTGTTCATCTTCAATTCGCTCGGCACGCCGCCGAATTCGGCGATCCACAAATACATGAATTCGAAGAAGGTGCCGCAATTGTTCGTCGCCACGGGCGCCACCAAGTGGAACGATCCGAAGGATTTTCCATGGACCATGGGCTGGCAGCCGAACTATCAGAGCGAGTCGCGGATTTACGCGAAATTTCTCTTGAAGGAGAAGCCCGACGCCAAGATTGCCGTGCTGTACCAGAACGACGACTACGGCAAGGACTATCTGAAGGGCCTGAAAGACGGTCTCGGCGCCAAGGCCGCCTCGATGATCATCGCGGAAGAAAGCTTTGAGACCACCGAGCCCACTGTCGACAACCACATCGTCAAGCTCAAATCGACCGGCGCCGACGTGTTCATCGATATCGCAACGCCGAAATTCGCGGCGCAGGCCATCAAGAAGGTCGCCGAGATCGAGTGGAAACCGCTGCATATTCTCAACAACGTCTCGGCTTCCGTCGGCGCGGTGATGAAACCGGCCGGCTTTGAGAATTCGCAAGGCATCATTTCCGCCAACTACCTGAAGGATGCTTCCGATCCGCAGTGGGACAACGATCCCGGCATGAAGCAGTTTTCTGATTTCATGGCCAAGGATTTTCCTGAAGGAAACAAGCTGGATATTTCGACCGTCGTCGGCTACGGCGTTTCGCAAACGCTGGTCGAGGTGCTCAAGAAGTGCGGCGACGACCTCACCCGCGAAAACATCATGAAGCAGGCGGCGAACCTGAAGGACTTCCGCACCGAGGTCCTTTTGCCCGGCATCATGATCAACACTTCATCGACCGATTTCGCGCCGATCAGCCAGCTTCAGCTGATGCGGTTCAAGGGCGACAAGTGGGAACTGTTCGGCGACGTCATCTCCGGCGACGTTGGGGGTTGAGTTTCTTCGCTCTGCGGAGCAGCGCATCTTTCGCTGCTCCGCAGAGCCCGGTGATTCTGCTCCCTCGCCCCGCCCTTGCGGGGAGAGGGTGGGGTGAGGGGCTGGTTCCGCGAGTTCCGAAGACCAGGGAGTCCGCGGTGAGTCCCCCTCACCCGGATTGCTCCGCAATCCGACCTCTCCCCGCAAGCGGGGCGAGGTGGAGCACCTCCCCCGCGGCTTGCGGGGGTTTTCTTTTGCGGCGATCGGATGGATAACCTGATGGTGCAAACGTCCCTCTCATCCCGTGAAGCCATGACCGACAGACGCCCCCTCCTGCGCGCAATCTTCGACGCGGCCGTCGCCGCCGCACATCCCGATGTGGTTTTGGCGCCGTATCTCCGCCCGGTGCCAAAGGGTAACGTGATCTGTCTTGCCGCCGGCAAGGGCGCCGCGGCCATGGCCCGGGCTGCGGAGCAGCATTATCTCGATGCGCTCGAACTCGATCCGGCGCGCCTAGTCGGCATCGCGACCACGCGCCACGGTCACGGCGTGCCGACACGGCGGATCAAAGTGATCGAAGCCGGCCATCCAATGCCGGACGCGGCCGGGCTAAAGGGCGCCGAGGACACGCTGCGTCTTGCAGCGCAGGCGAAAGCTGACGATCTCCTGCTGGTGCTGCTATCGGGCGGTGGCTCGGCGAACTGGATCGCGCCGGCCGAAGGCGTGTCGTTTGCGCAGAAGCAACAGGTGACGCGGGCGCTGCTCCGCTCCGGCGCGCCGATCGGCGAGATCAATACCGTGCGCAAGCATTTGTCGCGAATCAAGGGCGGCCGGCTCGCGCGCGCAGGCCAACGCGCCGAGATCGTGACGCTGGCGATTTCGGACGTGCCGCACGACGACCCATCCGCGATCGCCTCGGGTCCGACGGTACCCGATCCGACTACCTTGGCGGATGCGCGCTTGATCGTCGCAAAATACGGCCTCAAACTCGACGACGCCGTCCATCGCGCGCTCAACGACGCCAACAACGAGAGCTGCAAGGCAGGCGATAGCGCTTTCGCGCGCGCGCAATTCGAGCTGATCGCGCGGCCGCGGGCTTCGCTTGAGGCCGCGATCAGGGTGGCGCGGGACGCCGGCTACGCCATCGTCGACCTCGGTGCCGACCTCGAAGGCGAGGCGCGCGACGTCGCCGCCGATCACGCCAAGCTTGCGCTAAAGGCGCGTGCCGAGCGCCAACGCGTCGCGATCCTGTCGGGCGGCGAATTGACCGTCACCGTGCGCGGCAGCGGCCGCGGCGGCCCCAACCAGGAATATGCGCTGGCGCTGGCCGCCCTGCTCAAGGACACCTCCGGCATTTCGGCGCTGGCGGCGGATACCGATGGCGCGGATGGCGGCGGCGGCAGCGCATCCGATCCGGCGGGCGCCGTGATCGATCAAACCACCTTCGCGAAGATCGCCTCACTCGGCCTCGACCCAATGGCCTATCTCGACAACAACGACGCCACCGCCTTCTTTGCCGCCACCGGCGACCTTTTGCAGACCGGCCCGACGCTGACCAACGTCAACGATATCAGGGTGATCCTGGTGGATGGGGAGTAAAATCCCATCCGGCGTCGTGGCCCAAATATTAACCTTTTGTTCAGCGAATTCTAAGGAACCCGGCAAAGATACGGGCATCTCAAGGGCGCAGTTCACCAGCTTCGGCTTCTAATAGCCCGCTCCGGTGTGGCGGAGTGCCGCAAGAAGTTGCGGCAGGGGAACAGCCTATGTCGGACTCTGTTGCGCGTATCATCGATCCGGAGCCGGGCTGTCCGGCTTCGCTGCTCGAAGCGGCCATCAATTATCTGTCGCTCGGACTGGTCATCTTCGACGGCAAGCGCGAGGTCGTGTTCTGCAACCCGCGCTATCGGGAGATCTACGGGCTGTCGGCCGAGCAGGTAAAGCCCGGCACGCCGACCAGTGAACTGATCCGGCACCGGCTGAAACTGGGACTCAAAGTACGCTCAAAGCCCGAGGACTACGTCCGCCAGCGCGTCGAAGGCGCCGTCGTTGCCGACACCACCGTGCATGAATTCACCGACGGCCGCCTCATCGCCTATACGGTCCACCCGCTGCCTGATGGAGGCGGCATGGCCACCCATGAGGACATCACCGGGCGCGAGGACATCAGCGCCCGCCTGAAAGCGCAACTCGAGCTCGGCAGGCGGCAGGAAGAGGACTTGAAAATCCGGAACTTCCAGTTCGACACCGCGATCAACAACATGTCGCAGGGATTGTGCTTCTTCGACGCCAACCATCGGCTGATCGTGTGCAACGACATGTTCGTCGACATGTACGATCTTCCGCGCGACCGGGTCGGTCCGGGCACGCCGCTGACCGAGATCGTCGATCTCCGATTCGAGGCGGGAAGTTTTCCCGAGATGTCGCGGGATGAATATCTGCATTGGCGCACCAACGTTGCGATATCCAACGAACCCACCGACAGCGTCGTCGAATTGAAAAACGGACGCACCTTCAAGATCAGGCATCGGCCGATGCCCGACGGCGGTTGGGTCGCCACCCATGAAGACATCACCGAGCAGCGGGTCTCCGAGCTCAAGATCGAATATATGGCGCACCACGACGCGCTGACCGACCTCGCCAATCGGGTGCTGTTGAACGAGCGGCTGGAGCAGGCGCTGGGCCGCCGCATCCATCGGACGGAAATGGTCGCGGTTCACCACCTCGATCTCGATCAGTTCAAGGCCGTCAACGACACCTTCGGCCATCCCGCGGGCGACAAGCTGTTGAAGATCGTCGCCGAGCGCTTGCGCGCGCTGGTCCGCGAGACCGACACCATCGCGCGGATGGGCGGCGACGAATTCGTCATCGTGCAAGCCCCGATCACCGATCCCACCGAGGCCACCTCGCTAGCGCAAGCCATCATTGCATCGATCAGCGAACCGTTTGACCTCGACGGCCATCAAGCCGCGATCGGCGCCAGCGTCGGCATTGCGGTCGGCCCCAGCGACGGGTTGAGGCCCGACAAGCTGCTGCGCAACGCCGACCTTGCGCTGTACCGGGCGAAAGGCGACGGACGCGGCACCTTCCGCTTCTTTGAGCCGGCGATGGATTTGCAGATGCAGACCCGCCGCATCGTCGAGCAGGATCTGCGCAAGGCGCTGCCGGCCGAGGAGTTCGAGCTCTATTACCAGCCGGTGGTGAATCTCGCAAGCAACGAGATCAGCGGATTTGAGGCGCTGATCCGCTGGAATCATCCACTACGAGGAATGGTCGCGCCGAGCTCGTTCATTCCGCTGGCCGAAGAGATCGGCTTTATCGTGCCGTTGGGGGAATGGGTGATCAGGCAGGCCTGCCTCACCGCGGCGCAGTGGCCGGAGCATCTCCATGTCGCCGTCAATATCTCGGCGGCGCAATTCCGCAGTCCCGGCCTGCTGCAGGTCATCGTCGGTGCGCTTGCCGCCTCCGGCCTGTCGCCGACCCGGCTCGAGATCGAAATCACCGAGACGGTGCTCTTGCAAAACAGGGACACCACGCTTGCGGTGCTTCATCAGTTGCGGGCGCTCGGCGTGCGCATCGCGTTGGACGATTTCGGCACCGGCTATTCCTCGCTGACCTATTTGCAGTGTTTTCCGTTCGACAAGATCAAGATCGACCGGTCGTTCGTGAAGGACATCACGGAAAACACCGGCTCGCTCAATATCGTCCGCGCAGTGGCTGCGCTCGCCAAAGGCATGGGCATGACGGCGACCGCCGAAGGCGTCGAAACCGGCGAACAGCTCGACAAGGTGACGTCCGAAGGCTGCACCGAGATGCAGGGATATTTGTTCAGCCGGCCGCTCCCGGTAGCCGAGATCGAGCGGCTGTTTCTCCCGCAGCGTGCGGCGCCCGGCCGTATTGTCGCGGCGTGACTCCGCTTACCTCTCCCCGTCCTTTACGGGGAGAGGTCGGAGACGGCGCAAAGCGACGTCTCCGGGTGAGGGGCGAGGCACCACAGTCGAAATAGATTCAGTGTCTGAAGACCAATCATCCCGTGAGGATTCGTGAACACCACGGACGAGGCGAAGATCGTGCCCTGCCCCTCACCCGCTCGCAAGACGCTCGCGACCTCTCCCCGCAAAGAGCGGGGAGAGGTTGAGCTCAAAATTCCTTTGCGATCGTGGCCAGCATCTCGAGCAGCGCGGCGCGGTTGGCCGGGCCCAACAGCTCGTTGAGACGCGCCTCATGCTTGGCGGCTACCAGCTTCTTGGCCCGCGCCAGCACCGCTCTGCCTTTGTCGGTCAGCATCAGGATGTGGGAGCGGCGATCATTGGTCGAACGGATCCGGGTGCAGAGATCGCGGCTCTCCAGGCCATCGAGCATCGCCACGAAATTCGGCCGGAGGATGCCAAGCGTGTTGGCGATTTCGGTCTGGTTGCGTCCGGGATTCTTGTCGAGCAATAGCAGCACCGAGAATTGTGCCGGCGTCAGTTGTAAGGGCGCGACGCAGCGCAGAAAATCCTCGAAAACTTTCAACTGCGCCCGCTTGAGCGAATAGCCGAGCAGCTCGGACAATTCCCCGAGCTGCAGCGCCACGCCGTCCGCAGTGCCCTCGTCAGGCTCCTTGCGGGCGGCACGTGTCACCTTGGCCGTTTCCTTGGCAGTTTCCTTGGCCGGATCGACCACAGCGGTTTTGGAAACAGTCATCGCCCGATGCTCGCAATCCCGGTAGGCTGCCAAATGGCCGGAGCCTGCCAACGGCCAAGGCCGCAGCCGCCTCGCCCTTGAGGTTATATTCAATAATTGTTATAGATCATATCAAATACCGGCAGCCTATTTCAACTGCTGTTATCGGGCGGATCGGCGGGCTTCCAAGAGCCCCGCGACAGGCCCGATTGTGTGAGGGGGAGCGTCCGGTCTTGAACACGACGATTATGCTGTTCCTGCTGCAGGACGGCATTACCAACGGCGCGATCTATGCGTTGCTCGGTCTGGCACTGGTGCTGGTGTTCGCCGTCACCCGCGTGATCCTGATACCGCAAGGCGAATTCGTCACCTATGGCGCGCTGACCTATGCCTCGCTGTCCGCGGGGCAAATGCCGGGCACCGCACGGCTGGCGGTGGCGATGGGCATCGTCGCGTTCTGCCTCGATCTGTTCGCCGGGCGCCGGTCGCTGCATCTTGCGCGGGTCGGGCGAGCCTTTGCGGTCAATATCATTCTGCCCGTGATCATCTTCGCTCTGACGTCCTGGCTCGCCGGCCGCCATCCGCCGGTCGCCGCCAACATCGCGCTGTCGCTCCTGATCGTCGCGGCGATCGGCCTATCGCATCGCGTTTCAGCCGATCGCGCACACCTCGGTGCTGGTGCTGCTGATTGCTTCCGTCGGCTGCCATCTCGCGATGCAGGGTTTTGGATTGGTGTTTTTCGGCGCCGAAGGCCAGCGCGGCCCGACGATTGCGGATACCGCCTTGACCGTCGGCCCGCTGCGCTTCACCGGCCAGAGCCTTGCCGTCTACGCCATCACGATAGCTTTCATCATCGCCCTCTGGCTGTTCTTCGGCCTTACGATGTACGGAAAAGCGCTGCGCGCCACCGCCGTCAATCGGCTGGGCGCGCGGCTCGTCGGTATCCGGACCTCGCTGTCGGGACAGATCGCTTTCCTGCTGGCCTCGGTGATCGGGGCGATTTCAGGAATCCTGATCGTGCCGATCACGACGCTTTATTACGACACCGGCTTCCTGATCGGCCTCAAAGGCTTTATCGCCGCGATCATCGGCGGGCTGGTCAGCTATCCCTTGACCGCGGTCGCGGCGCTCCTGGTCGGATCGGTCGAAGCCTTCTCCTCGTTCTATGCCAGCAATTTCAAGGAAGTCATCGTCTTCACGCTGATCCTTCCGGTTCTCGTGCTGCGGTCGCTGGCGGCGCCCGCGGTCGAGGAAGAGAAGGATTGATCGCGATGCAACGGCTGCCCATCATCGTGTTCGCGCTCGTCATGGCGGCGATCCCGTTCATTCCCGGCATGCCGCCGTTCTGGATCGTGCTGCTCGACAACATCGGCCTCTCCGCGCTGGTCGCGATGGGCCTCGTGCTGTTGACCGGCGTCGGCGGCCTGACGTCGTTCGGCCAGGCGGCGTTTTGCGGGTTTGGCGCCTATACCACGGCGGTGCTGACGACGGCCTACGGCCTGTCGCCATGGCTGACATTGCCGGCCTCGCTGTTGGTGAGTGGCGTCGCCGCGGTGCTGCTCGGCCTCGTCACGGTGCGGCTGTCCGGCCATTATCTGCCGCTCGGCACCATCGCCTGGGGCCTCGGGCTGTTTTATCTGTTCAGCAAGCTCGAGTTTCTCGGCCGCAATGACGGCATCTCCGCGATCCCGCCGCTCTCGATCGGCTCGATCAAGATGATCGACCCCGGGACGATCTATTTTGCCATCTGGATCGCGGTCTTGCTCTCGGCGCTGCTGACCATGAACCTGCTGGACTCCCGTACCGGCCGCGCCATCCGCGCGCTGCGGCGCGGCCACATCGCCGCCGAAGCTTTTGGGGTGCCGACGCCGCGCGCCAAACTTCTGGTATTCATCTACGCCGCGGTGCTGGCCGGTCTTTCCGGCTGGCTATATGCCCATTTCCAGCGCGCCGCCAATCCGACGCCGTTCGGCGCGCAGGCCGGCATCGAATATCTGTTCGTCGCGGTGGTCGGCGGCGCCGGCTATGTCTGGGGCGGCGTGCTCGGCGCCGCCATCGTCGTCATCCTGAAAGAGATCCTGCAGAGCTATTTGCCTTATGTGTTCGGAGGCCAGGGCCAGCTCGAGACCATCGTGTTCGGCATCCTCCTGGTGCTGCTCCTGCAACTGGCGCCGACCGGCGTCTGGCCCTGGCTGATGGCGCGATTGCCGTTAAAACTTAATCGCAAACGGCCCGACACTTCGCTTGTCTTGCCGGCGCGCCCAAAACCGCCGACCTCCGTTAACGTGCTTCTGCAGATCGACAACGCGCGAAAGCAGTTCGGCGGCGTGGTCGCGGTCAACGATGTCTCCTTCGACGTCCAGGCCCGCGAGATCGTCGCACTGATCGGACCGAACGGCGCCGGCAAGAGCACGACTTTCAATCTCATCACCGGCGTGCTTCGCCCGACCGGCGGCAGCATCTCGATTCTCGGCAACAAGTTCAACCACGCGCGGCCGCAACAGGTAGCAAAACTCGGCGTTTCCAGAACCTTTCAGCACGTCAAACTGGTGCCGGACATGACGGTGTTGGAAAACGTCGCGATCGGCGCGCATTTGCGCGGTCGCGCCGGTGCGCTCTCCAGCATGTTCCGGCTCGATCGCGCGGATGAAGCAAGGTTGCTGGCGGAAGCGGCGCGCCAGATCGAGCGTGTGGGTCTCGGCGACCAGATCGATGCGCTGGCCGGCTCGCTCTCGCTCGGCCAGCAGCGCATTGTCGAGATCGCACGTGCGCTGTGCGTCGATCCGATGCTGCTGTTGCTCGACGAACCGGCCGCGGGATTGCGGCATATGGAGAAGCAGCAGCTCGCAAGCCTGTTGCGCCAATTGCGCGATGGCGGCATGTCGGTGCTTTTGGTCGAGCACGACATGGGATTTGTGATGGATCTCGCCGACCGCATCGTGGTGCTCGATTTCGGCACCAAGATCGCGGAAGGCACGCCTGAGGCGATCAAGACCAACCCCGAGGTGATAAAAGCCTATCTCGGAGCGGCGGCATGAGCATTCTTTTGCAGGTCACCGATGCGCACGTCGCCTATGGCAAGGTCGAAGCCGTACGCTCGGTGTCGCTCGAGGTCGGCGACAACGAGATCGTCACCATCGTCGGTGCCAACGGCGCCGGCAAAACCACGCTGTTGAACGCCATCATGGGCATCTTGCCGCTCAAGGGCCGCGTCAGCTTTGCCGGTGAGGACATGGCGCGGCTCGAGATCGAGGATCGCGTCGCGGCGGGCCTGAGCCTGGTGCCGGAACATCGCGAACTCTTTGCCACCATGAATGTCGAGGACAATCTGCAGCTCGGCGCGTTCCGGATCGCGAGGGCTGTCGCCGCAAGATCCTTCGAGCGCGTCTACACGCTGTTTCCGCGGCTAAAGGAGCGGCGCAAGCAACTAGCCGGCACGCTGTCGGGCGGCGAGCAGCAGATGCTCGCCATGGGCCGCGCTTTGATGGGCGCGCCGCGGCTGTTGATGCTGGACGAGCCGAGTCTTGGACTCGCGCCGATCATTGTCGCCGATATTTTCCGCACCATCTCCGAGTTGCGCGCCAGCCGCGTCTCCGTGCTGCTGGTCGAGCAGAACGCCCAAGCCGCCCTGCAAATCGCCGACCGCGCCTATGTGATGGAGCTCGGTGAATTTGTCTTGGATGGCCCGGCCAAGGATATCGCCGCCAACGCCCGCGTCGTCGCGAGCTATTTGGGATTTCAGCACGAAGGCACGAGTGGGGTTTGATCTAGGCTTGCTCCGTGCCAGCAGATGCGCTCCACTCCACCCTCCCCTGGAGGGTCCCTGGAGGGGGAGGGTCGGCTCACATTGAGCGGCAGCGAAATGTGAGACGGGGTGGGGTGATCTTTCCACCCGGGCACTGTTCGAGGGGAGAGACCGCCACCCCACCCCGCCGCTCGACCGGACGATGCTTCGCATCGCCGGGTCGCGTCGACCCTCCCCCTCCAGGGTCCTGGAGGGGGAGGGTGAGAAGGAGCCGCGCCTACGGCGTCACTTCGCCAGCACGTATTTCCCGTCCTTTACCGTCAGCAGAATCCGCGAGCGGTCGTCGAGGCCGTAGCGGTCTTTGTCGGTGAAGTTGTAGACGCCTTGGCTGGCGGCGATATCGCGTTCGCTGATCAGGGCCTGGCGGATGGCCTCGCGGAATTCTACCGTCCCGGGTTTTGCGGTTTTCAGCGCGACCGGGATAATGCGTTCGAGCACCAGGAACGCATCATAGGAATGGCCGGCGAACTGGCTGCGGCTGCTGGCGCCGTATTTTGCCTCATACGCCTTGTCCAACGTGAGCCCCGGCTTTTTTGTCAAGGCGCTATCCGGCTGGTCTTCGGGATCCATCACCGGACCGGACGCCATCAGCACGCCTTCGGCCGCGGGACCCGCGATGCGGATAAAATCCATGCTCGCGGCGCCGTGGGTCTGGTAGATCAGGCCCTTGTAGCCGCGTTCGCGCAGCGCGGTCTGCGGCAGGCCCGCCGCGGTGCCGGACGCGCCGACCAGGATCGCATCGGGATTGGCGGCGACGAGTTTTAGCACCTGGCCCGCGACCGAGGTATCGGGCCGCGCAAAGCGCTCTTCATCGACCAGAGTCAGGCCCATCGGCATGCCCTGGGCTTTAAAATCGTTGAACCAGAGATCGCCGTAGGAGTCGGAGTAGCCGATATAACCGACGGTCTTGATGTTATGCGCCTTCATGTGCTCGTACAGCACCTTGCCCATGATCGGGATCGGCTGCGGCATCGTTACCGACCATTTTGCGCGCTCCGGCGTGATCGGGAACGGCGACAGGCCGATATGGGGAATGCCGGCTTCGTTGGCGACGTTGGACACCGCAATGGTCGGCGGCGTGGTTGACGAGCCCATGATGATGTCGGCCTTGGACTCCGTAACAAAACGCCGCGCATTGGTGGTGGCGTTGGTCGGATCGCCGCCGTCGTCGAGCACGATGACTTTCAGCGGCACGCCGGCGATCTCCTTGGTCACGAAATCGAGCGCATTGCGCTCGGGAATGCCGAGTGCCGCGCCCGGTCCGGTGGTCGTGAGCGTGATGCCGATGGTGATTTCGTTGGTCTGCGTCAGCGCAGGCAACGCCGGCAGCGCAACCGACGCCGCAAGCACCGCGGCCGACAGATAAAACCTCTTCATTGAATCCCTCCCTTGGATATTGTTATTCAGTCTAGATCAAAATTCGCTGGGCAATTCAGCCCCTTCTTTAGGCGATGAGGTCAGCCCTGCATGAACTTCGCAATAATCTCCTCCGGCACCGGCGCCGATTTCAGCCGCGCCGGATCGTCGGGGTGACGCCCGACCAGCACGCGGGTCTCGAATGCCTCGATCGCCAGCGCGTCGCCCTTGAATACCTTGTGCGTCACCTCGAAGCTGGAGCGCTTAAAACTCGCGACCCGGCTTTCGATCGTGATCCAGTCGCCATGCGTCGAGGCGATATGAAATTTCGCCCGTGTGTCGACCGTGGGAATGCCGACCAGGCCGTATTTCCTGATGATGTCCTGCTTCGAAAAACCCGCAGCCTCGAACAGGATCGAGGTGGAGTCGTCGAACATCTCGAAGTAGCGCGGATAATAGACGATGTTGGCGGGGTCGCAGTCGCCCCACTGTATTTGTACATTCCTGCGGTTGACGAACATGCAACGCCCTAGCGCGGCGCCATGCGGAGCGCGGCGTCGAGCCGCACCACCTCGCCGTTGAGGTAGGGATTGTCGATCATGTGCAGCGCCAGCGAGGCGAACTCGTCGGCGTGCCCGAGCCGGCGCGGGAAAGGTATCGCCGCGGCAAGTGAATCCTGCGCCTCCTGCGGCAGATTGGCGAGCAGCGGGGTCAAAAACAGCCCCGGTGCGATGGTCAGCACGCGAATGCCGAATTGCGCCAGCTCGCGCGCGATCGGCAAGGTCATCGCGACGATGCCGCCTTTTGACGCCGAATAGGCGGACTGTCCAATCTGGCCGTCATAAGCCGCGACAGACGCGGTCGAGATCACGACGCCGCGCTCGCCGGTCGAAAGCGGCTCGAGTTTTGCCATCTCGGCGGTCGCGAGACGGAGCATATTGAACGAGCCGATCAGATTGACTTTTATCACCTTCTCGAAATCACCAAGCGGCATCGGCCCGTCCTTGCCGACCACCCGCTTGGCGACGCCGATGCCGGCGCAATTGATCAAGACCCGTGCCGGGCCATGAGCCTTGGCCGCCGCGGCGACCGCAGCTTCGGCAGAGGCCGCGTCGGCGACGTCACAGACCACAGCTGTGCCCTTGATCTCGGCGGCGACGCTCTCGGCAAGTTTCGCATTGAGATCGCAGACGGCAACTCTTGCGCCCAAGCTTGCAAGTTTTCGCGCGGTGGCGGCGCCCAGTCCCGATGCACCCCCGGTGACGATGGCGGCCTGATCCTTCAACTGCATGACTTCTCTCCCTGACGGAATTGTTGTTCGGGTTGGCTAAAGCGTTATCACGTGCGCAGGCACGGTTGGCGAATAAAGTTCGTCGATCAGGCCCGCGCGATGATCCAGCACCGCGCGCTGGTTGATCGAGCCCTTGTCGGTGATTTCGCCACGGTCGATCGACAGCGGCGTATCGAGCAGCACCGCGCGGGTGATCCGCGTCGACGACCCCGTCGCAGTCGCCAAAAATTTTGTCAGCCGCTCGCGAAACGCTGATCGAATCAGGGGATCGGAGGCGGTCGCGGCAAGATCGTCAACCGGCAGCTTTGGATTGATCAGGCGGCAGCCGTCGAGATCGAGAACGACCAGCGCCGAAATCTCGTCGCGGTTGATGCCGGCAATAACCACATCCCGCACCATCGGCGCGCAGGCCGCCACAAACCGCGCGCGCAGCGGGCCGACGCTGACCCAGGTGCCACTCGCCAGTTTAAAATCCTCGGCGATGCGGCCATCGAAATCGAAACCGGCGCAGAAATCGTCTGAAACGACCGGTTTCAGCGCGTCGCCCAATTTATAAAAGCCTTCCTCGTCGAACGCCGCGGCGGTCAAATCGGGCTTGCGCCAATAGCCCGGTGTGACGTTCGGCCCCTTGGCGCGGACCTCGAGCTTGCCGTTAACAGGAACGAGCTTTGCGTCGTTGCCGGAGACCGGCAATCCGACATGGCCGGATCGGCTGGTGGCCGGATTGACCGACATGAAGAACGGCGCGGTCTCGGTGGCGCCGAGGCCGGTCAGCATGGGAACGCGGAATCCGGTCTCCTGCACCGCGAGTTCATCAAGGCTGTTCCAGACGAATGGCGACAGCGCGGCGCCCGAGAAAAACATCGCGTGCAGGCGCTGGAAGAATCTTGCGCGCACCGCGGAATCATCGCGCAAGTAAGGCAATAGCGATTCATATCCCTTCGGCACGTTGAAATAGACCGTCGGCGAAATCTCGCGGAGATTGCGCACGGTCTCCTCGATGCCGCCGGGCATCGGCTTGCCGGCGTCGAGATACATCGAGCCGCCATTATAAAGCGTCAGTCCGATATTGTGATTGCCCCCAAAGGTATGATTCCACGGCAGCCAGTCGACGATGACGGGCGGCTCGTCCTTCAAAAAGGCCAGCGTCTCGCGCAGCATCACCTGGTTGGCGCAGATCATCCGCTGGGTGTTGATGACCGCCTTGGGATTGCCGGTCGAGCCTGACGTCAGCAGGAATTTTGCAATCGTATCCGGGCCGATCGCATGATGCGCGGCATCGAGGCGCGGATGTTCCGGCGTCGCCAGCAACTCGCTGAGCATGGTCATATCGCGGCCGGGCACGCCGCCATGCACGGCGGCGATTTCGGTGCCAAGGGAAACATTGGCGGAAAGCGCATCGGCAAATTTCGTGGCGTCGTCTGCGAATACGAGCCCCGGCGTCAATAGCTTCATCAGGAAAGCAAGCTTGCCAAAATCCTTCGACACCAGCGAATAGGCTGGCGACACCGGGCAGAACGGGATGCCCGCATAGAGCGCGCCGAACGCCACCAGCGCGTGATCGATCGAATTGCCGGAGAGCATCACGACCGGCCTTTCCGCGGAGAGACCGCGCGCGATCAGGCTCGAGGCAATGCCCCGACTCGATACCAGCAATTGCGCGTAGGTGATCTGCCGCCACGAACCGCCGGCTTCGCGCTCCGCCATGAAGAGACGGTTTGGCTCTACCTTGGCCCAATGATGCAGGCGATCGGTGAGACGGTCAGGATATTCGCCGAGTGGCATTTTCGGGCGGAGATAAATGGTGCCGTCGCTGCGGCGATCAATAGACACATCGGGGTTGCCGAACGAGATCGGGCGCAGCGGCGCGTCGCTGCGCGGGGCCGGGACCGACATGTTGGGTTTTGCGCTCATGTCAGGTCGGCTTCACCTTGGCGGTCTTGCGATCGAGGAACGCGCGGATCCGAAGTTTTGCCTCTTTGTCGCTCTGCGCCACCGTCGCCATCAGCGATTCCATCAAAAGGCCGGCTTGCGGATTGGCTTCGGCGATCATCGGCAGCGCCTGCAGCACGGCGAAATTCGTCAGCGGCGCATTGGTCGCGACTTTTGCGGCGAGCTCCATCGCCTTCGGCAGCGCGTTGCCTTCCTCGGTGAGATATTGCGTAAAACCGTAAGCCGCGCCCTCGATCGCGGAATAGACCCGCCCCGTGAGCATCATGTCCGTCATCCGGGCGACGCCGATCAGCCGCGGCAGCCGCACCGATCCGCCGCCGCCGACAAAAATGCCGCGCTGGCCTTCGGGCAGCGCGAAATAGGCGCTAGGCTCGGCGACCCGAATATGCGCCGCGCACGCAAGCTCGAGCCCGCCGCCGATCACCGCGCCCTTCAGCGCCGCGATCACCGGCACCCGGCAATATTGTACCCGGTCGAACACCCGGTGCCACATCTGCGAGTGCCGCAGGCCTTCGGTCGCATCCTGCTCGGTCAATTCCGAGAGGTCGAGGCCGGAGGAAAAATGATCGCCGATGCCGTGGATGACCACGGCGCGGACGTCGTCGGGGATGTCTGCGAAGCAGTCGGCGATCGCGAGGATAATGCCGTCGTTCAGCGCGTTGCGCTTGGCCGGTCGGTTGAGGCCGATGGAAAGCACCGGGCCCGAGACCTCGACCTTGAGCAGCGCGGGTTGGTCCGCAGTCGCGGCAGATGCGGCGTTTCCCATTTGGTTATTACGTCCTGTGCAGAATAGTTATACACTATAACGATTGAGGGTGGAGTCAATAAGCGTGGTTCGCGAACGGCCCTGGGCTCTTTCTTCAACCCTCCCCCGCAAGGGCGCACAGCTATCGCATTTGAGCGAGGAGGCTGATCAGGAAGTCGTCGTTCCAGCCTGCGTGCTTGATCTTACGTCGGATCGAAGCCTTGTTGGGGGTGAGAGCGAAGCAGGTTGAGGGCCAGTTTTCGCAAGATGGCCAGGTTCTGTGGTCCGTTGCCTTAGCGGTTTCGGGCCCGGTCTTCGTCGAAGACCACGTCTAGCACCCAATGCAGCTGGTCCCTCCAGGGGGAGGGTGAGAAATTAACCCCTCGCCGCCTTCTTCCGATACGCCAGATGCACCGCGCAACTACAGCCCGGCGGATGCGACGACACGTCGTTGGCGGGCACGGCCGTTGCCGGTGCCAGTGTCGGCATTGCTTCCTTCACCAGGCGATCTTGCGCGGATCGATCCTGCGTCGGGATATAATTCAACACCGGCGCCAGCCAGCGTTCGGCTTCCGCGACATTCCAGCCCTTGCGCGCGGCGTAGTCTTCGACCTGATCGCGCTCGATCTTCCCGACGCCAAAGTAAAAACTTTCCGCGTGGCTGAAATAGAGCCCGGAGACCGACGAGCCCGGCCACATCGCAAAACTCTCGGTGAGTTTGACGCCTGCCGTCTTTTCCGCATCGAGAAGCGCAAACAATGTCGCCTTCTCGGTGTGATCGGGCTGCGCGGGATAACCGGGCGCGGGGCGGATGCCGGCGTATTGTTCGAGGATGAGCTGCTCCGGTGACAACGCCTCGTCCGGCGCATAACCCCAAAACTCCCGGCGCACGCGGGCATGCATGCGCTCGGCAAAGGCTTCAGCGAGACGATCGGCCAGCGCCTTGCACAGGATCGAGGAGTAATCGTCGTTCGCGTTCTTGAAACGGTCGGCGATGATGTCTTCGCCAATGCCAGCAGTGACCACGAACGCGCCGATATAGTCGGGCACGCCGGACGTCACCGGCGCGATGAAATCCGACAGCGCCGCATTGAAACGGCCTTCGCGTTTTTCCAGTTGCTGGCGCAGCGTGTGGAACGTCGCGATCTTTTTGCTGCGGGCTTCATCCGCATAGACCACGATGTCGTCGCCTTCCGCATTGGCCGGCCAGAAGCCGATGGTCGCCTGCGCCTTGAACCAGTTCTCCATGATGATGCGATCGAGCATCTTGCGGGCGTCATCGTAAAGCGAGCGCGCGGCTTCGCCGACTTTAGGGTCGTCGAGGATCGCCGGAAAACGCCCGGTCAATTCCCAGGTCTGGAAGAACGGCGTCCAATCGATGTAGGAGGCCAATTCGGCGAGATCATAATCCGCAAAACTCTTGATACCCATAAACGCCGGCTTCTTCGGCGGCGTCTTGGCAAAATCGATCGCGACCGCGTTGGCGCGGGCATCCGCCAGCTTCAGCCGCTTCTTGTCCGCCTGCGCGCGAAAATGCGCCGCGGAGATTTTGGCGTAGTCGGCGCGCACTTCCGCGGCATACGCCTCACGCCGCTCGGGCGACAGCAGCGACGAGGCCACGCCGACCGCGCGGCTCGCATCGTTGACATGCACCACCGGCCCGGCGCGATAATTCGGGTCGATTTTTACCGCGGTATGGACGCGGCTCGTGGTAGCGCCGCCGATCAGCAGCGGCACCTTCAGGCCCTGGCGTTCGAGTTCGCCGGCCAAAAAGCTCATCTCATCGAGCGACGGCGTGATCAGGCCGGACAGGCCGATGATGTCGGCGCCCTCGGCCTTCGCGGTTTCGATAATCTTGGTGGCGGGCACCATGACCCCGAGGTCGATGACTTCAAAGTTATTACATTGCAGCACGATGCCGACAATGTTCTTGCCGATGTCGTGGACATCGCCCTTCACCGTCGCAAGCACGATCTTGCCGGCGGAGCTGCGGCCATCGCCCTTGATGCCGATAGCGAGATTGCGTGCCTTTTCCTCCTCCATGAACGGCATCAGATAGGCGACCGCCTGCTTCATCACGCGCGCCGACTTCACCACCTGCGGCAAGAACATCTTGCCGTCGCCAAAAAGGTCGCCGACGATGTTCATGCCAGCCATCAGCGGGCCTTCGATGACGTCGAGCGGCCGTTGGGCAAGTTTGCGCGCATCCTCGGTATCGAGATCGATATATTCGGTGATGCCGTGTACCAGCGCATGCGACAGCCGCTTGTCGACCGGCCATTCGCGCCACGCAAGATCCTGCTCTTTTGTCTGCTTCTCCTGGCCGCGGAATTTTTCCGCAAGCTGCAGCAGCCGCTCGGACGCGCTCGCGTCGCGATTCAAAATGACGTCTTCGCAGACCTGGCGCAGCTCGGGGTCGATGTCGTCATAGACGATCATCTGCCCGGCATTGACGATGCCCATATCCATGCCGGCCTTGATGGCATGATAGAGAAACACCGAATGCATGGCCTCGCGCACCGGCTCATTGCCGCGGAACGAGAACGACAGGTTCGAGACGCCGCCGGAAATATGCGCGTGCGGCAGGTTTTGGCGGATCCAGCGCGTCGCCTCGATGAAGTCGACGCCGTAATTATTGTGCTCTTCCAGCCCGGTCGCGATCGCGAAGATATTGGGGTCGAAGATGATGTCTTCCGGCGGGAAGCCGACCTGGTTGACCAGGATGTCATAGGCGCGCTTGCAGATCTCGGTCTTGCGCGCAAACGTGTCGGCCTGTCCGGCTTCGTCGAACGCCATCACCACCACGGCCGCGCCATGGCGCCGCGCGATCTTGGCTTCGTGGATGAATTTTTCCTCGCCTTCCTTCATCGAGATCGAATTCACCACCGGCTTGCCCTGGACGCATTTCAGGCCGGCTTCGATCACGGCGAATTTCGAGGAGTCCACCATGACAGGGACGCGGGCGATGTCGGGCTCGGCGGCGACGAGATTGAGGAACGTCACCATCGCCCTTTCGGAATCAAGCAGCCCTTCGTCCATGTTGACGTCGATGATCTGGGCGCCGTTCTCGACCTGGTCGCGCGCGACCTGCAACGCGGCGGTATAGTCGCCTGCGGTGATCAGCTTGCGGAATCGCGCGGAGCCCGTGACGTTGGTGCGCTCGCCGACGTTCACAAAGGGTATCGCGGGCGTCAGCTCGAACGGCTCCAGGCCGGAGAGTCGGAGCCGCGGTTCGATCACCGGGGCCACGCGCGGCTTGTGCGGCGCGACGGCGGCGGCAATCGCGGCGATATGGTCCGGCGTGGTGCCGCAGCAGCCGCCGACGATGTTAACCAGCCCGTCACGCGCGAACTCGCCGATCAGGCGCGCCATATATTCCGGGCTCTCGTCATACTGGCCGAATTCGTTGGGCAGGCCGGCGTTGGGATAGGCGCAAACCAGTGCATCGGCGACGCGGCCGATGTCGGCGATATGGGCGCGCAGATCTTCGGCGCCGAGCGCGCAGTTGAAGCCGATGGTGACGGGTTTGGCGTGCCGCACCGAATTCCAGAACGCCTCCGGGAGTTGGCCCGACAGCAGACGTCCGGATTTGTCGGTGATGGTGCCGCTTATCATGACAGGCACGTCGATGCCGCGTGCTTCGGTGATTTCGGCGATCGCGTAGAGCGCGGCCTTGGCGTTGAGCGTGTCGAAGATAGTCTCGACCAGCAGCAGATCGACGCCGCCGTCCAAGAGTCCCTTGATCTGTTCGCCGTAAGCTGCGCGCAAATCATCAAACGTGACGGCGCGGAAGCCGGGATTGGACACATCGGGCGAGATCGACGCGGTGCGGTTGGTCGGGCCGATGGCGCCGGCAACAAAGCGCGGTTTGCCGTCCTCTGCCGTCACCCGCTCGGCGGCGGCGCGGGCCAGCTTGGCGCCTTCGAGATTCATCTCGTAGGCAATGCCGGAGAGATCGTAGTCGGCCTGCGCGATCGAGGTCGAGGAAAACGTGTTGGTGGCGACGATATCGGCGCCGGCGCGCAAATATTCGGCGTGGATATCCTCGATCGCCATCGGCTGGGTCAGGATCAGCAGATCGTTGTTGCCGCGGAGGTCGCGATGGAAATCCGCAAAACGCTGCCCCCGAAACGCGGCCTCGTCGTATTGCAATCCCTGGATCATGGTGCCCATGGCGCCGTCGAGCACCAGGATGCGCTGGCTGGCAGCGGCGAGTAGGGCGGTTCGCTTCGGGGAAACGGAAACAGTCATCGATCACGCGGCTTTCTGTGCGCCATTCGGGCGAATTCCGAGCAAATGGCTGATGGCGAATACGAGGTCGGCGCGGTTCATGG
>WNFM01262202.1_pt6 | contig 39411 bp, 17 predicted proteins | sample 5400271 | NCBI WGS metagenome assembly WNFM01 (sample SAMN13153352, study PRJNA577476) | soil metagenome | isolation source: 60 cm saprolite on Douglas fir-dominated hillslope | place: USA:California | collected 2013-09-17
AGATGATTCCGTCATCGCCGACGATACCATCATCGCCAGTGCCACCGGATATCCAGTCGTTGCCATAACCCGCAACGATATTATCGTCCTGGCCTTCGCCAAAGACGACATCATTGCCTTTGCCCGTGAAGATGAAATCGTCACCGGATTCGCCATGCACCTCATCGGCAGCGCCGATATCGGTCGCGGCCCGGGCGGCATTGTAGTCCGTGCCGCCGGGCGTGTAGTCGAGCATTTCAGTCGCGCGGGCAATGATTTTCTGCGTGCCGTAGCTGTCATAGTTGAAGCTGAGGAAGCCGCCAGAGACCGCTACGCCCGTTCCGCCCACACCAACGTTGCCATTCACACCAACCAAGCGATAGATATTTCCGTTGTCGCCGATGATCACGTCCGCGTCGCGCGCATGACCATTTGCGCCAGTATCGCCCATGTCATTGCGTGCGATATGTGCTGCCGATCCGCCGAAGATAAGATCGGCGCCATCGGGGCGGCGATCCGCCGTGGTCAGGCTGAACAGATTGGAACTGCCGCCAATAATGTCGTCCTGGCCGAGGTTGCCGAGGATGACATCGTTTCCGCCGTTCCCTTCGATGTAATCATTGCCGTCGCTGGCTGCGCCGTTGTAGTCATCCACGGATGCAGAAACGACCAGATAGCCGGCAGCATCGCGCTTGGCCACGACCGCAATATCGATCGAACCATCTCCCTGGATAGTATCGTCGCCGAGCTGGCCGAAAATCTGATCATCGCCTGCTCCGCCCGCAATATAGTCATTGCCAAAACGGTTTTGCGGATTGCTCTGTACGGCATTATCGTGATCGAGAAGCTGGATATCGAAATTCTCCCAGACCGGGGTGCCGGTTGGGTCCAGCTGCGCGGAGGCTGTGACCAGCGCATTGCCCGCTGTAGCCGTTGCAGAGCTGTAAATTTGCGTGCCTGAGAGTGTACGGAAACGCGGATTCATCAAGGTATCGGCTGCCGGGGTCGTGCGATCCAGCAGAACGTTATCGCCAAAGATCAGATCCTTGTCGCCGCCACCGTCGATGCGGTCGCTGTCCGCGCCGCCTGCGAGAACGTCCTGGCCATCGCCGCCGCGGATCGTGTCCTTGCCACCGATGCCGTTTGCCGTCGTCATGACCTTCGTCACAAATACGCCGGCGCCTAGATTGGTCGCGGCATTGTCACCGAATACGATGTCGTTGCCGCCATTGCCTTCAATCGTATCGCCAAAGGCGCCGCCGACAATCAGGTCGTTGCCATCATTGCCCTGGATGATGTCCGCGCCACCGATATCCGGAGTTACACTCTCGGCAAAATTTACGGTATCGATGCTATATGTCACATGAGCACTATCGCCGAAGATGATGTCGTTGCCGGTATCTCCATAAATCGTGTCGCCGGCCGCACCACCGATCACAACATCGCTGTCCTCATTGCCATGAATCGTATCGGCGCCGCCAGTGCCGGTATCTGTCGACAACACGTCTGCCGGGATACCGCCCGCGTAATTCACGCGGCCGCTGTCGCCGAGAACAATATCTTTGCCTACGTTGCCACTGATGAAGTCTCCCCCCTGACCGCCAAGGACCAGATCGTTGCCATCACCGCCGTAGATCGTATCAACGCCGCCATCTGTTGGCCTGGCTGTACGTACCTGGGCGACATTGGTTGTGGTCAGAATGCGCAGCGTGCCAGGAGTCTGGTCGACGACACCGTAATCGCCGAAAACGATGTCATTGCCCGTATCGCCATAAATGGTGTCGCTACCAGCAAGAAGCAATTTGTCGCTGTTCTTGTTTGGATTCGCAGCATCCGCTGCGTAAGGAATCGAAAGGACACGGGCATTTTGGTCGATATTGATGCCGTTGTCGCCGTAAATATGGTCATCACCGCCTTGGCCGTGAATGGTGTCGTTGCCTGAACCGCCAGCGATATGATCGCCAGCCTGGCTGCCCCAGATGGCATCATCGCCAGCACCGCCGTAGATGGTCAGACCATTGGCCGAATTGCGTGCATCGATGAAGTCATTTCCGGAGAACTTGAACTCGATTCCATGGGTAGACACCACACCGGATTTGCCCGAGTAGTCCACTCCATCTTGGGAGGTATCGCCGTACACCAGCAACGGTGATACCGCACCGCCACCACCGTTGACGATGATGTGGTCCCCGCCGGTCAAGGAGGTATTGCCACCGCCTTCGATGATAGTCAGGCCGCCGTGATTGGCGCTCGTACGCAGGGTTTCATTAACCGTGAAAGTATCATCCCCCTGCCCAAGCAGCACCTTGGATACTTCAATATCTTTATAGGTAATGCCGCCGGCAAACGTGGTCATTATCGGCGCACTCTCCGTGCCGGTATTCAGCGTCAGGTTGTCGGCCATGCCCAAACCGGAAACATTAATCGCTGCAACCGCACCGTTGTTATAGACACCATTCATGACGCCGACATCGTTGAATACGCTCGAGTCGTTGCGTATGTTGAGGGTGTCGATAGCGGTGTTTTCATCGATCGTCGATGAGATCACCGGCAGCGGCACATCGGTTTCCTTCGGCAGGGTTACCGCCTTGACCAGGGAACGGTCGCTATCACCCAGATAGCCGTTGATATACAGCGGACCCGCAATGGTATTGACCACATGCGGCTGAATCGGGAAGACCTTCAGTGGCTGGGCATCCGGATCAGGCACGAAGGTCGGATCGGGAGCAACCGTCACGGCAACGGGGATCCACCAATTGGCACTGGTGAAAGTAACCGGGGTTACCGCCGTTGTCGTTTGGCCATCGGTCAACATCGTGATCGTCACCGGTGCCGTAGGCGCTTTGGTCAACCGCACTGTGTAGCTGTCTGTCCTGGTTTCGTCGGCAGCTGTGGCCGGGTCATCGCGCACAATCAGGGTGTTGCCATCGCTTTCATCGACAAATACGCCTGCGCTATCGCCATCCACGACCTGGAAGCCAATGCTGGTACCTGCATAGCCCGCAGCCGAGGTACTGAGACCAATCGAAGAAGTCAGGCGGTTTTCCTGGATACCGTCCTGCACGGCAGTGACCGTGACGGTGACCGGGTTCATCCAGTTGAATTCATTGAAAGTCAACGCACTAGCCGACAGGCTCACCTGGCTGTCATGCGCAAGGTTGACGGTCACCGTTTGCGGCGTTTGCCAGTTGCTCGCGTCGAATACCAATACCAGATAGCGCCCGAAATGCGTGCCATCGCTCGAAACCAGCATAGAGTCGCCGCCAAGATCTTCTTCTTCCTGCGTTGTACGAGACGCAGAAATATTGATGTAAACCGGTTTGCCGACTTCAGGGGCGCTGGCCAGTTTGACGGTGTAGGTATCTGTCGTTGCGCCCTGCTCGTTGACGACCGTGGTGCCATCGGTTTGCTCAATGACGATCTGGCCGGTTGTCGGATCCGCCACGTTCAGCGAAATTCCTGGCGCCAGCAATCCGTTATAGTCGATATCGGTTGAAGTGACTTGGTGGTTGATGACGCCGCTGCGTCCTTCCAGATCCTTGCTGACGATCGGCAGGGTGACATCGCCCGAAACATCGAATGTATCGTTTCCGTTTCCACCGTCAATGGTGGTGACGACCCCGGCTTTTGTGCTCTGGATAAAGAAATGGTCGTCGCCCTCAAGGCCATCGACTTCCAGTGCTTCCATATTGTCGTAGCGCACGTTCAAGCCAGCGCCGTAAACGCCATCCTGCGTGATCACGAAGTTATCGCCGAATTCGGTGCCGAGTACTGTCACCTTGTCGAAACCCGCTCCCCCATCCAGTCCGACTGGCGCATTGATGTTGTACTGGATATTGTCATCGCCACCGCCGCCGAGGACATCCGTTTTGCCCAGGGTCGATACGCCGGACTGGTCGCGCAGTGCAAACGCGCGCACCACGAATTCGTCATTGTCATCGTTGCCTTCAAGGCGCAGCTCGGCCTTGTTGCTATACACGGTGAATTTGTCGTTGCCGGTGCCGCCCATTGCCGTCAGAGAGAATGTTGCGCCACGGCTGATGAAACCTGCCGTGGTATCGATGGTGTCGAATCCATCGCCGGCGGCTACGCCGCTGTCGAGAGAAACTCGCGGCGAACCGTAAATCTGGCCAATCTGGAAGGTGTCATTGCCCGTGCCTCCATCCAGTGTCGTGATGGCGCTGTTGTCATCGACGGCAAAATAATCGTCTCCACCCAGACCGCGAACGATGAGGCGCGAGTTGATGTTTTCGTCATAGTTGATGCGTTCCACATCCTGCCGGCGATTGCCGACAGAAGGATCGCGTGCCTGATCGAGAGAGCCATGCAGCAGTGCCACGAAGGCTGGCGTGTTCGCGGTCACCGGCACTGACATGCCTTCAACCAGGGCCTCGGCCCGGCGGAGCAGGAAAATATCGTTCGCCGCAGTGCCGTCGATGTTCAAGGTATCCAGCCCGTCATCCTTGGCACCTGAATCCAGAGCGTTGACGATATAGTCGTGCGTGCCCGTGGCAGCACTGCCATGGGTGTAAATGAAGTAATTGTCAGTTCCGCCTCGACCATCCAGATCGACGGTATCGCGGACGATTGAAGAAACCCCGTCATCCAAGCGGTCGCGCGCGGTCGTCAAGGTGGTCATGTGGTCCACGATAATCGTATCGTCACCACCTGCCAACCCGTCTGTGTCACCGAGAACGCGTACGTGGCCGGCCACGAAAGTTGGCCGCAGCGTAATGACGTCGTTCTGACGCTCGCCTGCGATCTCGATTTCATTGCTGTTGAGCGAGCCCTCTGCTGTAAGCAAGGTGTCGCGCTGATCGATATTACCTGTGTCGCCGATGCCGCTATGAACTTTCAGATGATCCCGGGAGGTTACAACACTGCCCGCCTTGAGCCAAACATCGTCGCCACCTTGTAGCAACACCGAGCCCGCTGATGCGCTCACCAGTGCCACTTCGTCCATGATCAGGTTATCGCCTGCAGTCCAATTGTCGCGTACCGACAAGACGACATCTCCAGATTGGGCAAGTACCTGACTAACATACAGCGTCGCGTTTACTTCCGTGACATCGACATCGGTGGCAGCTGTCGCATTGAGATGGCCTTGCGCAGGATTGGAAGAATCGATTTCAAGTGCATTACCCGATGCACCGAGTTTGCCCGTACCGATGCTGCCATAGGTGGCGAACAGATTGATATTGCTACCGGTCACGTTGTTGTCAAGCACGCCGTTGGCATCAAGTATCGACTGGTCAGCTACCAGAGTAACGTCATAGGTGATCGAGCGGATCGTATTGACCCGCATGTCACCCAAGGTCTCCTTAAGGTAGACCTCGCCCTGAGCAAGCGCTGTAACCGTTCCGAGCAGGAAATTCGAGGAGTCGATATCGAACGGGTTGATGCTAGTACCAATAGTGCCGGCAACTGCGGTCAGTACCATGCTGACCGATTCGATATTGAACAGGTTGTCGTTGCGTCGGTCTATGATCGAAAGATCGGCGGTGATATCGACTGTACCCTGTTGCGCAAAGATTCTGCCCACGTTGGCATCACCATGCACCGTCATCGTGACATTGCCGCCTGTCGAGGTGAAGGTCGCAATGTTAAGCGCCTGAACACTGTTGATGAAGGCGTTCTGTCCGACCAAACCTGAGAGATCACCAGACACATTAATATCGAGGAAATTGCCCGAAGCGCCAATGTCGGCCCCGGCCTGCAGGTACGCGCCGACCGAGCTGACATTTGTGATAGGTGCACCGATATCGTTGCCGGCATCCAGTATCGAACCCTGTGCGCGCAGATCGGCTGACAATGCTGCATTGACCTTGTCAACGATCATATTGCCCTGGAGCACCTCGATATAGACGGAACCCGTGTTGGAATTGACATTGGCCACCTGCAGATCCGCAATCGCCTTGAACACGCCGTTGATCGTCGTGTCCGCAGAGACCTGGGACAGCTTGATATTGCCTGGGGCATCGGCAAACAACCGGCTTTGCGGCGACAGCTGAATGCGCAGCTGGGTTGCCGGGTCATTGCCAGTGATTCGACCACCGGCCGACAGCACCAGGTCACCGAAGGCGCTTACTGCCGCATCTGTACCGCCAGCATGGGCGTCGGTAATATCACCGGTAACGTTGAGTCGCACATCGCCGCCTGCCCGAACGTGGTCGATCGACAATGAACCGGTAGCCTGCAAGGCCACGTTTTTGTCCGCGTCGATGGCAATATTGCCGGTCACCTGCACATTGACGTCATCCTGTAGCTGCAATGCGACGTGCTCAACCACCAGTTTGTCAGCCACGAGCTGACCATAAACAAAATTGGCGTTGCTGGCATCGTCGGTCGAACGGTCAGCGGTCACCCTGGTCCAGCGGGCGCCGTTGGCGAAATTCTCTGCCGACAAGTTAAACGTACCAGCGCTGCCATTGTATTGATAGAGGCCGTAGCTTGATTTGTTGAACTCAACCAGCACATATCCATTATGCGCAAGCGCAACGTTGTTCACGATGGACTTGTCGACGCCGGTCGCAAAGTAATTGACCTTTTGCCAATTGCCGACGTTGCCGAAAAAGGCCGCGAAGTAGTCTGTTGCGACCACGGGGTTATTGGGATCGGCACTGAAGCTGGCAAACATGGCCGCAAAGTTTCCAGATACATTCGCCGGACCGACAAAGCGGTACAGCGCATGCTGCACCCCGATGACATCGCTGACACCAGCGGTTGAAAGCAGCGCCTTGTCGTCTGTGCTCAGGCTGCCAAAGCCGCCGGACAGGTTAATCACCTGCGGATTGGCGCTACGACCCACTGCGCCATTGCCATCGGCAACGAGGCTGACATTTTGACCAATAACATTCGGCACTTCGGTTGCGGTCTTGACCGGCGTGACGCCGGCAAAATTGGCATTCGGATACAGGAAACTGTACAGACCAGGTGACACCGGATACTGGAATGAATCGATGCTGATGTCATTGGACAGATCACCATCCGAATTAAGCGCTGCGATCAGCGCAAGCTGGGCCGCCGTCAAAGGTTTTTGGTTTGCGAGGATATCGAGTTCGAGCGTGGCATCGAGTATGGATCCGGCAGTTGTCTTCAATGTGACATTGCCGCCTGCATCGACCGAAGCATCGGTGGCAAACCCTGTGGCGCGAACCAACTTCAAATCGCCGCTGGTTTCCAGTACGTCGATATTGCCACCGGCCTTTGCCGCAAAACCGCCGGTGCCCAGAGTGTTGCTGTTGATACGCAACGTACCGCTTGCGCCAATATCGCCGTTCTTCGCACCCAGCTCGATACGGTTTCCTTGTACAAGCGAACTTCCCGGGTTGCTGGCATTGATTCCATCGTTGGCGATCAAGGTAACGTTTCCGCCAGTCGAGATGATCTGGCCCAGGCTGAGGCTTGCATCAGAGCTGTCGACGATGGTATTGATCAGGATATTTCCGCCGGCGTGCACATCCAGACTGCCGACGCCACCCTCGACAACCAGACGCACCTGGCCTCCGGCGTTGACGGTGGGGGCATCGTTGAACACCGCGGTGGTATCGCTGCCGGTCACCGAGCCAAGCGTTGAAGTAAGCGTGATGTCGCCGCCAGGAGCAACAGCGATATTGCCTTGCACCTGCAAATCCTTCTTGCTGGTGATGTGAATAAAAGGCGTGGCAGGATTGCCGATAAAGGCTATATCGATCGGGTAATCCGCCTTCAGCGTATGCGTGTAGTAATCTTTTATGCCTTGGACGGTCGTGACGAGGGTATGAACCGTCTTCTCGCGCAGCCAACCACCGCCAGTGGTCCATTCTTCCGCGGTCACTGTGCGATTCAGGAAGTCGCTCTTGTATGTCGCGTTATCTGCCGTAATTCCGGCCTCATATTGCCAGTGCGTGTTATCGCTGTAATCCTGATTGGGGAGAATGCCCTTTGCGTTGGGCGACGCGATATAACGGTAACCGCGCACGCCATCACCCGAATTATTGAGCACGTCCCAGACGGTAGTAATGCCAGTCTCCAGCTTGACCGCTGTATCGGCCGTCCGCACGAAGTCAACCGTGTAAGCCTCACCAGTTGCGTATGATGGCGCCAGCCCAGTCCCGGCGATTGCCAGCGACTCGGATTCAAGCAATGGCGCCTTGTCGGTAAGTTCGACCGTACGCCATTTATAGCTGTTGTCGCTATCAATCCAGTCTTCAAAGCTGGTATTGCCGCCAAACAGGTTGAAGGTATTTTTCTCGTACTTTGTCTTGATCGTTTCAACACTGGACTGGCCTTCTACCCAGACATAGAGTAAACCGGCCCGCGGCAGGTACTGCACCGTATCACCCAGGTTGTAATGAACGGTTCCGGTCAAGTTGTAGGCAATGCGGCTGAACGTTCCGTCTTCGCCGCCAACGGTAGGTACGCCTTCCGCGTTGTAAATGCTTTCGGTTATGCCGCCAGCATCGACCGTGTATTCGTGTTTGGCATCATCGCTTACCCCATTTGCGACACGAGCAGTATCGATCAAGGTGATCTTGCCCTTGCGGTTGGTCGTGGTATCGATGCGGTTGACAATCAACGAGTAATTGCTGTCATTGGTAATATCGACATTTGCATATCCATACGCTGCTTTTACCTGGCCGTTGCCGGTGCTCAAAATCTGTCCGGCAAGAATTACTCGGCCACCCTGCGGCACGACGTTTTTCACGACAATCGCCTGTTGCTGCGCGTCAAAATAGGCGTCTACCGGCACGCCGTCAGTGCCGAAGCTGACGCCGGCTACCGCGTTACCATCGTCATCGATCAGCGAACCGCCCAGGCTTGGTACGAAGCTGCTGCTGATATGGAGCGTGACGGTCTGCACACCACTTTGAATGAGGCCGTTTATGTTCAGGAAGCGCGCTGTAACCGCGATCTGGCCCTGGGCCAGAATCTTTGATTCGTTGATATGAATGGCGGCATCCAAGTTGGTCGTGCCATCGCTGACGCTTGCGGCAGTGCCGAATACGTCGGTTTCCGGGGTGCCGTCGTCGTGGAATACAGCCGCGCGCAGGGGGTCATAGTTTATATACTGGCGCGGATCGCGATTGGTGTGATACCAATCTGCAGCATTCAGCGTGAAATCGCGGGCCGCATTGATGGTCACATTGGCAGCACGAATTTCACCTGAAACCGTAATGCTGCCATCAGTATTGGTAATTGAAACGTCGCCAACTTCATTGATGATATCGCCGACGATATAAAGATCCTGGTTGGGCGCACTGGTGAAGCCAGGAAGCGACGTCGTGTCGATGTTGTAAGTATTCAGCGCATAGGATGTCTGCGTGATGTCAATCGTTTTTGGCGACACATTGTTGACATTGGTAACTGCAGCATTGTTGACATACACATTGCCCGGATTTAGTGCGGTGTACTGGCCGTTGACCACTACTACGCGCTTGGTGTCCTTGATGACCGCATCATTGACCTGCATCGTGAACGGCGTACGGTTCAGAATTTCTATCTTGGCACCAGCACGTGCGACGATCTGGCCGCTGCTGGCCAGCGACTGCACCGTAGCCTGCAACAAGGGCTGAGGGCCAACCACGCCATTTATCGCATTGGCGTCGATGAACACCGAGCCCGGCGTTGCATATACATCAGGCACATCCAGGAAGAGGATGTCGAGCTCGCGCTTGATGAGTGTTGTAGTCACGCCATTTTGCGTGACCTGTTCTACCAGGCCCAGCTGATCCAGTGCATCATCGATAAGTTCAAGCTGCACGGTGTAACGGGCCACCGCTTCGAGGTCGGAACCATGACTTGCAATCCAGTCAATTACCTTCTGGCGCTGTTCAAGCAGGATATTGCCCAGGTTTTTGTAGACGAAGGATGGTGCGTCCATTTCTACAGGCTTGAGCACATAGAACTGATCTATAAGCGCCGTTCTCAGATTGCCGGTGACGTTGCTTTCGTAAACGGTATTGAGTGATGGATCGGGCGCGGCAGTACCCATATCCTGCCAGCGCGACGCATTTGCATAGTTCTCTGTTTCCAGCGTGACGTTTACGGAGGAGTCGGAGACTGGCAGGAACTTGTAATAGTGCCCAACCACGCCGGTTCCCGAAGCACCAGGCACCAAGTGAATCACGGTACCGGTTGACAGGCTGAACGGGATTGCATCCAGATTGAGGCGTGCGTATTCGTAGTGAACATCCGCATCGAGGCCAAGAGCGGCCTTTTCAGCCACCGTCAATTCGGTATCGAGGCGATTGAGCGGAATCTGCGCATTACCGCTGGAAACAGGCAGGATTTTCACCAGTGCCTGATTATTTATACCCGCCTCCACCCTAGCGCTTGGAGAAACATTGACCGCATCTATGCTTGTCGTTGTACCGCCATTCGGTATTGACGCCCCGTATGGAATGAGTGAAAGCGATAGCAGGGTTCCATCCGTTTCACCGCGTTGTGCACCGCCGATGCCCTCAATCGCGCGCAGCACCACATCTTGAAGCGCCTGCAGTTTCGAGGTACCCAGGACATTGATGGTATTGGATTCTGTAACGTGGGCAGTCGGCAACGGTATGCTGATGTTCGGCAACAGCGAGTAGGCCTGTACGTCGGTATTTGCAAAGCCATCCAGCAAATTGACTTGTCCGAAAGCGTCGCGCCCGGCATAGACATTGACGTCTTGTGCCTTGACTGTCGCGTTGTTCATGGTCACTTCATTGGCGGCATTGATATCCGTGGTGGCAATGCCCGTGGCCGCACCGGAAACGAGGACGGCAATGGTAATGTTTGCATCAGTGCGTACATTGCTGTTTGATTTGGTCGTGAGGTCGATATCGCCAGCCTGATTGTTCAGCGTGGCCCCGTTAAGGTTGACCTTCGACAAGGTATCGGTCGAAACCTCGGATCTCCCTACGGTCACTGCAAACCCGCCATACGCCTCAACGCTCACATGATCGATGGCCCTGACATCGGTAAACGCCTCGACCCGTAAAATGCCCTGATTGGCATTGTTGCCAACCGATGTCAACTTGGCACCGGTACCGATATCGACAACCGCCTGAAATTTGTGCGTATCAGTGCCGACATCCGTGCCACTGAGCAGGACACTGATATTGCCCAGCGCCGCTGACGCAGAAGACAAATTGGTGCTGAAATGATCCTTGACGAATTGGCCTTTTGCAGAGACAACGATGTTGTGCGCGGTGATTTCTGCATTGTTGCCGATGGTGACATTGCCCTTGCCGGTGTTGGTATTGTTGGCTACAGCGCCGCCACCGGTTGCGAGTCCGATCGACAACGCATCGGATGTCGAATCCATCGCCTGATAGTTAGAGGAAGACAGATTGGCTGATTGCGCTGTAATGATCGCGCCATTGCCGACATTCACCAGGGTCGATTGATCGCTGCTCGTGGATGATGACGCACCGGTAACGCTGATCAAGCCGCCGCCGGCTGATGCGCCATCCGCAAAAAGTTCGTCGTTGCTTTGCGCGCGGACAGTAACAAATCGCGCATCATGAATCTGTGCGCCGGTATCAACAGAAGCAACAACTTCCGAGATTGCGTCGCCCTTGCCCAGATTGGCTTCGACAACCATGCCGCCTATGGCGATACCGCCAACGGTGACGCCGCGCCCTTTTGCGTGTCCGGTATTGGCTGCAGCGGCAATCACTTGAACGTCGTTAACAGTTTGCGTATAGGAGCTGCCGCCGAGACGGGCGCTTACCGTGCCGTCCATGTTCGCAGTGGCATAGTTAAATCCCACGGCCACAAGGCCGCCTGCCAATGCTGCCGCGTCCGCGTCCGCGTCGTTGGTTGAACCGCCGCGCACAATCAAGTTATTGGCGTATACCGCACCGTCCGAATGCGCATCGGCTGAACCGCCGGTATGCGCCAGGGCGACACTTATGCCAATGCCGACAGTCCCGCCGGATATGCCCGCCGTCTTCGCTACCGCAGTATTAGTTGCATCTGCAGAAACCTCCACGGTGCCCCCAGCTGTTATTGTCGAACTGCTACCTGAATATGCGGACAGGGTCGCGGAATCGGTGGCTGTTGCCACAGCACCTGCACCTGCAACCACAAATCCACCTGAGCCCGCAAATGCTGTCGCTTTTGCGCCGCGCGCAGGTTTGCCAAGATTGTGCGAACTGCGAATGGAAACGTTGCCGGATGTAGAGGTAACTGCTGCCCCTGTGCCCAAGTATGCAGTGACAACCGGCACCACCGATGCGCTCGCCAATGAGGCCGCTATGGCTCCCGCGCCGACACTCAATCCGAAAACCTGGGAGTTGGCGTCAACGTCGGTGTTGGCATCAATCGTTACCGCACCCGAAGCGTTAACCGTAGCGCCATTGCCGATGGAAGCCGTCACCGTTGGTGAAACATCGGCAAAACTGAAATTCGCGGTCAGGCCGATTCCCCCCCCAGCCACTCCGTATGCCTGAGAATCTATGTCGACTGTCGAATCCGCTTCCACGGTAACTGAGCCGACTTGTGAAACTGAGCCAATATGGGCGTTGTCGCCAATTGCCGCAGTCGTGCTGCCATCAATGCCAGCACGAACGAACGAGGCGCCCACCGCTGCGGCACCAAGGACCGCGCCTATTGTTTTGCCCTTGAGCGTCTGATGAGAATCCGCCAGGACACTTACCGAGCTGGCACCATTGACCGAGGCATTGTTACCGATCCGAGCCTGATTAGTGCTTGAGTCATTTATAACGGCAACAGCAGCACCAAGACCGACAAACCCGCCACCACCGGCCACGGACAAAATGTCAATGTCCTCATCCAGATGAGACTTGACCGAGACTGGGCCGGCGGCAACCAGGGTGCCGCCTGCCGCTGCAGTCACATTTGAATTTATATTGGCGATACCTATCGACGCGCCGACGCCGACGGCACCGACGCCCACCGCCCCCATTGTCGTATTCAGCTCAAGGTCTTCATTGGCGTTGACGCGAATGGCGTCTCCCGCCCCAATATAGGTACCGGTATCGACTGTCGCTGCAGTGCCATTGATAGCGGGTACGGCAGCTGCCAATTTGGCTGCAACGTCGGCAGCAGATGGCCTGCTGCTGCTAAGTGTATTCGCGCCACCCTTTGTGATTGACGCAAGTCGTTTGTCGCTGCTTTGTCGGTGATCGTTCGGGTCAGAAACGACCTTGTCGTCATAGGAAGAAAGTTGGCCGCTTACCTGTCCAGACGCACTTTCACCCTGGCGCTCGGCATCAGCATCCGCGGTATCCTGCCCTCCCCCTTGTTTGTCTCGTTGCAGCGCGTTTGTGGATGAAGCATCGTCGTTACCATCGCCATCGGCACCCTTATAACCGCTTTGCATCGAATCGCCAACAGACCATACGGAAACTGCACCCGCAGCGCCAACGAATCCTCCCGCGCCGCTGATGAGGTAACTGTCGATTTCCTTGATGCCCAGTGCGTTGACTTCAACATCGTTCTTGGCGTTTACCATTGCGCCGTTGCGAATCTGCGCATTGACATTATTTTTCAGCACGCCGACATTAACGGCACCTGCAGCGCCCACAAAACCCCCAGCTACGGCACCAGCAAATGTTGTTATACGTGCTTCGTTACCTGCTCCGACATATACGCCTTGGCTAGCATTTGCTCCGGCATTCGCACCGGTCTGATTAATATCGGCATTGCCGATCCAGGCCAGCGTGTCGGAGCTTATTACGCTGACTTCCACCGCTCCTGACACACCTACAAAACCGCCGCCTGCGGCAACCGCAAGATGCAGCAATTTTTCGCCGGATTCCGCCTGTACGATAACGCCGTGACGGGTCGCGCCGTTGAAACCGTTAGCTGCGTCGCCCCCGGTCAGCGTCCCGTCAAAAACGCCGGTAGTGCCCGCTCCTGCCCCCTTGGCATCCACGGTCGCATTGTCGGTAATAAAGGCCTGGGTGTCCTTGCTGATAACCACGACGCCAACCGACGCGCCAACCCCGACAAATCCTGCGCCAAGACCACCGCTGATGACCAAAACATTTGTGTCGTCGGACGACCGAACCACCGCATCTCCGCCGGTCGATACAGTGCCGCTTACCGAAGCGTAAGTCTGATTGCTGAGACTTAGCACGCTGACGCCGCCGCCTACGCCAACAACGCCGGCCGCGATGCCCATTCCGACCATCAAAATATCTTCCGAAGCATGTGCATCGACACGCACGTCGTCCTTGGCTTTGACGATCGCACCAGATCCGATGGTCGCTGACGTATTGTTGGCAAGGACCGTCACATCAACGCCGGGTGCGACGCCGGCGACGCCAAAACCCGCGCCCGCCGCCAGCGCCACATGATGGAAATCGTTACCTGCAGCAACATTTACCGATTGTGCGGCGTCGGCACCCACCTGATTGCTGTTTACGGATGCGCCTTGGCCGATATAGGCCTGGGTGTCGGTATTGATTACATTGACTGCTGCCGCAATGGCGACGCCGGCTGTACCGCCGCCAATAGCCGCCGAGTAGGTCGCAATATCGTCTCTGTTGGTAGCGGTAACAGCGACGCCCCTTACAATGGTTTGTCCAGAGGCAAGCGTGCGCTGCCCAATTGTGGCCGGGTTAGTATCAGCATTGCCGTCCTGGTCGGTATCCACCCCTTGTACATCGGGTGAATGAACCTGCCCGGCACTCTTCAAGTCGCTGCTGGACTGACCCTTCGCATTTTTCGAATCAATTATTTCGACCGCGGGATCCAAAGTATGGTCGGCTCCAGTTCCCTGGCTCGTCAGATCCACTAGCCCATCGGCGCCGCCCGCTAGTGCGTGCTCCTTGGTGTCGTATAGTTTTACGGTGTTGCCGGAAACATTGACGAAGTAATTCTTGCCGTCGCTAAGGCCGCCAATTTCCGTGTTTGTCGCGCCAGCACCCTTGTGATAAGTAACATAATCGCCCGTCGCCAATCCGTCTGGAGAGCTGATATTGATACTGTCGTCGATCGTATTAACATTACCTACCGGATCAAATTTTGGATGCGGCCTGACAGGTTCGGCAACGAATGAAACGCCGAATGCGCCCGTTGCTGCGCTGAGTCCGGCAGTCTGACCATCGCCGGTCACAGACGCTCCTGCTCCGATAAATGCCTGCGTATGCTTGTTGACAACGGTAACGGTTGCCGCAGCGCCTACTCCCGCGCCGCCGCCGACAGCAATGGTTGCCACTACCTTATCAAGCTCGGACTGGTCATCTGCCGCGATTCGAATCGTCCCAAGTGCATGCACATCGCCGGCGCCAGCCGATGTGGCCGCCTCGTCCGGATCGTCACCAATGAAGGCGCGAGTGGTAAGGTCAAGCACATGGACGCTGGCATTGACGCCAACACCTGCGCTTCCGCCAACAGCAATACCAGCTGCTACCGAGGTAATGCTCTCACTTGAAGTGGCACTGACGTTAATATCGCCATCTACATGCGAGGTAACGCCTGAATCCATATAGGCGGCCGTGTTTTTCACGAGCGAAAGCACATCCGCACCGACCGCAACGCCGACCGAGCCACCCACGCCGACAGAACCAGCAACAGAAATAATCGTAGTGTCGTCAGACGCAGTGACCGAAACGTCAGGCGCCCCCGGTGCGCCTCCATTCTGCGCATTGACAGTCGCGCCACGGCCAACGGAAGCATACGTGCCTTCCGACAGTACATTAATGGTTGGGGCAACAGCAATGCCTGCCGAACTCGCTGCGCCACCAGCAGCAGTCAAGGCGATGATATCTTCGGTCGAGGTTGCATTGACCGCAACGCCATCGGTACCAGCAGATGTCACAATATTACGATTGCCAATTCGCGCCTCCACGGTGTCCAAATGTACCAGCGTGGTATTGGCAACGCCGACACCGGCGCTGCTCCCGACACCGATTGCGCCGCCTATCATCAGTGCCTTGAAATCGCCGTTGGCGGTAATAGAGACATTTCCACCGGCCGTCATTGTTCCACCGGGGCCACTTGGCGTATCTTCCGTGTAGGCGCGCGTTTCCGTGCTCAGCACTTGTACTGCGATCGAGGCCGCTACGCCTGTTCCGCTGGTGCTCAAACCGAACGTCGCTGCGATGGAAGTAATATCGTCATTCGAATCGGCATTTACGGAAATATCACCTGCAGTCGCCGTAATATCGGTGCCCGATCCGACCCAGGCCGTGGTGTTGCGCTCAATCACACCTACGTCCAAGCCAATACCGACGCCGGCGTTGCCAGTGGTTGCGCCAATACCCCCCGCCGCGCTAAACAATGTCAGCTTGTCGGTTGCAGCGATCATGACGTCCTGACCAGCCAGGATCGTCGCGTTGTCATCGATCGACGCATGCGTGTCGATGAAGAACACATTGATGCTTGAGGAGCCACCAACCGCCGTGCCGCCGGCACTGCCAGCAATGCCTGCAGCAAAGCTGGTCACCTTGACCGTGCCAATCAATGGCAATGTTTCCGCTTTGGGCTCAAGTGAAGCATCCGCAGTGACCTTGACCGATCCGCTGGCCGTGACTGTAGAGTCGTGTCCGATGCTCGCATTGGTATTCAGCCCGTTGACGATATTGATGGCAACGGCGACACCAATGCCAGTTTTGCCATCCGTGCTGATCGCACCACCGCCCGCTATATTCTGGATTTCGTTTTTGCTCTCGGCAGCTACACCAATGTCACCACCGGTCGCTGTCAGTATCGCACTCGAGCCGACAGTTGCATTGGTATCCAGATCGATATAGTTGAGAGAGATGGAACCACCTATGGCCGTTCCCTTGGAAGCCGCGCCGGACAAAGCGCGTGACTGGAAGGTATTTGTCTCGCCGCTAATCATGACGGCGTCGACCGCAATATCCTGCCCCGTCAGATGCACGCCATTTCCTACTGCAGCGGTATTGGTGACAAAGGCCAGGTTCACGCCAACTGCCGCCGCGACGCCGGTGTCTGACTTGGTATTGGTCGATGTCGAGAGTCCCTGGACTGCCGCATCGGCCGCAATCTCCGCAGCAACCTTGAAATGCCCGGTGCCGGTAATCGAAACGCCGTTTGCCACGGTTGCACTGTTGTCAACGTGCATATAGTTGACCGCAACTGACGCGGCAACGCTTGTCCCGCCAGACGATGCACTGTTACTCGATTGTCCATCGGCATTCGAATTGGCGGTGCCAGTACCACTGCTCTGGGCATTGCTTGCAGGCTTGTCGGTCGTGCCGGCCCGTTGCGTGGCGAAATCGGACTTTTCCTGTTCGGAATCCTTCGATTTATTGGCGTCTCCACCGCCCGAATTCCCGTCTTTGGTAGACGATGCTCCGGAGGCACTTCCTCTGGCCTCAGCCCTTGTATCCATGCGCGAGGTGGATTTAATCGTAAAGTCATGGGCTCCAGAGAAGTTGCGTGCAACGTTAGCTACCGTGTCGTCAGTCACGATATTGATTGCTACTGAGGCTCCGACCGCCGTCTTGTCCCCTGCCGCCTCGCCCTTGGTAAGGGTGACCACCGAGTCTGCATGGGCCGCCTCGATTTGCAGGTCACCCGTCAGGGCAACGGTTCCGCCTGCGCCGCTTCCAACCTGGGCACGTGTGGTGTTCTCAACTACCGCTATCGCGATCGCCGCGCCGATATTGGTTCCGCCGCCACTGGCGCCATTTTCCGCCGTCGTGATCGCTGCATTGTCAGAGCTTGACGTAACGACAAAGTTGCCAGTGCTGCCCGATACCTGCTCACCATTTTCGATTTCGGCAATCGTATCGTTGAGGGCGATATTGAGCGCAAACGATGCGCCGACGCCGACGCTGCTGCCACCTGCCCCGCCAGATGAACCGGAGGGCACGGCTTTGACGAAATTCTCAGTGCGGCTTTGCGCATCGAGACCAACATTGCCACCGGTCAGTGTCAACTGTGTTGGCGTATTGTTTGACGAACCATCGACCGGGTCGGCATCGTAACCAATTACCGCTCGACTATGGACTTTGGCGATATTGATGGCCACAGAACCGGCCACCCCTATCTTGCCGCCGCTCGCACCGGACTTGGCCTCAGTGCGGAAACTGTCGGTGTTATCCACCAGTTTCTGGTTGGTATTGCCGCCACTGGTCAGCGCAATCGTCTTGCCCTTAATGGCATCATCGCGGGTTGCTGCCAGCCCGGCATGATTGTCTTCGATGATGACCACGTAGTAAGTAGTACCGTCGGTCAACCCGCCCATTGTGGAGCCGCCGCCATTGTTGTAGGTAACCGCATCGCCGGTGAAAAGATTGGCGTCGTCGCCCAGATCGACCACCCGGTGGGTACTGCTGGGGTCAAACAGAAAATCATCGCCCGGAATGACCAGAGGATTATCGGCATCGAGCGCATATTTCAGCTTATGCCCCGTTCCGGAACCGGTCGAGGTCAGGTCCACCAGACCGTCACTGCCGCTAGCCTTGGCATGTTCGGCTGTGTCATACAGCTTGATTTTCCCGCCATCTTCAGCACGGATGAAATAATCCGAACCATCGGTGAGCCCGCCGATGGCGGTTCCACCATTTGCGTCATAGCTCTTCTTGTCGCCGGTTTTCAAGCCACTGTCGAGGCCGACAAAAATTGTGTCTTTCGCGGTGTCCACAATCGGCAATGTCGTCGTTTCAAATTTGACGTCCCGATCCGCCATGGTTGCCTTGACATTGACACCATCGGCGCTGACCACGGCGCCGGCGCCGATAAATGCCTCGTTCACCACATTGGCGACGCTCACCGAAACCCCGACACCAACACCCGTGCCGCCTTCGCTGGTCGTCGCGCCGCCATCGGCAAGGGCAGACGATTCCGTCAAGTTTTGAGCCAACAGACTCAGGTTTGCGGTTCCGCCGCCATTGTGAGCTGTAACATGCCGGCCTTCCGGAAGCGCCGCACTGGCCTTCGAGTTAGCAACGGTAACCGCCACGGCGCCGGCAACACTAACACCCTTGCCGGAAGAATCGTCACTTCCGGAAGTCTTGGCTTTGCTGTCCTCTGTGCTTGCAGTCTTGCCGGTTGCAGAGGCATCCGTATCGGTAGCTTTCTTATCGGCGGCGCCTTGCTGGCCGGCCACCTTCTTGTCTACGCCATCCTCCTGCTCGCCGCCGGACCCTGCGTCGGTTTCCTGGTCGCCACCGGCGACGCTTGCCTTGGCCTTGGATTTGTTGACCGATACCGTGCGCGCATTGAAACCTACACTGCCGCCCGAATTAATGTCCCTGTTGGTGGTCGCGATTGCACTATCGGTGGAAATCACCAACGCAAGCGATATCCCAACACCAGTGTCGCCAGATTCAGTATCGCCTTCACTGCTGGCGCCGATGGCGCCTTCATGTTGCGCGGTGACGGAAATTGCGCCCGAGTTTGCATTGGTGGCCGAATTGAAGCTGCCCAAAACCGCTTGCGTATCGTTGTTGGAAACGGATACGGCAATAACCGGCGTGATTGCGGTCTGACCCTTCGAGCCGCCAGCCGCAGCCGTATCCAGCGCATTCGAAGATGACGCTGAAAGCGTAATGTCCTGGGCACCGATTATTTCGGCATCGTCGCCAATCTTGGCCAAGGTATCTGTCATGCCCACGTTCACGCCGATCGCCGCGCCCACGCCGGTCTTGCCGCCGCCTTCCTGCTTGCCGGTGGCCTTTACCTTGTTCTCGACAAAATTTTCCGCGGTGAGCGCCACGTTTCCGGAATCGGTAAGCGTGACGGAAGCATTGTTGGAGACCAGCGCTTTCGCATGACTAAGGCCAACGTTGACCGCCAATGCGCCCGCGATACCGGTATCGACGCCACTGACGCCGGCGATTGCCTCAGCCTTGAAACTGTCGGCATGATCGTCGCCGACTTGCGGCACCAATGCTTTGACTATCACGCCATCGGCGGTTACGGTAGCATCGCCGATAAAAGCCTCGTTATAGACCTGCGCGACATTGACCGCTACAGCAATACCAACACCGGTTCCGGTTCCCGTTGGATCCGAATCAAAGCTGTGTTGCGTACCTGCAGGGGCAGGCGTGTCTTCGAGGTTAACGCGACCAGTTGCGCCTCCTGCTTCGGCATGTGCCTTGGTGTCATATAACGAAACCTTGTTATCAGCTTCATGCACATAGTAGGTATTGCCATCGGTAAGCCCCTTGATGCTGGTTCCGCCGCCATTATGGTAGGTAACCTTGTCGCCGGTCTTCAGGCCGCCTTGTGCGCCCACGTCAACGGTGTCGTCGCCGTAATTGATGATATCAGCGGCTGTCGGATCAAATTTCGCATTTGGCTGAACTGCGCTGCCGTCGGCAACTGCCTCCGCGTCAGTATTGTTTTCGGATTTTAATGTCAGCGTTCCATTCGTGACGCCAAAGCCGTTGCCGGCAATGATGGTGCGTCCATCCGGAATTGACGCGCGCGAAGTTGAATGCACCACAGTAATACCGACTGCGCCGGCAACCTGCACTTTTTGGGAACCGCCGCTTTCGCCCGTTCCCTCGGCCGAGGAACCGCTGGTATCACCGACAGATTTGCCGCCCTTGTCGGTCGCTTTTCCATCGGCAAAGATTTTTTGCTTGTCGACTTTCTGGTTTACACCGCCTTTGTCGGCGTCTTCGCTGCCGTCCGCAGGCTTGTCGTCTTTGTCGCCGCCGGCGACGCTGGCTTTGGCACGTGACTTGTTGGCGGAGACAGACCGTGCATTGAATGCAATGGCGCCGCCCGCGGCCAAATCGCGGGACGTGGTGGCCGCGGCAAAATCGGTCGCCACCGTAAGGGCAAGCGAAATCCCGACACCGGTTTCGCCCGATTCAGTGGACCCCTCCGCAACAGTATTGACGGAACCCTCATGAGCGGCCGTAACAGATAGATCACCCGACAACGACGTAGAGCCCCCAAGTGTTCCCAGATTGGCATTCGTGGTGTTATTGGCGACTGAAATCGCAATGACGGGCGTAATTGCCGTCTTGCCTTTGGCGGCCCCTTCGGCCGTCGCATCCATTGCGTTCTTGGACAGCGCTGAAAGTGTGACATCATCGGCACCGGTGATATTTGCACCGTTCTTGATGAGTGCATCAGTATCGGTTTGACCAATATTCAGGGTGAAAGTGGGGCCGACGCCCAAATTTGCTCCGCCGCTTTGCTTGCCGGTGGCCTTTGCTACATTTTCTATATAGTTTTCCGCCATCAGCGTGACATTGCCGCCACCGGTAATGACAACTGTGGTGTCGTTGTCAATGGTGGCCGATGCTTCGCTGATTCCGATATTCAGCGCCAAGGCGCCCGCGACGCTGGTTGATCCTCCGCTGGCGCCCGCAATGGCAGCAACGCCCAAACGGCTGGTGTCCTGTGTAAAAGTAAAGCTGAAGCCAGTGGCGCTCGCGCCAGGATCGCCAATCGCGAACGGGCTTGACCCATCTGCATGCGTTGACAGCTTGACCTTGCCGTCGTCCTGAACGGCGGCATAGTAGGTTGTTCCATCGGTGAGGCCGGTAATTGCCGCACTGCCCTGGTGATATGCCAAAGCGTCGCCCGTTTTCAGGCCATGCGCGCCGCCTGCCAGATCGATGGTGTCTTTAGCATCGTCAACCGCACCCCCGCCAAAAGTCAGCGTCCGGTCTTCAGCGGCCATCAGCGCCTTGACACTCAGGGAACCGGCGGTAATAGTTCCGGTTCCACCCGCTCTGGCGGTATTGGTAAGGCTGCCTACGCCAACACCGACCGCGATGCCGACATTGCCGTTGCCACTGTCCGCCCCCGCATCGGCAACGGTGGCGCTGCCGTCTGCCCGCGTCTGTGAATTGGTAACGGACTTCGCAACAATGTCCAAGGCGGCATTGGCGGTAATCAGTGCGCTCGAATCTACATATGCCTCGGTTGTACTCACTACTGTACCTACTGCGACTGCACCAGCCAGGCCGATATCGCCATCGCTGGATTTCGCGTCGTTATCGGCCAGTGCTTTTTGCGAGTCCTGTTGGGTACCTGAACTGGTGGCGCCGGACGTTGTCGATTTAGCCAGCGCGACCAGATCGTTTTGCGATTCGGCATTGATCGCGATAGAGCCCGCCTGAACGGTCGCGCTACCCTTGATGGATGCCTCGGCCGTGCCGGTAATTACGCCTACGCCAAGGGTTGCGCCGGCCCCCCCTTTGGAACCGTCGGCTATTGCACGCGCCATCGAGACATTCTTGGCGGACAACGTCAGTGCACCGCTGACATCCAGATTGGAACTGCCTCCAACGCTCGCAGTGGAAGTGCTGGTGATAATGACACTGGCCACGGCGGCATCGGTACTTGCATCCGTCTTGCTGTTAAGCGACGCCATATCGGCGAGTCCGGACACATTCGACGTCGAGATGACGTCCAGCTTGCCGGAAGTCGTGATATGGCTGTTTGAACCGATAGTTACGGCGGCATCCGAGTTTGCATAGAGGAACGCCAGTTGCAGGCTGCCCAAGCCAAGACTGTTGTTATCGACGTCAATGCTCGATATCGCTGTCAGGCTGATATCGCCGCCGGAAAGCGATCCCAGGACGTTGATTTTGGCTTCCGCATCGGCAAAGAATTCGTCGCCTACAGGGGGCAAACCGCTATCCGAATCGTCGACCTTCAGAGAAATGTCTCCTGCGACGAGATTCACCGAACTGGCCACCGTTATATTGGAGTCCGATTGAATCGACAGATCGTAGCCAAGCGTCTCCGCGCCCTCCAAAATCAGGGAATCGCCGAAAACAATATTGCTGTCCCCGGTAAAATTCAGCGAAAGCTTGCCGCCATTTCCACCCACAAAGCTGTCAAGGACGTCAAAAGTGGTCAGATCCACATGCAATGTATCGGCAAACAGAGCTGCGCCTACATCGCGCGTGATATTGACGTTGACATCACCGCCATCGTCCAGCTGGACTTCGGAAACCACGTTCGATGTACCTGTTTCATAAAGACGCAGGAACAGGTCGCCAGAATTCGATTCAGCCTTTAACGTCAGATCGGTAACGAGCACATCGGTGAGGTTTGCTGCGTTGGGATAGCCGATATCAGCCGAAAGCAGCAGGCGCGGCTCTATTGTTTCAAGCGTAAACCCCTGACGTCGATGAGCCTGCCGAGCGGGTAGTGGCAGGACAAGCGTCTCTTCGGGCTTACCCCAACCTCCAAACATGTCTTTCAACAGCTTGGAGAGGAATGAGGGCGCAAACGTTTTGCGAACGGACAGGGTTTCTTTTCGCATGGCTGACTCCGCAACGGATACCACCGAACACATACGCCCGGCATCGGGCGCGAACCTTTAAGCATATTGCCGACAGCAGAATAACTACGGCAGCGCAAAAAGTTCTGCTTCAACTTTTACGCTGACCGGGAGACTCTAAGCGGTTTGCAAGTACCGTCAAACAAAGGTGGGAGACGCTCCGCTTTATCGAATCAAATTGATCCGACGCAGATGTCACCTGTAGGTCACCGTGGCTCGTGTTTTAGTTATCGTGTTGCTGAGTCTTATTGTTTATTTTTATTTGTTGTTACAAATTATCGAATCTAGGTTACCGAACAATTACATAAAGCGCAACGCCCCCTAAACAGGGGATACCCACACAATTCAGGCATGGTTTGTGGCGTGCGAAGTTTGGTTCCAGCGGGCAATTTTGCGCTCACACGCACAATAATCGCTGGCCACCGCGATCACGGTAACGGTGTGACATTTTGGGCAGCAGACATTCAGTTTGAACACAACTACTTGAATAAAATGAAAAAGCCGGCTGGGTCACCCCACCGGCTTTCTTTAAAATTTGGTCGGGGCGAGAAGATTCGAACTTCCGACCCCTTGCACCCCATGCAAGTGCGCTACCAGGCTGCGCTACGCCCCGACCGAGCCTGTAATTATATCGTGTAACCCGGATGAAGCTACGCGCTTAACATCGAAAGAATGCTTTTTAACTCGCTACGGATCTGCCGCAAGTCGATTGCACGCCCCGCCTTGTTCATGCGTGCCGGCAATGGTTCGGGAACATCAAGGCGGTTGCGGGCACCGTTGATCGTAAAGCCATGTTCGTACAATAATTCGCGGATACGGCGAATCAACAACACTTCATGATGCTGGTAATAGCGCCGGTTACCGCGCCGTTTCAGCGGCTTGAGCTGCGTGAATTCCTGCTCCCAATAGCGCAGCACATGGGGCTTCACGCCGCACAATTCGCTGACTTCGCCAATAGTGAAGTAGCGCTTTGCCGGAATTGCCGGAAGGCTACTGGTGGGCAGTATTTCCATTGAATGACTTCTCCACTAGGCTCTTTAATTTTTGGCTGGCATGAAAAGTCACTACACGGCGCGCGGTGATGGGAATTTCTTCGCCGGTCTTGGGATTGCGGCCAGGTCGCTGCGGCTTGCTGCGCAACTGAAAATTGCCGAAACCGGAGAGTTTGACGCTATCGCCATTCTCCAGGGCCAAGCGTATTTCTTCGAAGAAAGACTCGACCATATCCTTGGCCTCACGCTTGTTGAGACCAACTTTTTCGAACATTAAGTCCGCAAGTTCCGCTTTGGTCAGCGTCATCGTCATTTTATTGTTTATTTTCTGAGGGTTGCGCCATGTTTCTGTGACAGTGCTTCAACTATTTTCAACACGATTTGATCGCATTCCGAATCTGTTAAAGTTCTGGCAGTATCCTGCATAACTATACGAAACGCAAGGCTTTTCAGCCCACTGGCAAGTGTGTTACCGCGGTATACATCAAATAAGGCAAAATCGACCAAACTGGGGATTTCAAGGGTCTTTACCGTATCGATCAGTGCCTGGACAACAACGGCGTCGGGAACCATAACGGCAATATCCCGGCGCACGGCCTGCATCCTTGAGATGGGCCGATAATGTGGCGCCAGCCCCTCGCGGATTGTTTCTACGGCCAGCTCCCAGACCACCGGGGCAGACGGCAATTCATGTTTTTGCTGCCATTGCGGGTGTAATTCCCCGATAAAGCCGATTGTCCTGTCGTTGATACGTATGGCCGCCGCCCGCCCTGGGTGCAGGGCTGGATGTCGAAGCACCTCAAAACGCACCACCAATCCCGCCAGAATCGCTTCTACATCGCCCTTGATAGCGAAAAAATCGGCCTTGGCAGCTTTATCTTGCCCCCACTGCTCGGGTGACCTGGCACCATAGGCCAGTCCGCCGATGCGCTCCGGCTGGGCCTCGACTGAGGCCTCTGAACTCATGAAACATCGGCCGAGCTCAAATAGTTTCAACCGGGATTCGCCGCGATTCAGGTTATGTTGCAGGGAACCGATCAAACCACCGATCAGCGTTGAACGCATAACGCTCATTTGGCTGGAAATAGGATTCAACAGGGTTATGGGCGCCGGATTTCCGGCGAAATCCTGTTCCCATTCCCTGGGTACAAAACTGTAATTGATGACCTCCTGATAGCCCAAGCCGGCCACATTTCGACGCAACGCTGCCCGCGAACGCCGGGCTTCGCCGATACGAAGCATCGGTACTGTGGACTTGGGCGGCTGCGCCGGCACTTTGTCGTAGCCGAAGATGCGCGCGATTTCTTCAATGAAGTCCTCCTCTATCGCCAGATCGAAACGGAAAGAAGGCGGCGTCACCAGCAATCCGGCGCCCGTATCGACAACGATGCATTGAAGTCGGCGAAGAATATTCGCCATCTCTCCTTGCGCAATTTTGGTACCGATCAGCCGTTCGACGCGTGGGGGTCGCACCAATACCGCCGACCGCCGCGGCAACTCGCCGTTCGCTTCCGTTACCGGACCTATCCGGGTATCGGGTGTACCGCAAATTTCCAGGGTCAGACGGGTGGCGTATTCAATGCCCGGACCAACCGACTCCGGATCCACGCCGCGTTCAAAGCGGAAAGCTGCGTCGGAATTGATCCCCAGCACACGGGTTTTACCTTGTATGACCGCGGGGTCGAAATAGGCGGACTCGAAAAGCACATTGGTCGTGACCGGCGTCACCATGCTGTCCAAACCACCCATCACACCGCCAATCGCCACTGGGCCGGCTTCGTCGGTAATCAGCAGCATGTCCGGCTGTAGAACCACCTGCTGTTCGTTCAGCAGCGTAATGGCTTCCCCAGGCAGGGGATAGCGGACATCGATACCGCCCTTCAGCTTGTCCAGATCGAAGGCATGCATCGGCCGACCATACGCCAGCGTCAGATAATTGGTGATGTCCACCAACGGCGCGATGGATCGGAATCCGGCGCGCTCCAGTCGGCGCTTCATCCACTCGGGGGTAGCTGCTTGCGCGTTGATATTTTTGATGACGCGTCCAAGGTAGCGACCACAGGCTTTGGGCGCGGAAATTTTTACGGGGCGCTTATCGTCCGACGTCGGCGTTATCGCATCGATATCCGGCACTTTTAGCGCGGCGCCGGTAACCGCGGCAAGATCGCGGGCGATGCCAGCCATCGACAGGCAATCGCCACGATTGGGCGTCAGCTTGAGTGTCAGGTAAACATCATTCAGGTCGAGGTAATCGCGGTTATCCTTGCCCACCGGCGCGTCTGCCGGCAGTGCCAGCAGGCCCGCGTGCTCTTCGGAGATACCCAACTCGCGTGCTGAACACAACATGCCACGGGAATCGACCCCGCGCAGCTTGGCCTCCTTGATTTCAAGTCCCGGCAGCTTGGCGCCAACCAAGGCAACCGGCGCCCGCATGCCCACCACCACATTCGGCGCGCCACAGACAATCTGCAGCAGGCGGCCATCGCCGCTACCCACATCCACCTCGGTAACGCGGAGTTTGTCGGCATTGGGATGTGGCGCTACGGTTTTGACTTCGCCCACCACGATCTTGTCGAAAGCGGGCGCGACTGGCGAAATGTCCTCCACCTCGAGCCCCGCCATCGTCAGGGTGTGCGCAAGTTCATCGACGGACAGGTCGATCGCGACCAATTGCCTCAACCAGTTAACGGAAACTTTCATTGCATTACCTTGTTAGCGAAACTGGCTCAAGAACTTGATATCGTTCTCGAAAAAGAGGCGCAAATCATTCACGCCATATTTGAGCATGGCCAGACGGTCGAGTCCCATGCCGAAGGCAAATCCCGAGAATTTTTCCGGGTCGATCCCGCCGTTACGCAACACCTGAGGATGCATTACGCCGGCACCGCCAATTTCCAGCCATTTGATTTTGCCGCCCTTGTTCTCCCATTCCATATCGACCTCCACTCCCGGCTCGACAAACGGGAAATAGGACGGGCGGAAACGGATCTGCACATCATCGCGTTCGAAGAATGCGGCCAGAAACTGGGTCAGCGTGCCCTTGAGATCGGCCAGGCTGATGCCCTCCTCCACCCACAAACCTTCCAGCTGGTGGAACATCGGGGAATGGGTAGCGTCGTGGTCGCAACGATAGACGCGCCCGGGACAGATGATGCGAATCGGCGGCTTGTTGCCGAGCATGTGCCGAATCTGCACCGGCGAGGTATGGGTGCGTAGCAGGTTATTCGAACCTTCGATGTAAAAGGTGTCGTGCATCGAGCGCGCCGGATGATTTTCCGGCGTATTGAGTGCGGTGAAATTGTAGTAATCGGTTTCGATTTCGGGGCCGTCGGCTACCGCGAAGCCCATTGTGGCGAACAATGCCTCGATACGCTCTTGGGCGCGGGTGACCGGATGCAAGCCGCCCTGACCGGAGGTGCGCCCCGGCAAGGTAACGTCGACCGCCTCGTCAGCCAGCTTGGCTTCGAGCTCGGCGTTAAGGATGCGCGCCTTGGCGGCAGTGACAAGGTCGTCAACCTGATTTTTGATTTCATTGATGGCAGCGCCGGCTACCTTGCGTGCCTCCGGATCGAGCTTGCCCAGAGACTTCAATTGTTCGGTGATCGAGCCTGCCTTGCCGACGTATCTGGCCTTGACTTGCTCGAGTTCCGGCACGCTGGCCGTAGCTGCCAGAGTCGCAGTGGCTTCTTTCAGTATCGCTTGGAGATCGCTCATGGGTCGACTTTTTCGCTCATTGCAAAACAAAAGGCCCGCTCATTTGGGAAGCGGGCCTTTCGCGCGTTACCTTCAGATGCCGTTACGCGCTGCGGGCCGCTTTCGCCTGCTCGATAAATCGCGCGAACGCCGGCTTGTCCATCACGGCAAGGTCGGCCAGCACTTTGCGATCCACTTCGATCGCGGCCTTTTTCAGGCCATGCATGAAGGTGGAGTAGTTCATGCCGCCGGCGCGAACGGCCGCATTGATGCGGGCAATCCACAGGGCGCGGAACACGCGCTTCTTGTTGCGGCGATCGCGGTAGGCGTACTGCCCCGCCTTCATCACCGCTTCTTTGGCGATGCGGAATACGGTACTGCGGCGGCCGCGATAGCCCTTCGCCAGATCCAGTATTTTCTTGTGCCGCGCTTTGGCGGTTACACCACGTTTAACTCTTGGCATGTGTAATCTCCTTTACGCGTAGGGCAACATGGCGCGAACACTGACCATGTTGGTTGCGTGAATTTCCGCCGTACCGCGCAACTGACGCTTGGACTTGGTGGTTTTCTTGGTGAGAATGTGGCGCTTGAACGCCTGCGAGCGCTTGATCGAGCCTGAGCCGCGCACTTTAAAGCGCTTGGCAGCTCCACTCTTGGTCTTCATCTTCGGCATGGCCGAGTTCCTTTCATTGCATTACCGCAGCAGGTGGCGAAAACCGATTCCGCGCTTGAAACCTGAAGACGGCTTGTTTGCGTCTTTCAACAACCGGGGAAACGCGCCCCTTGTGGCAAATTCCTAATGCTTCTTGCGGGGAGAAACCACCATGATCATCTGGCGGCCTTCCATCTTCGGGAACTGTTCAACCTGACCCAGTTCCGATAAATCTGCTTCCACCCGTTTCAGCAGGGCCATGCCCAATTCCTGATGGGCCATTTCCCGGCCGCGAAAACGCAGCGTAATCTTGGTTTTATCGCCCTCTTCCAAAAACCGTTTCAGGTTGCGGACCTTGATGTTGTAATCGCCATCATCGGTGCCGGGCCGGAATTTGATCTCCTTGACCTGAATCTGCTTTTGTTTCAGTTTGGCTTCGTGAGCTTTCTTGGCTTCGGCGTATTTGAATTTGCCGTAATCCATGATCCGGCAAACCGGCGGCACCGCGGTAGGTGCGATTTCCACCAGGTCCTGTTCAGCCTCTTCGGCCTGCCGTACTGCTTCAGCCAAGCTCACAATTCCAATTTGCTCGCCTTTCGGGCCAAGCAATCGAACCTCGGGCGCATTGATTTCACCGTTGATTCGAACTTCTTTTTCAGTAGCGATAAAACTCTCCCAAACATTGAATAAATTCTTGGGCAATTGATTCCAATTGCCTCAAGGGCTTGATACAAATTCTGCTGACAAGTCAGCGTCGCTGCTATTTCTTCGCGGCGATTTCTGCTGTCACGCGGGAAATAAAATCTTGCAGAGACATGGCGGGCAGGTTTTCACCCCCGCCTTTGCCGTCACGCACCCTTGCCGTAACGATACCGGCTTCTACCTCCTTATCGCCGAGAACCAGCAAATAAGGAACTTTTTGTACGCTATGTTCCCGAATTTTATAGGAAATCTTCTCATTCCGCAAATCCGCATGAACCCTTAATCCAGCGGCTTTCAATCCGGCGATAACTTGCCTGACATAAGCGCTCTGGTTTTCAGTCACATTCATGGCCACCACCTGCAGCGGCGCCAGCCATAGGGGCATCGCGCCGGCATGGTTTTCGATCAGGATACCGATAAACCTTTCCAGTGAACCCACGATGGCTCGATGCAGCATTACCGGGACTTTGCGGGAATTATCCTCGGCGACGTATTCCGCTCCCAAGCGGCCGGGCACCGAGAAATCGACTTGCATCGTGCCGCACTGCCAGGAGCGACCGATCGAATCCTTGAGGTGATATTCAATCTTCGGTCCGTAAAATGCGCCTTCCCCCGGCAACTCCTCCCATTTCGCATCGCAGGCCTGCAAGGCTTCACGCAAGGCATTTTCGGCCCGGTCCCAGACGTCGTCTGCACCGATTCGTTTTTCCGGGCGCAGGGCAATCTTGATGGCGATTTCCTTGAAGCCGAAATCTTTGTAGACCTCGAGCGCCAGCTTGTTGAAGGCTGTGCATTCTTCCTGTATCTGTTGCTCGGTACAAAAAATGTGTCCGTCGTCCTGTACAAAACCGCGCACCCGTATGATGCCGTGCAGGGCGCCGGAGGGCTCATTCCGGTGACAGGAGCCGAACTCCCCATAGCGCAGCGGCAGATCCCGATACGAGCGCATATCCGAATTAAAGACCTGCACATGTCCAGGACAATTCATCGGCTTGATCGCGTAGTCGTGCTTCTCCGACTCAGTCGTGAACATGTTTTCTTTGTAGTTTTCCCAGTGTCCGGATTTTTCCCAAAGAGAGCGATCAAGAATCATTGGGCAGCGAATCTCCTGGTAGCCATTGTCCTGGTAGACGCGGCGCATGTACTGCTCGACTTGCTGCCAAATGGTCCAGCCCTTGGGATGCCAGAACACCATACCCGGCGCCTCGTCCTGCATATGAAACAGGTCCAGTTGCTTGCCGAGCTTGCGGTGGTCGCGTTTTTCGGCCTCTTCCAGCATATGCAGATAGGCGTCCTGTTCTTCTTTTTTCGCCCAGGCGGTGCCGTAAATGCGCGTCAGCATCTCGTTCTTGGAATCGCCGCGCCAATAGGCGCCGGCGACTTTCATCAACTTGAATACCTTCAGCTTGCCGGTAGAAGGCACATGGGGGCCGCGACACAGATCGGTAAATGCGCCTTCGGTATACAGGGATACCTCCTGATCGGCCGGAATCGAGGCGATGATTTCCGCCTTGTAGGCCTCGCCAATCCCCTTGAAGTAGGCCACGGCCTCGTCGCGCGGCAGCACCTTGCGCGAGACCGGAATGTCCTGCTTGGCCAATTCCGCCATTTTCTTTTCAATCGCCACTAGGTCTTCCGGCGTAAAGGGGCGCCTGTAGGAAAAGTCGTAATAAAAGCCGTTGTCGATCACCGGGCCGATTGTCACCTGCGCTTCGGGGAACAGCTCCTTGACCGCATAGGCCAGCAAGTGCGCCGTCGAATGGCGAATGATCTCGAGCCCGTCGGCATCCCTGTCGGTGACAATGGCGAGCGCGGCATCCTTGTCGATGACATAGCTGGTATCGACAAGCTTGCCGTCGACCTTGCCAGCCAATGCAGCCTTGGCGAGCCCGGCGCCGATCGACGCAGCGACTTCGGCGACCGAAACGGGTTTATCGAATTGGCGGACGGATTTGTCCGGCAGGGTAATGTTAAGGGCGACCATGGAAACTCCTGGAACTGAAAACAAAAAAGCGCGGACGAGCCGCGCTTTTCAGATAAGACGAAAAAGGGTATGCCCGGTTATATCGATAATGAAAAGCGGCGAGTTGGCGGTGTCATAACCATGGTCTTGCCCGCAGTGAAGCGGCCCTTTCGCTTTGCTGCCCCGATGCGGAAATAGAGGCGAATTTGATTGGCTGTATTATAGCAAAACTATGAAACCAAACGACCTCAAAGCCACTTTCAAGTGGGACGATGCCCTCCTTCTCGACGACCAGCTCAGCGATGAGGAACGCATGGTGCGCGACCAGGCCCATGCCTACTGCCAGGACAAATTGCAGCCGCGGGTGCTCAAGGCCAATCGCGAGGAAGTGTTCGACCGCGAGATCATGAATGAAATGGGTGAACTCGGCCTGCTCGGCTCGACCATCGATGGTTATGGCTGCGCGGGCGTGAACCATGTCTGCTATGGCCTGGTGGCGCGCGAAGTCGAACGCGTCGATTCCGGTTATCGCTCGGCGATGAGCGTGCAATCCTCGCTGGTGATGCATCCGATCCACGCATACGGCAATGAGGCCCAGCGCGAAAAATGGCTGCCGCGCCTCGCCACCGGCGAGCTGGTCGGCTGTTTTGGCCTGACCGAGCCGGACGCCGGGTCCGACCCTTCATCGATGACCACGCGCGCCAAGAAAGTCGACGGCGGTTATTTACTGCATGGTGCCAAGATGTGGATCACCAATTCACCTGTCGCCGATGTATTCGTGATCTGGGCCAAGACCCCAAGTGACGACGGCAAGGAAGAAATCCGCGGCTTTGTGCTCGAGAAGGGCATGAAGGGATTGTCGGCGCCGAAGATCGAAGGCAAGTTCTCGCTGCGCGCCTCGATCACCGGCGAGGTCGTGATGGATCAGGTGTTTGTCTCCGTGGAAAATCTGCTGCCCAATGTCAAAGGACTGAAAGGTCCGTTCGGCTGTCTGAACAAGGCCCGCTACGGCATCAGCTGGGGCGCGATGGGCGCGGCGGAATTCTGCTGGCAGGCGGCCCGCCAGTACACCATGGATCGCATGATGTTCGGCAAGCCCTTGGCGGCCACCCAGCTGATCCAGAAAAAGCTGGCCGATATGCAGACCGAAATCACACTTGGCCTGCAGGGCGCGCTGCGCCTTGGCCGTCTGCTTGACGAAGGCCGTGCCACCCCGGAAATGATTTCGCTGATGAAGCGCAATAACTGCGGCAAGGCGCTGGATATCGCCCGCACGGCCCGCGATATGCACGGCGGCAATGGCATCGCCGACGAATACCACGTCATCCGCCACATGATGAACCTTGAAGCGGTCAACACCTACGAAGGCACCCACGATGTGCACGCCCTGATCCTGGGCCGTGCGCAAACCGGTCTCAACGCATTCGGCTAGCGTCGCGCCATTTATCGAGATCGCCGATTGACGCGCCTTCCCGGGCAAAAATGTCCGGAAGAGCGCATGGATAGGCGTTCTGCATGGTTTTCTCGTCCAGCGTGCCCGGTATTCGCCTGGATGGGCGATATCAGGCAAACCGCGCCGCGAGTTCTGCACTTCGTCGCCCAGGGCTTAATCGCCACCCGGGTATTCCGCATACTGCAGACTGGCTGGAAATCTTTCGGCCAGTCGCGTGACTTTAATGCGGAGAAACATCATGAATTGCAAATATATGAAACGGGCGGCGCTGCTGGTCGCATTGTTATCAATCGGCGGCACCGTCTGGGCCCAGGACAAGCCAGACTCTAAAACGGAAGCAAAAGCGGAACGCAAGGGCTTCAGCGCCGGTTTCGACATCAGCGATTCGGCCAATGCAAGGCAAATCGGTTTGCCCATTTATCCCGGCGCGAAGGCCAGCCGCGATGGCGAGAATGAATCCGCTGCCGCCAATTTGTCTGTCTGGGCCGGTGCCTTTGGCGCCAAACTGATCGTCATGAAGCTGGAGACCGCGGACAGCCCGGGGAAAGTCGCGGCGTATTACCAGGACGCGCTCGGCAAATATGGCATCGTCCTGGATTGCGGTAAAGACGCCGCCGCGGAAGACAGGAAAAAAAGCGCCGACGATGACACGCTTACCTGCAGCAAGGACAAGCCCGCCAGAAACGGCCAGTTGTACAAGGCCGGTACCAGGCACATGCAGCATGTAGTCGGTATCGAACCCTATGGCGCAGGCACCCGTTTCCAGCTGCTGTATCTGGAGGCAAAAACCGGGGACTGATCCCGGCCTGCCTTAATTGCACTTCGAACAGAGCCTGCACGCGCCTTTGCAAGCCCCTTGCTAACCTTTTCCCGGTCCCATCCGTCTAAGGTGGCATGTTCGCTTTCCTTCAATCCCGGCTTGGGCTGGACGAATTTCATCAGGTTCTGAGCAAGCGCAGCGGGCGCTGGTACAACGCCTGCCTGCGCATCACCCGCGATGCGCAGCTTGCCGAAGACGCCGTACAAGATGCGCTACTCAAGGCCTGGGGACAGCGCGACAAGTTCCGCGGTGCGGCCGACCTGGACACCTGGATACATCGCATCGCCCTCAATGCCGCCATCGATCTGCTGCGGCGCCGGCATCCCGTGGCGGACGAGGAAGCCGATCCCGATCTGCATGCCGCCCCTGCGCAGAATTCGCCCGAACAGCATTTCACCAGACAGGCGCTGAACGGTGACCTCAGCCTCGCGATGCAGCGCCTCACGGCGATGGAGCGCGAATGCTTCGTGCTCAAGCACCTGGAAGGCTGGCGCCTCGATGAAATCGCCGATCGGCAGGGCTCGACGGTGAACAATACCAAGCAGGCATTGTTTCGCGCCGTACGCAAGCTGCGCGCGGACATGAACGTATGGCGGGGTGAATGATGATTTCCGACGAAGATCTGCTGCTTTATCACTACGGCGACGGGCTCGATGCCGATGCGCACCGGCGTATCGCCGCGGCACTCGACACACAAGCCGAGCTGGCGGCGCGCCTGCAAAAGATGGTGGCTGAACTTGATGCCACGGTCGCGACCGAGAGCGCCGTACCGGCATCCGCAATGCGGCGCTGGCAGGCAAGTCTGGAGCGTGCTGGCCGCGTCGACAACGGCGCGGCCAGCAATATTTTGGCGCCTGCCCTGTCCGGCGCCAGTTTTTCCTGGCGCGCCGGCCTCGCCGCCTTCGGCGTGGTGCTGCTCGCCGCCGGTATCAGCCTGAGCATGTTTACGACGCGGACCACGCCCGATCTCGCACCTGATGGCGACCCGAAGGTCTCAGCGACCGCGCTTGCAACCAATGACCCGGCCAATGGCGCCTCGCGCTACGAACGTGGCTTGCAATGGCATCTTGCGCAAACCGAACAGCTGCTTGCCGGCCTGGGCGCGGCAAGCCGTGAAGAACAGGCCGCGCTGATCGACAAGGCCATGATGCAAAACCGCCTGTATGCCATCGCTGCCGACCGCGCCCGGGAAGACCGGCTGGCGCGCGTATTGCGCTCGTTCAATCCGCTGCTCGAAAACCTGCTTGACGTACGCAGCGACAAATACGCGTTCGAAGGCGGCATTGCGCAACTGAACTTTGAATTGAAAGTGATGCAGGCAAGGTTGGCCACCGCTGCCCCCATATCGACCCGGCCTTTCGTGGCGCTCTAAACCGTACAAGGAGAATCCAATGCGACCCCAATCATTCACCTTCATCCTGGCGCCCTTGTTGCTGATCGGCGGCGTAGCCTCGGCGCAAACGCTAGCCGAACCACCTGCCCCCCTCGAACCACCGACGCTGCAAATCGCGCAAAGCCAGCCGGAGCAGACTCGCGCCGAACGCCAGGCGGCGCGTCATGAATCGCGCCGCCCACCCACCGAGGAAGAATCGCTTGCCCTGGCGGCGATGGAAGGCCTGATGGCGCAGCCGCCCGAACGCGCGCTACCCGTGATCAAGAAAGTGCTCGCCGGCCAGCAAAGCAAACTGGTGAAAGAGCGCGCCCTGTTCGTGTTGAGCCAGATCGACCAGCCCGAGGCCAATGCCATGCTATTGGACTATGCCAGGTCAGCCAACAACCCCCTGCGCAACGAGGCGATTCGCATGATCGGCGTCGGTGGCAATGCCAAATCGCTGTCGGGACTGCAGGATATCTATGCCGGCGGCAATGCGTCGGTCAAAAGAAGCGTGCTGGAAGCCTGGCTGATTGCCGGACGCAAGGCTGAGGTCTACCAAGCCGCCCTGAATGCCAAGTCGGAAGCCGACGCCAGCCAGGCGATCCGTACACTAGGCGCGATGGGCGCCGTCGATGAGTTGCGCAAGCTGGGCGACCAGAACAAGAACAGCCGCAATCTGCTCGAGGCTTATGCGATCACCGGCGATCTGAACAGTCTGCGTAAACTGGCCGATGGCGCAAGCGATCTGTCGGTGCGCAGCGAAGCAATCCGCCGCATCGGCATCATCAACAGCGAACCGGCACGCGTGGCGCTGCGCGAACTGTACGCCGGCAATACCGCGCCCCAACTGAAAGATGCCGTCCTGGAAGGCATGCTCATCAGCAACGACCAGCAAGGGGTGCTTGCCTTGTACCGCAATGCCAAAACGCCGGAAGAAAAACGCACCTTGCTGCGCACCCTGTCCATCATGGGCGGTGACGCCGCCTTGCAGGCCATCGATGCCGCGCTGGAGACCAGGAAATGATTGCCTATCGCCCTATCTTCCGCGCCCTTGGTCTTGCCCTTGCCCTGGCATGGTCGCCGGCATCGTCTGCGGCGACCGGCAGCGAGCTGCCCCTGCCGCGGGAAGGCTGGGCCAGCTGGCAGATTCCTGCCGCAACCGATGTGCCTGCCTGGTGCTGCTTCGGCGATCGTCGCAGCGGCATGCCGGCCATACCCCAGACTTGCCAGCTCGACGGCCGGGATCATGGATACGGTAACGGCGAGCGCCGGGAAACCACCACCGAGATGCGCATTTATGCACGCTTCCATGACGGCAAGCTCGAACGGGTGCGCGCATTGGCGGCAAGCTGTCCCGTGGCGACTGACACGGTCATCCAGGAACTCGGGAATGTATCCGTGGACGCCAGTGCGGGATGGCTGACCGGCGTGATCGCGAACGATGCCACCAAGGGCGCCCGCGCCCGGCGGCTCGATATGGATGCCATGGCCGCACTCGCCACCCATCGCGGCGCCGGCGCGCGCGATGCGCTCAGCGCCATTGCGCGCAACGATGCCGATATCGAGCATCGCAAGGACGCCCTGTTCTGGCTGACACAGGTGCGCGGCGCCGAGGGTGCGGCTGTCGTTACGCCGTTCATGTTCGACGATGCCGATGCGCGCGTGCGTGAACATGCCGCCTTCGCCGTGGCACAATCCCGTGCGGTCCCTACTGCGTCATTGCTGATTCGGCAGGCCAGCGAGGACCGCAATGCGCAGGTGCGGTCGCGCGCCTGGTTCTGGTTGGCGCAAACCGGGGTAGGCGAAACCGAAACCGCCATTCGCGCCGCGCTGAAGCGCGAAGCCGATGCCGGGGTGCGCGAACAGGCCGTGTTTGCTCTTTCACGACTGCCGACCGAACGTGCCGTACGCGCCCTGGTGGCGGTGGCCGAAGATCAATCCTTGTCGCGCAATGAGCGCAAGCAGGCCATCTTCTGGCTGGGCGAGCAGAAATCGGATTTCGCGCTCCAGTATCTGGACCGTTTGTTGACGGCGAAAACGGCAGATCGATAACACCCGCCGGACATTTATTCCGCCGCCCGCTCCGTCGGCCTGACATTCAGGTATTTGACTTCCGGGGCGATGGCGCCGCGGATCAGCTTGACCATGCAGTCGCGCTGAATGCGGCTGGCATCGAGCGTCTGGTGCAGTCTGTCGATGGAATCGATGGCGATGCCGTCGACGCCGACGATGAGATCGTCGAGCTGCAGGCCGGCGCGCGCCGCCGGGCTTTCCGGGTCCAGCGATTGCACGCGCACGGCGGTGTCCTGATCCAACTCAAAAGCCAGCGCCACACGGCGATGCAGGGCCGCCGTACTGCCGCCGACGCCGAGGTAGCCGCGGCGCACACGTCCGTGCTGCATCAACTGCGGGATCACCCAGGCGGCGATATCGATGGCGACCGCGAAGCAGATCGATTGCGCGCCGCGAATGATGGCGGTATTGACGCCGATCGCCTCGCCGCGCGAATTCAGCAAGGGGCCGCCCGAATTGCCGGGATTCAGCGCGGCGTCGGTCTGGATCACGTCCGGAATCAATCGCCCGGTGCTGGCGCGCATACTGCGTCCCAGGGCGCTGATGATGCCGGCCGTCACCGTGTGTTCGAAACCCAGCGGATTGCCGATGGCAATGGCGATTTCGCCACGCTTCAGGCCCGCCGAAGTGCCCAGAGTGGTTGCCGGCAAGGTTGAGGTGAGCGGCCCGTCGATGCGCAGCACCGCGAGATCGGTGTCCGGATCGTCGCCGACCCAGCGCGCCGAAAACTGCTGGCCGTCGCTGAACGACACCCGGTAGCCGAGCTCCGCCACACGCCGCGGCTGGCCCGCGCGCACCACATGCGAATTGCTCAGCAAATACCCGTCCGGCGTGAACAAAAAACCCGAGCCGCCGCCTTCACTGCGCCGGCCGCGGGCGCCGTCGCGCAGCAGATGCACCGCCGCCACACCGGCGCCCACGTGGTCCACCACCGCGCTCACGGTTTGCGAATACACATCCAGCAGAAACTGATCTTTTGCGCCCATTATCCGATCCTCAATGCAATCGTAAATCAGGCTGAACCGGGCAGTTTCAAGGGTGGCGCGGCGGGCATGCGAATAATGCCCGCAATGATTTAACATCACCCGTGTCCAAACCGCCGCAAGGATATTGCCATGCCCTATCTCATTCAACTCATCGACAAACCCGATTCCGGCAAGCTGCGCGCGGAGACGCGCAATGTGCATCTCGACTATCTGGACGCCAATAAGCACAAGCTGCTGGCCGCCGGCGCCCTGATCGAGGACGACGGCAGCGGCGGCAGCGGCAGTATTTACATCGTCGATACCGATGACCGTGCCGAAGCCGAGCGCTTCCTGGCAGGAGACCCTTTTCATCAGGTTGGATTGTTCGGCAAGGTGACGATCACGCGTTGGCGCAAGGCGTTTTTCAACCGGGAGCGCTTTGCCTAGGCGTATTCAAACTCAAGCATTGGCGCGGCTTCCAGAGCATTTTTGCCCGGGAAGCCGCACCAAATGGCGATCTGCGTTTTTTGTGCGTTAAAAGATCAACGCAATCGATGGTTCCGGCATTTCAAGCGGCTGGATAACCGCCGCCATCAGCGGCCGATTTCCTGCGTTTCATCCTTGTCCGGCGTCGACTCGTCGCAAGGGCATATTGGCGGCCGCGGCCGGAAAGTACATTACGCTTATGAACTGGGGGCGTCCCCGATTCGGGGATAGGCGCCGCTCCCTTGTCAGTGCGCAAAGGGCGATAATAACGGGCTGGGCGGCATCGATTTCGACTTGCCGTGCCGGGAAAAAAACTACTTCGGGAAATTCAGATAATGCTTCGTCATGTTTCACTCGCTTTGTTTTCGGCATTTTTCATGCTGACTCTGGCAGCTTGCAGCAAGGCGCCTGCCGCCGTCGATAAAAATGCCGCTTCCGCGCGGCCCCTGCTGCTTTCCCCGGAAGACCTGTTGACGGTGGCCAACAGCGCGCTGACCTCCGGTCCGACCATCACCGGCACGGTGCAGCCGGAACGCCGCGCCGATCTGCGCGCCGAGATATCGGCCGTGGTGCTGCAGGTGCTGAAGGAAAACGGCGACGTCGTGCATCGCGGCGATTTGCTGGTGCGGCTGGACGACACCGCCATCCGCGACAGCCTCGCCTCGGCCGAGGCATCGACCCGTGCCGCCGATCAGGCCTACGTCCAGGCCGAGCGCCAGTTCCAGCGCATGACCACGCTGCGCGCTTCGGGCATGGCCTCGGTGCAGGCGCTGGAAGACGCCGAGATTCGCCGCAACAATGCGCAAAGCGACCTCGCGGCCGCCAAGACCCGTGCGGTGCAGGCCCGCCAGCAACTGACGCGCACCGAAGCGCGTGCGCCGTTCGATGGCATCGTCAGCGACCGCAAGGTGTCGGCCGGCGACACCGCGCAGATCGGCAAGGAGCTGGTCAAGGTCATCGACCCCAATAGCATGCGGTTTGAAGGACTGGTGTCCGCCGATCGCATCGGCGACGTCAGTGCCGGGCAGGTGGTGAATTTTCGGGTGAACGGCTATGGCGGGCAGATTTTTCTGGGCAAGGTCAGGCGCGTCAAT
>WNFM01322057.1_pt1 | contig 39372 bp, 41 predicted proteins | sample 5400271 | NCBI WGS metagenome assembly WNFM01 (sample SAMN13153352, study PRJNA577476) | soil metagenome | isolation source: 60 cm saprolite on Douglas fir-dominated hillslope | place: USA:California | collected 2013-09-17
GCAGACCGCATCTCGGCAATCTGGCGGACCAAGCAACTTGAATATAGCTGGACACTCACGCTCGCGGGGCATTACACGGATTTTTGGGTGCTTACTGAACGTGCGCTCGACTACGCGTTGGCCGTCACGCCCAGCATTGATAAATCCCTCAAGCCAAAGTTGCTCGACGCCTATTTCAAGCTCGACGCATTTCCCGATGCACGAACCGCGCTCAAGGCATTGAAGGCGAAGGGATGCAAGACCAGCATTCTCTCAAATGGCTCGCCCGCCATGCTTAAGGCGGCCGTCGATGGCGCCGGCGTTGGCGCTGAACTTGATACCGTCCTTTCGGTCGACTCACTGAAAATGTTTAAGCCGCGACCGGAGGTCTATGGTCTTGTCACCGATCACTTTAGATGCGCTGCTAAGGACGTAACCTTCGTTTCATCGAACCGCTGGGATGTTATGGCCGGCGTCTCCGTCGGCTTTCGATCACTCTGGATTAATCGGAGCAAGCTCCCGGACGAATATCCGGATTTTCCGCCCATTCAGACGCTGAGCGATCTTCGCGCAATCGTAGACATCGCCTAGCACTTTCGTCGCGGGACTGGCGTCGTCGAGTTCCGCAGCCTATATGGCAACTGCGCCCCCTCCTCGATTGCCGCCCCCTCATGCAACCAGTCATTTCCGTCAAAGATCTGTCGAAAAGCTATGCCTCTGGCTTTAAGGCACTAAATAACGTCAACCTCGACATTCGCCGTGGCGAAATCTTCGCATTGCTCGGACCAAATGGCGCTGGCAAAACCACATTAATCGGAATTATCTGCGGCATCCTCGTGGCTACTCAAGGCCAGGTCATGGTGGATGGACACGACATCATTACCGACTACCGTGCCGCGCGGTCGCTGATCGGTCTCGTGCCGCAAGAACTGCACACCGACGCCTTTGAAAGCGTATGGGCGACCGTCAGTTTCAGTCGCGGTCTCTTCGACAAACCAAAAAGCCCCGCCTATATCGAAAAGGTGCTGCGCGCATTGTCCCTATGGGACAAGAAGGACGACAAGATCATGACGCTCTCGGGCGGCATGAAAAGGCGCGTGCTGATCGCCAAGGCGCTCTCCCACGAACCGCAAATTCTCTTTTTGGACGAGCCGACCGCCGGCGTCGACGTCGAACTACGCAAGGACATGTGGCAAGTCGTCCGCGAGCTGCGGGATTCGGGTGTTACCATCATCCTGACGACCCATTACATCGAAGAAGCCGAGGATATGGCGGATCGCATCGGTGTTATCAGCAAAGGAGAAATTATCCTTGTTGAGAACAAGGCCGAATTGATGCGCAAGCTCGGGAAGAAACAACTGACGCTTCAGCTTGATCAGAAACTTACGACGATTCCGGCGGAGCTATCTGCTTTCAAGCTTTCTATTGGCGATGACGGCGGCACCCTTATCTACCACTACGACACCAAGGCAGAGCGCACCGGTGTTGCAACGCTTCTTGGCGAACTTTCGCGTGCGGGCTTGCGCATCCGCGATCTGCAGACAACGCAAAGCTCGCTGGAAGATATTTTTGTCGGATTGGTGAGCGAAAGAAAATGAACCTGCGAGCCGTCAACGCGATCTACACCTTTGAGATGGCGCGCACCGCACGCACCGTCTGGCAAAGCATCGTCTCGCCTGTTCTCTCGACGTCGCTCTATTTCGTAGTTTTTGGTGCAGCCATCGGATCGCGTATCACGGAGATCGAAGGCGTTTCCTACGGAGCCTTCATCGTGCCGGGGTTGATTATGCTGACGCTGCTGACCCAAAGCACAATGAACGCATCGTTCGGCATCTATTTTCCGCGCTTCACCGGAACGATCTACGAGATTTTGTCGGCCCCAGTGTCACCGCTTGAGATCGTGCTTGGCTATGTGGGCGCTGCGGCAACGAAGTCGATCATCCTTGGGTTGATTATCCTGGCCACCTCCTGGATTTTCGTGCCACTGCATATCGCGCATCCGTTCTGGATGGTGACTTTTCTGGTCCTGACGGCGGCAACCTTCAGCCTGCTCGGCTTCATCATCGGCATCTGGGCCGAAGGTTTTGAAAAGCTTCAAATCGTACCGTTGTTGATCATCACCCCGCTAACGTTCCTTGGCGGCACGTTCTATTCGACCAGCGTATTGCCACCGGTGTGGCAGACCATCGCGCTGTTCAACCCGGTGGTATATTTAGTCAGCGGATTCCGCTGGAGCTTCTTCGAAATCGCCGATGTAAGTCATCCCGTCAGCGTCGGCATGACACTGCTTTTCCTCGGCGCGTGCCTGATCACGGTGTGGTGGATGTTCAGAACCGGCTACAAGCTGAAAAAATAATGCTCACATTTTCGTGGCGATGAAATAAGCGGCCGGCATTGGGGTACGCTCTTGTGGTTCTTAAGGACTCCAGCAACATAACTCAGGGGAGGCACGCTCATGTCGCCGGTATTTAAAACGTTTGCAGCCTTTTTCGCGACGGTTACGCTGTCGTCAAGTGCCATCGCGCAAGGCCTGGTCACGCAAAAGAACATTCCGCTCGCCATGGCGCAGACCATCGCCCAGGCCGCACTCGCACAGTGCGAGAGCATGGGCTTCAAGGTTTCTGTCACGGTCGTGGACCGCGCCGGCCTGCCCATCGTGATGTTGCGCGGCGACGGCGCCGGCCTGCACACGCCTGAAGGCGCCGATCGCAAGGCTTTTACCGCGCGTACCTTTAGCCAGCCATCTGCCGATTTCGTCAAACGAATGGCCGATAGACCGGATACAGTGGGCTCGGTGCACTATACCCGCGTTCTTGCGCTGGCAGGCGGATTGCCGATCAAGGCCGGCAATGATGTGGTCGGTGGGGTCGGTGTGTCCGGCTCGCCCGGCAAAGACGACGTCTGCTCGCAAGCCGGTATCGACAAGGTGGCCGATCAGCTCAAGTAGCCTCGGCTAGGAATCCGACAACGCGTCAAGGATACGCGCCCAGCTTCTGATGCCCTTGTGGTAGCACTTCAAGTCGAACTTCTCGTTCGGCGAGTGCACGCGGTCATCGTCGAGCGCGAAGCCAACCAGCAAGGAATCCATACCGAGCACACTCTTGAAATCAGCAACAATCGGGATCGAGCCCCCCGCGCCGACCGCGACCGCCTTATGGCCCCATTCTTCGGCCAGTACCGCACGCGCTTTGTTGAGAGCCGGATTGTCAAACGAAAGTTGGATGGGTGGGGCCAATCCGAAATTGCCGAATTCGACCTTGCAGTCAGCCGGTAGCCGCGACCGCACAAAGGCGCGGAAGGAATCGCGGATTTTCTCGGGGTTCTGTTCGCCGACCAAGCGAAACGAAACTTTCGCACTGGCCTCACCGGGAATAACGGTTTTTGCGCCCTCACCCGTGTAACCACCAATAATGCCGTTGACCTCTGCCGTCGGACGCGTGGTGATCATTTCGATCAGCATGCGATCCTTCTCCCCGGATGGCGCTTTCAGCCCGATCGGCGCGAGGAATTTCTCAGGCGTAAGATTGAGTCCCTTAAGATCCGCTTTGATATCGGCTGGCAGCTCCTTTACTTCGTCATAAAACCCGGGGATGGCGACGCGGCCGTTGGTGTCCCACATGGCGCCGAGAATTTCGGCCAAAAGCCGCAGCGGATTTTGCGCAGCGCCGCCAAAAACGCCCGAATGCAGGTCTCGGTCGGCACAGATAATCTTGACGTCTTCGTAGACCAGCCCGCGCAGTGAAGTAGTTACCGCAGGGGTCTTCTGATCCCACATGGCGGTGTCGCAAACCAATGCCAAGTCGAGCTTAAACTCGGCAGCATTGTCGCGAACGAAATCGAACAGGTTCTTGGAGCCGCACTCTTCTTCTCCCTCAATCATCATAGTGATCGGGAGCGGCAACTTACCTGTGACCACTTTGAACGCACGACAAGCCTCAATGAACGTCATCGCTTGGCCCTTGTCGTCGCAGGCCCCCCGCGCGACAATGATTTTGCGTCCGTCCGGCAAAGTTTCGATGCGTGGCTCGAACGGCGGCGTCTTCCATAAATTTAGGGGGTCGACCGGCTGCACGTCATAGTGGCCGTAAAATAGTACACGCGGCCCCGCAACGCCGTTGGATTTACCAACCACGACCGGATGGCCAGCGGTCGGCCGTACAGTGGCCTCGAAGCCGATCGATTTAAGATCAGTGGCGACGTGTTCCGCTGCCGCTCGGCACTGATCTTTAAAGGCTGGATCGGTGGAGACTGAAGCGATCCGCAAAAGCGCAAACAATCGCTCCACACTCTGGTCGATATCCTGATCGATGCGGCTCAAAACCGCGTCGAGCGTTTTCATACTGGGCTCCTTGCGGCTGGAAGCTAGCAATGCGGGTTAGCGCTGAAAAGCACCATCAATGCAGGGTTGGCTTGTCAAAAGCGGACGGATTTGATGCGACCACACGTTGCATGCCGGCCGTGGAGCGCTGGAAGCGCCGAACACCGCGGCGACCCTGGAGCACTGCACCTAAGCGGCGGTAGAGCAAGCGCGGCGGAATCGTCGCAGAGACGGCCGCTCTATAGCCACAGCGGCGCGCCATCCGGCGCAGATGGGGCGTGACCACCGGCGCCACGATGAGGGCGGGGATGCCGCGAAATAGTCCGGGCGCGTCGCTTTCCGCCGTCGGTCTGTCATCCGGGGCTGTAAGATCAATCGCTACCAGGCAAGCGTCGGCGTTGCCTACCCGACACAATCGTCGCGCCTCCTCGAGATCCTTGACAGCCGTGACCTGCGCTACGTCCATGCGCCGCAAGCGCGCTGTCAAATCATGACCACGATTGCTGTCGGCAACTACGACGATATGCGATCTCCTGATAGATTTCATCAACGCAATCCTTTGTGACTCAACGCGACTTTGTCCTTCTGATTTTTCCGACATTAGACCGACTGGATACACGACCCAAAGCCGATCGGTCGGTATATCCTTCTTCTTTCAGGATTTTTTAAGCATATACCGCCCGATGGGCCAACCAAATGGCAAATTCCTGATGGTAAAACCACGGATGTCGACCAAAAGGGCGCGATAGGCCCGACGGGTTGCCGCACCACTTATGGTTTCGGCTTGGTCGGCGGCCAGACCGCCGGTCGTAGATCGGTCCTGTCGAGAGTCATGCGCTGCGCTCAAATTTGCTTAGTGTGATTCATTTCACTTGACACGGCGCAGGCAATAGTTGCGATGCATCGTCCATCAATTATAAATGCGACTGCACACCGCTTGTCATCGACGAAATCGGCGTTCAATATAACAGCAATTCCGCCACGAGTGCGGGGCGTGCGGGGGCGTGAGGGGATCATGGATGAGCTGGTCGGGCGTCTCGTCGCCAAGGTTGGCGTCGAACCGGGTGCCGCGGAAAAAGCGGTCGGGATTATTCTTGAATTCCTGCGCAAGGAAGGGCCGACCGATAAGGTCCGGGCTCTCATCGACAAACTTCCCGGGGCGGATGCCCTCCTAGCAAAACAGTCCGACGCTGGCGGCGGCATGTTTTCCCTGGGTGGCATCATGGGTGCAGGGACAAAAATGATGGCTGCGGGTCTGAGCATGGGACAAGTACAAAGCGTCACTCGAGAAACCATATCTTACGCCAGGGAAAAGATCGGCGACGATGCAGTTGGAGAAATCGTCGGAGCGATCCCCGGATTGAGTCAGTTTATTTGAACCGTTTTTCGTCGTAGCCAAACATAATAAAAGGCGGAGGAGGCGCGGATGTCTTATCCCATTACCGATATCGAGGGGATCGATGGCGATATCGTCATTGTCCTCAAATCGGCTGGGATTAGATCCACAGATCGCCTGCTTGAAGCTGCCCGCACTGTGAAAGGACGCAAGCTTCTCTCCGAGAAAACTGGCTTCGATGAGAAGCGTTTGTTGTGCTGGGCCAACGTCGCCGACCGCATGCGCATAAAAGGCATCAGCAAGGAATACGCCGAACTGTTGCAGGCCGCCGGCGTCGATACCGTAAAGGAACTCAAGTACCGAAATCCCCTCAATCTCGCCAAGGCGATGGCCGACGCCAACAAGAAGCGCAAGCTGGTGCGCCTGCTGCCGTCCGAAAAAGTGGTCAAGCGTTGGATCGAGAACGCCAAGCTATTGCCATTGAAGATCACATATTGAGTCCTCGACACCTGCTTGACAGTCCCTCGCTCACCGCGCAAAGCGACCGGCATGGGAAGCGTCCGCATCCTCGATAAAGCCACCGGAAAGGCGTCCGTTCAGACGCCGAACGCCCTTTCCGCGCTGTTATCGCTTGGCCGCCCACTGGTTATGGGCATCCTCAATGTGACCCCCGATTCTTTTTCCGACGGCGGCCGGTTCCTTGATCCGTCCGTTGCCATCGCCCACGCCACGGAAATGGCTGACGCTGGTGCCGATATTCTCGATATCGGTGCTGAATCGACCCGTCCCTATGGTGGCGCAGTTCCAGTGCCGGAGGATGATGAAAAGGCGCGGCTGGGGCCGGTTTTGCCCGCGGCAGTCAAACTGGGCGTGCCGGTGTCGATCGACACGATAAAAGCAACAATTGCAGCTTGGGCGATCGACCAGGGCGTATGCATCGTCAACGACGTGTGGGGCCTGCAACGTGATCCCGATATGGCGCCTCTGATCGCTAGACGCGGCGTACCCGTGATCGTGATGCACAACCGTGATGCTGCCGACGCTTCGATCGACATCATTGCCGACGTAGCCGCTTTCTTTTCCCGCTCGCTGGAAATTGCAACGCGCGCGGGCATCGCGCGCAATAACATAATACTCGACCCCGGGATCGGCTTTGGCAAAACCGCCGAACAGAGTATTGCCTGCATCGCCCGGCTTGCCGAATTCAAGCACTTCAATCTGCCACTTCTGGTCGGCGCATCCCGCAAGCGTTTCATCAACACAGTGGCACCATCTCATCCGCATGAGCGCATTGGTGGCTCGATTTCCGCCCATTTGCTGGCGGTCGAAGAGGGCGCAATGATCGTGCGCGCACACGACGTCAAAGAGACCGTGCAAGCGCTACGGGTCGCAGCCGCAATCGAGGCAGCACGATGAGCGACCGAATCTTCATCAAGGGACTTACGCTTCACGCCTATCATGGCGTGATGGTCCATGAGGCCAAGGTAGGGCAAAGCTTCACCATCGATCTCGACCTTGAGATCGACCTCAATGCCGCTGCGCGCTCCGACAAGGTTGTGGACACCGTTTCGTATGACAAAGTCGTCGATTGCGCGAGCGACGCATTTTCCGCGCAGCGCTTTCGCTTGATAGAGGCCGCGGCCGGGCGAGTGGCGGACGCAGTCCTTGGAGCGTTCCCGCGCGTGCGTTCAGTACGGGTCACAATACATAAACCTCACGCTCCGATTGCCGCCACCTTCAGCGATGTTGGCGTGACGCTGGTGCGGAGCCGTCATGGCTGAGGCGCTGCTCGCGCTGGGCGGCAACGTCGGAAACAGCCGGGCCATTCTCGACCGCGCCATCGGCCTGCTCTGCGATGGCAAAGATGTGCGCCTCACGGCGCGTTCGGCTGACTACCGCACTCCCCCTTGGGGCTTTAAATACCAACCGTATTTCGTCAACCTCGCGATCGCGGTCGAAACAACCCTCAGCCCCTATGAACTTCTGGCGCGCGCGCAAGAAATCGAACTGCGGCTCGGCCGAGATCGTGCTCATGAAAAGCGCTACGGGCCACGGACTGCCGATATCGATATCATCGCGTATGATGATTTGACGCTGAACGGCTCAAATCTGACCCTGCCGCATCCGCGTCTGTTCGAGCGCGCTTTCGTGTTGGTACCGCTGGCCGAAATCGCAGGAGACCGGGTTATTGCCGGTCGCCGCGTGGATGAAGCTGCCACGGCGCTCGACGCCGGCGGAATTTACCGCCTGCCCTAGTAGAGCTGCCGGACAGGTATGCAATTTGCTTCAACTCATTGGCCGGATGATGCCGACTATGCCATTTTGCCCGTATGACCGACGATTTACCCCTCGCCGCTGAATTCCCGCCAACGAGCGAAGCGGAATGGCGAAAGCTGGTCGAGGCCGCGCTCAAAGGCGCGGCATTCGAGAAGCGGCTGGTGAGCCAGACCTCTGACGGGCTCCGCATTGAGCCGCTTTACGCCCGCGCGACCGGGCTAAAGCCCGTCGCTGGCCGAGCGCCAGGCGCGGCCTGGACCTTGACACAGCGCGTCGACCACCCCGATCCGGCGGCGGCGAACACGCAGGCGCTGCAGGATCTCGAGAACGGTGCTACCGGGATCACGCTTGTTATGGCCGGCTCGGTTAACGCCAATGGCTATGGGCTCGAAGCGTCAACCGCAACGCTGGCGCGGGTGCTCGACGGCGTCGTTCTCGATGCCGGCATCACCATCGACTTCAATTTGAGCGCTGCGACGCGCAGCGCCGTCCAGCATTTCGCTACGTTGGTGAAAAGCCGCGAGCTCGAGCCAGCATCTGTAGATATGCGCGCCAGCATAAATCCAATCGGCGGCTTTGCCGCATCGGGTACAAGCCCGCAGACATGGGACATTCTGTCGAAAAGCTTCGCCACCATGATCAGTGAATTGGCGTCGCGGGGTTTCCGTGGACCATTCGCGGTCGCTGACGGCCGCATCATTCACAATGCTGGCGGCTCAGAGGCACAAGAACTTTCTTTTGCCATCGCAAGTGCGGTCGAGTACCTGCGTGCGCTTGAAGGTAGCGGAGTCGCGCTCGATGCCGCCGCCGCCATGATCTATTTCCGGCTATCGGCCGATGCTGATGAATTTCTCACCATCGCCAAATTCCGCGCCTTGCGAAAACTTTGGACGCGTGTCCAAGACGCCTGTGGCCTCACGCCGAAACCGGCTTACGTCGCGGCGGAAACCGCCTGGCGGATGATGACCAAGCGCGACCCTTATGCGAATATGCTGCGCACGACCATCGCGATCGCCGCTGCCGGCATCGGCGGCGCCGACAGCATCAGCGCGCTGCCGCACACCGCCGCACTCGGTCTACCGGATGCCTTCGCGCGACGGGTCGCACGCAACACGCAGCTCATCCTCCTCGAGGAATCGAATCTGGCAAAAGTCGCCGACCCGGCCGCGGGTTCTGGTGCTATCGAGGAACTCACCGGTAGACTCTGTGCAACCGCGTGGGCTCAGCTTCAGGATATCGAAGCCGCGGGTGGTGCATGGGCAGCGTTGCAAGGCGGCCTTATCCAGAGCAAAGTTGCGGCAGTTCGTGCCGAGCGTCAGCGGGCCGTTGCTCGACGTAAAGACGTGATTACCGGAACGAGCGACTATCCAGATCTTAACGAGGCGCCAGCAGCAGTGCTCGATGTCGCCAAGGTAAGCACCCCGAAAGAGAGCGCTACTGCGATCATCGCCGAAGCACTGCCCCGGATCCGCCTCGCCGTACCTTTCGAAGCTTTGCGCGAGGCAAGTGACCGCGTGCTGGCGACAACGGGCGCACGGCCGAAGGTATTCCTCGCCAATCTCGGGAAGCCATCCGATTTCACCGCTCGCGCAACGTTTGCCAAGAACTTCTACGAAGCAGGCGGTCTCGCGGCCGTGACGAGCGAGGGCTTTAAGGACAAGGCCGCAATGATAGCTGCCTTTAAGGAATCCGGCGCAAAGCTCGCCTGTTTGTGCTCTTCGGACAAAACTTATGAGAGCGAGGCGACCGAAGCCGCAAAGTCGCTGGCCGCCGCCGGGGCGATTGTTCACCTCGCCGGAAGGCCCGGCGAGAACGAGGCAAACTGGCGCGAGGCGGGCGTGAAAAGCTTCATTTATGTTGGCTGCGACGTGCTTTCGACCTTGCAGGCTGCACATGATAACTTAGGCCTCAAATGAGTCAGGTTCCCAATTTCGCGAAGGTCGATTTCGCTGACACCGCCGTGCCGGGCGGCCCGGCTTCGGTCGCGCCTTGGATCACGCCCGAAGGCATCGCGGTAAAGCCGGTCTATGACGAGCGGGACCTCGCGGGGCTGGATTTCCTGAACACGTATCCTGGCAAGGCACCGTATTTGCGCGGCCCCTACCCCGCGATGTACGCCGCGCAACCCTGGACCATCCGACAGTATGCCGGGTTCTCTACGGCCGAAGACTCCAATGCCTTCTACCGGCGCAACCTCGCCGCGGGTCAAAAGGGCCTCTCCATCGCATTCGATCTCGCTACGCATCGCGGCTACGACAGCGACCATCCGCGCGTGTCGGGCGACGTCGGCATGGCCGGTGTCGCCATCGACTCGATCTACGATATGCGCACGCTGTTTTCCGGTATCCCGCTCGACCAGATGAGCGTGTCGATGACCATGAACGGCGCGGTGCTTCCGGTCCTCGCGCTCTACATCGTAGCTGCCGAAGAACAAGGCGTGCCGCATGCGAAATTGTCGGGCACGATCCAGAACGACATTCTCAAAGAATTTATGGTGCGCAACACTTACATCTACCCGCCCGGACCAAGTCTGCGCATCATTTCCGATATTTTCGCCTACACGTCCGCCGAAATGCCGAAATTCAATTCGATTTCGGTCAGCGGCTATCACATGCAGGAGGCCGGTGCGACGCAGGATCTCGAGCTCGCTTATACGCTCGCCGATGGTGTTGAGTACGTGCGCGCTGGATTAAAGGCTGGCCTGACTGTCGATCAATTCGCCCCACGCGTTTCATTCTTCTGGGCGATCGGAATGAATTATTTCATGGAGATTGCCAAGCTTCGCGCGGCTCGCATGCTGTGGTCGAAGCTGATGAAGCCGTTCAAGCCGGAAGACCCGCGCTCGCTGTCCTTGCGCACCCACAGCCAAACGTCGGGCTGGTCCTTGGCGGCGCAAGATGTGTTCAACAATGTTTCTCGCACGATGATCGAAGCGATGGCCGCAACTCAAGGCCAGACCCAGTCGTTGCATACCAATGCGCTCGACGAGGCACTCGCACTGCCGACTGATTTCTCCGCGCGCATCGCCCGCAATACGCAGATCGTGCTCCAACAGGAGGCAGGCGCCACCCGGGTCGTCGATCCATGGGGTGGGTCTTACTATGTCGAGCGGCTGACCTACGAGCTTGCGCGCAAAGCCTGGGGGCATATTGAAGAAGTTGAAGGTTTGGGCGGCATGGCCAAGGCAATCGAGGCCGGCATTCCCAAATTGCGCATCGAAGAAGCTGCCGCCAAAACACAGGCGCGCATCGATGCCGGCGCGCAGTCGGTCATCGGCGTCAACAAATATCCCCCGACTGAAGAAGAATCGATCGAGGTCCTCAAGATAGACAATTCGGCGGTGCGGCAGACACAGCTCGACAAGCTTGCCCGCCTTAAAGCCGAGCGCGACCCCACCGCACTGCAAGAGGCGCTCGACGCGCTGACGCGCGCCGCCGATCGCGGCAACGGCAATCTATTGGAGCTCGCCATCGAGGCCGCTCGGGCCAGAGCGACCGTGGGGGAAATCTCATCGGCGCTGGAAAAGGTGTTCGGTCGGCATAGAGCTGAGATCAAATCGATCACAGGAGTTTACAAGCGGGAGGTCGGCATGACCGGTGCCGTCGAACGTATGCGCACTGCCGTCGAAACATTCGAAGTGGCGGAAGGTCGCCGTCCTCGTCTGCTGGTCGCCAAAATCGGTCAGGACGGCCACGACCGTGGACAGAAGGTCATCGCGTCTGCTTTTGCGGATCTTGGCTTCGACGTCGACATCGGCCCTCTGTTCGCAACGCCCGCCGAGGCAGCGCGCCAGGCGGTCGAAAATGACGTCCATATCCTCGGCGTTTCGTCGCTCGCCGCCGCACATTTGACACTCGTGCCCGAGCTCAAAGCCGAGCTTGCGAAGCAAGGCCGCGACGACATCATGATCGTGGTCGGCGGCGTGGTGCCGCCGCAAGACTACGATGCCCTCATGAAGGCCGGTGCGGAAGCAATCTTCCCGCCCGGCACGGTCATCGCCGAAGCTGCCGAAAAGCTGCTCAAGGCGCTCAGCAAACGGCTCGGACACGGTAAAGAGGCCGCTGAGTGAGCCGGCTGACGATCCGCGCAGCGACCGCTGCATTTCTCACACTGTTACTATCAGGGTGCATCGATTCCTCCGGCCCGGTCTTGCGGGACGTGCAACCACTGTTCGGCGAGAACTTGCGGCTTCAATTCTACACGCTGAGTAAGGGCTTCGCGGATGAGCCGGAACAAGCAACGTTCAAATGGGACGGTGCGCGATACGCTCATGTCGGCGGCGGCATGAACGATGTCACAGCCTTTACGGCGCATCGGTTGCAGGCCGGGGCCTATATTATCCAGAGCGAGGCGGCGAAGCGCCCGCGTATATACGAATATGCAGTCGCGCAAAAATTGACCGACGGTGTCTTTCAGGTCATCGCTATTGATGAAGACGATGCCGGCGCGTCGACCCGCGCAGCCTATTGCAAGCACGTGGAAGAATCCCATTGCCGGATCGAAACGCTCAGGCAATTGTTCGCCTTCGCGCGCGCTACCGCCGCACGACGCAAGGGTGAAGGCAGCCTCGTGCTTCGCCTTGCCGACAGCGTTCCAGAACCGCCGCGTCAGGGAAATTGATGGCTTCGCGCAACCTGCCGCCTTCCAATCTCGCCCGCGGTATCCGCTCAAGCGACCGCGCGACCCTCGCGCGCGCTATAACCCTGATCGAGAGTAAACGCGCCGACCACCGCACGACCGCTCATCATCTGGTACAGGAGTTGCTCCCGCTGACCGGCAAGGCCGTGCGGCTTGGCATTACCGGTGCGCCCGGGGTTGGCAAATCCACGACAATCGATGTGCTTGGCACCTACCTCACCGGCAAGGGCCACAAGGTCGCGGTGCTCGCCGTCGACCCGTCTTCAACCCGCACCGGCGGCTCCATCCTTGGAGACAAGACGCGCATGGCGCAGCTCGCCAGCGACCCTAATGCCTTTGTCCGGCCCTCGCCTTCTTCCGGCACGCTGGGTGGTGTTGCCGCCAAAACGCGCGAGACCATGCTGGTCTGCGAGGCCGCCGGCTATGACGTGGTGATGGTAGAAACCGTTGGCATCGGCCAGTCGGAAACCGCGGTCGCCGACATGACCGACTTCTTTCTGGTGCTGATGCTGTCGGGCGCAGGCGATGAACTGCAGGGGCTGAAGAAAGGCATTGTCGAACTCGCGGATATGATCGCGGTCAACAAAGCGGATGGCGACAATGTCGCGCGCGCCAAACTCGCCGCGGCCGAATATCGCGCGGCACTCAACATCCTTACACCGCAATCTGCGACGTGGCCGCCGCCAGTGGTTACCTATTCGGCGCTCAGCAACAATGGCGTCGCGGAGTTGTGGGCGCGGGTACTGGAGCACAAAGAAAAAATGACCGCGTCAGGCGAGTTGACCGTGCGGCGGCGCGAGCAGCAAGTGAAATGGATGTGGGCCATGCTGGAAGAGCGGCTGACCGCACGGCTGCGCAATGACGCATCGGTCCGCACGAAATTGCGGCAGGCAGAGGCTTCCGTGGCGGCCGGCAAACTCGCGCCGACACTGGCGGTCGAAGAAATCGCGAAACTGCTTGGTGTCTAAATGGCCATTACTGCACTCATTACAGGTTTCGGACCATTTCCTGGCGCGCCCTTTAATCCAACCGGCCCATTGGTGGGTCGTCTCGCGCGTCTGCGTCGGCCGGGGTTGGCTGACGTGAAGATCATTCCATACGTCTTTCCGACCAGTTATGCGGCGGTGGATCGCGAGCTGCCGAAGCTCATCGCCAAATACAAACCGGACATGGTGCTTATGTTTGGGCTCGCGCCGCGCGCCCGCACCGTGCGCGTCGAGACACGAGCGCGCAATGCCCTCGCGTTATTGCCCGATATCTCCGGTCGGTCCTTAGGCCGAAGCGTGATTGCGCCCGGTGCACCCTCGGCAATGTCGCTACTGACACCGGCACGCCACCTGCTGGCGGCTTTTCGGACCGCGCACGTGCCCACGACGCTGTCGCGCGACGCCGGCCGATATCTTTGTAATTTTTTGTGCTGGCGTGCCATCGAAGCCGCGCGGCGGAATGGGCCGCACGTGGTCGCGTTCGTGCATGTGCCTCCAGTTCCACGCACCACGCGCCGGCTGACGAAATACCGGAAGCCGCGCCTTGCAGATCTGACACGCGCTGGAAGCGCCGTGCTTATCGCGCTCGCTGCGGCAGCACGCCGTTAACCTCCGCGGCGCATAATGCGCATCATGCCGATGAACCGCCGCCATCTGCTTGTGGGTACTTTCACAAGCGCCACCGCGCTTGTCGCACCGCTGTCGATGTACGGCGTCGATGCCGCCCAATTTGGCGTGCGGCCCGGTGCACCAGACGACCAGAGCCGCGCGCTGCAACGGGCAATCGACGAGGCCACTCGCACGCGCGCACCGTTGATGCTCGCTCCGGGAGTTTATCGTGCCGGCGGCCTGGCCCTGCCTGCGGGGGCGCAGCTTATCGGTGTACGGGGCGCCACCCGATTGGTGCTCACAAACGGACCGTCGCTGCTGTCTGCGGAAGGCAGCGACACCATTACCGTTTCCGGAGTTACTTTCGATGGCTCCCGCCAACCGTCGCCACCCAACCGCGGTCTTCTGCATCTCACGGAGACCAAAAACGTTCGCATTGCTGATTGCACTTTCGACAATCCAGGTGGCAACGGCATCACGCTCGAGCGCTGCAGCGGACACGTGACGGCCAATACGATTACCGGTGCGCTCGACAATGCCTTGTTTTGCATCGACAACAGCGGCCTTGTCATTACAGCCAACACTATTCGCGAGTCGGGCAACGGCGGCATCCGCGTGTGGCAGAGCGTGAAGCGCCACGATGGCAGCCTGATCGCGGACAATACAATCGACGACACGGCCGCCCGCGCTGGCGGCACCGGCGAGAATGGAAACGCCATCAATGTGTTTCGTGCAGCCAACGTGATCGTTCGCAATAACATGATCCGGCGTGCCGCATTCTCTGCCATTCGTGGGAATGCCGCTTCCAACATCCAGATCATCGGCAACAACTGTGCCGACCTAAAAGAGACCGCGATGTACGCCGAATTTGATTTTGAAGGCGCAATCGTCGCCGACAACATCATCGATACTGCAGAGAACGGCATCGCCGTCACTAACTTCAACAATGGCGGACGTCTCGCGACTGTCCACGGCAATCTGCTTCGCAATGTCGGCGTGCGACGACCCGATAATCCGCCCGAGGGCGCTGGCGTCGGCATTGGCGTGGAAGCAGACACAGCCGTCACGGGCAATGTCATCGAAGACGCGCCCAACGCCGGGATCCGCGCCGGCTGGGGGCCTTATCTGCGCAACGTCGCCATCACCGGCAACGTCGTTCGGAACGCCGGATACGGCATCGCTGTGTCGGTGGTGCGCGGCGCAGGTGACGCCAATATTTCGGGTAACGTCATCGCGGATGCCAGGCTCGGCGCCATTGTGGGCATGGAATGGACAAAGGCAGTGACTGGCGACCTCGCCAAAGACGGCGCCGAGCGCTTTCCGCAGCTGACGATCGCAAACAATCAGGCGCGCTAACCGCCACCTTTAGGCCGGAAAGCGGCTATAGTTTAAATTATGCCGTCCACCCACCAATTCAGCCGCCGCAAGGCCGTCATGCTCGTCATCTTTGCTTTATTTCTCCTCCCGATCCTCGCCCGCGCGGCCCTGTACACAATCAGTAACGACCCACGGTCGTGGCGCGATGCCGACTGGTCGAGCACCGGGATGCTGCCGGCAGCCTCCGACTTCAAGCCGGCTCGCGTTATCGTCTTCACCGGCACGGCCGGCGCCTGGAAGGGCGTTTTCTCGGTGCACAGCTGGATTGTGCTCAAGCACGAAAATGAAACGCGCTGGCGGCGCTATGATTTGGTTGGCTGGGGTGAACCGGTGCGCCTGAACAATTGGCCTGTCGATGGCCGATGGTATGGCAATGTGCCGGTTGCAATCGCGGATATCTCCGGCGCCGACGCGGAAAAGTTGATTCCGCGCGTCGAGGCGGCGGTCGCGGCCTATCAGTTTGCGAGGGCCGGTGACTACCGCATTTGGCCTGGTCCGAACAGCAACAGTTTCGTCGCATCAATCCTGCGTGCAGTCCCCGAACTCGCCTTGAGTCTGCCGCCAAACGCGGTCGGCCGCGATTTTCGTGATGGAATCTACGCCGGTTTGACCGATAGCCGCACCGGCGTCGAGTTCAACCTGAATGGATTTGCGGCCATCAAGTTCGGTTGGGTCGAGGGCATCGAGGTGAATCTGTTGGGCTTGGTCGCCGGACTCGACCTGCGCCACCCCGGACTGAAGCTCCCTGGATTTGGCCGCATCGGCATCGCGTCGCTTGTAACTTCGGCGCTGGCACGCTGAATTTCATAGCACGCATGCCGATTTGTCGTGACGCCACACCAGCGGGGTGACGCGGACGCGGGCTTCATGGCAAAGTTGTAGGTGCAGTTGAGGCTACCAATGCGCGATACGCTGCCGCTGCTCGAAAAAATTCATTTCCCTGCCCTCCGTCGCGGCAGGCTGGAAACGTTGCAAGTCAACGTCGGCTACCGTTGCAACCAGTCCTGCTTCCATTGTCACGTCAATGCCGGACCCAATCGAACCGAGGAGATGAGTGGCGACGTCGCCGACCTGGTCCTCGACTTTCTTCGGCGCCGGCGAGTTTCAAACCTCGACATTACCGGCGGTGCGCCAGAGCTTAATCCTCATTTCCGTCGGCTGGTGCGCGAGGCGCGCAAGCTCGTTGGCAGAGTCATGGACCGTTGCAATCTCACGATCCTGGAGCAGCCAGGACAGGAGGATCTCGCCGAATTTCTGGCGTCAGAGCGCGTCGAGGTCGTCGCATCGATGCCTTGCTATCTGCAAGACAATGTCGAACGTCAGCGCGGCAAGGGCGTTTTCAACGGCTCAATCCGCGGGCTCAAGCGCCTCAATTCTCTCGGTTACGGACGCGATCCGGCGCTCACATTAAACCTCGTCTACAATCCGCAGGGGCCTTCACTGCCGCCGCCGCAGGCTGCACTCGAAGCAGATTACAAACGGACGCTTGGTGAACAATACGGGATTGTTTTCAACAAACTGTACGTCCTTGCCAACATGCCAATCCAGCGGTTTGGCTCTGCGCTCGTCACCAAAGGTGAGTTCGAAAGTTATGTTGGGCTGCTGCGGGATGCTCATCTGGATGTCAATCTCGACGGCGTAATGTGCCGTAGCCTGATTTCGGTGGATTGGCGCGGCTACGTCTATGACTGCGATTTCAATCAGATGCTCGATTTGCCGATGTCGCGCGGCGAGCGCAAGCGCGTGCATCTGAGCGATCTGCTCGACGATGTGATCGAAGGCAACCCGATCCGTGTTGCAGGCCATTGTTATGGTTGTACGGCAGGACAAGGCTCGAGCTGCGGTGGAGCGTTGAAAGAGGCGGCGGAGTGAGCTGCTCAATGCTGTCGATCATCATACCGGTGCTGGACGAAGCCGCAGGAATCGAAGCGGCACTGGCGGTGCTTGCGCCGTGCCGGACACGCGGAGCAGAGATCATCGTGGTCGACGGCGGAAGCCGCGACGGTACGGAAGCGCTTGCCCGTCCCTTCGCCGATCGCGTACTCGTCACGCCGCGCGGGCGCGCGATGCAGATGAATGCGGGCGCCGCTGCTGCACGCGGCGATGCATTGTTGTTTCTGCACGCGGATACCCGTTTGCCTGATGATGCCGATACGCTCGTTCGCGACGGTCTAACGCGCTCGGGCCGGGCCTGGGGCCGCTTCGATGTGCAATTTGCTCGCGGCGGAGCCTTATCTTTGATTGCTTTCATGATGAACCTGCGCTCTCGCCTGACTGGCATTGCCACCGGCGATCAGGCCATCTTTGCCACTCGCGCGGCATTTGACGCCGTTGGGGGCTTTCCACCAATCGCGCTGATGGAGGACATCGCGTTGTCGACGCGACTCAAACATATCAGCCGTCCGATGCGTCTCAGGGCCCGTGTGACCACCTCTGAACGACGTTGGCGCATGCATGGCATTCTTCGTACTGTGGTGTTGATGTGGCGGTTAGGGCTAGCGTATTTTCTTGGCGCCGATCCGGCGCAGCTTGCGCGGCGCTATGGCTATGCCCCCGCCGAGCAATAGTCCGACCTCGGTTGCGATCCTGGCGAAAGCGCCGATCGCAGGGCTGGCCAAGACCCGCCTGATTCCGGCGATAGGCGCGCGTGCGGCGGCAGTGCTGCAGGAGCGCCTGACCGAGCGCGCTGTGACGACCGCCCTCGCCGCCAACATCGGTCCCGTGACGCTGTGGTGTTCTCCCGACAGCACTCACAGCTCTTTCCTGCAGCTGGTTACCCGGTTGCGCATCACGCTCAAGCCGCAGCCACAGGGCGATCTCGGTGCGCGCATGTTCGCTGCCACGACCGCCAGCAATGGCCCGGTGCTGGTCATTGGCACTGACTGTCCTGCCATGAGCGAAATACATCTTCGCGGGGCGGCCAATGCGCTCCGCGACGGCATCGACGTCATCCTGATCCCTGCCGAAGACGGCGGCTATGTCTTGATCGGCACGCGTAAGGCTCAACCCGCGCTTTTCACCGACATTGCTTGGGGCACAAAAACCGTACTTGCCGAAACCCGTGCGCGCATCATTGCGCAACGCCTTATGTTGGCGGAACAGCCGCCACTCTGGGATATCGACACCGAGAGCGACCTCGCGCGCCTCGAACGCGAGTTTCCCGAGCTCAAACTGTGACGCCTATTGCAGGCGAATGAGGATCAAGCCGCAGACAATCATACATGCAGCGGCGATACGCACTGCACGCAGCGGCTCCTTAAGCACCACGACAGCGATGACGGCACCGAAGAGCACGCTCGTCTCACGCAAAGTGGCAACGACAGCAATCGGCGCCACTGTCATCGCCCAGATCGCAATTCCATAAGACAATACCTGCAGGGCGCCGCCGGTAAGCCCGCGCCGCCAAAACCGTTGCATCGCCGGAATGACATCCGGTCCGTCGCGGTAGATCGCATAAGGCAGCATCACGACTGCAATGCCGATAAAAAGCCAGAGCGAATAGGCGTTTGGATTGACCGCGAGGCGTGCGCCGACACCGTCCACCACCGAATAAGCGCAAATGGTCAGCGCGGTGAAGAGCGCAAAACCAATGGCACGGCGATCGATCTCCGCCAGTTCACGGCCGCCGCGTGCCGAAAGCAACAACACCCCGATCACGAGTGCAAGGATTCCTGCCCAACCAACAATGCTCAACTTCTCATGAATGAAGATTGTGGTGGCCGTGGCAGTCATTAAGGGCGCCGAGCCGCGCGCGATTGGATAGACCTGCCCGAGATCGCCGGTGCGGTAGCTCTCAATTAGCGAGGCGAAATAGACGAGGTGAACGACGACCGACGCAATCAGCCACGGCCACGCGGCCAAGGCCGGCGCGCCCACAAATGGCACGAACACAAGCGCCACAATGCCGGAACCGATCGAGATCAGCGTCGTCGTGGACAGCGGATCAAGGCCGACCTTGATGAGCGCGTTCCAGCCGGCATGGCAGGCCGCAGCAAACAAAACCGCCAGGAAAACCACGTTTTCCATCAGCGGCTGCCCTTGCCGTGTTTAGCCCGGCAATCCATCGATTTATGCAAAGGATATTCTGGCGGGGCGAGAGTCATGGGCGGGTCAATACCGCGGTACAATACCGACCTATCGTGCGGTTTGCATCGAATCTTGAGAATAAAGGGGATGAGCCGGATCTATTGGCGGCCCTGCTTATTGAGACGCGCATCTGCTGCAGCGCGAAAGAAACGACGATTTTCTGCCAACCAAGACTTTAGGTGGCTAGCCGCCTGCGTGGGGCGAGAGTATCGTTTCTGAAACCAAAAAAACGCAAATCCGGGAGGAGACCATGGGACAATCACGTCTAACACGTCGTGCCGTTCTCAAGACCGCTGCCCTCGGTTCCGCGGCGGTGATTTCCGCACCTTATGTCAGCGGCGTCCACGCCGCCGGCACACTCACACTCGGCTGCTGGGACCACTGGGTTCCGGGAGCAAACAACACCCTGACGAAGCTTTGCAAGGAATGGGGCGAGAAGAACAAAGTCGACGTCCATATCGACTACATCACCTCGCAAGGCGAAAAAGATAAGCTGACCGCCGCGGCGGAAGCGCAAGCCGGTACCGGTCACGACATCATGTCGCATCGTGACTGGAACATCCGCATTCACCAGAACGTGCTCGAGCCGCTCGACGAGGTGATCGCGGCACTGATCCAGAAATACGGCCCGATCAGCCCCGTCGCCGAATATCTCGCCAACAGCAAGGGCGTGTGGCTCGGCGTTCCGACCGCGGTCGGCAGCCAGGTGAAACCATGCTGCTCGCGCTTCGATCTCTACAAGCAGCACGCCGGCATCGATCTGCAAGCCATGTTCCCGGACGACGAGTCGAAATACAACAAGGCCGAGACCGACAAATGGACGTGGGATGCGTACGTCGAGTCGGCGCAGAAGCTGCACAAGGCGGGCTTCCCGGTCGGCTTGCCGATGGGCCAGACCTCCGATGCAGTCGACTGGGTCGGCGGATTGTTCAACGCCTACGGCGCGGTGTTCATCGACGGCAAGGACAACATCAAGATCAACTCCGACCAGACCCGGCAGGCGATGGAAATCGCCCGCAAAATCATGGAAGCGAGCCCGCCGGAAGTGTTCGCCTGGGACGACGCCGGCAATAACCGCTGGCTTATTTCCGGCAAGGGCTCGGGCATCATGAACCCGCCGAGCGCCTGGTCGGTCGCCAAGCGCGACAATCCGAAGGTGGCGGAGCAGTGCTGGACGCATCCCGTGCCGAAGGGGCCGAAAGGCCGCTTCGTCGGGCAGCTGCCGCAGTTCTATGGGCTGTGGAAGTTCTCCAAGAACAAGCAGGCGGGCAAAGAGATCGCCCAATTGGTGGCGGCCTCGAATGGCTACGACCTGCCCTCGTTCAAGACCATGTACGACCTCGACACCTGGAAGACCGTCGAGCCGCCGGTCGGCACCGTCTACAGCTATCCGCCGCGCGGCGACGAGCAGACCTCGATGTTCGGTGCACCGGCGCGCTCGGAAGTCGGCGCCCAGATGTACAACCAGGCGATCAACACCGTCATGGTCTCCAAGTTCACACAGGGCAAGGAGAAGCTCGACGACGTGATCAAATGGGCAGAGAAGGAGCTCGAAGGCACGCTGCGCGCCTGAGCGAGCTTCGACTCCGCAGCTAACGGCATGCCGGCCCCGTTTGGCCGCCATGCCACTTAAAAACCGTAACAAGGGCCGGCCAGAGGCCGGCGTCGCGGCATGGCAGACGCTGTCCACTCGTGGGGTGCCGCCGTCGATAGCACGGCTGACGCGCCCGTCAGGCGCACCGGCCTGCATCGCTTCATGCGGCGGCGCTCGACCATCGCGCTACTCATGTGCACGCCGCTGATCCTGATCGTTGGCTGTCTCATCATCTACCCAGCCTTTTATTCGATCTATCTCTCGATGCTGAACAAGACGCAGACGCGCTTTATCGGCGTGTCGAATTTCACCTTTCTGATGTCGCGCGACACCTTCTGGATGGTGGTGTGGCAATCGACGATCTTCGCGCTGTCCGCCGTGTTCTTTAAAGCGCTGATCGGCCTGATCACCGCGCATCTCGTCAACAACCTGCCGGTCAAGGGCCAGCGCAAATGGCGCGGCATGCTGCTGGTGCCGTGGGTGATCCCGCTCGCCCTCTCCACCCTCGGCTGGTGGTGGATGTTCGACCCCACCAATTCGGCATTCAATTACACCCTCAAAAGCATGGGCTTCGACTGGATTCCGTGGTTGAGCGATCCCTATTGGGCGCGCTTCTCGGTGATCCTGGTGAACGTCTGGTACGGCGCGCCGTTCTTCCTGATCATGTATCTCGCCGCCCTTAAGTCTGTGCCCGAACAACTTTACGAGGCGGCCGACATCGACGGCGCCAATGCCTGGCAGAAATTCATCCACATCACCCTGCCGATGATGCGCAACATCATCGCCATCACCGTGCTGTTCTCATTGATCGTCACCTTCGCCAATTTCGACATCGTCCAGATCATGACCGCGGGCGGCCCGCGCAACATGACGCACATGTTCGCGACCTACTCGTTCCTCCTCGGCATCCGCTCTGGCGATCTGCCACTTGGCGCGGCGACTTCGTTGTTCATGTTCCCGATTTTGGCCATCGCCGCGGTCTTCATTCTGCGCGGCGTCCGCAAGCGCGGCAGGGAGATCGGATGAGCACCCTTGCCGCCACAGTGCCCGCCGTCAGGCGCGCACGCTCCCGCACCAGCCTGCACCGCAGTCGCCGCTGGGCGCTGATCGCGTCATACGTCTTCCTGATCATGTTCGCGATCTTCTTCCTGCTGCCGCCCTATTACATGGTCGTGACGGCGCTCAAGAGCGACGCCGAGATGGCGCGCTTGGCGACCAATCCGTGGTTCATCTTCGACGGGGTCACGCTCGATCAGTTCAGGATCCTGCTCACACAGACCGACTTCCTGATTTTCTTCAAGAACACCGTGATCGTGACGGTCTGCGTGGTGGCAATCACCATGGTGGTGAGCGTGCTGGCGGCGTTCGCGCTCGGCCGCATGAAATTCTGGGGATCCAGCGTTCTCGCCACCGGCATTTTCCTCACTTATCTGGTGCCGGATACGCTGCTGTTCATTCCGATGTTCCAGATCGTCAAATCGATCGGCCTGCTTAATTCGTACTGGGGCATGGTGCTTGTCTATCCGACGCTGACGGTGCCGTTCTGCACCTGGATCATGATCGGCTACTTCCAATCGATCCCCAAGGAACTCGACGAGGCCGCGCTGATCGACGGCGCCGGCCACATGCAGATGCTGTTCAAGATCTTCATCCCGGTGGCGCTGCCCGGCATCATCGCCGCCATGATCTTCGCCTTCACCGTCTCGTGGGCGGCCTTCGTCTACCCGATGGCCTTCCTCTATTCGTCGGATCAGCAGGTCTTAACGGTCGGCACTGTGACCAGCCTGATCCGCGGCGACGTCTACAAGTGGGGCATGTTAATGGCCGGCGCGTTGGTCGCCGCAGCGCCGCCACTCGTTATCTACGCATTCCTTATGGACTATTACATCGCCGGGCTCACCTCCGGCGCCACCAAAGGCTAAGCACATGGCTGAAGTAGCGTTGCATCAAGTCGTCAAGAAATTCGGCGACGTCGAAGCCGTGCGCGCGATCGATCTCGACATCCCCGACAACGAATTTGTCGTGTTGGTCGGCCCCTCCGGTTGCGGCAAGAGCACGACATTGCGCATGATCGCGGGACTGGAGGAAGTCACCTCCGGCAACATTTCGATCGGGGGCGAAGTGGTCAATGACCTGCCACCCAAGGATCGCGACATCGCGATGGTGTTCCAGAATTATGCGCTTTATCCGCATATGACCGCTTACGAGAACATGTCATTCGGCCTAAAGCTGCGCAAATTCGCGAAGGCCGAGATCCGCCAGCGCGTCGAGCACGCCGCGCGCATTCTCGATATCACTGAATTGTTGGACCGCCGCCCAAAGGCACTGTCCGGTGGGCAACGTCAGCGCGTCGCCATGGGTCGCGCCATCGTGCGAAACCCCAAGGTTTTCCTGTTCGACGAGCCGCTTTCCAACCTCGATGCCAAGCTGCGCGTGCAGATGCGAACCGAGATCAAGCGCGTCCACCAAAAGGTCAAGACGACGACCGTGTACGTGACGCACGATCAAGTCGAGGCGATGACGCTTGCCGACCGGGTCGTGGTCATGAATCACGGTCGCATCGAGCAGATTGGCACGCCGCAGGAGCTTTATCACCACCCGCGCACCCGCTTCGTCGCAGGCTTCATCGGTTCGCCCGCGATGAATTTCATTCCTTGCCAGCTCGAACAAGCCGGCGCCGGGTTGCGTGTGCGCATATCCGATACGATCGCTTTGCCGGTTCCGGCGGCAAACGAAGTTCGCTACCGGCCGATGGTGGGCAAGGAACTGGTGCTGGGCTTGCGGCCGGAGCACATTACCGAGCCACGCCATAATGGGCGCGACGACAGTTGCGATTTCGCAGCCATCCTGGACGTCGTTGAACCGCTCGGCATGGAGACGATGGTTTTCATTACGATCGCGGGTACGGAGGTTTGCGGCCGGGTCGAGCCCAGCAGCGCGGTCGACGCAGGGGCAAGCATGCGGCTGCATGCCAATATCGACCGTATGCACCTGATCGATCCCGCGACCGGCGCGGTCATTTAATAAGAACGCTCTGGAACAAACACCTATTAAGAACGCGCTGGAACAAACACCTATGTCTTGGTAGCCGCCGGCGCCCACAATTTTGGGCCAGCGCGCTGATATTGCGGCGGACGCACAACATCGGCGCCCAGCACCTTCGCCGCGTGCCAACCCCAATGCGGATCGTCCAGGAAGCCGCGCGCCATCGACACCAGGTCGGCCTGGCCTTTGGCCACGATCTCCTCGGCGTGGTCGGGCTTCACGATGAGGCCGACGGTGCGCGTTGCAATGCCAGCCTCCTTTTTCACCCGCGCCGCGATCGGCACGTTGAAGCCCGGCTCGGTGGGGTTGCGGATATCCGCGGCGACGCCGCCGGACGAGACGCAGATGAAATCGATCCCCTCGACCTTCAGCGCCCTGGAGATCGCTACCGCATCGTCCGGCGTCAATCCGCCTTCGCGCCAGTCGCTTCCAGTGATACGTGCGCCGAGTGGCACCGTTTTTGGCACCACGGCGCGCACCGCGCGCGCAATCGACAGGGGAAAGCGCATTCTATTCTCGAACGACCCGCCATATTGGTCGCTGCGCTTGTTGGAAATCGGCGACATAAAGCCATGCGCGAGATAGCCGTGCGCCATGTGCAATTCAATCTCATCAAAGCCGATACGCAGCGCGCGCTGCGCGGACGCCACGAACGCCGCACGCACGCGCTCCATATCCGCTTCCGTCGCTTCACGCGGCGTGTGCCAGCCCTCGCCGAACGGGATTGGCGAGGCGGCGATCGTTGGCCATGGATCGGCCTCCGGCTTGAGCGCCGCTGCGCCCTCCCAGGGCCGCTGGGCGGAGCCCTTGCGACCGGAATGGGCAATCTGGATGCCGAACTTTGCGCTGCCCATCCGCCGTGCCTGCGCGATCACGCGCGCCAAAGCGGACTCATTGTCGTCCGAATAAAGGCCAAGGCACCCATGGGTAATGCGGCCATGGCGTTCGACGTGGGTTGCCTCCACGATCACCATGGCGGCGCCCGAGTGCGCCAGCATTCCCAGGTGCATAAGGTGCCAATCGTTGGCGCAGCCATCGTCGGCCGAATATTGGCACATCGGCGAGACCACGATGCGGTTGGCGAGTTCGAGACCCGCCATGCGAAAGGGCGTGAACAGGGTACTGGGCATGAGTTGGATTTGGCTCTGGCTGGGAAGCGCTCGTTAGCGCTGTTGGATGGACTTCAGATACGCAATGATGGCACCGACATCGCCAGCGTCAAAGCTGAATTCCGGCATGTCGGGGTGGCCGGACATAATGCCCTCGCCCAGCGCTTCTTCCAAGGACTCGATCGGATAACGCTGGCCGAGGGTGCGGAACGGAGGCGCAAGTTTATTCGGACTCTCGCCGGTGCGAGCGACCGCGTGGCACGCTGCACAGCTTCGGTTCAGCAATTCCTCGCCGTGCTTGAGGGCCTGCGCGATTGCAGGCTTTCCGGCGGCCATGGCCATGAGCAAAATTGACGCGGCGCCTTCGGCAATGCGTCTCAGGCTGGACGAAAATCGTCCGTGCGCTGTGCGAGCCCGCGAGCGGCGAGCTTCGCCCAAATCACCGTCGCGCGTTCCGCATCGCGCATGTGCGCCATAAGCTGTTCTTTTGTGCAATAGCGTTGCCATCGGCCGCTGCGTTCGAGCTCGCGATTATAGGCAAGCCGCCGCTGCGCCAGCGCGTGCCATTTCTCAGCGATCTTATCGAAGCGGACCCCGCCTTGCACGGCCGCCATTGAGTGCCCCCCGGCACGCGCCAAATCGGCAATCGAACGACGCGAAACGCATCGGCGACAACCAAAAATTGCACGAAAACAACGGCCTACAGCTGGATACCGCCGTCTACGCTGATTCGTGGATATTTCAAAGAGGGGGACAGCGCCTAGAGTCGGATGCGCAACTTGTTGGCGAGCTCGCCGACGACGCCGCGGCGGAACAAAAGCACACAGGCCACGAATATCACACCCTGGATGACCAGCACCCATTCTCCGATCGGTGCGAGCTTGAACTGCATGACAAGGATCACAAAGGCGCCGACCACCGGGCCGAATATCGTGCCGAGACCGCCGACGAGCGTCATCAGCACAACTTCACCGGACATCGGCCAGTTCACATCGGTGAGCGAAGCCAATTGCAGCACGATTGCTTTCGTGGCGCCGGCGACGCCTGCAAGCGTCGCCGACAGAATGAACGCGACCAGCTTGTAGCGATCGGTCTTGTAGCCAAGCGAAATCGCACGTGTCTCGTTCTCGCGGATCGCTTTCAGCACCTCTCCGAACGGGGAGTGGATGATGCGGTAGATGAACATGAACCCGGCGAGGAAGATGACCAGCACGACCGCGTACATCGCCATCTCATTCCTGAGATCGATGAGGCCGAACAAATAGCCGCGCGGCACCGCCTGGATCCCGTCCTCGCCTCCGGTAAATTTTGCCTGCAGCGCAACGAAATACATCATTTGTGCCAATGCCAGTGTCACCATGGCGAAATAAATGCCTTGGCGGCGGATTGCGAGTGAACCCACGACCAGGCCGAATAGCGCGCCCGTGGCGGTACCGGTGAGTATCGCAAGTTCAGGCGGGAAGCCCCAGACTTTGGCCGCGTGCGCAGACAGATAGCTGGCCCAGCCAAAATATAGCGCATGACCAAACGATAGGAGCCCGACGTAGCCAATAAGGAGGTTGAAGGCACCGGCAAACAGCGCAAAGCACATCGCCTGCATCAGGAACAGCGGATAGGTGACAAATGGTGCAACCACCAATGTAGCAACCATGACGACAAAGCCGATCGTCTCGCCGTGCGTGCGCAGCGCAGACGGCGTCTTGGCGAGTGGATCGACGACGCGCTCCATCACCCTCTCCGCCCGAACAGGCCGGCAGGCCGCACCAGCAACACGATCGCCATAACGACGAAAATTACCGTGTTCGACGCCTCGGGGAAAAACACTTTGGTCAGTCCCTCGACCCCCCCGAGTCCGAAGCCGGTAACGATCGCGCCAAGGATCGAACCCATTCCGCCAATGACCACAACGGCGAACACAACGATGATCAGCTCCGATCCCATCTGCGGCGACACATTGTAGATCGGAGCCGCCATCACGCCAGCGAAAGCAGCAAGTGCGACTCCAAAGCCATAAGTGAGCGTAATCATGCGCGGCACATTGATGCCGAAAGCACGTACCAGCGTCGGATTTTCGGTGGCAGCGCGCAAATATGCGCCAAGCCGTGTGCGCTCAATGACGAACCATGTGCCGATGCAAACACTGAGCGAGGCAACGATCACCCAGGCGCGATAATTGGGCAGGAACATAAAGCCAAGATTGCGCCCGCCCTGCAACGACTCGGGGACGGTGTAAGGCAGCCCGGCCGAGCCGAAATAGTTGCGCGCAACGCCCTCCAAAATCAGCGCCAGCCCAAACGTCAGCAGCAGCCCGTAGAGGTGGTCGAGTTTATAAAGCCATTGCAGGAATAAACGCTCGACGATGATGCCGGTAATGCCAACCAGGATCGGCGCAATGATCAATGCGGGCCAATAGCCGAGGCCGGAATATTGCAGCATCAGATAGGCAGCAAAGGCGCCCAACATGTATTGGGCACCGTGGCTGAAATTGATGATGTTGAGCATGCCGAAGATGACGGCCAGTCCCAAGCTCAGCAGCGCATAGAACGAGCCGTTGATCAGGCCGATCAACAGCTGCCCGAATAGCGCCTGCGAGGGGATGCCGAAAATTTCGATCATGATTCGCCGCGAATTCGAGGGGCGGACGAGCGGCCCGCCCCTCGGATGGTTTCGCAAAAGTTAGCCGGTCACCAGCGGGCACTTGCCTTCGTTAAGCGGACGGAAGGCTTCACTCGCCGGGATGGTGGCGCGCAGCTTGTAGAAGTCGCCGGGATATTTCGAGTCCGAGGGCTTCTTCACTTCGAACAGATAGGCCGGATGAATGACGCGGCCGTCTGCCCGCACTTCGCCCTTTCCGAACAACGGATCATCGGTCGGCATCGACTTCATCTTGGCGACCACCGCCTTGCCGTCAGCGGCACTCTTCAGGGCCGCAACCGCCTTGAGATAGTGGGTAAGGCCCGAGTACACGCCGGCCTGCACCATGGTCGGGAACTTGCCCGCTGCGGCACGTTCGGCCTGCCAGCGCTTGGTCCAGGCGCGGTTGACGTCGTTCATGTCCCAGTACCAGGTTTCCGTCAGGGTCAGTCCCTGTGCCGTTTGCAGCCCGAGCGCATTGACGTCGCTCGCAAACACCAGCAAGCCGGCAAGGTTCTGGCCACCTTTGACGATGCCGAATTCGGCGGCCTGCTTGATCGAGTTGATGGTGTCACCGCCGGCATTGGCAAGGCCTATCACTTTTGCCTTCGATGACTGCGCTTGGAGCAGGAACGACGAGAAGTCGTTGGTGTTAATCGGGTGGCGCACCTTGCCAAGGACCTTGCCGCCGGCCCTCTCGACTGCCGCCATGGTGTCACGCTCAAGCGCATGACCGAAGGCATAGTCGGAGGTCAGGAAAAACCAGGTGTCGCCGCCTGTCTTCACCAGCGCCGTGCCGGTGCCGTTGGCGAGCATCCAAGTGTCATAGGTCCAATGAATGGTGTTGGCATTGCACTTCGGTCCGGTGAGATCGGACGCCGCTGCGCCAGAGACAATGAATATTTTGTTCTTGGCGGCAGTGATCTGGCTCACCGCCAGCGCCACACCAGAGTTAGGCGTGTCGATGATCAGATCGACCTTGTCGACGTCGTACCATTGGTTGGCAAGTTGCGAACCGATGTCAGGCTTGTTCTGGTGATCTCCAGAAATAAGCTCGACCTTGACATTCGGGTTGTCTTTCGTGAAATCGGCGATCGCAAGCTTGGCAGCAGCGACCGAGCCCGCTCCGCCGATGTCGGAATAAAGGCTCGACATGTCGCTGAGTACGCCGACTTTCACGGTAACCTGCTGAGCGTTAGCCCCGCCGCAGGCGAGAACCGCGCCGAGTGCCGCCAGTCCTAAAGTTTTTCTCATCAGTGCATCCTCCTTGTTGTTTTGATCGATTTACATCAGTGAAAACTCAGCCGCTCACCAGCGGACAGTTGCCCTCATTGAGCGGACGGAAGGCCTCGGCTGCGGGAATAGTGGCACGCAGTTTGTAGAAATCGCCCGGATATTTTGATTCCTCCGGCTTTTTCACTTCGAACAAATAGGCCGGATGCAGCTTACGCCCATCAGCACGAATAGTGCCCTTGCCGAACAGCGGATCGTCTGTCGGCATTTCCTTCATCTTGGCGACGACCGCCTTGCCATCGGCAGCGCTCTTCAGCGCCGTAACGGCTTTGAGGTAATGAAGCGTGCCGGCATAGACGCCGGCCTGATTCATCGCCGGATACTTGCTGGGCGAATTGCGTTCGGCGTGCCAACGCTTAGTCCAGGCGCGAGTAGCGTCATTAAGATCCCAATAGAATGTTTCGGTCAAAACGAGGCCCTGCGCGGTTTGCAGGCCAAGCGCGTTGACGTCGGTCGCGAACACCAGAAGTCCAGCAAGGCTTTGTCCGCCCTTCACGATGCCGAATTCAGACGCCTGCTTGATTGAGTTGATCGTGTCGCCGCCGGCATTGGCGAGACCAATGACCTTCGCCTTCGACGATTGCGCCTGCAGCAGGAACGATGAGAAGTCATTGGTGTTGAGCGGGTGACGCACTTTGCCAAGCACCTTGCCGCCGTTCTTCTCAACCACCGCCATCGTGTCGCGCTCAAGCGCATGACCGAAAGCATAGTCAGAGGTCAGGAAAAACCACGTATCGCCGCCCGTCTTCACCACAGCCTTGCCCGTGCCATTTGCCAGCATCCAGGTGTCGTAAGTCCAATGCACCATGTTGGCATTGCACTTTGGTCCGGTGAGATCTGAACTCGCAGGACCGGAGGCGACAAAGACTTTGTTCTTCTGACTGGCTATCTGGCTGACGGCCAGCGCGACACCGGAGTTCGGCACGTCCGCGATCATGTCGACATGATCGACATCGAACCATTGATTGGCGATCTGCGAGCCGATATCCGGCTTGTTCTGATGATCTCCGCTGACGACCTCAACTTTCACATTTGGATGGTTTTTCATGAAGTCGGCCGCCGCCAGCTTGGCGGCGATCACAGAGCCGATACCGGTGGCGTCCGCATAGAGACTCGACATGTCCGTAAGGACACCGATTTTGACATTCAACTGCTGCGCGCTGGCAGAGCCACAGGCCAACACCACGGCAAGGGCCGCCAAACTGATCGTTCTTTTCACTGACGTCTCCTCGCTGCTTTCCTGCCCAAACGATTTCTTTTGTTAAACACCCAGATAGTCGTGAAGCTTCTCGACATTGGCGTCCAGTTCGGCATTGGCGAACTGATCGATGATACGCCCATGTTCCATGACGTAGTAGCGATCTGCAACGGTCGACGCGAAGCGGAAATTCTGCTCAACCAGCAGAATGGTAAAGCCTTGCTCCTTGAGGGCGCGAATGGTCTTGCCGATCTGCTGGATGATAACCGGGGCAAGTCCTTCGGTCGGTTCATCGAGCAACAGCAACCGCGCACCGGTGCGCAGGATGCGGCCAATGGCCAGCATTTGCTGCTCTCCCCCGGAGAGCTTGGAACCCTGGCTGGAACCGAGCCGCTCCTTGAGGTTTGGAAAAAGATCGAAGATGCGATCGAGCGAAAGCCCTCCGGGTTTAACCACGGGCGGCAACATCAGATTCTCTTCAACTGTGAGGCTGGCAAACACGCCCCGCTCTTCGGGGCACAGGGCAACACCGGCGCGCGCAATCTTATCGGACGTTCGGCTGATCAACTCCTCGCCTTGAAAGCGGACCGATCCGGTACGGTGGGCAACGATACCCATGATCGACTTGAGCGTCGTGGTTTTGCCGGCACCGTTACGCCCGAGCAGCGTGACCACCTCGCCCTCGTGCACGTCGAACGTCACGCCGTGCAAGATGTGCGACTCGCCATACCAAGCCTGCAAATCCTTGATTGCGAGCAGAGGCGTTCGCACATCAAGCATGCCCCACCCCCATGTAAGCCTCGCGAACCTCGGAATTGCCAGACACCGCCTCGTAGTCGCCTTCCGCCAGCACCCGGCCGCGCGTCAGCACCGTGATGTGATCCGACAAATCCGCGACGACCGAAAGATTATGCTCGACCATCAGAACGGTACGGTCGGCCGCCACGCGCTTGATCAATTGGGCCACCCGATCGATGTCCTCGTGACCCATGCCTGCGGTCGGCTCGTCGAGCAACAGCATCTCAGGGTCGAGCGCCAGCGTTGTAGCGATCTCGAGCGCACGTTTGCGGCCATAAGGAAGCTCGACTGAAGTCCAATCGGCGACGGAGGATAATCCGACATCGGCGATCAGCTCCATGGCTCGCTCATTCAGATTGTCGAGCACCGAGGTCGACCGCCAGAAATCGAACGAGCCACCGCGCCGACGCTGCAATGCGATGCGCACGTTTTCGAGCACCGTCATGTGCGGGAAAACCGCAGAAATCTGGAATGAACGAACCAGCCCTAGTCGAGCGACATCGGCAGGCTGCATCGTGGTGATGTCCTGCCCCTTGAACATGATGCGCCCACGGGTCGGACTCAAGAATTTGGTGAGCAGGTTGAAGCAAGTGGTTTTGCCGGCGCCGTTCGGCCCAATCAAAGCATGAATGGTCCCGCGCTTGACGCGCAGGCTCACGCCGTTGACGGCAACAAAGCCGGCAAACTCTTTCGTGAGATCCTCGGTTTCGAGGATCATGTCGTCACTCATACGCAGCAGCCCCTCGTCAGTCATTTCTGACAGGTTTTTGCTGCGCGCGGCAAGGCCTACTAAAGATCCGACCCCGCCGCTAAGTGGCTGATAAGATTGACTGCGTTTAGTTTGACCCGCGTTAGCCGCCCTTGAATTTTTTGGCCAATGCATCGGCATTGCGGGCAAGCAGCCCGACATCGGCGCCGACCGCGACAAACAGGTAACCCCAATCGATATAGCGGCGCGCTTCTTCTTCGTTTCCGGTGAGAATACCGGCGGGCTTGCCCAGCGCTTTGAGGCGTTTGACCGCATCCTGCATCGCCTTTTGCACGTCCGCATGCTGCGGGTTCCCGAGATGGCCGAGCGAAGCCGCAAGATCGGACGGACCGATGAAAACGCCATCAATCCCTTCGACTTTCGCAATTGCTTCGAGCTGGTCGAGGGCGGTACGCGTCTCAACCTGGACGAGCACGCAAATTTCATCATTTGCCTTGGTGAGATAGCCAGGCACGCGACCGTACCGGCTCGCACGCGCGGCAACCGAGACACCACGAATGCCTTGCGGCGGATACCGCGTCGACGCGACGGCGCGCTTCGCCTCCTCCACGCTCTGTACATAAGGGAACAGCAAAGTCTGCGTGCCGATATCGAGCGCGCGCTTGGCCAGCACGGCATCGTTCCACGCCGGACGAATGATCGGCGTCGCGGTGCCGCGCTGCACCGCCTGCAACTGTGTCAACAGATCGGGAATCTCGTTCGGCGAATGCTCGGTATCGAGCAAAATCCAGTCGAAGCCGCTGTCGGAAATGATTTCGGCCGCGATATTGCTGCAAAGGCTCGACCACAGCCCGATCTGGAGCTTGCCCTGCGCCAGCGCGTGCTTGAAAGCATTCCGTTGAAATTCGACCATGTTGTTACTCACTTTTTAGTCGCGCATGATCTGTCCGAAAACCGGGTCCCACTTTTCGGGATCATGCGCTACACAAATTGAATGGCAATGCCGCCGAGCGGCCCGAAGTCGGCGTGAAGCGTATCGCCCTTTTGCGCGAACACAACACGCGTGAAGGAGCCCGCGAGCACGATATGCCCAGGTAGAAGCGCGTGGCCGTGCGGACCGATCTTGTTGGCGAGCCACGCGACGCCGAGCGCAGGATGACCAAGCACACCGGCGGCGAGACCTGTTTCTTCGATCTCGGAATTTCGATACATAATGCCGCCGACCCAACGCAGATCGACATCCAACGGCCCGACAGGCCGGCCGCCCATCGCGATTCCGGCGGCCGCGCCATTATCCGCAACAGTATCGACGATCTTGCGCGGATCCAGAATGCGCGCATCCACAATTTCGATTGCGGGCACCACGTATTCCGTTGCGCGCAAAACCTCGGCGAGACCGACGCCCGGACCCTGCAGTTTTTTGCCCATGATGAAGGCGAGCTCAACCTCCACGCGCGGCTTGCAATAATCCGCGTGCTTCACCTTGGCACCGTCGCCAATCAACTGATCGTCGAGGATATAGCCATAGTCCGGCTCATCGATCATCGATGAGCGTTGCATCGCCTTCGAGGTCAACCCGACCTTGTGACCGATCAATTTGGCGCCCGCTTTGATCTTGCGATTCGCAACCTCGGTCGAGATCGCATAGGAATCCTCGATCGTGATATCGGGAAATGTAATGTGCAGTTGCGTCGCCTGTTTGCGCGCTTTGTGTGCCGCCATCAGAATATCGGCGGCCTTTTTGCGGTCGGCTTTGGAGAGCATGAGTGAGTGTCCCCGCTGGGCTGCGGATTCAAACGTGCGGCGTTACGGCGTCAATGCTTCAACTTCGGATCGACCTTGAAGCTCGCCTGCGTCTTCTTTGTGATCTCGTCGACGGTCACGCCGGGCGCAAGCTCGGTCAGCGTCATGCCGCCCTTCTTGCGATCGATGTTGAACACACCGAGATCGGTGATCACCATGTCGACAACGCCAGCGCCGGTGAGCGGCAGATTGCACTTGTGCAATAATTTCGGCTCGTCCTTGGCAGTGTGCTCCATGATCACCACCACCTTCTTGACGCCGGCGACGAGATCCATGGCGCCGCCCATGCCTTTCACCATCTTGCCGGGAATCATCCAGTTTGCGAGATCGCCGTTCTCGGCGACCTGCATCGCGCCGAGCAACGCAATATCAATGTGTCCGCCGCGGATCATGGCAAATGAATCCGCCGACGAGAAAAAACTGGTGGTCGGCAATTCGGTGACGGTTTGCTTGCCGGCGTTGATCAGATCGGGATCTTCCTCGCCCTCATAAGGAAAAGGCCCGAAGCCGAGCATGCCGTTTTCGCTTTGCAACTGAACCGTCATGCCCCCAGGAATGTAGTTCGATACCAGCGTCGGGATGCCGATGCCGAGGTTGACGTAAAATCCGTCGCGCAATTCTTTGGCGGCGCGTTCGGCCATCTGGTCGCGGGTCCAGGGCATGTCAGGCCTCCCCTCCAGTTGCGACGGCGGCCACGCGCTTTCGCACGGTGCGCTGCTCGATGTGCTTTACCGCATTGGGAACATGGACGATGCGCTTTACGTAAACGCCGGGCGTGACGATGTGGTCAGCATTGAGTTCGCCGGGAGGAACCAGATGCTCGACCTCGGCAATCGTCACTTTACCCGCCGTCGCCATCATCGGATTAAAATTGCGCGCGGTCTTTCGATAAACGAGGTTGCCTTCGTGGTCGCCCATCCAGGCGTGCACGATGGACAAATCCGCGACGATGCCGCGCTCCATAATGTAGCGTTCGCCATCGAATTCTCGCTCCTCCTTGCCCTTCGCAATATCGGTGCCGGCACCGGTACGGGTGAAAAAGGCCGGGATGCCGGCGCCACCGGCGCGGATGCGTTCGGCCAGCGTCCCTTGCGGGTTGAATTCGATTTCGAGCTCGCCTGCGAGATACTGCTGCGCGAACAGTTTGTTCTCGCCCACATATGACGAGATCATTTTCTTCACCTGCCGCGTCTCCAGCAGCAGTCCGAGGCCGGCGCCGTCGACACCCGCGTTGTTCGACACAATGGTGAGGTTTTTCACGCCGCTGTCGCGGATCGCCAGGATCAGCGTTTCGGGAATGCCACAGAGGCCGAAACCCCCGGCACAGATGAGCATGCCGTCCTTGAGCACACCGGCCAGCGCGGCTTTTGCGTCGGGATAGACTTTCTTCATGCCATTCCACCAATCTCCCGGACTACAAGGGTCTATACGGATGCCGCAAGGCAAACGTCAACCGGACGCCAGGGCCACGCGCAACCATAGCGCAGACCCGCAATGCGGGTCACCCCATCGCGGATATTTGCCGCAATGGATTTTGCGACTATACCTGCGGCCCCATGACAAATGTTCTCATCCTCACGGAAGTCCAGGAATCCATGCGCGCCCGCTACAAGGCGATGCTGCTGGAACGATTTCCGCAATTGACCGTCAACGTCGTCGGCCACCACGATCTGGTGGGCCCCTACATCGGCAATACAGACATTCTGCTGTGCTTCGGGCCACCGATGGCGGACCACGTGGTGCACGATGCGCCCAAACTGAAATGGATTCAGTCGCTCGGCACGGGCGTCGATAATATCGTCGATTTGCCGTCGCTCGGCAAAGAAGTGCTGGTCACCACTGTCCGCGGCATCCACGGCCCGCCGGTATCGGAAGCGACCATCGCCTTCATGTTGTCGCTCGCGCGTGACATGCCGCGCTCGGTTCGCGCGCAGGCAGAGAGTAAATGGGAACGCTGGCCTTCGGCGCTGCTTGCGGCCAAGACCGTGGGCATTCTCGGCGTCGGGCTGATTGCGGAGTATCTGGCACCAATCTGCAAGACATTCGGCATGACCGTGGTCGGTATCACCGGCAGCCCGCGCGAAACCAAGAACTTCGACCGCATGGCGCACCGCGATGACCTCGTAAAAATCGCGCCCGAACTCGATTTCCTGATCGCACTGACGCCGCTGACGCCGGAAACGCGCGGCATCGTCGGTGAAAAAGTGTTCGCTGCGATGAAGCCGACTGCGTATCTGGTCAACGTTGCGCGCGGCGGTGTGGTTGACGAACCGGCCTTGATTGCCGCGCTCGATGCGGGAAAAATTGCCGGCGCCGGGCTTGACGTCTTTTCGCAAGAGCCGTTGCCGTCCAACAACCCGCTGTGGAAGACCAAGAACGTGACGATTTTTTCGCATCTCGGCGGCTATTCGCAAGGTTATGAGGATCGCGCCATGCCGACCATTGCCGGCAACATGGCAAAATTCCTGGCCGGCGATCTCAAGTCCATGATCAATATCGTGCGCAAGCCTGCGTCCTGGGGAGTTTGAACGATGGCTTTGTCGGAACGCCTGAACACGCCGATTTCCAATGCCGAACTCGAGCGTCGCTGGCGCGCGGTGCGCGCCGCCATGGAAAAGGAAAAGATCGACGTTCTGCTGATGCAGAACAACAACGACCACATGGGCGGCTATGTGCGCTATTTCACCGACATGCCGGCAACCAACGGCTATCCCAATACCGTGGTGTTCCCGCGTGGTGACGAGATGACCGTCGTGTGCCAGGGCCCGTTCGGCGGCAACGAGGCAACTGCGCAGGGCGACCAGAACTGGCGCGGCGTCAAACGCATTCTCACAACCCCGAGCTACGCCTCCGCGCATTACACAAAAGACTACGACCCCGAACTCGCGGCATCGGCACTCAAGCCGTTCGCGCAAGCGACCATCGGTTATGTCGGCACCTATCAGATGTCTTACGCGCTGCTGGACTACATGAAGCGCACGTTTCCGAAGGCGCGCTTTGTCGATGCATCCGACATGGTCGACAGGATCAAGGTCATCAAGAGCGCGGAAGAAATGGAACTCGTGAAGCACGCCGCATTGATGCAGGACGGCGCCATTCGGGCCGCATTTGCGGCAGCCAAACCCGGCATGCGCGATACCGAGGTCGCCGCAGTCGCGCAGCATTACAGCCAGTGCCACGGCAGCGAGAACGGCATCTATCTCTGTGCGTCGATGCCGCTCGGCAAACCATCCAAGTTCGCGAACCGCCATTTGCAAAATCGCATCATCCAAAAGGGGGATCAAATTGCATTGCTGGTCGAGGACAATGGACCGGGCGGGATGTACACGGAGCTGGGGCGCTCCTGCGTGGTCGGCGCCAAAGTGCCGCAGGCGATGAAAGACGAGCTTGATTTCTGCAAGGCCTCGCGCAAGTTCACGCTCGATCTGCTCAAGCCCGGCACACCTTGCAAAGACATCTGGGACGCATTCAACGATTTCATGCGCAAAAACGGGCGTCCGGCAGAAGCGCGGCTTTATTGCCACGGCCAGGGCTACGACCTCGTGGAACGTCCACTGGTGCGGCAAGACGAGCCGATGGCCATCGCGAAGGATATGAACATCGTCGTCCATCCGACGTATATCCACGCCGGCTATCTCAACTGGCTCTGCGACAATTATCTGATCGGCGGCAACGGCCCGGGCGACCGGCTGCACCAGTTCCCCGAGGACGTCATCGAAGTGGGTTAGCCATGCTGCCGCGTCCGGCTTGACCAGCGGGCGCCGGCTGCGCAAGGGTTTGCCTCTTTGGTGGAGATGACAACAATGAAAAAGGCCTTGTTTGCTGCGGCCCTTGCCGCGCTCGCGTTTGTTGGCGCGGCGGCGGCTGAAGACTTCCCCAGCCGTCCCGTGACGATGGTTATTCCGTTCGCGGCCGGTGGACCGCAGGACACGATCGGCCGGATTATCGCGCAGCGCATGGGAGAATTGCTCGGCCAAACGGTGGTAGTCGAAAATGTCGGCGGCGCTGGCGGCATGACCGGTTCCAAGCGCGTCGCTGACGCCAAGCCCGACGGCTACACCATGATCCTCGGCAGTGTCGGCACGCATGCGCAAAACCAGACGCTCTATAAACATCCGCTCTACAATGTGGTGACCGATTTTACGCCGGTTGCTTATCTCGCCGTGACGCCGATTGCGATCATCACGCGGCCTGATTTGCCGGCGAACAACTTCAAGGAATTCATCGCCTACGCCAAAGCCAACCAGGAGAAGATGCAATACGGTTCGGCCGGCGCCGGTTCGGCCACTCATCTTGGCTGTGTCGTGCTCGACAGCGCGATGGGCACGAAGATCACGCACATCCCGTACAAAGGCACCGGCCCCGCCATGCAGGATCTTGTCGGCGGACGCATCGACTTCCTGTGCGACATCATCGCCACTGCCAAGCCGCAGATCGACGGCGGCAAGGTAAAGGGCATCGCCATCATGACCAAGGATCGCTCGCCGGTGCTGCCGAATCTCGCGACCACCGGCGAACAGGGCCTCGATGTACAAGCCTACACATGGAGCGCGCTGTTCCTGCCGAAAGACGCACCCGCCGACGTCGTGAAGAAGCTCAACGAAGCCGCGGTCGGCGCCATCACGACGGAATCCGTACAGGAGCGACTGGCGAAGCTCGGTGCAACCGTCGCGGCGCCGAATGAGCGTAGCCCGCAATGGCTGGGTGATTTCGTGAAGAGCGAAGTCAAAAAGTGGGAAGCGCCGATCAAAGCGAGCGGCGTGCAAGTCGAGTAAGACAATCGCCGCAGCGGGCTTGCCGTAGCGCGTAAGGACAAGGAGTCGACGATGGCCGACATCAAGATTCTCAATCCCGACTCGCTTGGCAAGCCGCTGGGGCAATATTCGCAACTCACCCGCGTGAAGGCGTCGGAGTTCATTTTCATCGCAGGCCAGGTTGGCGTTGATCGCGACGGCAAGCTCGTCAGCGCCGACGATTTCGACGCGCAATGCGTGCAGACCTTTGCGAACATCGAGACCGCTCTGAAATCGGTCGGCGCCGGCTGGGGCAATATCGTGCAGTTTACCAGCTACCTGGTGCACTCGCAGGACATTCCAAAATTCATGAAGTACCGTCTGCGTGAATTTCCGAAAATGTTCGCCAACGGCGCTTACCCGCCCAACACATTGCTGATGGTCGACCGTCTGGTGCAAGAACCGCTGCTGGTCGAAGTTCAGGCTATGGCGGCGCTTTAAGTTACGCGGCCGGCTTGTCCATCAGGCTGACGTGGGCGGCGACAATACGCCAGCCTTCCGGGAATTTCACCCAGGTTTGCATCTGCCGGCCGATTTTGCCCGGTGCCGACGGTCGCTCATAAAGCGTGCACGCGACCGCGCACTCATGACCATAAGTCGTGATCACCGTGCGGGACAGCGTGCGTCCGAGTGCAACCGGCGACCGCGCGCCGCGGAATGATTTGATCGCCGCCGCGCCGTACAAAATTTCGCTCACGCCATACCGTATGGTGCGCGGATCGTCACGAAACAGTTCGTTGAGTGTAGGCACATCATTTGAGACCAGCGCTTTTTCGTAGCGCGCGAATGC
>WNFM01335863.1_pt3 | contig 39364 bp, 54 predicted proteins | sample 5400271 | NCBI WGS metagenome assembly WNFM01 (sample SAMN13153352, study PRJNA577476) | soil metagenome | isolation source: 60 cm saprolite on Douglas fir-dominated hillslope | place: USA:California | collected 2013-09-17
ATACTTGGATTCTTACAAGGGCCCAATACTTTGGACGGTACCACCTTGCTTTTCGTTTATCTATTTACAAAAAATCCCGCCGTGGCGGGAAAATTCAAAAATTTGCGATAAACGCTCTTTTCGAATGCTCCACTTTCTTGCGACACATTCTTGCGATATTACGGTTCGCACCCGGCTCAGACTATCTTTGAGGGATTTGTCCTACGGCTCTGGAGTGTAAATTTCATTTGTAACGTTGCGGAAGATCTTGCAGCGACCGTCTTCTCTCTGATGTCACACGTACAAATTACTTTGGCTCCTTCACAGCCTTTAATTAAATTGTTAAAAATATTATACCAAGACAATTGGCAAATGTCAAATTTACTATATTTCTCCTTCTTGACTTTAGTTAGATAAAGTATTATACTATTCTTACTTTACCTAAATAAAGTATATGAAAATGGTCAATACAAAAAGTGCGAAAGAATTATATGAAGCAATTCTTTTATTGAGAGATGAGGATGAAATAAAAAGATTTTTTCGAGACCTTTTGACGGAGCCGGAAATAAAAGAGTTTAGCAATAGATGGAAAGTTGCACAAATGCTTAGTAAAAAAGCGCCATATGAAAAAATAACTAGAGCAACTGGCATGAGCAGCACAACCATTGCACGAATTCAAAAATGGTTGAATGGTAAATTAGGAGGATATAAATTTATGGTAGAAAGAATAAATAAACAAAATAAAAATGCACATCATGCTCGCCTACTGGCGGTGTGATAGTTGCGTTAGTGCAAAATTCACCCCGCCTCGGCGGGGTTTTTTAATGGAAGAAAGGAAATTATGGAAACAATAAACACAATTGAACAAAAAGGGAAATTAACAAATTATCCAGAACTTATGATTTTTGATATGGATGGAACTCTTATCATTAATCCAAATTTTTATAATAAAACATATTCTGGCACTCTCGAGCAAACAATTTTTGAAGAACGAGGTCAAATGGGACTTAACGTTCTCAAGTATTGCAGAGAAGAACGTGAAGGAAAAGGAGAACTTGCTTTAGAAATGTTGAATATCTGAAGCATATCATGGGAATGATGGGTTGGGAGATGCCAACTTCCCTGCTCCACAAACAAGATCATTGGAAATTCGGGCAATAGATTTTCTCTATGAAAAAATTATGGAGAATAAAAATAATATTGATATTATCGCTCAAGCTCCGCTGACAAATATAGCAACTTTATTTAGCAAGTATCCGGAAGTGATGCAATACATCAGATCTTTGTATATTATGGGTGGAACAATAAATATTCCTGCATCTACAAAATATGGCGAGTTTAATTTCTTCTGTGACCCACTTGCACAAAGTATTGTTTTACAAAGTCCTGTGAAAAAATATCTCGCTACTCTTGATATAACATATAAAGTATTTTTAACGGAAAAAGATATTCTTTCATATAAAGCAACACAGACACAGGGTGGAAATTTTTTATATGACACTTCTCGTTTTTGGAAAAAGAAGTTATCAAGAAAAGAGCCTTTTATTCTCTGGGATCCTGTTGGTATAGGGCAATTTCTAGCACCTGAATTGTATACATTTGAGCAAGTTGCTATAACTGTTGAGACAAAAGACAAGAAAGATATCTGCAAAATGACGCTGACACCTTCAAAAAGTCCTACAAGTACTTTTTTGGCAAGAGACATAGATGTTGAGAAATTTTTGAGATTGTTTAAAAAACTGATATGTAAAGATCCTGAATCAAGTTCAGGATGACGAGGAAAAGTAAGGTAATTATGTGATAGAATAATTTTATGAATGTACAAACATTAAAAGGCTTTCGAGATTTCTTGGGAGCAGAATCTAGAAAAAGGCAATATGTGAAAGACACTTTGCAGAAAGTATTTGAGTCTTATGGCTTTGAGCCACTCGAGACTCCCGCTTTGGAATATGAAGAAATTCTCATGGGCAAATATGGTGAAGAGGGCGATAAATTGATGTATCGATTTGAAGATAATGGCGAGCGCCGTGTTGCCCTTCGCTATGACCAAACAGTCCCAACAGCCAGATATGTAGCCCAATATCAAAATCAACTTCCCTTCCCTTTTAAGCGCTACCAAATGCAACCTGTCTGGCGAGCAGAAAATACCCAAAAAGGTAGATATAGAGAATTTTTACAATGTGACGCAGATATTGTGGGAGTTAATTCTGCACTTGCAGATGCCGAAGTCATTGCAGTCTTGCAAAAAGGTCTGGAAGCATTGGGATTTGGCAATACAAAAATACTGGTAAATGACAGGGGTGTTTTTGAGGGATTACCAATGAATGCAATTATTACCATAGATAAGCTGAAAAAAATTGGTGAAGATGGAGTTGTTGATGAATTAGTTGCCAGGAATATTTCAAAAAGTAGAGAAGAAGCATACAATCTTTTACAATCAATTACCAAAAAAGAGCCAACAGAAAGACTCAGGGAAATTTTTGAAACACTTGAGCAATTTGGCATTAGCAAAAAAAACGCCACCTTCTCCCCTACGCTTGCCAGGGGGCTTGATTATTACACAGGCATGATTTTTGAAATAGAAATTCCGGAATATCCTGCAGGATCTGTTGCTGGTGGTGGAAGATATGACGAGCTTATTGGAATGTTCCTGCCTGCCGGCAGGCAGGTGGCTGCTGTCGGATTTGCAATTGGATTTGATAGAACACTTGAGGCAATGGAAGCTTTGGATTTATTTCCCAAAACGCTTAGCGAAAGCGCTGCAAAAGTATTGGTGACGGTATTTAACAAAGAATTGGAAGAAAAATCACTGGAACTAAGTTCTCGCTTACGCTCGAACAATATAGCAGTTGAGCTTTATCTTGATCCAGGGGCAAAAATGGAAAAACAATTAAAATATGCAGATAGTAAAGGCATTCCTTTTGCAATAATTCTTGGCCCTGAAGAGGTAGAGAAAAATGTAGTGACCTTGAAGGATTTAAAAGAACGTTCTCAACAACTATTGCCAATTGACCAAGCTCTCATTCTTCTGCGACAATAATTCTACCACGTCATTGCGAGTGAAGCGAAGCAATCTCGAGATCGCCACAGCCATTACATGGCTTCGCGATGACGAATTTTGATGAGATTATCCAATTCCAAGAAAGCTGTCCTTGCGCTTATTCTTGCCAATATTATTTGGGGTGCAGCTGCACCTATTTATAAGTGGGCACTGCTGGATGTCCCTGTTTTTACTTTTGCTTTTATCCGTTTTTTTATCCCTGCACTTCTTATTTTTATTTTCTTTCGAAAATATGTAAAAGTATCTCTCAAAAAACTCCCTCTTCTCATTCTTATTGGTCTCTGCGATATTACTTTTAATATTGGCCTCTATTTCATAGCACTTCAGCACACAGCAAGTATTAATGGGCCAATCATTGCAAGCTCGGGACCTGTATTTCTTATTCTTCTTGCAATACTTTTTCTCAAAGAGCGTCCAACAAAAAAAATGTTACTTGGCAATCTCATTGGGTTAACAGGTGTATTGGTTATTGTCGTCCAGCCATTTTTTCAACCAACAAAAGACGCATCTATTTTTGCCAATCTCCTTATTATCGGCACAACAATTTCAAAAGCACGAGTAAAAATTCCTTTTTTAACAGTAATGTTTTGGTCTTTCACAATAGGCACTCTCACTTTTTTACCACTTTTCCTTTGGGAAGTGTCAAAGGTCGGCTTACTCCCAAATCTTAATTTTCAGGGTATTACTGGACTCCTCTACGCAACAATTCTTTCATCGAGTCTGTGTTATATTTTTTACTACTGGTCAATTCGCCATATTCATGCCTCAGAAATGAGCATTTTTGCCTATATTGATCCCGTTGCCGCTATTCTTATTGCCGCTCCCCTTCTCGGAGAATATCCGACGCCACTTTTTATAATTGGCAGCATATTAGTCTTTTTTGGCATTTATGTTGCAGAAAATAGACTTCACTGGCACCCATTACATAAATTGTTTCGTTGACAGAAAGTTCCTAAAGTCCTATAATTCTCCCATGTCAGAACACCGAACTCCATCCACTACAACAGAGCAGATTGCAGATGCGCTCTCACGATCACGCTCTAATCTTACTATTCAAACAATTGAAACCCATGTGCTGAATGCCCCACTGACATTTATCTATGCAGCACCACAATCAGGCACGCTTGATAGTGGACAAATGAATGGCACAGCTCGTTTTGCTGCAGGAAAATTATTACTTCCGAATTGGACTATTACAGAGTCTGATGCAAGAAAATATACAAGAGAGGGAGAAACAGAAAAACAATTTGCTTCTTTCGGTCTCACTGATTCAGGTGATCAAAACCGTTCATATAGAGCAGTCATTTTCCCATCTGAAAGACTTATGCGTGTTGCACTGGGATATCTTCAGGCAATGAAAGACAACATGCTTACCCACTTTATGGATTATCATCTCAATGAACTTATCAATGGAAGGCTAACGTCACTTTTGGAAGATTTGCAAAAAAAGCCTAACGGAATAGAAGAATATCTCGCACAATCTCGAAAGGACTATCCCCCTCAGGACTTTTTAGAATCATAAAAACATTGTATTTTGCCTTGAAATTTGCTATAATAGCTCTATGAAAGCAGCAATTCACCCACAATATTTCCCTGATGCGCAGGTTATTTGTGCCTGTGGAACAGTCTATACTATTGGCTCTACTGTGCCAAAAATTCACGTTGAGCTTTGTAGTCATTGTCACCCATTCTATACAGGTGAGCAAAAATTCGTTGATAGTGCAAATAGAATTGATAAATTCCAAAAAAAGCAAGATATTGCAACAAAATACAAAGCAACCGCTGTGAAGAAAAAAGAAGCAGAAAAAGCAAAAGATAACGGTCCAAAAACCCTCTCAGAAATGCTTGCTGGTCTTAAATAGTTATACTATTTAAGACAAATACTAAATCCTAATTCCTAAATCCTAAACAAATTCCAATTTCCAAATTTTAAATCTCCGAATGTTTTGAATTTATTATTTTAATTATTGTAATTTATTTAGAATTTGGATATTAGTGCTTAGAATTTTTGATATAATACACCTATGCAAGATTATAGAATTACACAAATTGAAGAACTAAATCAAAAGATCGAAGAAACCCGCATGCTGCTGGAAGATCCTTCTATGAAGGACATGGCAGAGGAAGAAATAAAAAGGCTTACGGATGAAAAACAAGCAATCGTCGATACCATGCAACCAGATGACAGTGGCTCGGACCTTGATGAGCGTAACGTAATTTTAGAGGTAAAAGGAGCTGCTGGTGGTGACGAAGCAAAATTATGGGGAGATGAGCTACTCAGAATGTATTCCCGTTTTGCGCAATTACAGGGCTTTAAGGTTGAGCAACTGGATGAAGGAGTTATAAAAATATCAGGACAGGGAGCTTTTTCTGTTTTTAAATATGAAGCAGGAGTACACAGAGTCCAAAGGACTCCTGCAACAGAAAAAAGGGGCAGAATTCACACTTCCACAGCAACAGTCAGTGTCCTTCCAGAGCTTGATGATATCGACCTTCACATCAACCCGGAAGATATTGCATTTGAAGCATTTCGAAGCGGTGGCCATGGTGGTCAGAATGTCAATAAAGTCTCTACTGCAGTGAGACTCAAGCATATCCCCTCTGGCGTAGTTGTCACAGCGCAAACAGAACGCTTCCAAAATCAAAATAGAGAAATTGCTATGGAGCTGCTCCGTGCAAAATTGTGGGAAATGGAAGTTGAGAAAAGAAATGAAGAAATAGGCAGTCTTAAGTCGACGCAAGTAGGACGAGGACAAAGAGCAGAGAAGATTCGGACCTATAATTTCCCACAAGATAGAGTCACCGACCATAGAGTTGGCGTAAGTGCTCACAATCTCCCAGTACTTCTGGATGGAGAAGGCCTTGGCAAGCTTCTTGAAGAAGTCTCCCACAAACTCCAAGCTGGAGAAATAAATGAAACCACTGAAGAAGACTAATATTGTCTTGATTCTCTTTTTTTTCTGTGTAACAATATTTATAGACTGTGGAAAAGATTGTAAAACAAGCTGCACATGTTACGAAAAAATATCAGGTTGCACTAATACCTGTGGTGGCAGTTGGCATAGTGCTTCTTGCGATTCTTGCTTTTTCTCTGTATCAAAATTATGTTCTCAGCATGACTAACCAAAGAATTCAGAAAAATCTTGCCAGCGTACAGAGTCAATTAAAAGACTTGAAAAGTCAGGACCAGTATAAAATAAATCAGGATTTAAAGGATAGAATTAAGCATATTGAAGATACCTATGGTACTTCCCTCTCTTTATATCAAAAAATTCTTGACCTTCGAGCGCAAAAAGTGAATGTGACGGACTTGGAGACAACATTTGCAGCTTCTTTGGAATTTTTATCTAAGCAAAATTATGCGTCTGCTGCTGCGGATTTGACTACCCTTGCGGGAGATATTACTTCGGCACAAAATAAATTAGTTGCAGCAACTGTTGCCAATTTGCCTGCAAATATTCCGCAAAGTAATGCTGCTCCAGCAGCAGGGACCCTATCTCAACAATCTGTCACCACTGATACCGGGACCTTCTCTTTGAGCATTATTGCAGCCGACTTAAATTCAACCAAAGTAATTGTGGATACAGCCTCTGATAGCGATTGTAGTAATAACTGTCCAGTACTCCCCTTGGGAAGCTATGTCAGTCGCTCAGGCGCATATGCTGGCATAAATGGCACATTCTTCTGCCCCACTGAATATCCCCAGTGTGCCGGCAAAACAAATTCTTTTGACACACTCCTCATGAATAAAAATAAAGTGTATTTTAATTCAGCAAATAATGTGTATAGTACAGTCCCCCTTGTCTATACAAATGGTGGTGAATTTGGTGTACGTACTTCAGAAAATTGGGGTAGGACAACAGGAGTGGATAGTGTGATTGCCATGCAACCACTGCTTGTCTCTGGAGGCGGTATTGTCTATGGAGATAGTAGTGACACAAAATTTACCAATAAAGGAACAAGGGATTTTATCGCAAATAAAGGAAGCACAGTCTATATTGGTGTTATTTACGGAGCAAATATGACAGATGCTGCACATGTTTTACATACTTTGGGAATGGATAATGCACTTAATTTGGATGAAGGTGGCTCAACAGCTATGATGTATAATGGCAGCTATATTGCAGGACCTGGAAGAAATATCCCAAATGCAGTCTTATTTGTGAGAAAATAACTCCCTCTTGTATTTTATCTTGTCATGACTTAGACTACTCTGTATGGCAACAGCAGAAAGTCTCTATACCCCTGAAGTTTTCCCTGACAAAGATTTGTCTGGACAAGAATTACATGAGACCGCAAAAACACTCGCAGAAGAACTCCGAGTAGCATTGACACATAATGACGCGTACGTTAATACAGTACGAGAACAATACAAGCCACAAATTTCTATCATTGCTGACCCTGAATCCTTTACTCTAGAACCACTCAATCCAGATATGAGTCTTGCAAATAATTTTGGACAGATTGTTACCTTTACGCATGGACCAAAACAATATAGAGTTATGACACGACACATGTCTCACACCACGCATGCTGATGGACACTATTCTGTTGACACGTCCCCTTCCGGAGTAAAATGGACCAATATAGAAATTTCAGATCTTTCAGGAAATCCAGAAAAAGAGATACGCATCATGAGCACACCTGATAGTAAAGCGTCTTATTTAGAAGGAACTATTGGAGTTTATGAGACCTCTGAAAGATCGCATAAGCTGGTCGCATGGAACAGCAAGGACGCTGCAGGACAAATTAGAGATGTTATTTCCGATCTTTCTATTGCCTATTTGTAACTTCTAACTCCCATTCCTCAAACCCTATTTCTTTCATCTTCTCAATTGCTTTTTCAAGACTTCCAAATTCTTTTGTAAAATCTTTTTTTGTCACTGCAATATCATATGGAAATATTATCCATGTATCCAAACTCTTCACCCAAAAATCAGGAACAAATGTCGTGTGAGGCTTGATGTATGGAGATGCTGTATAGACCTTATGGAGAGGCAATGTTGCTAAGTATCTTGTGGCTCTTTCATAAGTCTTGCCAGTGTCTGAGACCTCATCCACCAAGAGAATTGTTTCACTTTTGAATTGTCTGCTACTTACTTGTGTTACTTCAGGCTCTTTTGTTTGCTTAAGATCTGTATATGATTGAATCGCAATATGAGAAATGGGTAACTCTAATAAATCAGAAAGAATTCGAGAAGGTACCATGCCACCACGCGAGATAGAGATAATTTCATCCACAATGATGCCTGATTGTTTAATTTGTTCTGCAAGCTCCAAACAATCTTTTTCAAGATCCTGCCAGCTTAATTTAGTAAAAGTCATATTTAGAATTCTCCAACAAATGAAATTTCTGGTGTCATATCAAGACCAAGTTGGTCTTTTATTTTTGTTTGGATGAGTGCAATAAGCTGCATGACATCAGACGCTTTTGCATCTCCTGTATTGATAATAAAATTTGCATGGGTGTCTGAGATTTGTGCCCCGCCTATTTTATGTCCTTTTAGTCCCACTTGCTCAATAAGTCTTCCTGCTCCATGATGTTCTATTTTCTTAAAAACACTCCCGGCACTTTTATGCTCAGCATCTTTGGGATGCTTTTCTTTACGCCAGGCAATATTGGCATCAACAATTTTTTGAATTTCTTCTTTTGGCTTTTTTGTCAGTCGAAAGGTTGCGGTCAAAATAACATCATGAGAATCGTGAAGAATACTGTAATCATAGGAAAAATGGAAAAATTCCTTGTTCACGGTTTTTTGTGTAAGGTTGAACCTTCCCGAAGGATCAACCTTAGGAGACGATGAAGGAAGAATCTCCGCGCTTTCCAAAATGTTACCTATAAAAACAGTTTCAGTCCTCTCTGGATTTAAGAAATGTAAATTTTGCCACAAAGCTCCACCAACTGAAGATGGAATTCCTGCAAAATGCTCAAAGCCAGAAAGGCCCTGCTCAGTAGCGAAGGCAATCAGGTCTTGGATAGTTGCTCCAGATTCGGCCGTAAGAAGAACAGAACTATCGTCATTGCGAGGAGCTTGCGACGAAGCAATCTCGGAGATTGCCGCGCTCCCTTCGGTCGCTCGCAATGACGGATTATTGGATATTTGAAACTTATTTGCACGATTGGCAATGACAAGTCCCCTATATCCTTTATCTCCTACCAAAATATTTGCTCCCTGGCCAAGAATAAAAAAAGGAATTCCTTTTTCTTTTGCAAATTGTACTGCCTCAATTATTTCATTAGTAGACTGTGCTACCACAAAATAATCAGCAGGTCCGCCAATGTGAAAGGTTGTGTAGGGAGCCAAAACTATATCTTTCTGTATCTGCATGAAGGTATTATCTCACATTGAAGTAAAAATCGGAAATTGAAGAAATAAAACTAACCTTTTTCTAATGGAAATTTTGGCTTAACAACTAAATCATCCTCATGTGCTGGTCTACTCGTAATTTTTGGGGCTGGATTAGTGGGTTTTTTTACCGCTTTGAGTGCTAATGGATGTTTTAGATCTGGAACAGGTATGCTCAGGTCTGTTCGAGTATCTGCTGAATCAATATACTCTTGTGATGTTTCTGTTGTTTGACTATCTCCCATACCAAAATACTAACAAGAAATACTAAAGGTTGTCAAGAAGTTATTTGAGAAGTTGCCCAATTGCTGCCTCAAGCTGGGTATCATGGGACATATCCTTGGTGTCTGGATCGACAGCAATATCTGGAGTAAGTCCTTTACCATGGACCCATGTGCCATTTGGAGTCAGCCACTTTGCAATGGTGACATGAAGCCCTGCTCCTTGACCCAAATCAATTGCCTGCTGCATAGTGCCTTTGCCAAAAGAGACTTCTCCGATAAGCTTGGCTCTATTATTATCCCGCATTGCGCCAGCAACAATTTCACTGGCAGATGCCGAGCCTTTATTGATAAGAATCACAAGAGGCTGCGACAGTAATTTCCCTGCCCTATTCACAGTAAGTGTCTCCTCATCACCATTTCCTGCTTGCTGAATAACGACTGTATCTCCTTGCGGTAAAAATTCTGATGCGATATATTGTGCGTCGGTCACATAGCCACCTGGATTATTGCGAAGGTCCAAAATAATTCCCTTTGCACCATCAAATTGTGGTGCAAGCTGACCAATAAGATTGCTCCAGTCTTGATTGGTATTATCGCCAAATTGAGAAAGTCTCAGATACATTATTTTGTCAGAGCTTTGAGCGACGAATTTTGTTTTATCAATGCCATCGATTTGGCTAATTGGCTTGAGCCACCCATCGATACTTTTTATTGTAATCACATCTCTGGTAATAGTAATATCTGTTGTCTTGGTATCATCTTTATGTACAACAGTAAGCGTTACCTGTGTGCCTTTTGGACCACGAATTTTCTCGACCGCTTGTGGCAATGTCCATAACGAGGCATCTTCTCCATTTACTTTGACAATAGCGTCTCCCGACTGAATGCCTGCTTTTTTTGCAGGACTCCCAACAAGAGGTGTCACAACAATAATTTGCTTATCTTTTAGTCCAAGCTCTGCGCCAATACCGGTAAATTGTCCAGCAAGTTGCTGTGAAAATGATGTCTGTTGTGCAGGTGGTAAATACATAGTGTATGGATCTCCAAGGCTGCCTACCATACCAGAAATTGCACCCTGGAGCATTTTTTGTGGATCGACTTTTGATTTGTCATAGTAGCCATTGACTACCTTATCCCAGACATTCCAAAATTGAGAAAAATCAACCTGAGAGACCATTGCCGGTGGATTTTTGTCGATAATAGTAATTTGTGGTTTGTATTGTGACCAGGCAAGATGTACTTTGAAATTTCCGATAAAGTAACCAAGAAAAAAAGCACAAAGAATAACAAGAATAATTTGCAGTCTTTTATTATGCATGGGTATTTTCTATTATATGTGGCGACTTAGCGATTGTCTAGAGGAATTTATTGAACAACAAATGGCATGAGGGCGAGATGTCGTGCGTATTTTATTGCTGATGTCAGTCTTCTTTGATGAAGCGCACAAAGCCCAGTCTTTGCTCGTGCTAAAATCTTACCCCTGTCTGTGGTGAATTTTTCCAAAGACTGGATATCTGTAAACCATGGAGTCTTATTTTCTTTACAGAAATAGCACTCTTTTGGTACTTGTATCTTTCTTTTTGGTGATCGTTTCATTGATTTTCTTTTCATATTAAAATGGTATATCGTCTGCTATCTGCTCAGCTGTCTCTTCTGCTGGATGTGCCTGTATTTCTTCCTTTGGCTCGCTCGTCTCGCTATCGCTTGGGCGAAGCGGGCCAGAGTCTTTGACGACGGCGGCTGGCTCTGACACAACTGGTTTTGAACTTGGCGTAAATGCTGTATTCGCGAGTCCCTCGCGTTTGCTATCCAGAATAATCATGTCTTCAATGACTATTTCTGTAATATTTTGCTCATTGCCATCTTGCTTGGTATATTTTCTATTTGCAAGTCTTCCTTCGACATAGACTTTTCGTCCTTTGACAAGAAGCTGACTGCAAATTTCTGCTAATTTATTCCAGGCAACAATCCTGTGAAAATCTACTTCTTCTTTTTTCTCTCCACCTTCTGTTGTCCAGCTTCTATTGGTTGCAACGCTAAAGGTACACACTGCTGTCCCGGATGGTGTATATCTCAATTCTGGGTCTCTTGTCAAATTCCCAATAAGCTGTACTTTATTCAAACTTCGTGCCATATGTTATTTCGTCCGTACCACCAAGTGTCTCAACACATCTTCCATATTCACAAGTCTTTTTTCAAAATCAGCTGGAAAGGTCTCGCCTTCCAATTGAAAATCATAATAAAATCCTGTGAGCTGCTTTTTTATTGCGTATGCCAATGCTTTTGAGCCCCATGCTTCTTCTTTTGCAATTTTGACACTGCCTAAGAAGGATTTAATTGTCTCCAAAAGCTTTTTTCGCTTTTCTTCAGTAAGCTCCGGGCTTATAACAATGACTAATTCGTATGTCCGCATAGGGGTATTTTAGCATGAAAAAGGTGGGTAAAACAAGGGGGAATCAGATTTATGCTCCTATTTTAAATTCCACAACGTCTCCATCTTTCACAATATATTCTTTTCCTTCCAGTCGTGCTTTACCTTTTTCGCGACTTCCCTTCCACCCGCCTGCAACGCTTTGCCAGTCCGCAGCAGATGCAGCGCTTCTGGCGGGCGTAGCAATGCGGGCAGGCCCACTTTCCCCCACAAAGTCTTCAAACCCAACAACCTCTGCCTTGATAAATTTCTTTATAAAATCAGTGTGAATTTCTCCAGCTGCAAGAGGTGCTGTTGTACCTTTTTTTATAGTCCACGCCCTGACTTCCTTCTCCCCTGCTGTAAGGAAACTAATGAGACCAAGCTCTTGGTATGCTTTTTGAATCAGTCGCTCCAAACCGGATTGTTCTAAACCTAATCCTTTGAGATACTCCTTTTGCTCTTCTTCTGACAGGCTCGCCAGCTCTGATTCTATTTGAGCGCAGATGACGACGACATTACCATCGTCATCCCGGACTTGATCCGGGATCTTTTGTTGAGATGCTGAATCAAGTTCAGCATGACGGGAAGATTCGCTCGCAATGATGTGAGCATATCCTTCTGTCGCTTTTTTAATTCCCTCTGGATTGTATTGACTCTCACTCACATTCAAAACAACAATTTGCTGTTTGTTGGAAAGTAAAAATAAATCTTTCAGCTCTTCTCTCTCTTCATCGTTCAATTGCTGTCTATACACAGGTGTACCATTATTAATTCCTGCCAAAGCTTTCTCTATCGTTACTTTTTTCTTTGGCTCAATTTTTCTATTTTCCAACGCTTTTTGGAGTGTTGTGACGTCTGCAAGCATAAGCTCGGTATTGATAATCTCAAAGTCAGATTTTGGGTCTGTACTTCCCTCTCTAATAACATTACTATCTTCAAATGCTCTCACAACATGTGCAATAATTTGCACTTCTCTGATGTGAGACAAAAATTTATTCCCAAGTCCTGCGCCTTCAGATGCACCTTTGACAAGTCCTGCGATATCGACAAATTCGACGGTTGCTGGCTTGAGTGGCGGCAAATTTGCCATCTTCTCTTCTTCTTTGGTAATCTTCGCAAGAATTGCCAGACGTGGATCTGGCACAGCAACAATCCCCACATTTGGCTCGATGGTGGCAAAAGGATAATTGGCCGCCAGCGCCTGCTGCTTTTTTAACAGCGCATTGAAAAGCGTACTTTTCCCTACATTTGGAAGGCCAACAATACCGACAGAAAGATTCATGGAGGTATTATATCACGAGTCAAAGAAGGTGCTCATGCTTTACTTTCTAGTAAAACCCACAACATACAGTGTTCGTACCATTCCCACAGGGATTAGGATTGAGGATGGCACCACTGCCATCACGAATTTCTGCTCGACATTGTCCAAGTCCCATGCAAACCGTTCCTCCTGAGTAGGTTGTAGGATTTGTTGCTGGGATAGCCCACCAGGAATTGGAGACAATATCCATATTCTTATAGAGTAATTTAATTAGCTAGAAAAATCAACAATGTATCCTGTTTGACAACTCTATAAAAGTTGCTACACTGAAAATGTGAAAGAAAAGCTCAATTTCAAAATTCTTAGTATCGCTATCGTGCTATTAGCATTGCCACTTACCTTAGCAGCTGTCAAAACCCAACAATACCTCACCCAACATGCAGCATCACCAACCGGACGATTATATACGTTCTCAATTTATTGGGGTGTATCTCCATCTGGTCTTCCCTCTTTTAGCGATTTGACAACTTTTGAAACCGATGCAAAAAAGGGGGTAGCAATTGTTAATTTTTTTACACTTTGGGGGAATACCTACCCGAATTTTTCAGCTTCATTTATGAATCAGATACGGGCTCATGGATCAATTCCAATGATTACTTGGCAACCGGATGATCCTAGCAACGCTGCAATCGAACCTACTTGGACACTTGCAAGTATTATCAGTGGTACTCATGATGCTTACATAAAACAATTTGCAACAGATGCAAAAAATTGGGGCCACCCATTTTTTCTCCGGTTTGCCCATGAGATGAATGGGACATGGTATCCATGGGATGAGGGAATAAATACAAATAAAACAGGAGAATATGTTGCAGCATGGCGTCATGTTCACGATGTATTTACTCAGGTATATCAAACTCCTTCTATAGTTCCTTCAAATGTCACATGGGTATGGTCTCCAAATGTTGAGTATGGCGGGTCAATCCCATTAGATAGGCTCTATCCAGGTCCTTCGTATGTCGACTGGGTTGGAATGGATGGATATAATCATGGCACAGCCAATAGTTATTCCCCTTGGCAAACATTTTCGACAGTTTTTTCTTCAACATATAATCACATAACTAGCCTTGCACCGAATAAGCCACTCATGATTGGAGAAACAGCGTCTGAAGAATCAGGAGGAGATAAAGGGGCATGGTTAGCAGATGCTTTTGGTACAAAAATACCTAACACTTTTCCCAAAATTAAGGCAGTCATCCTATTTAATAAAAAAACCGGCGGTTGGAATTGGCCTATCGAATCATCTCTCAATGCTCAACATGCATTTGCCAATGCAATTTGCTCTAATTACTATGTTACCAATCAATATAATAATTTGAATACCTCTCCTATTCCAGTAGCAATAACTACTTATCAGAGCCAATGCCCAATCCTGCCTCCAACTTCCACTCCAACTCCTGCCTCTTCACCAAGATTTGGAGTCCCTTCTCCCACCTCATCATCAAAGCCAAACTCTGCGTGTACAACATATACCAATCACAATGTTTGCAATAATAACAGGCAACTTTGTGACCAGGTAGGAGTAACATGCTCTTTGTTCGTGACGTACGCAAATTGCAAACCACAGACCAATGGAGTCTGTGGATACACCCAACCAACTTGTGACAGTATTGCAAGAAGCAAGGGATATAAAGGCGGAGGTGCATGCATTCTCCTTGGCACGTGTAAGGCAATAACACGAGATGGTAGTGGGGCAATACTACAGCCTAATCCATGTGGCCAAGGAACAAATATTGTGTGTTGTGCATTTAATAATTGACAATATTAATATAAAAAAGGTATAAATAGTGTATGGCAAATAGAGTTGTTCACTTTGAAGTAGAAGCGAAAGATGCAAAAAGAGCAAGTGAATTTTATGAAAAGGCTTTTGGCTGGGATGCTGAAAACCAAGGCGGAGAGTATGGTAATTACATTGTCGTCACATCTGGCAAACCAGATGAAATGGGAATAAATGGAGGTATATTTCAGGTCGAGAAAAAAGAATTAAATGCATATCGATGCATTATTGGCGTTGATGACATTACTAAAGCAATGGCAGATGTTACAGCAGCAGGCGGAAAAGTCACGGGTGAAAAACCAGATGACATTCCTCATGTTGGACTCTTTATACGATGTGAAGACACAGAACGCAATCGTTTTGCTCTTTTGCAACCTCTTTTGCAACCGTCCCCCGATATGAAGCCAGGAAAATAAGCTATGGCTGCCCAAAAAATAAAAGCTCCTCTTTTTTTAAAAATTCTGAGTCTCGTGAGCTTTGCGGGAGTTATACTTCTTTCTGTTACACTTATCTTTACTATAAAAGAGATTCAGACGCTTAAAGCCACATCCCCTTCTTCTCAAATCACTTCTGTCACCTATTCCTGTAGTAATAACAAAACAATTCGAGCAACATATTTGAGTAATTCTGTTGAATTAACACTGAGTGATGGCAGGAATTTTCTTTTGCCTCAGGGACTTTCTGCATCTGGAATACGATATACCAATGACACTGAGTCAGTCACTTTCTGGAGCAAAGGAAATACTGCATTTCTGCAGGAGGGACAAACAATTACCTATAACGCATGCATCGTGAGTAGCCACTAAAAAATTAAGCTATTTGGGCGGTTGGAACAGGTCCAGAGGAAATTCTTGGTAATCTTTCTTGTATTCCTGCTCTTCTCTGTCTCTGCTCTATCTTAAAGAAGAGATCTGTCAAAATACCATCCTTTTCTTCTGGATTACTAATCAATAAATGTTTTTCCGTAAGTTTTTTTATTCCTAAATAATCCCGTAATATTGTTTCGTATGCTGTATTAACCATTACTGTGTGCCCATTATTCATGTAAACAACTGCAATGTTTTGTAATGCACGAATTGCTTTATCTGTTTGCTCATTTCTTTTTTTCGGACTTAGTATTGCGGCCACATATGCGTGTTCAAATGCAAGAGTTTGGGATTTGAGAAATCTGTGTTCTTTGTCATCAGGGAATGAGCTAAAAATAACATCTACCTTTCCACTCAGCTGTTGATTACGCTGTGTTGTATCTAAAACATTATCAAGAGATGCTCTGTCCTCTTGGAAGCGTTTATCTGCTGCTTTTAATATTTGCCCGGGAAGAATTTCTCTTGTTGCTGCATCTAAATACTTCTTTAATTTTCCTACTCTATTCTCTTTTTGACGAACTGTCGTTATTCTTCTTGCTTCCTCTCGCAAGGTCCTTCCCGGCAAACTACTATCAGCTACCAAAAGAATTGCTGCTCTACTAACTTCTTGAGGTGCTTCATTACCCAAGCCTGGCAACAATGCAGCGTGATGGATAACAGAATATCTCAAGTCATCATGCTCTTTCCGGCTTGCAAGCCTGCCAAACCTACGACCGAGTATTGCTGCTTTTTCAATATGCTCTTGCTGCATGTCTTCAAGTGACATTGGCGCATTACCATCTAGAATTTGATGAGTAAGATCGATTGTTTGATTGAGGGCTTGTACTGCGGCTATCCCTTTTACCTGAAAATTATTCAATGCGTCGTCAATTCTTTGTCTGAGGATTGCTGGATCCACTTGCTGGGTTGCTTCTGCCTTCATGAGGCTATAATAGAATAACTTATAATATATGTCAAGAGGACTTACTTTTCCAGAAGCTTTTTGAGAGGGCCGAGATAATAGGAATGCCATCCATCTTTGAGATCTATTTCTTCACTGTCCGGGACATTGTCATGGAGTAATTTTACTGTGGTAACACCATTTTTTTCGGAAAGCAAGAATGTAACTTGAGACGGCTCGTCCCATCTCCCACCCCACCATTCCTGAAAAAGCTTTTTATTTTTCTCAACTTCTTTATTGGTGCCGTGTACCTGCCCACCCCAGAGGGAAAATTTTTGTCCCTCAATATCGGTCATTTTTGCTGGTCCCCCACCCCATTTGACAATAACGATTGGGTCAATGAGAGCTTGCCACACTTTTTTTACAGGAGCTTTTATAGTGTAGGTCTGTTTGAAGGATTTCACGCTCTCAGTATACTCCGAAGCTAAAAAAAGTTCAAGAGGCTCGTTATTTTGCAATAGTGGTACCAGATACGAGGACTACTCCCAGGACATTATTACTTGCGTCTTTGATAGGAACAACAACTTCTACCAAGCCTTGTGGATAATCAGGACTTGTCTCAACAAAATCCCGCATAATACCATCTTTTAAGCTCATTGTAATTGACTGACCTTTATCATATGAATAGGCACTTCCACGATTTGTCGCAATAGTATCTGCAAGAATCTTTTCATGAGTATCCATGACGACAATATCTCTATGCACTGCTTTTGACGCGGCGTCAACATATTTTTGCAAAGCATCTGGAGTTGTAAGTAGCGACATATTCGTAATGGTCGTTGCTACAAGCATGCCGTAATCAGAAACGCTTGAATTTTGCTGATTTTGCATATTGTGCCAGATAGTTGCCTGCATGAATCTATCTGTGGAAAGCTTGAGGTGAATATATTTTGCTCCCATTGCAAGCATAATAAGAACAAGGACAGCAATGATGATAGTATAAATATGGATGGTTACTGCGTGGACTGAAATTACTTTCTTTTCCATAATTAATTATTGCTACTAGCAATACCACTTTGTCAAGTCCTCAATTTTTTGTATACTAGAAGTATGCAACTTCCCCTCTATTTAGCTGACATTTTTGAACAATTCCATGGCAAATTGGTTGGCAAGAAAAAAATGCAATACCATGTCCTGGAAGTACTTTCCCAAATGCCAGACAATATTGTGGGAAAAATTACCAGGACAACATGGTTTTTTGCTTCCATGGAGGATGCGTGGGCATTTACCTTTACAGGAAATGACCTGAAAGACCACCATCTTATTTTTTTGAGTGATGAGCTTCTGGACCAGGATACTAATCAAATCCACTACACTATCGCCCATGAGATAGGACATATTATTTTAGGACATAAAAATTCTGTCTTTGCCAAGCAGTCAAAAGCAGAAATTCAAAAACAGGAAAAAGAGGCAGATAATTTTGCAAGAAGATACCTAAACTTGTCATCCCGGACTTGATCCGGGATCTATAGATTCTGGATCTTCGACCAGAATGACATCTATTTATTTTTCTTTTTTAAAATCCAAAGCTAAAGAATTAATGCAGTAGCGCTTCCCTGTCTCAGTGGGACCATCATCAAAAATGTGACCCAAGTGACTCCCACAATTACTACACACAACTTCTGTCCTGTGCATCCCATAGCTATTATCCTCGACAAATTCTACAGCGCCTTTGAGGGACTTATCAAAGCTTGGCCAGCCACAATCACTATCAAATTTTGTGTCTGAAGGAAATAATTCCTGTCCACAGGCAGCACACATATACATACCTTTTTCAAAATTTTGATAAAACTTTCCGCTTCCTGGAGCTTCTGTTGCCTTTTCCCGAAGGACTTTATATTGTTCTGGTGTTAATTTTTTCTTCCACTCTTCTTTGGAGATTTTCTTCATGTCTGGCATACAAATAGTATAGCACAAACCAAAAAAGAGCAGCAAAGCTGCTCTTTTTTTAGTAAGAAAACCTTCTTATTTACTAAGTTCTACTTTTGCTCTTTCAGCCTCTGCTCTGACATATTTTAGTACATCAGAATCGTCTGCTCTTTTTGCATCTAATTGACCATTCGTTGATACTCTTGCTACAAGCTCCAATTCTCTCTGTCGTCCAACTTCCTGACAAAAAGCACTCTCACCACTTTCTGTTGGAAAAGGAGTTTCTGGAAAAATTTCAACTGAAGCTGCATAGTCACCCAATGCTTCCTTTGCTGCTTGATGTGCTGCACGTTGGGATCCAATGATTCCCACAGTTTCAATTTCACCTGCTTGCTGATTACGAAATAGCGGTGCATATACATCTCTATAGTCGTTCCATTCTGTTGCCATTTCTGCGCTCATATATTTTCACCTCCCTTTTTCCGGGTTTGATGAATAATACAGGACGTTGGATACCTTCTCAATGCGCACTGGGTGCGAATGGCTTATGAGGCTATTTTTCAGATTCTTTGAGATCTTTTTCTATAAGCTGACGGATATAGACTGATTTTGGCAATTTCTTCCTTTTTGCCACTTCTTCTACCTTTACCAATAAATGAGATGGAAAAATAATAGTAAAGCGCTTATCAAGCCGTGTCTCCATATAGGAAAGCGCTTCATTAAGAGCCTCAATAAGTGTGTCGTCTGTATATTCTGTTACCATAAGATTTTCAACATTGGAAAAAACATCTTTTTTTGGGGAATATTCCTCTGAAATATTTTTCTTGGAAATAATAACGGTTGGCTTGCCTTTTGAGCGAAGATAAGACATACCAAAACCAACTTGTGTGCTTTGCAGTGAACATTCGGCGAAAATGACATCACATGCTTCCAAATTTTTGTAATGATTCATGAATTGCTCTTCTCTTTGGACATAACCTAAGGCTAACAACGCATCAAGATTGGTATCCAGGCTATGGACAACAACGTGTCCCTTTTTCTCAAAATGAGCAACCATGGTCTTGAATTCTTTCGCAAATTGTTTTTGCGCTCTGTATGATGTGAGTAATCCTATTTTCATATATAATAATGTCTTATAGCATACAATTAGCTTCGCTGTCAAGCTAACTTCCCTCCTCAGTATAAACAAAAACTTTGTAACTTGCAAAGGCCTATAGATGGTGCTACAATTTCCGGATATGGGAGAGCTTGTACAATTTCCAACACCCGAACAAACAAGAGAGGAAGGTGATTATCTAATCATTTTCAGTCCTGATGGGAAAAGAGTTTTATTGGTATTCCAAAAAGGTGGGAATTGGTCTCTCCCTGGTGGTAAACCTAAACCAGGCGAAAAGCGTCATCGAACTGCTGAAAGGGAAACATTTGAAGAAACAGGATTGACTGTCAAAATCGAAGATCCCGACGAACAATTCGTTGCGATGGGTAATCTTAGAGACAGACTTCGCAATAAAAGAACTAGTTATGCATTCTTTGCTGTTGCTTCTTCTGATATACTCCCCGAACATACTTCTGACGAGATAGATGCTATTGAGTGGCATGAATTAAACAATCTTCCATCGGATATAGAAGATCGTGTTCCGCCGACAATTAGGTTAGCTGAAATAAGTTTGCGAGAAAGCTCTTTTCAAGCTGCCTAATTTTTCTTACCACTGTCTTACTTCACTCCTACATTGTTATCAATCCCATTTTTTAGACTAGGTATATGAAAATGGAAGGAGGTGGAGACGAATGAGCATCCTTGCATGGATTGTGATTGGAGGCCTTGCCGGTTGGATAGCATCAATGATAATGAAGAATGATGGAAGTCTTTTGATGGATATTATTCTTGGCGTTGTTGGAGCAATTGTCGGTGGCGCCATCATGAGCTTTTTTGGACAACCTGGAATAAGTGGTATCAATCTCTATAGCTTGCTAATTGCCGTAGTAGGATCTTCCCTTCTTATTTGGATAGGCAGAGTAGTTACCAAAACCGGACCTGGACATCATCGTGCGTCATATAGCTAATAGCCTGAATGCGTCTCCCTAACCCGGTTTGTAAATAGTGATTGCAAACCGGGTTTGTAGTCAGTAAAATTATCCCATGGACATGACAACTCTCCTTGATATCAAGGATAATGTCTCTGGCGAGCTTACTGATGCCGCAAACGGAGAAAAGACAAGCTTTCTTTTTATTAAAAATCAACTTCCCGATACTCCCCTTCTCAAAGTGGGAGAAACAATGCAGACTATGGTCGCTGGAGGGTCGGTATTTCGGTCTGCTCTTGTCACAAAGACAGAAAATGGGCTAGAGGTACGAAAGCCGCAAGAAAAAAATCATGGATCTTTTGATACAAAAGAATCATTCATGTCTTATCTTTCGGAAAATCTTGCTCCAGATGTGAAGCTTGTTGCTCTCAATTTAGGGCATGGACTCGAGCCTGTTTTCCGAAATGGCATTTTAGATGGGAAACTCATAACTGCTGCAAAAGAACACAAATTTGAAGGACTTTTAGGAGAAAATGTTGGTGAAGAACTGGAAAAATACTCATTGGAAAAAGCTGGAAGAGATATAAAAGTATCTGTTGCTAATGACACTATTTGCCTTATGCTTTCTGGTTTAACAAAATATCCAGCAGAAAATCTCGCAGCTGGCATTGTAGGAACGGGAACAAATTTTGCGATATTTTTAGATAAAACAATTGCAGTAAATCTTGAAGCTGGTGGATTTGATAACTTTCAACTTTCCCCAACAGGTGAGCAAATCGATAGCGCCTCAAATCAACAAGATTTTCATCTTTTTGAAAAAGAAATCGCAGGAGCCTATTTATTTGAGCATTTCAATCTTGCAATAAAGGAAAAGGGAATTGACTATCCCCCACTGACTGATTCTGAGCAACTGGATAAAATTATCAGAGACAATACTCCAGAGGTTGCACAAATCGCACAAGACATTTTTGATAGATCTGCACAACTGAGTGCAGTGATGATAGCAGGCATTGTAGATTTTTATAAGAGAGATGTGACTTTTGTCATGCTCGGCTCACTTTTTTGGAAAGCAGTAGGATTTAAGGAAATGGTCGAATCGACAGTGAAAGAATTAGTCCCGGATTATAAAGTAACCTTTGATTCTGTTGAAAATGCTGACTATTTAGGAGCTGCGAAGCTCATAGCATAGCCAGGTACCGTCTGGTACCTGGCGAAATTAGTTGCCTAGATTTTCAAATACCTCGTTGAGACTTCTCAGTACTTTTGTCGCATTGCTAAAATCCATGTCCCGTGTCTCTGCTGTTGGAATTGCAAAACACATCATCCCAGCAAGCTTTGCCCCCATGACACCACTCTCTGCATCTTCCAGGACAAGACAATTTTCAGGAGCTACTCCGAGTCTTTTTGCTGCTTCTAAAAAGACATCGGGCGCTGGCTTGCCTTTTGCTACCTCATATGCCGAGCAAAAGGCGTCAATATATTCCTCTATTTTCAAACCTTTTATAACCATTTGTATTTCTGCAATTGTTGACCCAGAAGCAATTGCTGTCTTGATGCCGGCTTGTTTTAAATCTTTCAATAAAGCAAGTAATCCTAATTGTGCCGGAATTCCTTGCTTTAAAATCTTTTTGTATTCCTCTTGAGAACTTTCTGCTAATTCTTTACCGGAGATTGGCAAACCAAATCTCGTTATCATATCATTGGCAGCATCAATATCCGTAATCCCAATATACCTTTTATTATTTTCTTCTTCTGTCAAATGCTTTCCATACTTTTGGAAAATATTTTCAAATGCCTGGTAATGCAACGGCTCACTATTTATCATGAGCCCGTCCATATCAAATAACACAGCTTGTATCATATTTCAGATTATATAGTTTTTTTGAGTTTTTTGATAGAATAAACAAATGGCGGCGAAGTATCAACAATATCTCCAAGAGATGATGGAATCTCATAAAGAGATCTTTGAAAAATTTAAACACATCCATGATGCCTATGCCCTCTTTCCTGAGAAATTCCAAAAAGAACTGAATGAAAAAGGGCAGGAAATATTGGAAATAATCAGACGGTATGAGAATATGCTTTGCAATCAGTCAGAGGGTGGAAAATATGGCAAATTCTCTTCAAAATTGTCTGAGAAATTCTGGGAGGCAATTCGGGCGATTTTCCCAAAAATAGACTATATTGGGCTGGAATAAGAGAGATTGCTTCGCTACGCTCGCAATGACGGTGGGAATAGAAGAATTAGAAGGAAGAGATAAACGAGATTCCTCGACTGCGCTCGGGATGACAGAAGAAAGATCCTGGATTCCTCCAGAGGCGGACAGGCAAGTTCAGGATGACGATTTTTCATAAGTACCAAGTAATACTGCTCGTTCAATAATAAATTTCTCTGCTTCTCTCTCAACTTCTTCTCTGGTTGCGCCAGAGTTTATTCGTAATTTTTCTGACAGCGCCCAGAGGAAAAAGCGATATCGGTGTGTGCCGCTTGGCGGACAAGGAGCGACATAATCCCCTCTCCCCGATGTATTTTTGCCTTGTACTGCTCCTTCTGGCACTTTGCCTTCTGGAATTTCTGTGGTAGTTGGGGAAATATTAAAAAGTACCCAGTGGACAAATGTACCCATTGGCGCATCTGGGTCGTCAACAATAAGGACGAGGCTTTTTGTATTTTCCGCGACATCTTCAAAGCTTAATGGCGGGTGTATTCCCTCTCCTTCACAGGAATATTTCTGAGGAATAGGACCATTATTTTGAAAAACAGAACTTGTGAGTTGCATCAGGAATATAATTACACAAAGAGAAATGTAACGCAAGTAAGTTCATTTGGGGAGATTGTTTTGATGACCAGTACATTGCTCCTGTGCCGCACTATCATAATATACAGTACATTGTGGAAGCCTGCCTTTTACTTGACCCCTCTCCATCTCTGACGGACCGCTTACAAGGAGCATTTGAAATTCTGCTATTTTTGCCTCTGTTTCAGGATCTTGTGGAGCATCATGAAGACTCGCTAATCGTGCTAATTTTAGCCGGAAGGCAAGCATCGCCTTACAACTGATTCCATCTGAATGTAAATTCTCACATTGTGCTGACATATTGAGCAATTTTACCAATGCAATGTATGTTTGTCAAATCTTACAGGCCTAAGGAGGAGTAGGAATTTATTTGGGATTGGATAGATTGAAAGAAGCCAAATGTCCACCAAATGGTGAGCAAGAAAGAAATGATGGTAAGGACACCTGCAATAAGTCCTACTTTTTTTATTTCTGGATTGTCAGAATGGTAATATTTGAAAAAATAGATAAGGCCAAATGGTGGAGCAAGTATACTCACAGCATACATCCAAAGCTTCTTCTTTGTTGTAAATGTTTGCGCACCCTCTAATTGGAAGCCACAATTGGGACAGAATTTACTGCCAGGAACAAGAATATTTTTGCATTGTGGGCAGGTTAGATTTTTGTTCATGTTATTTGTTAAAAGGATTCACCTTCCCGAAGGAGAATCCTTAAGAAACCGGATTTATTTTAGGACCGTCTTTGCTGTCTTCAATAACAAATCCTAAGTCTGCAATTTTTTTTCTCAACCCATCTGACTTTTCAAAGTCACCCGCTTTTCTGAAGTCTTCTCTTTCTTTGACAAGCTTTTTGACAGCTTCTGGAATTTCGATTGGCTTTTGTTTGGTATTTTTTTCAAACAGTTGTAATCCCAGAATCTCATCCATTTTCTTAAGACTTGCAAGCTTTGCTGACGGCGGATAATCACTTTTTATTAATTCCCACATAATAGCCAATGCTTGTGATGTATTCAAATCATCACTGAGTGCGTCAAGAAAACGTTGCTCAAATTCTGCACAACCAACCTGCCTGCCGGCAGGCAGGTCTTTTTGCAAATTTCCAATTTCACTCGCTAAGCGTTTATACGCTGTTTGGGCTGCGTCGAGAGCTTCCCAGGTAAAATTCATTTCCTGACGATAGTGAGTCTGGAGATACAAATAGCGAAGCGCACGTGGATCGTACCCCTTATCGACAACATCTTGTACTGTAAAGAAATTTCCCAAAGACTTACTCATTTTTTCTCCCTCAACTTCCAAAAAATTATGGTGCACCCAGTAATTCACAAATTTTTTGCCAGTTGCTGCTTCTGATTGAGCAATTTCATTGGTGTGGTGAATATCTATGTGATCAATGCCTCCGGTATGGATATCTAGCTGAGGCCCTAATGCTTCCATGGCCATGGCACTACATTCTATATGCCAACCAGGAAATCCTATGCCCTGCCTGCCGGCAGGCGAGGCCCATGGGCTCTCCCATTCCATCTGCCTTTTTTCACCTTTTGGTGAGAATTTCCATAATGCAAAATCTGTTGGATTTTTTTTGCCCTCTACCACTTCTACTCTGGCACCTGCTTTCAATGCATCGGGATTTTGTCGAGACAATTCAAAATAATGTGGAAATTTGGAGGTATCATAATACACACCGTCTGCAATTTTGTAGGTATATCCCTTTTCTTCCAAAACTTGTATAAGAGCAATTTGCTCTTTTATATAATCTGTTGCATGCATCAATTTTGTCGGTCTTGGTATACCAAGTGCGTCTATAGAATCTAAAAATTGCTTTTCAAAACGCTTTGCAATATCCCACACGCTCTCTCCATATTTTTTGGCCCCTTTTTCCATTTTATCTTCCCCTGTGTCTGAGTCAGATACTAAATGACCAACGTCGGTAATATTCATAATATGAGTAACATTGTAGCCATTTGCTCTCAAAACTCGGATGAGAATGTCATCTCCTACATAGCGGCGCATATGCCCGATATGCTGAAAGTCATAGACTGTCGGACCACAAGAATACATGGCAACAACCGACGCATGGAGCGGCTTAAATTCCTCAACTGATCTAGACAAAGTATTATAGATTTTTATCATCGCTGCAAATTTCTAAGTCCTAATTTCTAATTTCTAAACAAATTACAAATTCTAAGTACTAAAATTCAAAACTTTTTTGGATTTTGTATTTTGATATTGGATATTATTTAGGATTTAGTGCTTAGTATTTAGGATTTTATCCCGATACGCTTTTTCCTATTTCTCCTGTTGATAATTTTCCTTTGAGTGCTGCCTGCAATTGCTGATCTTTTTGGTCTTTTTGCTGCTTTTGCCATAAGTCCTCTTGCTTATCGTTGTGCTCTTTTATTTCTTCTTGCTGTTTTATCTGCTGCTTTTGCTTAGTATTTTGTCCTGCTTGCGCAATTTGATTGTAATAGACTTCATTGTGTTGCTGCTTAAAGGCAGACAATTCTTCTTGCGCTGCTTGAATTTTCTTTTGTCTGTCCTCTTCCATTTTTGTGAGCTCTTCTTGAGAGATTGCAGGCTGTTGTGGTGGAGCTTTTGGAATAGGCTTTGGACCAAAAGGATTTTTACCAGCTCCTTTTTCTCCAAACATTTGCGACAAATCCATTCCCGCTAAAGGATTCTTTTGTCCAGGAGCTTGCTTGGGTGTTGTACCAAAAAGCTGACCAGTCACATCATTTTTAACGGTCTTAGCAGCAGCTTTTGCAGCACCTCCCACTGTTTTTCCTGCTTCAAAAAGTACACCGCCTTGGGGCTTGGCAGAACCATCATTCATAGCGTAAGTGTAGCAAACTTAGAAAATTTTTGGTAGCTTGTGTTTGAAATCATTATCTTTTACTCTTTTCAGCACTGCGCTCACTATTTTTTTCTCTATTCCTAGCGCAACTATTCCCTCTTCTGGCAATCCTTCATCGAAATAATGATACAACACTCTATCGCCGTCTTTGTAGGAAAAGCCAAATTCTTTTTCATCAGTCTGTCCTTCCCAAAGACCTGCTGTGGGAGCTTTATTTATTATCTCTTCTGGAATACCAAGGACTTTTGCCATTTCAAATATTTGCGTCTTATACAAATTCAGTATTGGCTCAATATCAGACGCCTCGTCTCCAAAACGGGTAAAATAGCCTAAATACCATTCACTTTTATTTTCTGTGCCAACAACCAGCGCATTGAGGGATTTAGCCATGTCATAGAGAAACAGCATACGAAGACGGGCCATGATATTACCGAGACGAACGCGTTCTATTTGAGATTGCTTCGATTCACTCGCAATGACGAGTTTAGAAATTTTATTAAAAATCTTACTTATATCTTTTTGTACAATATGATTCTTTGACAGTCCCAAACTATGAAGGAGTAATTTTGCATCTGTTGTTGCTTGTGCACTCATTTTCCCATTTGGCAATAAAAATGCATAGATATGCTCTTTTCCCAAAGCTTTTACTGCAAGTGTTGTTGCGACTGCAGAATCAATGCCACCAGAGACAGCGAGAATGACATCTTGAAAACCCGCATCGCTCACTGATTTTTTCAACCAAGCAGTAATCTCGATAATTTTTTTGTGATAATTTATATCCATAATTATTTGTACAGCTCCTGTCCAATTATATACTTTTCTACTTCATTCGGAACAAGGTCGCTAATTGACTCTCCTTTTTTTATTCTTTTCCTAATTTCTGTTGAGGAATCAGCAATTGGCTCAAATGTTGTGTCTGAAAGCCATCGACAATTTTGAGGAAGTTGTCCTTTTGTCTCATATCCTTTTCTTGGGACAATAAGAAATTGCAATTCCTTCTTAAGCTCTTCCCAATGCGTCCATGTATGTAACATTGGGAGTTGGTCCGATCCACAAACAAAAAGAAATGTATCTTTAGGATATTGTTGTTTAAGGGTTTTTAAAACATTTATTGTCTCTGTTGACCCCCCCAGTTGTATTGCAACATCATTGACTAGTATATTTTTCCCAGCAACTAAATCAAGCATCGCAAGTCTATCTTTTGCAGATGCAACAATTGGATTCCATTGATGTTGATTGTCAGGCACCATCCACACTGCATCAGCCACACCAACTCGTAATACTTCTCTGGCAATTGCCACATGTCCATTGTGTACCGGGTCAAAGCGTCCTCCAAAAAGCGCAACTTGCATAAAGGTATTTTAGCATACAAACTAGGTTTGGAAAGGATGATATAATAGGTGGAATGAAAAATATTTTAGATAACGTTCTTAACGAATACAATCTCTCAACTCCAATAAACATTGAACAATTATCTTCATATGCAAATAAAGTTTTTTTAATTTCCTATCCTTCAAGACAATTCATTCTTAAAGAATATTCTTCCATTCCCAAAGAACAAGTTGTGAAAATTACGAATGCTCGAAATATATTACAAACACACAACTTTCCTATTCCAAATATTATTGCTAACAAAGATGGCAAACAATTCACTGAAATAGATGAGCATATCTATGACCTCAGCGAATACATTGCTCACGTTCGCTATGAACCACAAAATGTTCCACTTCCCTTTCTGAAAAAAGCAGGCAATCTCCTCGCAACGCTCCACACAATATCTTTTCCCGAAAATGAAATAGATAGTATGGGCTTTCCTTCTCTCCATGTGAAAGTAAAAGATTTATGTAAAAAGTTTGCAGAAAACTACGAAAATATTTTTCATGATGCTGATGTAGAAACAAAAGAGAGATTGCAATTGCTTTTGGATTTTATTAAAAAAACAGAAAAAAAGAGGGAAGAAATTTTCCAAAATGATAGTTTCTATACATTTCAAAAACAATCCCCTATTCCTACCCATGGAGATTTCAGCCTTCATAACTTGCTTGACACAAAAAATAATTTATATCTTGTTGATTGGGATAATATTATGCTTCGACCACAGGCATTTGAAATCCAAAGATCTTTGGGTGTCCTTTGCGGAAAAGGACGTTGCAATGGAAACCTTGATGAAATTGATAGAAAAAAGGCTCAAGCATTTTTAGATGGATATCAAGAAATTTTTCCACTTACGAAAGCAATAGTACATCAAATGGCAGAAGTTGCAGAATATTGTATGTATGTCTACTGGCTTGAATTCACCTTGCAACAAATAATAAACAACGACTTTAGGGTGCTTACATTATTACCAAAAACGCTTAATCAAGCTCTCTATTGGGGAAAAAATATTGAAGAATATAAAGAATTTCTTTTAGAGATTGCTTCGCTTTGCTCGCAATGACGATGGAGAGAGAATAAATTTTTCTATCACATCTGCGACGCCGTCTTCATCAACAGTCGGCGCGACGTAATCTGCAATTGCTTTTAAATCCTCTATCGCATTCCCCATAGCAACTTTGAGTCCTGCGGCCATGAGGAGCGGAAAATCATTATACCCATCCCCAATGCCAATAATTTCTTCAGTTGAGATGCCCAGTAATTCTGCAGCCTTCACAATGCCATGCGCTTTTGTTGCTGATGCATGGGAAATACCTACATCTATTTGACTATCATGCCAACTTATCATTTTAATCGCACTAATTGTTGGAATATGTGAGACTGCTGCAATTAATGCATCCGCTTCTTTCATTGGAAGACTAGGTACATAAAATCCTAATGGATTTTTATAATATTCACTCTTTTTAAAATTTTTTTCTTCCCCTTCATCATTGATGATGATTCTTTTTGCAAAATGTGAAACAATTTTAATAATATTGCCAATATCTTTTTTTTCAACTGCCTGCTCCCACAATATCTTTCTTGAGACAGAGTCAACAATTTGTGCTCCTCCCAAAAGAATTGATGGTCCTTCAAGTTGTAAATGGTCAAAAATACCATGTAAAAATGCGATTGGTCGTCCGGTCACAACTCCCACGTGTAGTTTTTTCCTTGCTTTTGCTATAGCTTTTGTGACTTTAGGGCTTGGAACTCCTTTACTATAATTTGGAACAATTGTCCCATCAACATCCACAAATAGTGCTTTATATTTCATGTTGTAAATTCACTCCTTCCTTCCATTGCACGTTGCAGTGTTATCTCATCAGCATACTCTATATCTGCTCCGACAGGAAGACCTCTGCCAATTCTGGTAATTTTAACTTTTGACTCTTGCGCTTTGAGTTGTTTATTTATATACATTGCCGTTGCTTCCCCTTCCATGGTGGGATTGGTTGCTACGATTACCTCCATAATAGATTCTGAATCAAGTCCATGACGATTTTTTATTCTGTTGAGCAGCTGCTCAACATATATTTCATCCGGTCCGATATTATTGAGTGGATCAATTCTTCCATGAAGGACATGATACAACCCTTTATATCTCCCACCTTTTTCAAGTGCCAGAACGTCGAGTGGCTGCTCAACCACACAAATTGTTGTGTGATCTCGAGAAGTATCGCTACAAATTGAGCAAGGATCTGTTTCATCAATTGAGTAACAAATTTGGCAAATCTTTGTCCCTTTTTTGAGACTTTGTAAATTACCTGCAAAAGTATCTAAATATTCTTGCGGGGTATGGAGCAAATAAAAAGTAAGACGTTCTGCTGTTTTTGGTCCAACACCAGGAAGTCTTTCAAAAGAGGTAATAAGTTGTTGGATGGCCTTTGGAATTTTCATAAACGTGAATTTGGAATAAGGAATTATGAATTAGGGGCGAAAATCCGATTGCATAATTCTTAATTCATACTTCATAATTCTTTTAGCTCTGCTGCAATGAGATCTGCAATAGATAATTGTCTTAATTTTCCAAACATTTTGTCTGATGGGACAAAGACAGTATTTGTGACAAATAATTTCTTTATACTACTTGTTTGCAATTTGGATGGACCATCTATAGAAAATACTGGATGCGTTGCAAAGACATAGATTTCTTTTATTCCCTGTTCTTTAAGTGTATTTGCAGCAACAATCATAGTCCCACCTGACGAAATCATATCATCAATAATAAGTGCTCTTTTCTTCCCTTTGACATTGCCACTTTCTATTCCTTCGCTCGTTATTGCACCTGTTACTAAATCTCTATTTTTCCCTATCACCGCGTACGGCATATTCCCTAAAAGTTCTGAAAGTTTTTTTACTCGTGCAATACCACCATCATCTGGAGAAACAAGAATAGTATCTGACAAATCGGAAAATTTGTCTTGTATCTTTTGGGCAAAGACGGGAAGTGCCGAAAGATGTGTAACGGGAATATGAAATAAGTCTGGAATTCTTATAGAATGCATGTCAAAAGATATGACCTTGTCAACTCCAACACTCTCCAGCATTTTTATCATAACTTCCAAAGACACAGCTTCCCCATCTCGAAAGACATGGTCCTGTCTTTGGTAGCCAAAATAAGGAACTACTGCAGTCACAAATTCTGCGCCCGATCTTTTCAGCGCATCAACAATAAAAAAGAGTTCCATGTAATTGGTGTCTACTGGAGTTGATGCAGATTGAATAACAACACAATGCTCATCCACTACCTTCTCTGGAATTTGAATTCTTCTTTCTCCATCTGGAAAAATATGAATATCCACAGGAGAAAGCTTCATTTTCAAAGCCTTTGCAACTTTGACTGCAAGTGGTCTATTGGCGCTACCTGAAAAGAGTTTCATATTATTTTCCAAACATTGCTCCGAGTCCCCCATTCATTGCTAATTTTCGTGCTGCAACTTCCTGGGATTTTTTCATTGCTTTATTGATAGCGTCTTTAATGTCGTTATCACTTTTCCCATTCGTCTCCAACTCTTCAATATGTTGGTCTCCACGAATAAGAATTCTAACGCCATGCTCTTCTACTTCTATTTTTTCCTCTTGCAATTGCTTTTGAATAGCCATTGCCTGGTCGCGCATTTTTTTAAGATCTCCAAGTCCTTGTAAAGGATTCATCATAATAAAGCTCACCTCCGTTCGCTATTAATTCAAAATTCAAAATGCAAAAGTCAAAATTTCAAGTAAAAATTTAAAATTTTTGAGTTTTGACCTTTGACTTCTAAGTTATTGTTTCAATTCTACCACTATCTTCATTTCCTTGCCAGTTATTTCTCTTAAGACTTTTTCTAACACTTCTTTTGTCTTTGCCTCATCAAGTTTTTCTTTATGGAATTTGTACGCAGTCTGAAGTGAGATTTTTTCATTATTCATTCCTGAGATTTGACATCCTCTGAGTACTCCTGCAATAGAATGATTGTAGGGTTTGACTTTATAAATCATATTTTCAAGAAGCGATTTTTTTTCGTCAGTCTGGTCTGAAATATTATGTTGCACAGAGGGATGAGGAATTTTTTCTTCTTTGGGAGGCTCGACAACTTTTCCTAATATCTTCTGGACTTTTAAATTTTGCTGCTTCTTTAACATGGAATCCATAGTATGAGATTGCTTCACATCGTTCGCAATGACGAGAGAAGATACTGAGCAGTATTCTACTACGGCTAACTCTAATGGCAATTGTGGAACAACTGCATATTTTATGTCTTGATGTGCCTTTTGAAAAAGCTCGGAGAGGCTAACTACTTCTGATATAGAAAAACCCACGTAAGACGTGGGGTTGATGCCGACTTCAGAAAGGAGCACAGAGTGGAGCTCTTGAAGAATTTGAGCAACAAAATATTTCATATCAGTCCCCTGCTCAACTACTTTTTGAATAATTTCCAAACTTTCTTTTGCATCTTTCTTCATCAATACTTCTAATAGATTTTTTATTGAGAGTTGGATATTTGCTGTTGAAAATTCTTGTTCTAAAAGTTGTGTGGTAATTTTTTTCTCACCAACACGTAAGACTACTTCTTCCAAAATTTTTGACGCGTCACGAAAGGACCCATCTGCCATTTTTGCTATTTCTTGCAAGACTTCTTGTTCAACAATTAATTTTTCTCCTGTAACTATTCTCTCTAGAGAACGCACAATATCCGTATCTGTTGCTCTTGGAAATTGGACATGGAAACAGCGGGAAATAATTGTCGCTGGGACTTTGTGTGGCTCTGTTGTGCAGAAGACAAACATTACATGACTTGGTGGCTCCTCAATAGTCTTCAGAAGTGCATTAAATGCTTCGTTGGTAAGCATATGGACTTCATCAATAATGTAGATTTTTTTCTTGGCACGAGAAGGTGCTAAATTGACTCTATCACGAAGCTCACGAATTTCATCTATTCCTCTATTTGATGCTCCGTCTATTTCCAATACATCGATATTTGTCCCGTTGGTAATTGAAATACATTGGTCACAGGTATTATCGGGTTCTATTGAATGAGATCCTTCGGCTCGCTTCGCGAGACAATTTACTACTTTTGCTACGATTCTGGCGGTTGAAGTCTTCCCAAGTCCTTTTGGACCGGTGAATAAAAAGGCATGGGGAATTTCTTTACCAGATAAAACAGCATACAAAGTGTCCCGTACTTTTTCACTATCCAACTCACTAATTGTCTGCGGACGATATTTTCTGTAGTACACCATGGTGAGTATTAGGATACTACAAAAAACCCTATTTAGATAGGAAGAAAATATATCTTATAGTTGAAAATTTACACGGCATGTACTATACTCCCTCTATGGCAACTGAGCGAGAACGAATTGATTCTGCAGATCAGAGAATAAGTGAGTATTTATCTCTTTCACCTGCCGAGCAAACAGCTCGATGGACTTCTCCTGAATTTCTTGGCGTATATCCTCTACTAATAGCGAGAGCATTGTCTGCTGAAGGTTTGCAAAAATACTCTCATCAAACTCGTACTCAGTTATACGATAGTGCAATTTCTGCAATGGAGACTCTTCCTCATGATATACAGACAAGTGATTATACTTATGTTTTTCGTGGAGAAACCTATACAGATCAACAAGCTGACCCCACAATTCCTTATATCCCCGCATATAAGATGTCTTATGATGTAACAACAGAAACACCTCTTAGTAGTTCACCTGCAAATAATCTTAATAGAGAAAATCTTTTCCGTCTTATCCTTGCTGCAACTATCGCTCTGGGAGCAAGTATTGATAGTGGAGATTTTGCACAAATAAGAAGAATATTAACTGCCACACCAAGAATTGATAAAAAAGATCAAGAGTATACAATAAGCTTATTGTCTCCTCAAGATTCAAAAGCACGAGAATGGATAAAAAAACATCATCTCGACACTATTGCAAATCAAAATTGGGATACACTTATAGCAAAATTATTGCTTTCTTCACCAAGATATACACTCCCTCAACAGTCTGGAAGCATAAGCTTACCGAGTGAATTAGCAGCAACAGATCCCAGTATGTATGCCCCAGAATTTTGGGAGGTGTTTGTAGATTATGCAGCAGATCTTGCAGACACAACAACACTCAATAATGAGTTCAGAAATGATAAAAAAGTTGCTACAAAACTCGTAGAATTTTTTGGAACTATTAGACAAATTCCGCAGTTAATGCAAAAACCTCATGTCAGAGCTGCATTGTCAATTATTCTCTATAAAGCAAATATGCTCCCAGAAAACCTCCAAGGACAAATACCTCAAGCAAAAGAAATATTGAGTAAGTATAGTGAAAAAGCGAAATATCCTTGGATAAAAAGACCTGGAAAAGATTTACTGAGCTAATTTACTCGTGGTGGATCCCAAGAAGGTGCATGAGGCCATGCTCGACTAATTCCGCAACTCTATCATCAACCATTTTTTCAAATTTTGCTGCTTCTTGAATAACGACTGGGTAGGAAATAATAATATCTCCCAGTCTCAATTTATCTGTAGGAAGTACTATTGGCTCTCCTTCTGAAAGAGAAAAAGATAAAATATTGCGAGTTTTGTCTTCCCCTTTATATTTTTTGGAAAGCTCGCGCATTTTCCTGTCTCCCACAATGGCAATAGAAACCTCAACAGGACCTGTGAGATTTTGCTTGGTGAGAACATCCTCCACGGTCTTTTTAATCCGCTTGCGGTTGACTTTGTATCTACTCTCAACAAAAAGTAATGTAGTAATAGAAGAGTTATTCATTATGCCATTAATTTTTTGAGAAGTCTTGCTTTTCTTTTATCTTGTAATTTCTGAGCACGAGCTGCAGAAGGCTTGAGATAGAATTTTCTCCTCTTTGCCTCTTGCACGATACCAGCATCCATTACTTTGCGAGTAAATTTGCGAATAACTGCATCATCATTGTCTCCTGCTTGTTTTCTGACTAAAACCATAAATAAAAACACCTCCTTAACCGCCTGAAGGCGGCAAATCCTAATCTCTAATATCTAAATACTAAAAATCAGGAAAATATGGACTTTATTATACCACAAATTCATCTTTCTGGCTTGTCGGATTTACTTGAATTATGAATAATGAATTAAGAATTATGGTCGAGATTTCTGCTTAATTCCTAATTCCTACTTCTTAATTCTGTTCTCGTCAGAGTGCCGCAGCACTGCTGAGTGGACCGTAGACATGAAAATGGAGATGATCAATTGCTTGCGCGCCTCCCCCATTCACAACAATTCGAAATCCTTTATCTGTTAATCCTTCTTTTTTTATTATATTCTGAATAACCTTCCTTACTTTTCCAAGTAATATATCATCATCCAAGCTCATAAAATCAGTGAGATGCCGCTTTGGCATCACCAAGAGATGAATTGGCTTCACAGGATGAATATCAGGAAATACCATAATATCTTCGTCTTCATAGACAAATTCTTTTGGAATTTCTCCTGATGCAAATTTACAAAAAAGACAATCCATACGAAATAAATTTCTAATATCTAATTTCTAAATCCTAAACAAATTCAAAATTATAATTTTCAAAAATAAAAATTGTTTTGGTAATTTATATTTTGATATTGGTGTTTATTTAGAATTTAGTGCTTAGGACTTAGGATTTTATACTTTCTTTACTACCTCTATTATCTGTTGTAAAGAAAGTGTTGTCGGTATCATCTTTGGATTCTTGGGTGTCCCATTGAGTAGCATTTTTTTACTGACATGTAAATACCATGTTGCTTCCGGATCCATTTTAGAAAGTTGGTTATAGATAGGAGTCAGATCGATCTTTTGGTCGTCATTGCGAGGAGATTGCTTCGCTTCGTTCGCAATGACGTGCTCTGGCAATGCTTTAATCCTCACATATCCCTTTCTCAGGTCTTTTCGAATAACAATATTGTATCCCTTTTTTTGTGCTAATTTTATTGTTGCATCATTGATAGTCTCAATCCCCAATGCTTTTCCAAATCGTGTTTCAAATATCTTTGCTTTTTCTTCTATTTCTTTTTCTGCAAAAATTTTACTTTCCATATTATGTATTTCTGCATCAAGACAAATCATGCCAAAATCAAGATAATATTCGTCATCGTTTGGCTTTTGTGATTTGAGTCCTTCTAAAAGTCCATAGAGTCCAAATTCATATCTATCTGCAGTTGGGTCTGGCCAGTAGACTTCCTGGAAATGGTCTAATTCCACAACCCACATAACAATTCGCTCAAGCGCATTCATTCTATTGTCTATTTTTTCACTCTGAATTGTGAATTCAGGATTTTTCTCTTTGACATAATCCCAAGTGAGACTTGCTGCGCAGACTGCCAAATCGGATGTCTGATGATGGTCGAGTGGCCCCATGCCAGTATCAACATGAATCAGTTGGTCGCTACCCATCTGCTCAATGGGAGACCCATTCTGTATCTTGTTGGTTGTATCTTGTTGGTTGCCGTATCGTGTACCTGCTGGGACAAACATCACCTTTGCATTTTCCCACCCTTGCAAAAATCGCTTGAGAAGCCAGACTGATGTAATTGCATCCCAATCAGGAGAAGAATGTGTGACGATAATTTTCATAGGGTAAGTATAGCGGGAAATGAAATAAAAATGAAGCGGGAAATTTATTGTGGTCGTGAAGATTCTCGGCGAAGAGTATCAGCAGTTCTTTGTTCGCTATCCGCCCAGCCAGCATACGCATTAAATTCTTCATTATGAAAATAGCCTTTCCTTCTAGCAGATTTGAGCGCCAATTCACTTAATTTATCCGCGTGGGTCTGATAGGCATCTATCAATTGCTCCCTCGCCCAACCTTCACCTTTTTCATCCAATAGAACTGCGAGATGTTCTATTAACAAAGATGTATAACCTTCATGAATAAATTCTGCTACTTTTTGACCTGCAGCTTCTTCTCCAATTCTTTCTCTATAAGCTCGAATTTTCGTGCGAGTACCTTCTGAAACTGTATGAATAAGCTTATGGAAAAATGATTGTTCTGGATTTGCTTGACTCATAAAGAGTATCTTATCAGATTATTTTTCGTTGTCAACGACTTTTTGTTACGAGATTCCTCGACTTCGCTCGGAATGACGAGTGGAACTTGACAATCAAGAAAAATTATCGCACTATAATTATATGGACCCAAAACAAGCTGGCAACCTTGACCCAAAATTACAGGAAGCATATAACAAAGTTATGGGCATTCCTGCTTCAGGAGACCCTGCTCAAACAACAGTAACAACACCGAATGTCACTGTGAGCGCAACACAGGTACCCGCTACACCAATCACTCCTCCTATTATGTCGAGTACGCCTACAACTCCAGCGCCCGTTGTCATGCCAGAGCCTATTATTCCTGCAAATCCTACTCCTCCTTCTCCTCAACCTTCTGTACAGACTGTCCAAGCGACAATTCCTGTTGGTGGCGCGACAGTGCATGTCGGCGCAACAGTAACACCTGAAACGCATGGCTTTGTGGCAAAAGGAAAAAAGAGCGGGATGAAAATTTCACCAGTTATTTTAATTCTTGGAGGAGTTGTCTTTTTCTTGGTCTATGCCTTAATTTGGGTAAAAGTATTCAATTTGCAGCTTCCTTTTTTACCTCAGTAAGCGTTTTGTAACTTCTTCTAGAGAAATAATTTCTGATTCTGTTTTACTTCTTTCTTTCCACTCAACATTTTCACCAGTCTTCGTACTTACAACTAAACGCACTGGCATACCAAGCAAATCTGCATCTGCAAATTTTTGTCCTGCACTTACATCCCTATCATCATAGAATACTTCTATATTTTTTTCTTGTAAATTTTTATAGATTACCTCTGCTTTTTCATTTTGCTGCAGAGAAATAAGATGTACTTGGTAAGGTGCAACATTTTTTGGCCAGACCAACCCTTTTTCATCAGCCATTTTCTCTACCATAACGCCCATAATTCGAGATGGACCAATACCATAGCTTCCCATATAGACAGGCTTTTCGCTCCCATCTTCTGCTGTATAGGTGTAGTCAAATGCTTTGGTAAATTTTGTCCCAAGTGGAAAAATATTTCCTACCTCAGATGCTTTAAATACTTCATACACTTCCCCAGTCTCAGGATACATATCTCCTTCTTTTGCAATTTTTATATCATAAAACTCTTGTGGCTCTTGTAAATCTCTCCCAAAATTAACATTGATTGCGTGATAATTTGTTTTATTAGCTCCCATTTCAAAATTCTTCATGCCCTTGAGAGATTCATCCATGAAAATTTTGACTTCTTTTGGTAAATTCAGAAGCCCTGCATATCCAATTTCTGCGCCAGTCACTTTTTTTACTGTTGCTTCTGATGCAAGCTGCAATTTCAAAATTCCTGAAACTTTTTGCAATTTTTCAACATCAACGTCATACCCACCTCTCACTGCTGCAGCAATAACTTCATTATTTTGCCCTTCAAAGAGCATTGTTTTGACTGTTTTGGCAACAGGAGTATTGAGAAATTTTGCGAGCTCATCAACGCCAACAATCCCTTTGGTCTCAACTTCTTCCAGTGTCTTTTCAATAACTCCTGACTCATCAATAACCGGTGCCTTGCTTGGGGCAACTTCTCGATTGTAGGTAATATTTTTACTTTTTACATGAAAAAGAATATCTTCTCCTGCATCGCATTGCACTTGGAATTCATGAGAATAATCTTTGGTAAAATCGCCACCTGATGCGAGCGCAACATACAAATCTTTGCTGAGTCCAAGTCTGTCATAGGTCTTCAGATATGCTTCTTTTGCAATTTCATAATATTTTTTTAGATCCTCTTCTGATGCATGAAAAGAATATAAATCTTTCATGCGAAATTCCCTTCCCCGCAACAGTCCTGATTTCGCGCGTGGCTCATTTCGGAATTTTGTCTGAATTTGATAGACAGCTGTTGGTAAATCTTTATACGAATGAACGTACTCTTTCATAAGATGCGCAATCGTATCTTCATGAGTAGGCGCAAGGATATATTCAGTGTCATTTTTTGCTTTTGCTTTTTCATTGGCAGGAGTTGTCTTCATAAGGACATCGACATTTTCCAAACGATTGGTGGTAACCCAGTATTCTTTTGGGACCAGAGATGACATGACAAGCTCTGTGCCTATTTTATTCATTTCTTCGCGAATGATGTTTTCAATTTTATTTAACACCCGAAGACCAAGTGGCAAAAAGGTGTAGACTCCTGCCATTTCCTGGTGGATATAGCCCGCTTGCGTAAGTAGCTTTGCATTTTTTGATTGCAATTCACCGCTTACTGTCTTTGATGTTTTAAATGGTAACTTTGAATATTTCATAAAGTTAGTATATCAGATTTTTTAACGCTGTCCATTTGGAATAAGCATCGCAAATTTATATCTTTTCAACCACTTTTGCAATACTACATCTTTTGTCCAATGATCGATCCCTGCAACAACAAACAATTTATTTCCACGATGCAACCTCTTCTCCGCAAGTTGAATTGTCTTTTGCAGTGAAGAATTCCTCTCCATTGCTACTTTATACGA
>WNFM01117506.1_pt1 | contig 39284 bp, 36 predicted proteins | sample 5400271 | NCBI WGS metagenome assembly WNFM01 (sample SAMN13153352, study PRJNA577476) | soil metagenome | isolation source: 60 cm saprolite on Douglas fir-dominated hillslope | place: USA:California | collected 2013-09-17
GGCGTCCGCCATGGTTGCGTTGCCGTGACTCCCGTCGGTTTGTTCGGACCTGCGCTGCAGTCTAAGCGGTTTTCCGCTTGTAACGGCCGCGCGGAACCAACTCGGCCACGGTGCCGCCGGGGGCGTGAAATTTCACCGGGATGACGCCCGGATCGCTGACGATCTTGCAGCCATAGGACAGGATCTGTTTGGTGGATTCTTCAATATCGTCGACCTCCACCGCAAAGTGATGGATGCAGGGACCGTCACCCGCGGCCCTGGACTCGGCCGACTGGGTGCCGGCATCGTATTTGAGCAGGGCGAAGTCGATCTCGCCGTCGGTCATATGGCGCGAGGTATGATCGCGCGTCTTCTTGGTTTCGGCGTCGGCGAAGCCGAATACCTGTTGATAGAACTCGCCGGCCTTTTCAAGTTCGTCCACCTTCAGGGCCAAATGCACAATCCGGTTCATTCATTTCTCCTAACGATATGGGCGGGCGAAGCCGCCGATCGCGGCTTTCAGGTTATGGATTTATTTTCAAACGCGGGACGTCTTCGGGACCGATCGGCGATCGACCATTCAGCCAAGGCGATCCAGTCGAAGCGGCGCGATTGGACAAAGAATGATGGATCAAGCATTCATGAATGTAAAATGCAATTTTTCTTAAGATTGATACGGTTCACGCATGAATTTCGACCTCGCAGACTTACGGGCCTTTGTGGCGGTCGCCAAACTGGGCAGTTTCGGCGGGGCGGCGGGCGAGCTCCATATTTCGCAGCCCGCGCTGTCGCGGCGCATTGAAAAACTCGAAAAGGCGCTGGGCGTGCGCCTGTTCCATCGAACCACGCGCAAGGTCGACCTGACAACCATCGGGCGGGAGTTTTCATACCGGGCGGCGGAATTGCTCAATGGCCTGGAGCAGTCCCTGATCGGGATCCGGGATGTCGCCACGCGGGTGACCGGCGAAGTGACGATCGCCTGCATGCCTTCTTCGGTGCGCTTTTTCCTGCCGGATTTTCTGATGCGGTTTCACCAGCTCTACCCGAGCATCATCGTCCGCATCATCGATCAGGGGACCACCGACGTCCTAGCGACGATCGCGCGCAGCGAGGCGGATTTCGGTCTCAGCTACATTGGCACGCAGGAACCCAATCTGGAGTTCACGCCGATCTTGCGTGAAGACTATGTGCTTGCCTGCCGGGTGGACCATCCGCTTGCCGGCAAGTCGAAAGTGAGCTGGGCGGAATTGCAGCCCTTTGATTTCATGACCGTCACCAAGGCAAGCCAGAATCGCCTGTTGCTGGACATGGCGCTGACCAATATACCGGCACGGCCCCGCTGGTTTTGCGAGGCCCAGCATGTTTCCACTCTGGTCAATCTGGTCGAGGCGGGCATGGGGATCGCGGCGGTGCCCCGTCTCGCCATGCCCCCCGCAGGGCACCCGACACTGGTCAGCATTCCCCTGGAAAAGCCGACAATTTCCAGAACGATCGGCCTGATCCGCCGCATTAACCGGCCGCTCTCGCCAGCGGCCCAGCAGCTTTACGATCAATTCTCCGCCCATGCGCAGCACAAGAACGTGACGGGCAAACGAGCGTCACGCAAGACCGTGAAACGCTGAGCAGCCGTAAACAGCGCCCCGCGTCGATCAGGGCCTGGCCTCGCTCACCAGCGCGTTCACATTGGCCAATTTCGCCAGATCCCAGCACAGCCGCTGCAGGTTTGCGGACTTGGCGGCGCCCAGGATCGGATTCACCAGGTTGTCGAACTTGCCTTCGAGCCTGGCATCGCTCATCGGGTTTTCCATGCTGCCGATGGCATGCTTCACAAACAGATGAACCTTGCGGCCATCCTTGCAGATGACGGTGGCATCGACCGAGGCTTCATGGATGCTGTCGTCGACGGTCGCCACGATGCGGCCGCGCAAATCGAGCATGTCTGCACGATTGACGATGGCATCGTCGTACTGGTGCTCGCCCGCCTCGCCGAAAATCAGCCCGGCGGCCGCCGAGTGATACACGCTGAACTTGGCCTCCAGGCCGTCCTTGGGCGTTTTCTTGCCGGTCAGTTCCAGTACCAGGGAATGCACCTTGAGTTCGATGCGCTCGACATCGGCCGCCTTGATGCCATGCTCGTTGCGCAATTGCACTGCGGCGTCGATGCTGGGATGGATCACGATGCCGCAGGCGAAGGGCTTGTAGGTGTTGAAGGAAATCTCAAACCGCTTGCCGAGTTCGCCGGTGACTTCGGTCCAGTCGTATTTGGTCGATACCGTCTGCGTGTAGCCACGCGGCGCCTCCAGCGCACGCAGCGAGGCGGTGAAGCCATGCTTGGCCATCAGTGCCGCGGTGAGGCCCGCGCGCGCGGCAGCGCCGGGATGGAAGGGTTTGGTCATGGTGCCGAACTGCTCGCGCATGCCGATCGGCTGTGAGGCGGCGATGCCGATCGCCATTTGCGTTCTGTGCACATCGAGTTTCATCAGGCGCGCGCAGGCGGCTGCCGCGCCGATGGTGCCGGTGGACCCGGTGATATGCCAGCCGCGGTCGTAATGATCCGGGTACATCATATTGCCGATGCGGCAGGACACGTCGATGCCCAGCACCAGGGCGTCGATGAGTTCGCGGCCCGAGGCGCCGGTCTTTTCGGCCAGCGCCAGCAAGGCGGAGGCGACCGGCCCGGCCGGGTGGATGATGGTCTTCAGATGGGTGTCATCGAAATCGAAGGTATGCGAGGAGATGCCGTTGAGCAGGGCGGCGGCGGTCATGTCGACGCGTTCCTTGCGGCCGAGAATCGACGCTTGCGGCGCCGGCGCGAGTTCCATCATCGCGCCCAGGGCCGCTTCCATGGCCGGGTGGGTCGCCGCACCGATGGCGCAGCCGAACCAGTTCAGGAAGGTGCGATGCGCCTCGTGCTCCACCGCATCGCTCCAGCCGCGTGAAGGATGGCCGGCGACGAATTCGGCGAGCATGCGGGTGATCGGTGGCGCGTTATGGTCGGCGCTGACCTTGGTGTTTTGAGCCATGACTTTCTCTTGTCGTTGTGCGGATCAGTCGTTGATTTCGATCTTGCGGGCCTTGACCAGCTTTTCCCATTTGGCGATATCGCTCTTCATGTAGTCGCCGAACTGCTCGGGCGACATCGGCATCGGTTCCAATGCCTCGCCAGCCAGCTTCGCGCGCATTTCGGGCGCCACGATCAGCTTGTTGATTTCGGTATTGAGGCGCTTCACCAGGGCTGGCGGCATTTTGGCCGGGCCGACAATGCCGTACCACTGCACGCCGTCGAAGCCCTTGTAACCGAGTTCAGCCAGCGTGGGCACATCCGGCATCAGCGGGTGGCGCGTGGCGCCGGTGATCGCCAGCGGGCGCAGCTTGCCGGCCTTGATGTGCGGCAGTGCGGCAGCGAGTCCTGGCGCGGAAATCTGCGTTTGCCCGCCGAGCAAATCGGTCAGCGCCGGGCCGATGCCGCGGTAGGGCACATGGGCGACGTCGATGCCGGTCTCTTCTTTCAATTGCTCCATCACCAGATGTGTCAGCGTGCCCTGGCCGGAAGAGCCGTAGCTGATCTTGTTCGGGTTGGCCTTGGCATAGGCGATGAATTCCTTCAGCGTATTCGCCGGCACGCCGGGGTTCACCACCATGATGTTCGGCGTGCCGCCGACCATGGCGATGGGGGTGAAATCCTTGATCGCGTCATAGGGCAGTTTGCGCAGCGCGGGGTTGGTGCCGTGGGTGCCGACATAGCCGACCATCAGCGTATAGCCATCCGGTGCGGCGCGCGCGGTGGATTGAGAGCCGACAATGCCGCCGCCGCCGCTCTGGTTGTCGACGATGATCGATTGTCCCAGTACCTTGCCGAGGCGGTCCGCGACCAGGCGCGCCACCAGGTCGACGCCACCGCCGGGTTGTACCGGTGCAATGATCTTGATCGGCTTGCTTGGCCAAGCGTCTTCGGCGACCGCCCATGCCGGCGCGCACAACAGCGCAATGCCGGCCAGCAGGGTATTAAGCGTGGTTCTGCGATTCATTTGCGTCTCCTCGAATGGAAAGATTGAACAGCCTCTCTTTGGCGGCTTTGACGTGATGTGCCATCAGGGTTTCGCAATCCGCCGGTTTGGCAAGGCGGATGGCGTCGAAGATGGCGCGGTGTTCGCGAACGGAGGTTTCGATGCCAGCGCTCGACGACAAATTGGTGAGACGGGCCAGGTGCAGTTTCTGCACGATGCCGCGGTAGACCTCGATGATTTGCGCATTGCCCGAGGCGCTGACGATTTCCCAGTGGAAGCGCAGATTGGCGCCGTAATAGGCGCTGATATTGGCGGTGGCGGCAGCCTTGTCCATTTCCGCCAGTTGCGTCTTCAGTGCCTTGATGAGTTTGGGCGCCGGGTTTTCGGCGGCGCGCTTGCCGGCGAAGGCATCGAGCACCGCGCGCAACTCGTAAAGGTCGGCGGTTTCCTGCGGGGATAATTGGCGGACGAATACGCCGGTGTGCTTGCGCGATTCCACCATGCCGGCGCTTTCCAGTTCGCGCAGCGCCTCGCGCACCGGCACCCGGGACACGCCGAGTTTCGCGGCGATCGCCGGTTCGGTAATGCGCTGGCCGGGCTGCAGTTCACCGCTGAGAATGGCGGCCAATACCTCCTCGCGAATCATCCTGGCCAGTGGCACATCGCGGATGTGGCTGAGGGGACTGGAGGTGGGATCGCTGAGCGTGCGCTCTAGCCAGGGCATCATGATCATGGTTCGTATATCGTATACGAAATATTCATGATGTCATTGCGGTGGATCAAGCGACAACATTGAAACAGCCAGAAATAAAAATGAAACTCCAGCATTGGCGCGGCTTTTGGAGCAAAAATGCCTCAAACACCGCACCAATGCTGGAGTTTCATTTTCTTAAAATTGCCGCCATACAAAATAAAAGCGCCCGCTTGAATTGCGGACGCCTTTATTTTCAATCTCAAACTTTGTCTGATCACCGCCTGGGCGGTGGTGTTCGGCGCCTCGATCAGTTTGGCGCGGCACCCAGCCGCTTGACCGAACCCGACCCCGCTACCGAGGAGCTGACCTGGGCATCACCGTAATAGGTGACATCCCCCGAGCCTGCAATGCTGCTCTTCAGCGATTCCTTGGCCCAGAAGCCCGCACTGCCGGAGCCGGCGATGTTGACCTTGACCGAATTGGCCAGCAGCTTTTCGGCCTTTAGATCACCCGAACCGGCGATCGAGGCTTCGACGGTATTCGATTTTCCGCTGGCGGAAAAATCCCCCGAGCCGCTGATCGAGACCTTGAGCGCATCGCTGTCCAGGGCTTTCAGATGGATATCGCCCGAACCGGCGATCGACACTTTCAGATTGCCAGCCTTGAGCGCCTCCGAACGGATATCGCCCGAACCTGCCACCGACAGGCTCTCGATGGTTTTGACGTTGACGGTGATCTTCATGTTCTTGGTCTTGAGGTTGGTATTCTTTTCGAGCGAACGGATTTTCAGTTTGCCGTCTTCGACCACGGTTTCAACCAGGGGCAAAAGGTTGTCATCGGTTTCGACAACGACGCTTTCCGTATTGCCTTGGCGGACATCGACATAAGCGGGCAGGGACAGGCTGATACCGGTGAAGCCGGTGATATTGCGCGTTTCGGACTTGATGGTGCCGGAACCGGAAACGCTTCTGCCGAAGCCCCAGTTCCAGTCGGCGGCAAGGACGGGGGCGCTCGCCAGACTCAAGGTCAGGGCAGCCAGCAGGGGCGCGGCCAGCAGGGCCAAGGGACGGAGGTAGTTACGGGCAGGGCGGGTGATCATGGCGGATTCCTTTCACGCGAATGGACGGGGTTGATTGCTTGCTGACAACCCTTGGATGCGGTCAGCCGTGGATTTGGATTTACCGATGTTGAAACGGGCAGAGCAACCCGCGCCGTCAATCGTGGGGCGGTGGACGAGGCTAGGCGGCGCTGGCCAGCGCCTGCTTGATCGCCAGCGCTGTCTGCAGGGCATGTACAGGGTCGCTGTCGCACACCGTGACATGGCCCATTTTGCGGCCCACCCGCGCCTCGCGCTTGCCGTAAAGGTGCAGATGCGCGCCGGGATGTTTCAGCACCGCCTGCCAGTCCGGCGCGATTTTCTTGTCCGAGCCGCGCCAGACATCGCCCAGCAGATTGAGCATCACTGCCGCCGAATGCTGGGAAGGATCGCCCAGCGGCAGGCCGCACAGCACCCGCACCTGTTGTTCGAATTGCGAGGAGCGGCAGGCATCGATGGTGTAGTGGCCGCTGTTGTGCGGGCGCGGCGCAATTTCGTTGATCAACAGCAACGCCCACATAATCGAGCGCATGCGCCAAGCGCGTGGCAGTATCGGTGGCTTGGGCGGCCAAGGCAGGGCTGATGCGTGCCGGCGCGATGGTGATATCGAGTACCCCGTTCACATGCCGGTTTTCTGCCACCGGGAACACGGAGATTTCGCTGCTCGCCGCGCGGGCCAGCACGACCGAAATTTCCAGTTTCAGCGGCAGGAATTCTTCCAGCACGCAGGGCGCGAACTTCCATTGCGCCAGGGTCGACTCAAGTTCGGCACGATTGCCGATGCGCGCCTGGCCCTTGCCGTCGTAACCGAAGCGCGCCGTCTTCAGCACCGCCGGCAGTTTGACATTGGCCAGGGCCGCGTCGATGTCCGCGGCGCCACGAATCACCGCGAACGGTCCGACCGGAAAACCATGCGCCTTGAAAAAACCTTTTTCCGCGCTGCGGTCCTGCGCCACCGCGACTGCATTGCCGCTGGGGCGGACGGTAGTGCGCTTGGCCAGTTCGATCAGCACTTCGGCCGGGGCGTTTTCGAATTCGGTGGTGACGGCCGCACAGGTGGTGGCCATCTCTTCGAGCGAAATCGGGTGGGTGTAGGCGGTGTTCAGATGGCCGCTGGCGAACTCGGCCGCCGGCGACAGCGGATCCGGGTCCAGCACCGTCACCCGGTAGTCCATATTGCGTGCAGCCATGGTAAACATGCGGCCGAGCTGGCCGCCGCCGATCAGGCCGAGGGTGGCGCCGGGCAGGATCATGGATGTTGGTGTCGGATCACAGGATTTCCGGCAACTGCATGGCGCTGACCTGGTCCTTGAGCTTCTCGCGATACTGCGCCAGTTTTTCGGCCAGGACCGGATCGTTATTGGCCAGCAGGCTGACCGCGAACAGGCCGGCATTGGCGGCACCCGCTTCGCCGATGGCAAAGGTGGCGACCGGGATGCCTTTGGGCATTTGCACAATCGAATACAGGGAATCCTGACCGGCCAGGTGCTTGGAGGGCACCGGTACGCCCAGCACCGGCAAAGTGGTCTTGCTGGCGATCATGCCGGGCAGATGGGCGGCGCCGCCGGCGCCGGCGATCACGCATTTGAGGCCGCGTGCCCGCGCCGTCTCGGCATATTCGAACATGGCGTCCGGGGTGCGATGCGCCGACACCACTTTATGTTCAAAGGGCACGCCGAAATCCTTCAGCACCTGCGCGGCATGCTGCATCACGTCCCAGTCCGATTGGGAGCCCATCACCACGCCCACCAGCAGATTACTCATCAGGCTCTTTCCGTTAATGCGAGTTTGATGCCGACGCCGACGAACAGCGCGCCGCAACCGCGGTTCAGCCAGACCGCGATGCGCGACGAACGGCTGACGCGACCGCGCGCCTTGCTGACCATCCAGGCAAAGGCCAACACCACGAAGGTGGCATTGAAAATGAACAGGCAGCCCAGGAACAGGAAGGCGAGCGGCTTCTGCGCGCTGTCGGCAGCGATGAATTGCGGCAGAAAGGCCAGGAAAAACAGCGCGACCTTGGGGTTCAGCACATTGGTCAGGAAACCCTGCCAGAAAATACGTTTGCTGTCGGTCACCGGCAAGGTCTCGGGCGCCGCGGCATCACCATTGCGTGTACGCCCCAGCAGCATCGATACGCCGACGTAAAACAGGTACGCGGCCCCGATCAGCTTCACGATCATGAAGGCCTTGGCCGAGGTCATCAGCAGGGCCGACAAACCGATCGCAGCGGCAAGGGTATGCACCAGGCATCCGGCGTTGATGCCCAGAATGGCCGCCACTCCGCCGCGAAAACCCTGCGAGGCGGTGCGGCTGGCGATATAGACCATGTCCGGCCCCGGCGTGATATTGAGCAGCAGCCCGGCCAGAATGAACAGCGCCAGATCGTGGGTTCCGAACATGTGCCGGCCTAATTGACGAGTTGTCTGGCGTCGTCGAGTTCGCGACGGTAGGCGTCGAAAATGCCCTTGAGCGCATCGGCCATGGTCACGGTCGGCGTCCAGTCCAGGTCTTTCATGGTGTTGTCGATCTTCGGCACGCGGTTCTGCACATCCTGGTAACCCTTGCCGTAGTACTCGCCGGACGTGGTTTCGACCAGCTTGACCTTGGCGGCCGAGTCCTTGTATTCCGGATACTGTTTGGACAGTTCCAGCATCATATGTGCCAGCTCGCGCACCGAGAAATTGTTTTTCGGATTGCCGATATTGTAGATCTGGCCGCTGGCGACGCCGCCCTCGTTGGCGATGATCTTGAGGAGTGCCGAGATGCCGTCGTCGATATAGGTGAAGGCGCGTTTCTGCGCGCCGCCGTCGACCAGTTTGATCGGCTCGCCGCGCACGATATGGCCGAAGAACTGCGTAATCACGCGGCTGGAACCTTCCTTGGCGGTATGAATGCTGTCGAGCCCGGCGCCGATCCAGTTGAAGGGGCGAAACAGGGTGAAGTCGAGCTGACCCATCGAGCCGTAGGCGTAAATCACGCGGTCCATCAGTTGCTTGGAGCAGGAGTAGATCCAGCGCTGTTTTTCGATCGGGCCCAGCACCAGGTTCGATTCATGCGGATCGAATTCGCCGTCGGTGCACATGCCGTAGACCTCGGAGGTCGAAGGGAAGATGATGCGTTTGCCGTATTTCACGCACTGGCGAACGATTGGCAGGTTGGCTTCGAAGTCGAGCTCGAACACGCGCAGCGGCTGCTTTACATAGGTGGCCGGGGTGGCGATCGCGACCAGGGGCAGGATCACATCGCATTTGCGCACGTGATACTCGATCCATTCCTTGTTGATGGTGATGTCGCCTTCGAAGAAATGAAAGCGCGGGTTGTCCATGAAGGCGGTAACGCGGTCGCTGTTCATGTCCATGCCGAACACCTGCCAGTCGGTGGTTTCGAGGATGCGCTTGGACAGGTGGTGACCGATGAAACCATTGACACCGAGGATGAGAACTTTTTTCATGGAGGCGTGCTTTCGGAGGGAATTGAATTCTGGGTTGGTGCTTCGATGCCGGCCGCTTCCATTTTGCGGCCGATGATGGAGATGAACACCATCAGGCTGAAGGCCATATTGCCGGCGCCCGGCAGCAATTTTCCGATGACGACGGCGACGATGGCAATGCACATGAGGCCTAGGGTGCGGAAACGCGCCGCGCGAAAAGTGGCGGTCGGCATCGGCGTGCTGCCGCAAAGTTCCGGATGCTTGTACACATAGCGCGCCGACCACAGCGAGGCGACGCCGATCAGGAGCATCACGCTTGAATAGACGACCTGGGACAGCAGTGCGCGGGTCGCCTGGCCGGACAGGGCCGAGGCGAAAGGCAGCAGGGACACAAGGCCCAGGAAAATGAGTGACAGGGAAGTCAGCCGACCATCGATATGGCGAACGAAGCGGAACATGCGCTGGTGACTGTACCAATAAATACCGAGTACAAAGAAACTGATCAGCCAGGAAATGAACTTCGGCAGCAGATCGACGACCGCCTGGGCCAGTTCGGCAGCGCTGGCGTGATGAATGGTTTCAGGCAGCTTGAGTTCGATCACCAGCAGGGTCATGGCGACGGCAAAGATGCCGTCGGTCAAGGCTTCCAGCCGATGCTTGCCCATGCCATTGCCGGCCAAGGTCGTTTCGCTCATCAATAGATTCCCATGGGATGCAGGCCAATGCCAAACACACCGGCCAATGCGGCTTCGTCGTGTATTTTCCCATCAATTTCGGCTTCAAGCACCCGCAGCATGCGCCCGTCGCCGCACAGGGCGATGGCACGCGCCGAACCGAGATTCAAAAAGCCGGGGTTGGCGTGGGTGAAATGCGCCGGCGCCACGCTGGTCTTGTGAATGGTGACGCGCCTGCCGGCGATGGTGGTGGTGGCACCGGGGTACGGCGGGGCCACCGCGCGCACCAGGTTGTGGATGTTCTGCGCGCTGTCGTGCCAGTTGATGACGCCGTCCGCCGGCTTGCGGCCGCCATAGTAGCTGCCGGCCTTGAGATCCTGCGTTTTCAATTGCGCGCTGCCATCGACCAGTTTCGACAGTGCCCGCGCCAGCACGCCGGCGGCGGCATCGGTCACCTTGATGAATATCTCGAGCGCGGTTTCGTCGGGCAGGATGGCGACCGCCTGTTGATCGACAATGCGTCCGGCATCCGGCTTTTCGACCATTTCGTGAAGCGTCGCACCGGTTTCGCTTTCGCCCTTGATGATCGCCCAGTTGATCGGCACGCGACCGCGATATTTCGGCAGCAGCGAGCCATGCATATTGAAAGCGCCACGCGTCACGGTGCCCAGCATCGCCGGCGACAGCATCATGCGGTAATAGAACGAGAACAGAAAATCGGCCTTCAGCGCGGCGACGTCGGCGATGAATTCGGGCGTATTGGGGTCGTCGGGAATAGCCACCGGAATGCCGTTCTCACGCGCCAATTTTTCCACGCTGTCGAACCATACGTTTTCATTCGGATTGTCGTGATGCGTCACGACCAATTTGACGTCGATGCCTTGCGCCAGCAATACGCGCAGGCAGGCGACACCGACATTGTGATAGGCAAAGACAACTGCGCTGGCCACTTATTGGGCGCCTTCCTGATCGCTCTTCTGTTCCAGCACGGCTTCAATCATGTAGCGCGGGCGCGAACGCACCTGTTCGTAAATGCGGCCCACATATTCGCCCAGCAGACCGATGCCGAACAGGGTGATGCCGATCAGGAAAAAGGCGATGCCGAACAGGGTGAAAAGGCCTTCGGCCTCCGGTCCGACAATCAAGCGGCGGATCGCCAGGAAAATCACGAAAACGATCGACAGCATCGAAATGACGATGCCGATCAGCGAAAACAGTTGCAGCGGCGCGGTCGAGAAACCGGTCATCAGGTCGAAGTTCAGCTGGATCAGCTTGTACAGCGAATACTTGGATTCGCCGGCGAAGCGCTCTTCGTGCGCGACCTCGATTTCCACCGGATGGCGCGCAAAGGAATACGCCAGTGCCGGAATATAGGTGCTGGTGTCGTGGGTCTGATTGATGGCGTTGACGATGCCGCGGCTGTAGGCGCGCAGCATGCAACCTTGATCGGTCATCTTGATGCTGGTGATGCGCTCACGCGTCTTGTTCATCGCCTTCGAGGCGGTGCGACGCCACCAGGAATCCTGGCGCATTTTGCGGATTGAGCCGACATAATCATGGCCCTGGTCCATGGCCGCTAGCAGATTGCCGATCTCCTCCGGCGGGTTCTGCAGATCGGCATCGAGCGTGATGACGCGATCGCCGCGGCAGCGTTCGAAGCCGGCCATGATCGCCATATGTTGTCCGTAGTTGCCGTTGAACAGCACCACGCGCGTCACTTCCGGGCGCTTCTGGAATTGTTCGCGCAACAGGGCGGCCGAGCGGTCGGAGGAACCATCGTTGATGAAAATGATTTCGTAGCTGATGTCCAGTTTATCGAGCGCCGGGTAGAGGCGATTGAACAGGGCGGCCAGCCCCAGTTCCTCGTTATAGACCGGGATGACCACGGAAACATTGGGTGCGCTGTTCATGACGGCATTCATCTCAGGCCGCCTTGCGCAAATGGGGGCGCAGCACCTCGGCCACGGTGGCGCAGGCACGGTCGACATCGGCAATGCTCATGCCGGCGTGCAGGGGCAGGGTGACCGTTTCGCGGGCGATGCGCTCGGCGTTCGGGAATTCGCCCTCGCGGTGGCCCTTGCCGCGGAACAGCGTGGTCAGGTGCATGGCTTCGTAGGACACACCGATGCCGATATTTTGCGCATGCATCATGTCCATGAATTGCTTGCGCGTGATGCTGAGCCGCTGCAGCGGCAGCAGAATGCAGAACATGTTCCAGCTATGCCCATCATCCTCGCCGGGCCAGGCGGGTGCGGGCAAGTCGAGATGCAAGGACGCGGCGAGCGGTTTGAGCGTCGCAAAATAATGCTGCACCAGGGTGCGGCGATGCACGTTCCAGGCGTCCAAATGCCTGAGTTGTTCCAGCCCCAGGCGTGCCGAAACATCGGACATATTGAACTTGCCGCCGGCCACCGCGACATCGCGGGTGCCGTCCGGCAAGCGGCTGATGCCGTGGAAGCGCAGCGCCTCGGCGCGCTTGGCCTCGGCTTCGCTGGCGAACATGGCCGCGCCGCCTTCGATGGTGGTCATATTCTTGTTGGGATGGAAGCTGAAGGTGGCGATATCGCCGAAGGCGCCGATTTTCGCGCTCTTCCAGCTGGAGCCGATCGCCAGCGCCGCGTCTTCAATCACGCGCAATTTATGCTTTTGGGCGATGGCGTAAAGGCGGTCCATTTCGCAGGGCAGGCCGGAAAAATGCGTCGGCACGATCGCCCGCGTATTGGCGGTAATGGCGCGTTCCACCTGGTCGAGATCGATATTGCGCGTTTTCAGATCGCAGTCGACGAACACGGTTTTGGCGCCGACCTTCTCGATCATATTGCCGACCGAAAAAAAAGTCATGGCCGAGGTGATGACTTCATCGCTGGCGCCGCCGCCGCCGGCGGCGCCGATGCCACAAATATGAAACGCGACTTCCATCGCCGCCGTCGCCGAGGTGAATACCCGGGTGGGGCGCCCGCCGTGATAGGCCGACAGCGCCTTCTCGAAAGCCTGCACCTGCGGGCCGCTGGTCAGCCAATGCGACAGCAGCTGCTGCTTGACCGCCTCGGCCATGCTTTCATCGATGATGGGACCGGCAAATTTGATGTAGTTCATATTCGATTCAACCTGTTCTTTAGGACGCAGCGGTCAGATTACGCTTTGGCCACCAGCCACACACCGACGATGATGACGGCAATGCCGATCAGCTTCTGCGCCGTAAGCGATTCGCCGAACAGCCACCAGGCGGCAAAGGCATTGACGATATAGCCGATCGACAGCATCGGATAGGCGAGGCTTACCGGTACCCGCGACAAGGCCATGATCCATACCACCACGCTGATGCCATAGCAGGCGAGGCCGCCGATAATTGGCCACTGTGTGGCGATCTTGATGCCGATCGGCACGATATTCTCCAGCGAAAACTGGAATTCGCCGATGCGCGTGGTGCCGGCCTTCAGCAGCAGTTGCGCGGCGGCATTGAGCAGCACGCCGGTCAGGATCAGGGAAAAACTGACAAAGTTCAAAGGGGTCGCCGGAAAGTGGATCTAGGGTTTTTGGATGGCGACGCGCTTCGCATCTTTATGGATCACCTCGAAGGCCACGCCCAGGGCGCGGATCGCTTCGATATCGCCAGGCTGAATTATAGCGATGGCCGGGCCCAGCGCGTTCCAGGCAGCTGGAAAGTCGGCCAGTCGGGGAATGAATTTCTGTGGCTCTGCTTTCTCGCCCATTTCAAATTCATCCACATACTCCACCAGGGTCAGGGTGCGCTTCAGATAAAAGGGCAGAGACTGGTCGTAGATCTTGACGGCATAAAGACGTGTGTCCGGCTTCATGCGACTTTCAATCGAAGCCGCGACCGCATGCCCGGACTGCAGCGGGGAAATGGTTTCATAACCGCGCTCGATCAGCTCGATCATGCCGAGCACCGCGGCGGAGACGATGATAAGCCCCAGCCATTTCCGTCCCGTTCGCAAGGCGGTGAAGGCCACCACAACCGCAAGCGCCATCAGCAGCATGGCGGCGATCACCCAGGCGCTCAGCTCGGTGTACATCTGCCGGCGGGCGAAGTCGTCGCCGGCGCGCTGCAGGGGCGCGATCCATGCCGCATAGGCGCCGGCCAGGGCCAGCGGCAGCACCGGCAGCACCAGCCAGGCGAGCGTCCTGTCGGCGGCTTTCTTCAGGAAGACGGCAATCACCAATGCCAGCATCGGAAACATCGGCAGCACATAGGCGGGCAATTTGGAGCTGGACTTGCTGAAAAACAGCAGGACGAAAGCGCTGAACAGCAGCAGGAATTTGAGCGGCGCAAAGGTTGAGCCGTCGACCTTGGACAAGGGCGGGGTGCGCCAGCCGCTGACCAGTGCCGGAAGCAGGGTGATCATCCAGGGCAGGAAGCCGGCGAATACGATCGGCACAAAGAACCACCACGCGGCCTCGCGGCGGTGACTGGTGGTCAGGAAGCGCTCGAAGTGCTCATGGATGAAAAAGAAGTGCGCGAACTCGGGATTGCGCATCGACACCACGATGAACCAGGGCGCGGCGATGGCAACAAACAACAGCAGACCGCGCAGCCACTCCAGCTTCAGCAGCAGGCGAAAATCGCGCTGCACCACGCAGTAGAGAAATATGGCGGCGGCGGGAAAGACGATGCCGATCAGACCCTTGGACAGCACCGCGATTGCCATGCCGGCCCAGGCCCACAGCATCCAGCGCCGCCGTTCATGATGGTAGGCGGTAGCCTGCGCCAGCAAAAAGCTGCACACCCCCAGCGTCATCCAGAACGTCAATCCCATGTCCAGAGTGACAATTTCGGACAGCATCATGAAATAGGGGGAGGCCAGCAGCACCAGGGCCGCCAGGGCGCCGGTCTCGTGATCGAACAGGCGCGAACCGGTGTACGCGATCAGCAGGAGGCAGGCGATGCCGCACAGAAAGGTGTAAAGGCGCGCGCTGAATTCGCTTTCGCCGAAGACGGCAAACGCAGCCGCGGTTGCCCAGTACTGCATGGGCGGTTTTTCAAAGTACTTGAGCCCGTTGAGGCGCGGAGTGACGAAATCGCCGCTGGTGGCCATTTCGCGCGCAATCTCGGAGTAGCGTCCTTCGTCGGGATTGGCGAGCTTTCGATAACCCAGTTCGCTCAGGGCAAGCAGCCCGATCAGCAGCGCCAGTACGAGAACCAGCGGGCGGCGGAGAAAGATCATATTGGAATTCTTTGCGAAAGACGCCGATGGACCGCGATCCATCATCAGGAGAGCCGAATTGTACCGGGAAAACCCCGGGATTCTGCCGCCGATGGGGGCGGCGGCTGCCAGGAATCAGGAGGCGCGCAACAATACGATCACAGCGCCGCTGCCGCCGTCGGCCGGGGGCGCGTCGCAAAAGGCCAGGACTTCTTCGCGCTGCGACAGGGACAGCCTGACCTTGTTGCGCAGCAAGGCGATATTGTTCGGCGAGCGCGTGCCCTTGCCGTGAATGATGCGCACGCAGCGGATGCCGTTATGGCGGGCATGGGCCAGAAACTGCGCCAGTTCGGCGCGCGCCTTGGCGGTAGTGGCGCCATGCAGGTCCATGCTGGCTTGCACCACCCATTGCCCGCGCTTGAGTTTGCGCAAAATGTCGCTGGGCAGGCCGGGGCGCAGAAAGGTAATGAGATCGCCGGTTTCGATATCCAGATCCCAGCCCGAAGTGTCGGCCAGCAGTTCCCCGGGGATGGCCAGATCGTCCTCGATGCGCTTGAACGGCACCGGCCTGGGACGTGGTTTTTCCAGCGAGGCGCGCGCTTTGCCGCGCAACGGGGCCACATCCGCGACTTCGGCGCGGAACAGGTCTTCTTCCTCGGGCTTGTCTGCCATCCTTCGGCGCTCGCGGGGAAGGTCGCCTAGTGCAGGCTCTCGAGATAGCGGTCGGCATCCAGTGCGGCCATGCAGCCGGTGCCGGCGCTGGTGACGGCCTGGCGATAAACATGGTCCTGCACATCGCCGGCGGCAAAGACGCCCGCTACCGAGGTCGCGGTGGCATCGCCCTGCAAGCCCCCCCTGGTGACGATATAACCGTTGACCATCTCGAGCTTGCCGTCAAAAATCTCGGTATTGGGTTTGTGGCCGATGGCGACGAAGCAGCCCTTCAGCCCCAGATCCCGGGTGCCGCCGTCCGCAGCGGATTTGACGCGCACACCGAGCACACCGGTCTTGTCGCCCAGCACTTCATCGAGGGTGTGATTCCACAGGATGGTGACATTGCCGTCGCGGGCCTTGGCGAGCAGGCGATCCTGCAGGATTTTCTCGGCGCGGAACTTGTCGCGGCGGTGGATCACGGTCACATGCCTGGCAATATTCGACAGATAGAGTGCCTCTTCGACCGCGGTATTGCCTCCACCGACCACACAAACATCCTGATTTTTATAGAAAAAGCCATCGCAAGTGGCGCAGCCTGAAACTCCCTTGCCCATGAATAACTGTTCCGATGGCAGGCCCAGGTATTGCGCCGAGGCGCCGGTGGCGATGATCAGCGCATCGCAGGTATAGCTGCCGGAATCGCCGGTCAGCGTATAGGGCCTGGTCTTGAAATCGACGGTGTGGATATGATCGAAAATGATGTTGGTATCGAAGCGCTCGGCGTGTTTCAGGAAACGATCCATCAGCTCGGGGCCCTGCACGCCTTCGGCATCGGCCGGCCAGTTCTCGACATCGGTCGTGGTCATCAACTGTCCGCCCTGGGCGATGCCGGTGATCAGCGCCGGTTTCAGATTGGCGCGAGCCGCATAGACGGCTGCCGTGTAACCGGCCGGTCCGGAACCGAGGATGATGAGGCGATGATGTTGGCTGGACATGCTGGACTTTCGAAGGTTTGAATTGTGCAGGGCGTTATTTTAGCGTAGACCCGCTGTGCGCTACGGAAGCAGGTGGTGTTGCGGGAACATAAAATCAAGCGCGCACCGCGATACCGCAATGGCGGCATGCACGGCGTGTTTCTGCATGGGAACTTGTGCGAGAATGCCCCCCAACATCAGGTGCGCCTATATTGAAATCCTGACAAAACGGCCGCTCGGAGGATAGATGTTACGTTCCATACCCCTGTTCAAGGATTTGAGCGACGCCGATATGGTGTTGATCAATGACCTCGCGATCGAAAAACAGGTGCCCAAGGGCACCGTGGTTCTGACCGAGGGCGCGGTAGGCGATTCCCTGTTTGCCATTGTCCACGGACGCGTCAAGGTATTCATCGGCGACGAGGAGGGGCGTGAAATCATCCTGAAAATTCTCGGCCCGGGCGATTTTTTCGGTGAAATGTCGATGATCGACAGCGAACCGCGCTCCGCCTCGGTATCCGCGCTCGATGCCTGCACTTTCAAGGTGCTGTCTCACCAGGCTTTCGAGCAATGTTTATTGCGCGCGCCGCGCATCGCCACCCTGGTGATGCAGTCGCTCGCCAAGCGACTGCGCGATGCCGACCGCAAGATTTCCACCCTGGCATTGATGGATGTTTACGGCCGCGTCGCCAGCACCCTGCTCGATCTGGCCATCGAGGACGGCGGCAAGCTGGTGGTGGGCGAGAAACTGTCGCAGCAGGACATCGCCAATATGGTCGGCGCCTCGCGCGAAATGGTCAACCGGATCCTGAAAGACCTCAGCGAGCGCGGCTATATCTCGGTGGAATCCAAGCAAATCACCATTCACGACCAGAAGCTGCCGCCATCGTTCTAGCGGCCCGCGGGCCTTGCGTCGGGCCGTTGCCCGACGAGGCTATAATCGCGGCATGAGCACCACATCCCGCCAGTCCGGCGATCCGGAAATGTTCGACGCCGCCGCATCGCCATCGAAGGCGCAGTCGCCCTCCGCCACCAAGCTGTCGCGCCTGCTGCGCGAAGCCGGCTGGATCGCTTCCCTCGCTATCGCCATTTACATGGCATTGATCTTTGCCACGCGCTCGGCGGCCGATCCAGGCTATTTTTTCAGCGGGCAAGGCGCCATCATCGTCAACAAGGGCGGACTGACCGGCGCCTGGGTGGCCGATTTTCTGTTCGGACTGTTCGGCCTTGCCGCCTGGTGGTGGGTCGGCCTGGCCATATTTGTGGTCATGCGCCTGTTTCGCCGGGTAGAGACCTGGAGCGTATTCGATCACCGCAACCTGGCCGTCGCCCTGTGCGGTTTCGCGATCCTGCTCATCGCCTCCAGTTCGCTGGAGGCCCTGCGCCTGCATTCCATCAAGGCGGTGCTGCCGAATGGGGCCGGCGGCGTCGTCGGCAGCCTGCTGGCCGGCGGCATCGAGAAAATGCTGGGCTTCACCGGCGGCACCCTGTTGCTGATGGCGCTGGTGGCCGGTTCGCTCAGCGTATTTTCGGGGCTGTCCTGGATCCGCCTTGCCGAGCGCATTGGCGGCGGTATCGAATGGCTGTTTTTTGCCGCCAAGACGCGCATGGATGCCAAGCGCGATCGTGCCGCCGGTGAACAGGCCATGATCGAGCGTGAGGAAAAGGTCGAAGAGTTCAAGCGCATCATCGAGGACCATCCGCCGATCCGCATCGAGCATACCGTTACCGAGATTCCGCAATCGGAACGCGCCACGCGCGAAAAGCAGGCCAATCTGTTCGCCGATCTGCCCGACTCGCCGCTGCCGCCGATTTCCCTGCTCGACCCGCCCGACGCCACCATCGAGCGCCCCGGCGCCGAAGTGCTGGAGTTCACCTCGCGCCTGATCGAACGCAAGCTGATGGACTTCAATGTGGCGGTCAAGGTGGTCGCTGCCTATCCGGGGCCGGTGATCACGCGTTATGAAATCGAGCCGGCGGTGGGCGTCAAGGGCTCCACGGTCGTCAACCTCGCGCGCGATCTGGCACGGGCGCTGTCGGTGACCTCGATCCGCATCGTCGAGACCATTCCCGGCACCTCGCATATGGGCCTGGAAATACCGAATCCGCGCCGCGAGATCGTGCGCCTCTCGGAAATTCTCGGCTCCACCGTCTACGGCGATATGAGCTCGCGGCTGGCCATCGCCATGGGCAAGGACATCGCCGGCCGCCCGGTGGTGGCCGACCTCGCCAAGATGCCGCATGTGCTGGTGGCCGGCACCACCGGCTCCGGCAAATCGGTGGCGATCAATGCGATGATTTTGTCCCTGGTCTACAAGGCCACTGCCAACGAAGTGCGGCTGATCCTGATCGACCCGAAAATGCTCGAGCTGTCGATCTACGAGGGCATTCCGCATTTGCTGGCGCCGGTGGTAACCGATATGAAGTACGCCGGGCACGCGCTCAACTGGTGTGTGGCCGAAATGGACCGGCGCTACAAATTGATGAGCACGGTCGGCGTGCGCAATCTGGCCGGCTTCAACAGCAAGATCAAGGAAGCCAAGGACAAAGGCGCGCCGCTGCCGCACCCGTTTTCACTGACCCCGGACACGCCCGAGCCGCTGGAGGCCTTGCCCCTGATCGTGGTGGTGATCGACGAACTGGCCGACCTGATGATGGTGGTCGGCAAGAAAGTTGAAGAGTTGATCGCACGCCTGGCGCAGAAGGCGCGCGCCTCCGGCATTCACCTGGTGCTGGCCACGCAGCGGCCCAGCGTGGATGTGATCACCGGCCTGATCAAGGCCAATGTGCCGACGCGCGTGGCTTTCCAGGTCTCGTCCAAGATCGATTCACGCACCATCCTCGACCAGCAAGGCGCCGAGGCTTTGCTGGGGCAGGGCGATATGCTCTATCTGCCGCCCGGATCCGGTATTCCGCTGCGTGTGCATGGCGCCTTTGTCAGCGATGCCGAGGTGCACCGCGTGGTCGATGCGCTGAAGAAGCAGGGCGAGCCCGCTTATATCGAAGGCATTTTTGATTCTCCCGAAGACGCGCAGGGCGAGCTCGGCGGGGTGAATGGCGGTGGCAGCGCCGGCGGCGAAAGCGATCCCCTGTACGACCAGGCGGTCACCGTGATCCTGCAGAACAAGCGTGCCTCGATTTCCCTGGTGCAGCGTCATTTGCGCATTGGCTACAACCGCGCTGCGCGCCTGCTGGAAGACATGGAAAAAGCCGGCCTGGTCTCGCCGATGCAGTCCAATGGCAATCGCGAAATCATCGCGCCCAATCGGGGTGAATGATTGGGGTGAATAGCCTGTCGGCACTTTCACCTCGCCTCGCGTTAATCAGCCGCCGGACTTGCCCGGCAGAAAACCACAGACCATGAAATTATTTGCATTACTCCTGACCGCCGGACTTGTCGCCGCCAGCGCCGTCCATGCAGCCGCCATGGATGATTTCAAGTCCTTCCTGTCCGGCACTCAATCCGCGCGTGCCGATTTTTCGCAGACCGTCTATGACCCCAAGGGCAAGATGACGCAGCAGGCCAAGGGCAGGCTGGTGTTCCTGCGTCCCGGCAAATTCCGCTGGACCTACATCAAGCCGGCGCAGCTGATTGTCGGCGATGGCAGCCGCGTCTCTTTTTTCGATGAAGACCTGAATCAGGTCACGGTGCGCAAGCTCGAGAAAGCTTTTGCCTCGACACCTGCCGCCCTGCTGGCCGGCAAGAGCGAAGTTGAGGCGGCCTTCATTCTGGTCGCCGGGGGCGAAAGCGATGGCATGGAATGGGTGAACGCCGAGCCGAAATCGAAGGACGCCGGCATTGAGAAAGTGCGGCTGGGTTTTGCCAAAAACCAGCTTGCCGCGATGGAATTGTTTGACGCCTTCGGCAACCGTACGCGCCTTGACTTCAGCAAGTTCGAGCGCAATCCGAAGATCGACGCCAAGGAATTCGTGTTCGTGCCGCCCAAGGGCGCGGACGTGGTCAGCGAGTAACAGGGCTGGCTAGCGGCTGGCGTTGTTTTCAGCTGCTTTGATCAGTTCTTCCCAGCGGGCCAGGGGAATCCTCGCCACCGGCTCGCTGTCGCCATGGCTATCCGGCCTGTATACCGCGACCTCGGCCATTTCCATATGGATCCAGTCCTCGAATTTGGGCGCGCCGACCATATGGGCCACCAGCAGGGTGTTGCTGCCCGCAGCCGGTACTTCGGAAAGACGTTTCTTGCGCAAGGTTGCTACGTCGACGCCGGGATGCACCCCGGGCGGATTCAAGTCGGGGGTGATGCTGACCGGTCCCAGGTCCAGCAAACGCGCCGTATCCTGCGCGCGACACAGTTCCGAGGCGTAGATCGCGGCGAACGGCAGCTTCAATTTGCGTATGGCCGCGCCGACGGTACGGGCCATCTCTTCGCCATTTGCCGTCAGGTTGCTCTGGGTGCAACCCGGGGTTACCGTGCCGGTCTCGGCGTGGCGCATGTACAGCACATAGCCGCCTTTGCGCAGCGCCTCGACCAAGGCTGTGCCCTTCAGTTCTTTCGCCGGGTCAACCGTGGGCGGCGGCACGCGGACGGCTTGCGCTGCCGCGGCCGGGTCGGCCGGTGCTACAGGAGTTTGTGCGCTGACGCCGAGCGTGGTCAGCGTCGACAGCATCAAGGCGCAAGTGGCGGAAATTTTCATACGGCGTTCCTCGAGTTGCCTTGTTATCTTTTCTCAGGCCGGCGTAAAAAACCGTTCGCGCATTTCGCCGAGTCCCAGGGTATCCAATACCTCATGCAAACGTTCGGTGGGGCGCTTGCGCGGCAGGTCCTTGTAGCTGGCGATGATCAATTCGTTCTTCATCGAATGTTCCCAGCCGACCAGTTCGGTGACCTTGACCTGGTAGCCATGTGCTTCCAGTTGCAGGCAGCGCAGCACATTGGTGATCTGGCTGCCGAATTCGCGGGTGTGCAGGGGATGGCGCCAGATTTCGCTGAGCGCATTCTTTCCCAACGCTGCACCCTTGTTCTTGCTGAACACCGAAGCGACCTCGGCCTGGCAGCAGGGCACCAGCACCATGAATTTTGCCTGGTGCGCGAGCGCAAAGCGGATGGCGTCATCGGTGGCGGTATTGCAGGCGTGCAAGGCGGTGACGATGTCGATTTTCGCGGGCAGTGCATTCGAGGCGATCGAATCGGCGACCGATAAATTCAGAAAACTCATGCGCGCAAAGCCAAATTTTTCGGCGAGCGCCTGCGATTTTTGCACCAGCTCCTCGCGCGTCTCAATGCCGTAGATATGGCTGTGATCGTCGAGCGCCTTGAAAAACAGATCGTAAAGAATGAAGCCCAGATAGGACTTGCCGGCGCCGTGGTCGACCAACGCGATATCGGCATGCTCGCGGCGTATTTCTTCCAGCAGGGGCTCGATGAATTGATAGAGGTGATAGACCTGCTTCAGCTTGCGCTGGCTGTCCTGGTTCATGCGCCCATCGCGCGTCAGGATATGCAGTTCTTTCAGCAGCTCGAGCGACTGGCCGGGGCGGAGATCGTAGCTGATGCCGGGTTTGCCTCCGGCTTCGGCGGCGGGTTTGGCAGAGGCGTTGCGGGGGGAGGTTTTGGCCATGCCGTATTGTCCCGCATAAATGCAATGGGGGCGCACCTCGTAAAGTGCACCCCATCGCTATGCTGCGTTGGAACTTATTGGCTTACAACCAGCGGCAACTCGATGAAGCTGTCCTGCGACGGCGCGTGGTAAACGCGCTGCGTGGCCTTTTTGTAATCGCCGGGCTTGGCCCAGAAAATATTGGGCACAAAGGTTTGCGGATTGCGATCATAGAGCGGGAACCAGCTCGACTGGACCTGCACCATGATGCGGTGGCCGGGCAGGAACACATGGTTGGTGGTCGGCAGGGCGAAGCGATACGACAGTGTCTTGTCGGCCGCAATCGGCTTGGCCGTTTCCAGGCTTTCGCGGTAGCGGCCGCGGAAGATGTCCATCGATACGGCCAACTGATAGCCGCCCATCTGCGGATCATGCGCGACTTCATCCGGGTAGACGTCGATCAGTTTCACCACCCAGTCGGAATCGGTGCCGCTGGTCGAGGCGATCAGGTTGGCGATCGGCTGGCCGCTGATTTTCAGCGGGGCGGTCAAGACCTCGGTGGTGAATACGAGCACATCGGGACGGCTGGCGGCATTGCGCTGATCGTCGACCAGCCACTGGCGCCAGGTCGAGAATTTGCCGCCGACCGGTTGGTGGGGACGCGCACGATAGGTCACTGGTTTGGCCGGGTCGGAGATGTATTCATCGAAGGCGGAATCGCCGGCCTTGGGAGCGATAAAGCCCAGCTTTTGCTCGGCAAGCAGGTGCAGCGGGGTCGGCTTGATGGCGCAGCCGCTGCTGCAACCCGCCGGCCAGGCCGGCAGACGGCGCCAGGTGTTGGTGCCGGTTTCAAAGGCGGTAACGCTGGCGATATTGGCTTTCGGTGCGCCGTCCTTCAGATATTGGTCGAGGAAAGGACGCAGCACTTCGCGGCGGAATTGCAGGGCGGTATCGGCATCGAACTTGATCGCGCCCAGCGCGCTGCCGTCGCCGATGGCCTGGCCATGCCACCACGGGCCCATCACCAGGAACACCTTGTCGTTGGCGGTGTCTTTCGGCTTGATCGCCTTGTAGACGGCGATGGCGCCGTAGATGTCCTCCTGGTCCCACAGGCTGTGCACCAGCATGATGGGAACCTGCAGCGGCTGCGCGGCGAGAATCTTGTCGACGGCCTGGTCTTTCCAGAACGCGTCATAGCCGGGATGCGCCAGCAGCTTGCGCCAGAAACCGACCTGCTCGAGACCGCGCTGGCGGCCGAGTTCGCCGGCCGAGCCGGCGTGCATGTACATATCGTAGTTGTCGAAATGATCGCGGAACCACTTCGCCTCGTTCTTGCGCGTCGCCACCTGCTCGAGGATGTAGTCCATGTTTTCCTGGCGGAAGGCGCCGTTATGGAACCAGTCGTCGCCCATCCAGCCATCCACCATCGGGTTCATCGGCACCGAGACTTTCAGCGCCGGGTGCGGATTGACCAGGGCCATCAGCGGCAGGAAGCCGTCATAGGAAATGCCGAGGATGCCGACCTTGCCATTGGTTTCCGGAATGTTCTTCACCAGCCAGTCGATGGTGTCGTAAGTGTCGGTGGAATGATCGACGGGCGTCGCGTTCTGCGGCCCGTGCAGCGGACGGTTCATCACATAATCGCCTTCGGAGCCATGCTTGCCGCGGATGTCCTGCACCACGCGGATATAGCCGCCCTCGACGATGGTGTCGGTGGCATTGTCATAGCCCTGCAGGATCGGGCCCAGGTGGGCGCTTTCGGCATGATTGGTCAGCTCGGCGGCGTCGTAGGGGGTGCGCGTCAGCAGGATCGGCGCGCTCTTGGCGCCTTTCGGCACGATGATGACCGTGTTCAATTTCACTCCGTCGCGCATCGGAATCATCACGCTGCGCTTCACATAATCGAAACGGTCCGTCGGCGCCTCGAACTTGGCCGGGGTTTCGCTGGGCAGCTCCGCGTAGGTTTTCGGTGCCTGATCTTGCGCCAATGCCAGCATGGCACATGACAAGGCGGCGAGCGTGGCAAACAGGGTGAAAGCAAAGGGAGTAAATGCAAAGGGACGAGCGTGGCGGCTGAGCGTCATGGGATTCCCGGATTGAAATTTGGATTAAGATGAGGAGGGCGCTGCGCCGAGTGACATCCTGTGCGCAGAAGCAGCGTGAGTTTAGCCGATGTGCCTGTGCCGCGGGTTCGATTGCAATGGCAAATTTGTAACCTTTCATGGTCGCGCCGGGCGTCGATAAAAACAGAAGAACGCCATTTGGCGGGCGTCTTCAGCCATTTTTGCTCGGGAAGCCGCGCCAATGCTGGAGTTTGAATTTTTCATTGAGGCATTGGCAGATTGAATATTGATCGCCGCCGCACATCGATAGTCAAAGGCCGACGATCCGCTTCGCGTAAAATTGCCGCGTGAACGATCTCTTTGAAACCGTCCCCGACAAGTTGGCTGCGCCGCCGGACAATGCGCCGCTCGCCGAGCGCCTGCGTCCGCGTGTGCTCGCCGAGGTGATCGGCCAGGACCATCTCACTGCCGAAGGCATGCCGCTGCGCATCGCCTTCGACAGCGGCATACCGCATTCGATGATCCTGTGGGGCCCGCCGGGGGTGGGCAAGACCACCATCGCGCGCCTGATGGCGACCGCTTTCGAGGCGGATTTCATCGCGCTGTCCGCCGTACTTTCCGGCGTCAAGGAAATTCGCGAGGCCATCGAGCGCGCCGCTGTCAATCGCGACAATCTCAAGCGCCGCACCATCCTGTTCGTCGACGAAGTGCACCGCTTCAACAAGAGCCAGCAGGATGCCTTCCTGCCGCATGTGGAATCGGGCCTCGTCACCTTCATCGGCGCCACCACGGAGAATCCGTCTTTCGAGCTGAATAACGCCCTGCTGTCGCGCGCCACCGTCTATGTGCTGAAGCCGCTGGACGATGCCGCATTGGCGCAGATGTTCGAGCGCGCCGCGACGGTGGCCTTGCCGAAAGTGGCGATTGCCGCCGATGCCAAAGCGCAGATGGCGGCGATGTCCGATGGCGACGGGCGGCGTTTGCTGAACCTGATCGAGCAACTCGCCACCGCGGTGGCCAGCAAGAAGATCGACAAGGTCGACACCAAGTTTGTCGAGACCGTGCTGACCCGCGCCGCGCGGCGCTTCGACAAGGGCGGCGACAATTTCTACGACCAGATTTCAGCCCTGCATAAATCGGTGCGCGGCTCCGATCCCGATGCCTCGCTGTACTGGTTTTGCCGCATGCTCGACGGCGGCGCCGACCCGCGCTATCTGGCGCGGCGCCTGATCCGCATGGCCACCGAAGACATCGGCCTCGCCGATCCGCGCGCACTGGACATGACGGTGGCCGCCGCCAATGTCTACGAGCGGCTCGGCTCGCCCGAAGGCGAGCTGGCCCTGGCCGAGGCCGTGGTGTACCTGGCGGTGGCGGCCAAATCGAATGCGGTGTACCAGGCCTATAACGAGGTGCGCGCCCATATCGCCCAGGACGAGTCGCGGCCGGTGCCCATGCATATCCGCAATGCGCCGACCAAGCTGATGAAGAATCTGGGCATGGGCAAGAATTATCGCTATGCCCACGATGAAGAGGGCGCCTATGCCGCCGGCGAAACCTATCTGCCGGACGGCATCGACGACCCGCAGTGGTACCGGCCGACGGATCGCGGCCTGGAAGCGAAGATTCGCGAAAAACTTGCCCGGATGCGCGAGCTTGATTCAAAATACCGCAAATGAAAACGAATCCGCGCATTGTCGGGCTGTTGCCGAGCCCCTTCTCCTCCTCACGATCCCGCTAGGCGGGCGTTCCGCGCGTTCCCTTTCCGGCCTTGCCGGACCCAATTTGCCGCGGCCCTAATGCCGTGGCGCAATAAAAATACCCTCTACAGGATTCACCATGCTTGATATTCAACAACTCCGTAAAGAGCTGCCCACCGTGCTGGAAGGACTGGCGCGGCGCGGTTACGCATTCGATGAGGCGCAATTCCGCGAGCTCGAGGACGAACGCAAACAGCTGCAGACCAAAACCGAGGAATTGCAGGCCAAACGCAATTCGCTGTCCAAACAGATTGGAATTCTCAAAGGCAAGGGCGAGGATACGGCCGCCGTCATGGCGGAAGTGGCCGGCATCGGCGACGCCGTCAAGGCAAACGAAGCGGCATTAACCGCATTGCAGGAAACGCTGAACGGCTTTCTGCGCCTCGTCCCCAATATCCCGCGTGCCGAAGTTCCCGTCGGCAAATCAGCCGATGAAAATGTGGAAGTGCGCAAATGGGGCACGCCCGGTAAATACGATTTCAAAGTCCGCGACCATGTCGAAATCGGTGAGGCACTGGGCGGCATCGACTTCGACACCGCCGCCAAGCTGAGCGGCGCACGCTTTTCCGTGTTGAAAGGCGGCGTGGCGCGGCTGCATCGCGCACTGGCGCAGTTGATGCTCGATACGCACACGCTGGAGCACGGCTACACCGAGGTCTATGTGCCCTATATGGTCGGGCCCGAGTCGGCCGATGGCGTGTCGAGCCTCGCCAAGTTCAAGGAAGATTTGTTCAAGATCGAGGGCCGCGATCTGTACCTGATTCCCACGGCGGAATATCCGGTCACCAACTTCGTGCGCGACTCGATCGTGGATGCGAAGGAATTGCCGCTCAAGTTCGCCTGCCACAGCCCCTGTTTTCGCTCGGAGGCCGGCAGCTACGGCAAGGACACGCGCGGCATGATCCGCCAGCACCAGTTCGACAAGGTCGAAATCGTGCAGATCGTGCATCCGGAAAAATCGACCGAGGCGCATGAGGAACTGGTGCGCCATGCGGAAACGATTCTGCAAAAGCTGGGGCTGCCGTATCGCACCATGCTGCTGTGCACCGGCGATATGGGATTTTCCAGCGCCAAGACCTATGACCTCGAAGTATGGCTGCCGGCGCAGAACACCTATCGCGAGATTTCATCCTGCTCGAATTTCGAAGCCTTCCAGGCAAGGCGCATGATGGCGCGCTTCAAGAACGCCCAAGGCAAGACCGAACTGCTGCACACCATCAATGGTTCCGGCCTGGCGGTGGGGCGCACCCTGGTGGCGATCCTGGAAAATTACCAGAACGCCGACGGCACGGTGACGATTCCGCCGGTGCTGGTGCCGTATATGGGCGGCGTGACCGCACTGAGTCCAACGCAGTAGCGGCATGCGGACCACACTGGTACTGATCCGCCATGGCGAAACCGAGTGGAACCGGCAGGCGCGCATCCAGGGGCATACCGATAGCGCGCTGACGCCCGAAGGCGTGGCCCAGGCCGAGGCGGGGGCGCGGCGGCTCGGCAGGGAAAAATTCGATCATCTGGTCGCCAGCGATCTGGGGCGCACCCGGCACACGGCGGAAATCCTGAATGCGCCCATCGGCCTGCCGGTCAGCCTCGATGCCGGCCTGCGTGAGCGCTGCTTCGGCATCGGCGAGGGCCGCTCCTATGCCGAACTCGATGCGGAATATCCGGAGCTGTTTTCGCGAGTGCGTGAAACCGATCCGCATTACGCCATTCCCGGTGCAGAGACGCGCGCTGAATTTCACCAACGCACCACCGCAGCACTGCAGGCTATTGCTGCCGATCACGCCGGCAAGCGTGTATTGGTGGTGACGCACGGCGGGGTGCTCGGCGCCGTCTATCGTTGGCTGAACGATCTGCCGATTGCCAGCCCGCATCTGATCGACATTCCCAACCTGGGCTATAACCGCATCCGCGTTTCAGCGGACCGCTGGCAGATCGAGACCTGGGGCGATATCTCGCATCTGCGGGACTATCGCGGCGCGATGACGGCGGAAGGCGTCTGAGCGGCGGCTTCCGCCGGAACGGCTTTTTTGGGCGCGGCAAAATCGGTATCGTCCAGCAGCAGATCGAAGCGGCTGTCCATTTCCAGCGGCTTCTCGAGCTTGGTCAGGATGTCGGAATAGTTGCGGATGTTTTCCACGAACTGCACGGCCTCGTCGCCGCGACAGAAACCGTGCTTGAGGGTGTCGTAAACAGCGGGCTCGCGCAAGCGGAGATAAGCCTTGCGCACATCGAGCCAGGAGTCGGCATCGAGTTTCATGCGCTGGGTGAGGATGCGCGCGTCCTCAAGGTGTCCATAGCCCTGGTTGTAGGCCGCCAGCGCCAGCCAGGTGCGGTCCGGCTCCTGGATGCGATCGGGCACCACCTCGCGCAACGTCAGCAGATAGCGCGCACCGCCGCGGATCGATTCGCGCACATCGAGGCGGTTCTTGACGCCCATGCGGTCGGCGGTGTCTTCGGTCAGCATCATCAGGCCGCGCACCCCGGTCGGCGAGGTGGCCAGCGCATCCCAGTGCGATTCCTGATAACCCACCGCCGCCAGCAGGCGCCAGTCGATGCCGGTGACCTGCTGCGCCTCATGAAAGAACGGTCGCAGCTTCGGCAGGGCGGTCTGCATTTTCGACAGGATTTCCTCCGAGTCGATGGCCTGGATGCGATTGGTATGTCCGTAGTAGCGGTCGATCAGGCGCGCCAGGGTGCCGTTGTTGCGGATCTTGTCGAAGAACAGTACTGTCGATTGCTGCAGATCGTAGTCGACCTGCGGCGCAAAGGCCCAGGCCAGCTTGTTCTCGCGACCGACGCTGAAGGCCATGGCGAGATCGGGATGCACGCGTTTGCCGACCAGAAAGGCGTAGTTGTCGGTCAGGGCGAAATCGCTTTGCTCGGTTTCAACGCGCTTCAGCAGTTCATCGGGGTCTGCATCCTGTGGCAGTACATCGATGGCAATGCCGGGAAAATCGCCGGTCAGTTCGCGCAGCAGATCGTGGCCGGGCGTTTCGGCGATCACCGCGATATGCCTGCCCTCGACGTCCTTCATGCTGCGCGGCTTGGCCTCATTGCTGCGATAGATCAACTGGTTCTGGATGATCTTGTAGCTGGGGCTGAAGGCAAACTGCTGGCGCAACTCGACCGTCGGTGCCATTCCGGCGGCGGCGATATGGCCGCGGCCGTCGCGCAGGGCCTCCAGCAATTTCTGATAGCTCGGCAGGACCACGAATTTCGGCACCACACCCAACTCACGCGCAAACAACACGGCGAGATCATGCTCGAAACCGGTTTCCGAATCGTCGCCGCTCTTGCCGGCGCGCGGAATATTCTGGGTGGTGGTGGGGCCGCGCAGGGTGAGAAAGACAATCTCGCCGGATACGCGCGGCGCCTTCAGCGGCAGGCGCAGCCACTGCGGTGCGTAGCTGCTCTGCTGCATGCCCAGGCCCAGCACCAACGCCAAAATGCCGCCAAGGATGGCGGCAAGAATGATCAGCGCAATGGTGAGCTTGCGTTTTCGTTTCATTTTTTCGGCGCCGATTCGCGGCGAGGCCTAGGGGATGATGACCAGTTTTCCGGTGACGCGCCGCGCGAGCAGATCGTTCAGCGCCTGCGGCGTTTCCGCCAGGGAATAGGTGCGCGATATCAACGGACGGATTTTGCCCTCGCCCATCCAGCCCAGCATTTCGCGCATGCCGGCCAGATTCGCCTGCGGCTCGCGCTTGGCGAACTCGCCCCAGAACACCCCGACAATCGAAGCGCCCTTGAGCAGGGGCAAGTTCCAGGGCAGGGCTGGAATCGGGCCGGCGGCAAAACCGATTACCAGATAACGGCCGCGCCAGGCGATGGAACGAAAGGCCGGCTCGGCGTACGCGCCGCCCACCGGGTCGAACACCACATTCGCGCCCTTGCCCTCGGTCAGGCGTTTTACCGCTTCGCGCAAATCCTCGTTGTCGTAATGGATCAGCGCATCGGCGCCATGTTGTTTGCAGATATCGAGTTTGGCGCGCGAGGAGGCCGCCGCGATCACGCGCGCGCCGATCGCCTTGCCGATTTCGACCGCGGCGAGGCCGACGCCGCCGGCCGCGCCCAGCACCAGCATGGTCTCGCCGGCCTGCAATTGCGCGCGATCGCGCACCGCATGCCAGGCGGTGCCATAGGCCAGCGAAAATGATGCCGCCAGCGAGAAATCCATCCCGGACGGCAAGGGCATGACCACGGCGGCCGGCGCCACCACTTCCTCGGCGAAGCCGCCGACGCCGCAGAACGCGGCAACCCGGTCGCTCGCCTTGAAATGCTTGACGCCGGGACCGACCGAGATGATTTCGCCGGCCACTTCGGCCCCGGGTGTAAACGGAAAGGCGGGTTGCAACTGATATTTGCCCTGCACGATCAGGGCATCCGGAAAATTCACGCCGGCGGCTTTGACGCGGATCCGGACTTCGCCCGCTTTGGGTTCGCGTGGGGGCACTTCGCCGACGATCAACTGGTCGGGCAGGCCCCACTGCTGGCAGAGCACGGCTCGCATTATTATTTCTCCTCAAAAGTCGCGCGGGCAGGTTGGAAGGGTAGCATGGCATATTGCTTTTTCCTTTCGCGGCGATTGCCGACGGGCGGCTTTAAGGGGAATTGCCGACGGACGGCAATTAACGGGATAATCCCGGTCTGCAAATAGCGACAAATCAATAACGAAAATTCGGCATGACTACGAAAATCATCGCGCTGGTGCCCGCCGCCGGCACCGGCACGCGTCTGGGCGACCGCCTGCCCAAACAGTACCTGGCATTGAACGGCAAGCCGATGATCTTTCACACCCTGGCGGCGCTGGCCCGGGTGTCGCGCATTGCCCGCATCGTGGTGGTGCTGTCGCCCGACGACCGGCATTGGCGCGAATTCGAAGCGGACTGGGCGCTGCTGGGCGAGCGCATTGCCGTCGTCAATGTCGGCGGCAAATCGCGCGGTGAAAGCGTCGCCAATGGCTTGCAGGCGATCGCCGCCGAAATGACCGCCAACGACTGGGCGCTGGTCCACGATGCCGCGCGGCCCTGCATACGCACCGAGCTGGTGGAACAGTTTATCGATGAACTTGAGAATGATCCGATCGGTGGCCTGCTGGCATTGCCCCTGGCCGATACCATCAAGCAGGACGACGGCGCGCTGCGGGTGGCAAAGACGGTTTCCCGCGAAGGCATCTGGCGCGCACAGACGCCGCAGATGTTTCGCTACGGCATGCTGAGCCGCGCCCTGCGCGATTTTGTCGACGCCACCGATGAGGCCCAGGCCATCGAAGCCGGCGGCCATGCGCCCAGGCTGGTGATGGGCGACAGCGCCAATCTGAAAGTCACCTATGCGCACGACATGAAACTGGCGCGCATGCTTTTGACGGAGGACGCCATCCCATGAGAATCGGCCAGGGCTTCGATGTGCACCAGTTGGTGGTCGGCCGCAAATGCATCATCGGCGGGGTGGAGATTTCCTACGAGCGCGGCCTGTTGGGACACTCGGACGCCGATGTGCTGCTGCACGCGATCTGCGATGCCCTGCTGGGCGCGGCGGCACTCGGCGATATCGGCAAACATTTTCCCGACAGCGATGCGCGCTACCAGGGCATCGACAGCCGCACCCTGCTCAAACATGTCGCCGCCTTGATCGGCGAACGCGGCTGGAAAGTCGGCAATATCGACGCCACCATCATCGCGCAAATGCCGCGCATGGCGCCGCATATTCCGGCGATGGTGAAGAATATTGCGGCTGATCTGGGCGTGGATGTGGGGCAGGTGAATGTGAAGGCGACGACGACGGAACAGCTGGGATTTACCGGGCGGGGCGAGGGGGTTGCGGCGGAGGCGGTTTGTTTGTTGGTTGCCAATTGAATTGAATGGCTGATCGCGCAAATCCTTGAGAAACCAAATGCAATAGTTATAGCTTAGAAAGGTAGTTCAAAATTCCGACCAATTATTCCCCATGGCAAACATGGGGATCCCGAGTAAGCTCCCGCAGACGTTAGGCGCCGGGTTGGGGTTGTTGAGGTGGAAGCACTCGAGCCGATTGATCAAATGAAAATTCGTATGTATCTGTAATGTTTGCGGCGTTCGCCGTTACAACGAATTTACCTGGGCCTGGCACAAAAACTCCCCCAACAACAAGAATTACTCTCGTAGATTTTCCACCTTGAAAATCTATGCCAACATCAAATGACTGAATTTGCGTGCCATTGCTAGACAAAATGACATTGCCAACGGTTTCAATCGGGTCGGTTAACTCCGTGCGCTCTAGGAGCCAAATAATGCTGAAGCGCGGAATAGCAAGGGGAAAAGAAACCGCCGTACTGTCCTCGAAAAGTCCAATTACTGCTATGGAGTTATCGTTGGCGTCACGCATGATGCGATCAGCACATAAGAGTTGTTTAGATTTATACATTTCTTATTTCCTTCACAGTAGCAGGCGCAACCGGAGAAAATGCAGGCAGAAAAGTTTTTGAAATCGGGGGGCTAACGCTTGCCGTCAGATATACCTCCACAGGTACCGATTCGATTGCGGCACCGACAAGCGTCTTGGTCCAAGCGTCGAGCTCGTGCACATGATCTTTCTGTAGCGATTGAAGCATTTCTTTGCTGCGAAAAGATAATATGGCGATTGTCGCAGCCAAAATTGTCCTACGTGTCAGCGTATTAGGCAGGCTTAATGCATTTTTAACTAGCGACTCTATTTCATCTTTAGAAAGCAGTTTGCTTCCTTCCTCGATGAGTTTCTCGGCGCGCAGCTGCACAAGAAGATAATGCGGTGTATTCGAAATTGCCACAATGGGCAAGAATCGATCGACGATGATGTCAGCGGTAATCATGGCGCAAGTCGATAATATTCAATTCTTACTTCCTGTCCCTTAACATATGGACACTCATTCGGAGCATGGACATATTCCCTATGCTCCGCCCATTTGCTAAGAATCATTGGTGTCGGTATCAGATCTGCTAAGTTCGGCCGAGAAATGACAATTCCAGAGTGCAGTGGATCGTTTTTTGCAGCTGAAAAATAAATGACAATATCACCCACATCAGACGAGTCTCCGTTTGTGAGCTTTTTGTAGCCATCTTCAGTTAGGATTCTTTTTACGATTGGCCCTTCGAATATCCACGTCCGCCTTGAGGCAAATGTCAGGCCATGACAATTATATCGTGCAGAGTGCTCAGCCCCAGCAAGTATGGCAGCTGAATAGTCGCGGCGGTGATTTGCATCAATCTTGGCAAGCTCTTCTTGCGTAAGAGTCATCTGTTCCTGATGATTGTCAATTGAATTTCTGGCTGCGGAATCCAAGCAAAGCCTTACAGTTGGATTTGGTGGCGCGTTAGGCAAGATTAATTGCATTGGTCATTTGTCCAAGAATACGCAACGTTTTCAGGTTTGAGCTAATTTTTTTGCATTCAATCTTAGTAGGATTTTCATTAAATAATTGACCGAATCCATCGGCGCGAAACGAATCCAACTTCGCCGCCTTTCGCTCCATGTAAATTCGTGATCGAGTCGCCCCCATTGCCCCCCTGATCTTTCAAAAAATGAAGAACGCCATTCCGCGCGCCTTCCCGAGAAAAAGTGCCTCAAAACCCGCGCCAATGCTGGACTTTTGCCTCCGTCTGCTGGGAAAACTTAGCCGCAGCAAACTACTTCACTACTTCTTCACCTGCGCCAACACCGTACTCGTCCACGCCAGGCGATCGATCAGCGTGCGCAGGAATTGCCGGTTGAAGCGCAACTGGCAGGAGTCCGAGAGCTGGTCGAGCTGCACGTCCTGGATTTTCAGCAGCTGCACTTCCGACACGGAAATGATCGATGCGGTGCGCCGCGCGCGGTCGCCGGAGAGATAGGCCATTTCGCCGAAGCAGTCGCCGTCCTTGAGCACGTTGAGCAGCTTGTCGTCCTTGATCACCTTGACCTGGCCGGAGACGACGATGAAGAAGGCGCGGCCGACATCGCCTTCCAGCAGCAGGTTCTGCTCGCGGGAGTGGTTCTCCCAGATGGCGCCGCGCAGCACTTCCCATAATTCGGAATCGCGGAAGTCCTTGAAGAATTCCAGCTTGCGCAGCGAGTTGAATTTTTCGGCAGACGATATTTCGAAGGAATATTTTTCGAGTTGCGGGAAGGTTTCGGCCAGTTCGCGTGCCATCGCGTACCAGGCGGGATAGCGCTGGGCGGCATCCTTGGCCATGGCCTTTTCGACGATTTCGACCAGCTTCTCCGGCAGGTCCGGGCGGATCGATTTCAGCGGGGTCGGCTCGTCATTCAGGATCTTGTTGATCATCGCCACCGAGTTGGTCGCCTGGAAGGGCAGGCGTCCGGCGAGCAATTCGTACATGGTCACGCCCAGGGAATAAATATCGCTCTGCACGCTGGGCGGTTCCTCATTGATCATCTCCGGCGCCATATAAGCCGGCGAGCCGACGAAGCCGTCGATCTGGGTATGCGTGGAGGTGGAAATCTGCGCGGTGCCGAAGTCCGAAATCTTGATGTCGTCGCGCTCGTCGAGCAGGATATTGGCGGCCTTGATGTCGCGGTGGATCACGCCGTTCTGGAAGGCGTAGTCGAGGGCGCGGCAAATCTTGAAAATCACCAGCACCGCCTGGCGCACCGGCAGCAGATTGGTTTCGGTGCAGTATTTCTTGAGGCTGCCGCCGCCCACGTACTCCATGACGATGTACTGCATATCGTCTTCGATCACCGCGTCGTACACCGCGACGATATTCGGGTGCGAAAGCTTGCCGACCAGGGCGGCCTCGTTCATGAACAGTTTTTCGAAACGGCGCGCCTCCTCGGGGCCGGCGCTTTCGTCCTTGACCTGAACCTTGATCGCGACCTTGCGGTCGTTGAACTGGTCCTCGCCCAGGTAAACCACGGCAGTGGCGCCGCGTCCCAGTTCGGAGAGGATGTCGTACTTGCCGATCTTGGTGGGACGCCCTGACATATTTATTTTTTGGCCTCTTTGCCGATGCGGATTTTACGGTTGCAGGCGAGCTCGTTTCGCTCCGGGGGATTCTAGCGCATGCCCGCCGCGGTCGGCGGCTTTTTCATCCCCTAGTCATGCGATCGACCACGGTGCCGGGATCGAACCTACCCGGCCGGGTGGGAAATCGTGCTGGGGTCACGTGCGGGCGTCATATCGGCAGCGTCTTCGCGGCCTCGGCAAAGCCGGCCGCCGACAGCGTGCGCAGGGCGATGGGCGTGGCGATCGGCGCGTGCACATAGTTCTTGAACATCGAACGTTCATAGGCCGGGTCGTAATGGCGCACCAGCATATCGCCGACAAAGGCATCCCATTCGCCAGCGGCGGCATGAGCCTTCCATTGGTCAATCACTTCCTTCGAATGCAGGGCCTTCAGGCAGTCGAGCTTGAAGAACAGCAGCTCATGGTCGGCGATCAGATGCGCATATTCCTCGCGCAGCAACTTCAGGCGCAGTGCCGGCGCGGTGATGAGTTCGAAGCAGCGCCCCAGCCACATCTGCTCGATCAGCGCGGGCGGCACACGCAGATTGCCGACCTTGCGGCTCTCCGCTTCCACATACACCGGGCGGGCCGGGTCGAGCTGCGACAGGGCCAGCCAGATGCGGCTTTCAAAACTTTTTTGCGTGGGTTGCGGCGCACCCGGCAAATCGCCCAGCACCGAGCCCTTGTGTGCGGCCAGTTTTTCCAGGTCGATCACCTGGGCGCCGCGCGCCCGCAGGCTGTCGAGCAAACGGCTTTTGCCCGAGCCGGTGCGGCCGCAGATCACGTGATAGCTGAACTGTGCCGGCAGCACTGTAAGGTCGTGCGCGACCTGGCGCCGCCAGGCCTTGTAGCCGCCATCGAGCTGCATGGCGCCCCAGCCGATGGTGCGAAAGATATGCGCCATGGCGCCGGAGCGCGTGCCGCCGCGCCAGCAATAGATCAAGGGCTTCCAGCTGCGCGGCTGGTCGTGGAATTGTGCATCGATGCAGTCGGCGATATTGCGCGCCACCATCGCCGCACCCAGCTTTTTGGCGGCGAACGAGGAGCTCTTGTACAGGGTGCCGACCTCGATGCGCTGCTCGTTGTCCAGCACCGGGCAATTGATGGCGCCGGGGATATGGTCGAGCGCGAACTCGGCCGGGGTGCGCGCATCGATGATGGCATCGAACTGCTGCAACTCGGCGTAACTGAGCGGCAACGCCTGCACGCCCGCGCGGCTGGCCGCGACGAAGCGGTTATCGGGGGCATTCATTTTTTGGCCCTGGCCTTCAGGGTTTTCTCGACGGCGGGTAGCACATTTTGCAGGATTCTCGGCTGTGCGGCCGCGATGGGATGCAGGCGATCGGCCTGGAACAGTTCCAGCTTGTCGGCCACGCCCTCGAGCAGAAAGGGGACAAGCGGCAATTGATACTGCCTGGCCAGGGCCGGGTACATATCGCGGAAACCGGTCGCGTAATCGATGCCGAAATTGGGCGGGATCTGGATGCCGATGATCACCACCCGGGCCTTGGCGGCACGGGCCGCCTTGATGATGCCCTCCAGATTCTTGCGCATCTCGGTGAGCGGCAGGCCGCGCAGGCCGTCATTGGCGCCCAGGGCCAGCAGCACGATGGTCGGCTTTTGCCGGGTGAGATCGGCGCGAATGCGATTGAGGCCGCCGCCGCTGGTTTCGCCGCTGATGCTGGCATTGACCACGGCCACGCCGCGCGCCTTCATCTTCTCCTCGAGCAGGGCCACCCAGCCCTCGGCAGGGCTGAGGCCATAGGCGGCCGAGAGGCTGTCGCCATAGACCATGATGCGATCAAGCGCGGGCGTGGGTTTCGTTGCCGGGGCGAGAGAATCCGCCGCCGCCGGGAACGATAGCGCCCCGAGCATGGTCAGCAACAATAGCGCCAGACGCCGTGCGGCGGCGCGCCAAACCTTTGTTACCCTTGAAAACCGGTTTTCACCCACAAACTTCAAAATGACTCCTTCGGTGCTATAAATCTGCTCGATGCAGGTTTTTGCAAGTGAAAGCACCATACCATCTGCCCTCCGATCGCTCACTGATCCTACTCAATCGCCCACTCAATAAGCCCACCATGCCCGACAATACTGCCCGCAGCCTGCCGGACAGCGCCGCCAATGATGTCATTGCGGCCGTGCCGATCATCAGCGTTGAACATCTGAGCAAGCAGGTCACCACCAGCGACGGCGTGCTGGTGATCGTCAACAATGCGCATTTTAGCGTTGCCGCCGGTGAAGCGGTGGCGGTCGTCGGCGCCTCCGGCTCGGGAAAATCGACCTTGCTGGGGCTGATGGCCGGATTGGACCAGCCCTCCAGCGGAAAAGTGCGCATCCATGGCGAGGACCTGTTCGCGCTCGATGAAGACGGCCGCGCCAAGCTGCGCGGCCGCCTGGTCGGCTTCGTGTTCCAGTCTTTCCAGTTGCTGCCTTCGCTGACCGCGCTGGAAAACGTGATGCTGCCGCTGGAACTGTCCGGTGTCGCCGATGCCGAGGCGCGCGCCAGATCCATCTTGGGCCGCGTCGGCCTGGCGGCGCGCGTCAAGCATTACCCCAAGCAACTGTCCGGCGGCGAGCAGCAGCGGGTGGCGATCGCGCGCGCCTTCGTCACCGAGCCCAAGCTGCTGTTCGCCGACGAGCCCACCGGTAATCTGGACGCCAAAACCGGGCGCGCCATGATCGATCTGCTGTTCGAACTCAATCGCGAGCGCGGCACCACCCTGATTCTGGTCACGCATGATCTGAATCTCGCCGGGCGTTGCGGCCGCCGCCTGACCATCGATGCCGGCGTGGTCAGCACCGAAGAGCATCAAGCCGAAATGGCGATGTGATCCGCATGAACAAGCTGCTGCTGTCCCTGCGCATGCTGCGCCGCAACGCCAAATCCGGCGAGGCGCGCGTCCTGCTGGTGGCCCTGTTCATCGCCGTGATGAGCGTGACCACGGTGGCGTTCTTTGCCGACCGCGTGGAATCAGCGCTGAATCGCCAGGCGAATGAACTGATCGCCGCCGATGCAGTGGTGGCCTCCAATACGCCGGTGGCAGCGCGTTTTCGCGAGGAGGCCGCACGTCTCAAGCTGGATACCGCTGAATCGATCACCTTCCCGAGCATGGTCGCTGGCAACGAAGCCGCAGGGCAGGGCGTCAATCTGGCCGAGATCAAGGCCGTCACCGCCGGTTTTCCTCTGCGCGGCAAGATTCGCATCGCGGCACAACCCGGTGCGCTGGACCAGATTGCCGATGGTGTACCGGCACACGGCACGATATGGGTGCCCGAGGTACTGCTGACACGCCTCAAAGCCTCGATAGGGGATGAATTAAAAGTCGGCGCGGTTTCGCTCAAGGTGGCCGCCGTCATCACCAAGGAGCCGGACAGCGTGCTCGATTATTTCGGCATCGCGCCGCGGGTGCTGATGAATATGCAGGATCTGACCGCCACCAAACTGATCCAGGTCGGCAGCCGTGTCAGCTATCGTTTGCTGCTGGCCGGCGCGCCCAAATCCATCGAATCGTATATCGCGACCTTCAAGGGCAATCTGGCGCGCGGCGAGCGCATCGAGAGTGTGCGCGATGCGCGCGCCGAGGTGCGCGTGGCGCTGGAGCGTGCACAGAATTTCCTCGGCCTTGCGGCCTTGTTGTCGGTGGTGCTGGCTTCGGTGGCGGTAGCGCTGGCCGCGCGCCGTTTCTCGCAGCGCCAGCTCGATAGCGCGGCGATGATGCGGTGCCTCGGCGCCACCGCGAGCGATATTTTTGCGCTCAATTTCTGGCAGTTCCTGGCGATGGGCCTCACCGCCTGCGTGCTGGGCAGCATAGCCGGCTATGTGGCGCAAGGCGGCCTCGCCGCCAGCCTCGCCAGCTTGTTCACTGTCGCCTTGCCGCCGCCGACCTGGTTGCCGGCGCTGCAGGGTCTCGCCATCGGCATGGTGCTGTTGTTCGGCTTTACCCTGCCGCCGCTGCTGGCCCTGCGCAAGGTGCCGACCTTGCGCGTGTTGCGCCGCGATCTTGATCCCTTCGATGCCGGTGCTTCATTCGCCTATCTGCTCGGCTTCGCCACACTCGCCGGCCTGATCATCTGGCGTGCCGGCGATTTGAAATTAGGTGCCATCGCCGTCGGCGGATTTGCTGCGGCACTGGCGGTGGCGGCAATCGCCGGCTGGGTGCTGATTCGTCTCGCCGCCAGTTTGCGCGGCGCGACCTCGGGCTCCTGGCGTTACGGCATCGCGAACATGAAACGCCACGCCGGTGGCAGCCTGGTGCAGATCATGGCG